>Ga0181527_1002201_pt1 | contig 18737 bp, 23 predicted proteins | sample PEATcosm2014_Bin_30_FD_119762 | JGI IMG/M metagenome (GOLD analysis project Ga0181527, IMG submission 119762) | Peatland microbial communities from MTU Mesocosm Facility, Houghton, MI, USA - PEATcosm2014_Bin06_60_metaG | ecosystem: Environmental > Terrestrial > Soil > Wetlands > Peat | place...
ATCTCGGCATCGGCGATCGCCAACTTGCGCATGGTCATGCCCTCCTTGTCGCTATCATGACAGGAAAGGCATGAACATGGCAAGATAATTATGCGGCATTACTTATGACGCTATGTATAGAATGCTTGGTTGGGAGGCTGCCCCAATTTCTTACCATAAGCAGAAAGGGGGTTGTTCAGGTGCCAGTAAAAATTGGCGAAGTTCAAGCAGAGATGACCGCCGACGTCAAGAAAACAGAGGACCTGAAGGTCATGCTGAGAGTCGCTTGGTCAGAGAGGATCAAGGAAATTACATTCAAGCCGGCTGAGGACCTGAAAAGCGGAGACAAAATAAAGATCAGCCTCGAGAAGGTGTAACAAGCATCTGAGGGTCCCGGGCAGCGTCCCGACCCCTAAAAACGCTCTAAGAAATTCGCCCCAGGACCAGGATCAGAACGGATCAGCCGTTTCGCGAAGTTGCACGACGGGGGACCACGACGCGAGTCGGAAAACCATCACCGCAAGAAACGCTCTAAGCCCCGGCCTGGCTCACCCAGCTGGTGCGGGCCTCTGCCTCGTGAAAGTAGCCTTAGAGCGTTTTCAGGGCCGACGCTGTGGGCTGGCGTTTTCCCCCAAGAGGTCCTGCAGTTCCACCTCGGGTGTGCGCCTGGGCTCCACGCGCGCGATTCCCTGGTCCCGAATCGACCGCTTCACGTCCTCCGGGCACGCTAGTGCCCCGTCCACGCCGATGCCGATGACCAGGACTTCAATGCTGACGTCGTAGACCCCGGTGATCATGGCGGGTGTCAGGACGTGCCTGTCGTTCCCGAAAACGCATACCATGCGATCCTGTGAAGAACGCCATCACCGGAGCTCATGCCGCCAACCGCTCATAGTGGTGATGTAATCCAACTACTTTCGGGATCTCGACCACCGACCCCCGCTCGGGCGGTAAGACTGGTCGGGGGTCAGGGCAATCCATGGCCAGGGACAGAGGCGTGCGCCAACGGTGGTAATATTGGAAGTAGCTGGCGAGGAGGAGCCGAAGGTGGTTATCGCTCACGCTCATGACGTGATCTCGGCCCCCTCGGATTCGTCCAAAAACCGTTGACAGGTGCGGCCCGATTCCGTACAGTGCCTCTCAACCCCGCTGTGGATGCGGGCATCTCACACCCCCCAACGATGGAGGCCCCATGGCAAGAGTGATGACCAAGACACAAGTGGTCGCCCAGTTGGCGGCGAAGGTCGCTCTGCCCCAGAAGACGGTCGCGACCGTCCTCGAGGAGCTCGTGGCCCTCGCCACGAAGGAGGCGAGGGCGACCGGGCAGTTCGTGGTCCCCGGGTTGGGCAAGGCCGTGAAGGCCGCCCGCAAGGCGCGGGTGGGGCGCAATCCGCAGACGGGCGAGGCCATCCAGATCCCGGCGAAGACGGTGGTCCGGTTCCGCTTGGCCAAAGCCTTCAAGGACGCCATCGTCCCCCCCAAGAAGAAGTAGCCCCTCTTCCCCCAGCGGATTTCCTTCCAACGGGTAGCAGACAAGCCTCGGGTTTTCCCGAGGCTTGTGCTGTGTGTGCGCCCAGGATGGGCACTGGCGAGCGCGGAGGCGGGGGCGAGAGGGGAGGACAAATCGACTTGGCAGAAGCGGACAGTCCGAACTTGGCGCAACAGCCGAATTTGGAACCGACGGCGGTCCCTTGACAGCCAGCCCCCTTTTTTGTATCTTCCCTCTCAGTTCTTCCCCCGCTCATTGGGCCGGACTCCCGATCCGCTAGAGTCCCCATTCGAGAGGTTATCCCTGCTGAGCTTCATTCCACCGCCCGGGGATTGCTATGTGGCAGACAGGACATAATGTCGTTGTTCATCTTTCGCGGGACCTATGTCGGATTGTCTTGGTACTCGGCGCAGGAGCAAGCGCTCATCTCGGATTTCCTCTGGGTCCCAAGCTTTGCTCTGAAATCACCGACAACACGTCGGATCCCCACGCCACGTCCTTCATAGAACTCACTGAGATGGCGCGGACCCATCAGTGGGGGCAGGTTCCCACACTCTGACTTCCCACTCGCTGAGCTGAGGAGGCTCCCATGACGAAGCGTGCGTTCCTGTTCACCGTGGTGCTCGCACTCGCGACTCAGCCGCACGTCGCCGCGGCGCAGGCGACTGGCTCCCCGTTGAAGATGGGCATCGTCGGCGCCGGACGAGAGGGCGGCGCGCTCGGCACGCTCTTCGTCAAAGCCGGCCACCCGGTGACCTTCTCGTCGCGCCATCCCGAGGACTTGAAGGGTCTCGTCGCCGGCCTCGGGCCGCTCGCGCAAGCCGGCACGGTCGAGGAGGCAATCGCCTTCGGCGATGTCGTGGTGATCGTCATCCCCTACGCGGCGATGGAGCAGATCGGCCAGGCGCATGCGGGCGCCCTCGCCCAGAAGGTGCTGGTGATCGATGTGAGCAATCCGATCGCGCGGCGCGACGGCGAGGACTTCGTTAAATCGGTCGGGGACCAGGGGGGAGCGGGGCTGGTGACCGCGAAACTCCTGCCGGGCGCGCACATCGTCCGCGCGTTCAATGCGATCGGCTCGGGCCAGCTGGCCGAGCTCGCCCATCGCACAGGCGAGCCGGTCGGGGTGCCGATTGCGGGCGACGATCCGCAGGCGATCGCGGTGGCGCAGCGCCTCATTCGTGAGATCGGGTTCGAGCCCGTTCTCGTCGGCGGCTTGGCCATGGGCAGGTACCTGGTACCCGGTACGCCGCTCGGAGGCGAGCACACGGCGGCACAGATTCGACAGATCGCCGGCAGCCTGCACTGAGGCAAGCGTGACCACGTTCAGTGCTGCCCTTCAGGCCAGCCGCTGGAGCGCGTCGTTATGGGTCCGCGCCTTCCAGTACCCTAACCCGCGCCGATCACCTTCCATTGCCGGCCGGTGGCGGATTGGATGGTTCGCTCCATCGGCATCAAGGTCGCTGGGAGTCGCTCCTCCGACCCTTCGCCGCCAATTCGTATACCGGCCTGCATCGAGCCCAGATCACCGGTGCGGATGCCCTCTCTCCATGCGCTACACGGCTGCGGTTAACGTGAGTCTCCAACGTCGGCCGGCGGGAGCGGTGATCCACTGTTCCATTAGGGGACCGGTCCCCCGGCACCCAAATTGCGCAAACCGTCCTCGACCTGAGGGGTGGATCCCAATTGCCGAGACGCATGGATCCCGCTGACCTTCTGGAGAATCTGCACCTCTTCGGCGCATCCGCCCTCGTGCCGTCCGGCAGCACCATCGATGGCGCCCACGCGTGTCACGGGCTATGATTTGCCCAAAAACTTCCACCCAGGGTTGCCACCCGACGAAGGTCCGGTGGTCGCGGTCCCGGAAGTGGGCGGATCACATCATCACAATGGGCGGTTGGCTGCATTGCGTGTGAGGGTGGAACGTCTCGCCATGTCCGCATGGGTGGGTTTTCGGGAACGACAAGCACACCCAGGGATTTTCTTGACGTCGGAGAATATCCCATGTTAATATCAGTAAATGGAATACGGTATGCCGTATACTGATTCAAATGTGGTTCCTTTGTCTTTTCCATTAGTGCAGCGCGGCAAGTCTCTCAAGACGCAGGTCTATGAGGTTCTCAAGGAGTCTCTTCTCTCTGATGGCTGGGCGACCGGCCGCCTCTCGGAGGCCAGTATTGCCGAAAAGCTAGGCGTCTCGAGGACGCCCGTTCGAGAGGCGCTTTTGCAACTCCGGCGGGAGGGGTTGGTCTCGTACACGAGTACCGGGAGAATCCAGCTCCCGCACCTCCTCCCAGAGGACGTTCGCCAGATCTACCAGCTCCGGATGCTTCTCGAGGATTTCGCGTGTTCGGAACTGTCAGGGCACCTCTCTGCCGGCCAGGCGGCCGCGCTCCAGGAGTCTCTCGAGGCAATGCAGCAGGGGGCACTCCGGGGTATGAGGAACCAGTTGCTTCGCGCCGATCGCGAATACCACGTGCTCCTGGCGGGTGCGACGGGGAACCGATACCTTGCTGAACAGGTCGGTCAATTGTTCGACAGGATCACGGTCGCTGGCATCGAGGCAACCCTCGCCCCCGCCCGCACGAAAGAGGTCCTCATCGAACATCGGCAGGCGCTCAATTCCCTTGTCGCAGGGGACGCCGTGCGAGCGCGGGCCGTGATGCGGACCCACCTCCAGACTAGTAGCGATCTGCTCGCGAACTCTATTCACGACAGGGAGTCGAGCCAAAGCCAGACGTAGTCGGCGCACAGGCGCCATCGGAGGTCAGGATGGCCGGGGACATCGTCACGCAGGAGCAGGCCATTGTGCCACGGTTGATGCAGGGCGCAGTGGAATTGCATTGCCACGTCAATCCGGAATTCCAGGGGGGGTACCGATCGGTCAATGCCCTGGAACTCGCGCGGGAGCTGCGAGGGTTCGGGATGCGGGCGGCGGTGGTGAAATCCATCAGCCTGCCCTCGACCGGCCACGCGTATATCGTGAACCAGGCGGAGCCGGGCTTCTCTCTTTGCGGCTCCATCGTCCTTAACAACTGCGTGGGCGGATTGAACCCCGACGCCGTGGCGGCGGCGCTCCGCCAGGGGGATGGGGCCCGCATTGTGTGGATGCCCAGCGTGGATGCGCGGCAGCACATCGAGTTCTTTCACGCCCGGGGGCACGTGTCTGCCTTCTATCACACTACCCCGCAGGAGCGCGCCATCACGATCCTCGACGGCCCGAAGGTCAAGCCCGAGGTCCGGGAGATCCTCCGCCTCATCGCCACGCACCAGCGGTGCCTCGCGACGAGTCACCTGGCCCCCGAGGAGAGCCTCCGCCTCGTCGAGGCCGCCCGCGAGGAGGGGGTGGAACGGATCATCGTGACGCACCCGACCTGGGCGGTGGTGAACATGAGCGAGGAGATCATGGGCCGCCTGGTGAAGATGGGGGCCTACCTTGAGCACTGTTACGCGATGTGCGCCCCCCACATGTGGGCATTCCATAAGATCGAGCTCACGCGCATGGACCTCTACGCGCGCCTCATCAAGACCTTTGGCGCGGAGCACACGGTCATCTCTACCGACACCGGCAACTACGACCTGCCCCGGCCGGGCGAGGCGATGCGCGTCTACCTCGCCTGCCTGCTGGAGCACGGGGTCACCGAGGCCGAATTGGACACCATGCTGAAGAAGAACGCCTATTTCCTGCTGGGCCTTAGCTGAGGAGAAGAGCGGATGGCCACAAAGACCTTTCTCAATCCTGCAGCGCTCAAGCCGATCCCCGCCCCCGTGTCGCACGGGGTGGCCGCCAGCGGCCAACGGACCGTTTACGTCTCGGGGCAAGTCGCCGTGGACAAAGACGGGAAGGTGGTGGGATCAGGGAACATCACGGAGCAGACCCACCAGGTTATGCGGAACATCCAGGCGGTGTTGGCCCAGGATGGCGCCGCATTCGCGGATGTCGTAAAGCTCACGATGTACCTCGTGAACATGGCGGACTTGCCGGCAGTGATCCAGGTGCGCTCGCAATACTTGGGGGAGAACAAGCCCGCGGCGACCGCGGTGGGGATCACCGCGCTGGCACGGCCCGAATTCCTCGTGGAAATCGAGGCCGTGGCGGTGACGGGGTAACGGCGGACCCGCACGGTCCGCACGCATCCGGCGAGAGGGATGCTCGCCTGAAGGAGGGTTGTCATGCGCTGGGCCAGAGGGATCGCGGCTATCATTTTCTTGGTTGTCCTGGCGGCTCCGGTCGCCAGAGCGGCGGAGCCAGTGCACATCCGCCTGATGGATTTCCAGTTGACGGTGGAGCCCACGCTGGGTGGCATGAAAGCGCTCATCGCGGAATTCGAGAAGGAGTTCCCGAACATCAAGGTGGATCAGGAGCCGACATCCCTCGGCCAGGTCAGCGTGCGCTATGTCACGCAGGCGCGAGCGGGCCAGCCCCCGGATGTCGTGCGCGCCCAGGACTACTGGGTGGGCGGGTGGTACCAGCAGGGCTTTCTGCTCAACCTGGACAAGTACGTGAAGGAGGCGGGAGGGCAGAAGTATCTGGACAACTTCTACAAGGCCCCCATGGCGACCGGAACGTACAGTGGCGGCGTCTACGGGATCCCGGCCTGGAGCACCGTGACGGTGCTCGTCTACAACAAGGAGATATTCAAGGACGCTGGCGTCCCGATGCTCGATCCGGTGAAGCCGATCACCTGGCCCCAGTTCCTGGACATCGCCAAGAAGGTCACCGATCCCGCCAAGGGGCGCTGGGGGTACGGTCTGACCGGGTCCAGCCAGGCGAGCGCCGTGGTCCGGTTCCTCACCTGGCTGTTCAATAACGGGACCAACGTGCTGACTGCCGACTACACCAAGTCCGTTCTGGACGAGCCGAAGGCTATCGAGTCACTTACCTACTGGTCCGAGCTCTACACGAAATACAAGGTCGTCCCGGGCGGGGTCACGGAGGTGGAGGCTGACGCGGCGCGGACGCTCATCGCCCAGGAAAGAGTGGCCATGATCCAAAGCCCCGTGCAGGCGCTGAACGAGATCATCGTGAAGAATCCGAAGGTCGAGCCGAAGCTCGCGCTGGCACCCATGCCGACCCAGCTCGGGAAGTCGTACACGCCGCAGTTCTCGACCCTTTGGACCATTAGCAAGGCATCGAAGCAGCCCGATGCCGCCTGGAAGTTCGTGGAGTTCATGAGCCGGAAAGAGAGCCAAGTCAACTACCAGAACATCACGCGGATGACGCCTGCCCGGCGCGATGCGCTGCTCTCGCCCGAAGTGCAGGCGGACATCACGGGGAAGGTGGCTGCCGGCTTGGCGGACAACATCATTCCCTTTCCGCCGATCCCCCAGTGGTCTGAGATCACCCAGATCGTGGGCGAACAGATGCAGAAGCCGCTGGTGGGCGCAGCCAGCCCGGTTGACAGCTTCAAGGAGGCGGCCCGGCGCGTCAACGCGCTCCTGAAGCGCTAAACCACATCACAGGATGGGGCGGGGGCCGGGACTCCGCTTTCGACCCCCGCCCTCCTGTCTCGAACAATGCCATCCATGCCAAAGCGTGGCCACGCTCCCGCTGCGGTCGTCTGGTATTTCCTCCCGGCCGCGCTGGTCTCCTTCGTGGTCTTTCTCATCCCGCTGGTCAGCGTCCTCTGGACGAGCCTGGAGCGCCAGACGCCGGGTGGAGGCTGGGAGTTCGTTGGCCTGAGGAACTTCCTCGAACTGCCGAGTGACCCCCTCTTCCTCAAAGCCCTCGGCAATACCACCGTGTTCACGCTCGGCAGCGTCGTTCTCCACCTCCTCCTGGGACTCGTGGCGGCCCTGCTCCTCAACGAGCAGATCTACGGGCGCCGGATGTTTCGCGTCATCGCGCTCATCCCGTGGATGTTCTCCTCCGTGGTTGTTGCTGGGACCTGGCGTTGGCTTCTGAACTCCCAGTTCGGTCCGGTGAATGACACGTTGCGGCGACTCGGCCTCCCGTCCAGCATCGAGTGGCTGGGGAATGTCTCCCTGGCCATGCTCTCGGTGATCGTGGCGAACGCTTGGCGAGGCTTCCCCTTTGTCATGGTGATGTGCTTGGCGGGCCTCCAAGCCATCCCGCGGGTGCAGTACGAAGCGGCGGCCGTCGATGGGGCAGGGGCCTGGCACCGGTTCTGGTTCATCACCCTCCCCAACCTGCGCTTCGTGCTCACCATTGCGGCCATTCTGGATGTGATCTGGAACTTCAAGTACTTCGATCTGGTCATGATCATGACGAACGGCGGACCGGCGAGCAGCACGGAGGTGGTTGTCACCTTGGTCTTCCGCAACGCGTTCGAATTCTTCCGCGTGGGCTACGCGGCTGCCCAGGCGGTCATTGTCTTCTTGATCCTTGCCGTGTTTTCGGGCATCTACGTGCGGCTGCTTCGCGTCTGAAAGTACGGGCGGATGGACACTACCCAGGGAAAAGTCTGGTTTCTCGTGTGGCTGCACCTTCTTGTGCTGGGCCTCGCGGCCTTCAGTCTCTTCCCATTTGTGTGGATGATTACGACATCGCTCAAGCCGTTGAATGAGGTCTTTGCGTTTCCTATCCGGTGGTGGCCGGTGCGGGTCACCGTTGAGAGCTATGTGTCGGTCTGGGGGATCCAGTCATTTTCGCGATACTTCGCCAACTCCACCATTATCGGCCTGTCCGCCACCCTGCTCTCCGTCACCTTCGCCGTACTGGCCGGCTACGGGTTCTCGCGCTTCCGGTTCCGTGGGTCGCGGTTCCTCATGATCCTCGTGCTCGTCACCCAGATGTTCCCGGGGATCATGCTGGTCATCCCGTATTTCAGCATGGCAAGCAAGGTCGGCCTGATCAATACCTACGAACTGCTGATCATCACCTACACGTCCTTCGCGCTGCCGTTCTCGATCTGGATGCTGAAAGGCTTCTTCGACTCACTCCCAAGAGAACTGGATGAGGCCGCGTTGATCGATGGGTGCAGCAGGTTTGGGGCGCTGCGTCGCGTCCTCTTGCCCGTCGCCCTCCCCGGGATCGCGGCGACGACCGTGTTCTCGTTCCTGCTCGCCTGGAACGAGTTCCTCTTTGCGCTGGTCCTCCTGACCACTCCCCAGATGTACACGATCACGCTGGGGATCGCGAACAACATCGGGCAAATGCGGGTACAGTGGAACGACCTCATGGCCGCCTCGGTGATCGCGACCATCCCCACCATCATCCTGTACGGTTTCCTGGAGAAATACCTCGTGAGCGGGCTCACAGCAGGGGCGATCAAAGATTAGGGAGCGGCGCCCTGCTCATCGACAAGAGGGAGATGTGGGCTGCAACTGAAAGGAAACGGACAAAGCTGGGCGCTGTGCCGCCACCGCATCGGGCGCTATCGCCATCGCCGGATACCGGCGGCGAATCTCCCGCACTACGATGGGAATCTGATAGACGCTGGGAAGCGTGCGGGTTTCCACCACGACGCTTCACGACTGTCAGCTTTGCGGATCTTTTTCAGGGCTTGGTAGGGTTGAGACTGGCGCGATCAGCCCTGCGGGCAGCTGTCTGGCTGTAGGTGCGCTTGACAGGCCAAGGCGGTCAGGCGTACCCTCCGATCCGTTGTCCCTCCCCGTGATGATCGACGGAGGAGGCCCTATGGGGTCGGTCAGGGATAGCTCTTCGGACCTGACTCAGGCGAGCAGCTCACCCCGCCCGCCTTTCCCCACCCGGCTGCTCCCCCAGCCTACCCCTGTGTTCCTGCCTGCCACCTCCTATACTCCCTGGCATTCCTTCGCGACGCATGCCCCAGAGGACGGATACGACATTCGGACCATTCAGGAGCTGCTCGGTCATAAAGACGTCAAGCCCACGATGGGTTACACTCATGTCTTGAACCGAGGCGGACGGGGCGTGCGAAGCCCGGTCGATTCCCTGGGAGCTCCCTCGCCCGCGGGGGTGATAGACCGAAACCAGATAACACCCCCATGAAATTGGAAAAAGCGGCATACCCGGTTGATATTACACACCGTGACTGAGGGTTACCTGATGGGGTCTTCTCTGGCATCGTGCCAGACATAAGCACTTCGCCTGGAAACCATATACGCGTCGTTGGGCGGGAGTTGAACGCTTCACTCAGTTTTCTTGGACTATCACCTCATTGGTGAGAGAATTTGCGCCCGCCATCCGGCTTCCCAAACATTGTGTGAGAGCTCACCATACCATCAGCCAGGAGAAATCAATGCGCACAAGAATCGAAAAGGACAGTATGGGTGAAATTCAGGTTCCCGCCGAGCGCTACTGGGGAGCCCAAACCCAGCGCTCATTGGAGAATTTCAAGATTGGCGGGGAACGTTTTCCGCGAGAAATGATCCGGGCGCTCGGCATCGTCAAGCAATCCGCGGCGGAGGTGAACGCAGCCTTGGGCCTGCTGGATCAAGATAAGGCGGACTTGATCATGAAAGCCGCCCAGGAGGTGATTGACGGGGTTCTGGATGACCACTTTCCGCTGGTTGTTTGGCAGACCGGCAGCGGCACACAGACGAACATGAACGTCAACGAGGTTATCTCAAACCGCGCGATCGAAATGTGCGGCGGCGTCTTGGCAAGCAAGAAGCCCATCCACCCCAACGACGACGTCAACAAGTCCCATTCCACCAATGACGCGTTTCCAACCGCCATGCATGTTGCCATCGTTGAGCGCATCCACCATCACCTCATCCCTGCGGTCACCTCCCTGCGGGACGCGCTGGCTGATAAAGCCGAAGCGTTCGGGGACATTGTGAAGATTGGGCGCACCCACCTGCAGGACGCGATACCGCTGACGCTGGGGCAGGAGTTCTCGGGATATGTGGCGCAACTGAACAATGCCCTTCGCGCCCTGAATCACTGTCTCCCCCACCTGTATGAGCTGCCGCTTGGAGGAACCGCCGTTGGCACGGGGTTGAATTCACACCCAGCGTATGCAACGCAGGCGGCTGCGGCGGTCGCCAAGCGAACCGGATTTCCATTTGTGACAGCCCCCAACAAATTTGAAGCTCTGGGCGGGCGAGACGCCATCGTTGAAGTGAGTGGCGCGTTCAAGACGCTGGCCTGCTCGCTGAACAAGATCGCAAACGACATTCGCTGGCTGGGCAGCGGCCCGCGCTGCGGCATTGGCGAACTCATCCTGCCTGAGAATGAGCCCGGAAGTTCCATCATGCCGGGGAAAGTGAACCCCACGCAGTGCGAAGCCATGACAATGGTCTGCGCTCAGGTGATCGGCAACGATACCACCATCGCGTTGGCAGGAGCGTCGGGCAATTTCGAGTTAAATGTCTTCATGCCCGTGCTGGCTTTCAACGCCCTCCAATCGATTCGTCTGCTGGGGGACGCCTGCAACTCATTGGCCAAGAACTGTGTCCTCGGCATCCAACCCAACCGGGAGAGAATCAATCAGCATCTGAACGATTCCTTGATGCTTGTGACGGCGCTCAGCCCCTCCATCGGCTACGATAATGCTGCGCTGGTCGCGAAGACCGCTCACAGAGAGGGCAAGACCCTGCGGCAGGTCGCCGTCGAGCTGCAATTACTGACCGCAGAGGAATTCGACCGCATAGTCGTACCGAGTCGAATGGTTGGGCCCATGGTGTGATGCGCATGGGGGAGGTTCATTCCCCAACAAACGGGTCAAGGGGGTTGGATTGCCTGTTCATCGGCTGTCTTACCGAACCGCTTGAGCGTAAGAAGTTCTAAGAGTACCCTATTGGAGAAAGCCATCGCCTGCAGAGATTGGGGGCGGGGAGCATTTTTCCGCATGCAAGATGAGGTGCGAGATTATTCGACGCGCTATGCCAGCCAGCCAGCGCCTGTAGAGGCTCCGTAAGCGCCGCCCAACCCGGGCGTCCAGCCGACGCACTGCGCTTCGCTACGCCCGCGGCTAACGTCTGACGTATGGGTCCGTATCTCCGGTAGCCTAACCAGTGCCGATCACCTTCCATTGCCTGGCGGTGGCGGATTGGATGGGTCGCTCCATCGGCATCAGCGTCGCTGGGAGTCGCTCCTCCGACCCTTCGCCGCCAATTCGTATACCGGGCTGCATCGAGCCCAGATCCCCGGGGCTGATGCACTCTCTCCATGAGCTACACGGCTGCGGGTACCGTGAGTCTCCAGCGTCGGCCGGCGGGAGAGGTGATCCCCTGTTCCATTCGGGGACAGTTCCGGCGGTCCCAAGAGCTGGCCGACTTCTTCGACGGGGTGTGCCCCTCGCCCCCGCGCGGGAGCGCGTGCGCCGCCAGGCGAGCACGGTCGCCGGCTGCACGAAGACCACGACCTCCCGCCAGCGTGCCCACCCGCGGGACAGCCATGACCAGACAATGCGATCGCTCGGGCGCACGGGCGGTCGCCGAATCGATCGCCGATAAACCGCCAGTTGATGCTGCAGGGCGAGGAGCTCCATTTGCAGGGACACGCGCGAGCGGAGCAGGCTAACCACGAACGCGAGCAATGCACGAACGATGGGTGCCATGATGCAGGATCCTTTACGCGAAGAGCAGATTATCCGAGGCAGGCAGCTTGATGCAGGTCGCCGAAGAGATCAACTGGATCGATGATTACGAATTATCGGGAACCACAGCCATCAGCAAGAGGGACGAGCGGTTAGCTGACCTCCTCGCGACTCGTTCTGGCCACTGACGCCGTTACTCGGTACGATGATCCAACATTCGGGGTGTATCGGTCAGGGGCAGGTCAATCCTTTAGGCGCTCAAACCGAAGTGGGTCCGCGTCCGATCCGAAAGAAGGTAGAGGAGGGTACCAGCCGTGGGTCTGGGCCGGTGGGTAGCGCCGATCCTGTAGGGAAGGGCCGGGCGACTGGCAAGGGTTATCTCCGGGATGACCGCTTTCAGCCGATGGGCAATGTCGTTTCTACCAGGCCATCCCACCCCCATTCGGTCTCCCATGAAGCTGCGCCGTGATGAGTGGCTGATCACCCCTTGATGCCGCCAAATGAAAGGCCACTCACGATATGCCGTTGGATTACCATTGCGAGAAATAGCACCGGCAACGTAATAACAGTCGCAGCTGCCGTTAGGGCACCCCAGTCGAACCCTCCGTACGAAAGAAACCCGAACACTGCGACTGGGAGTGTTCGCGTGTCTGCGTCTGCCAGCACCACCGAATACATGAAGGTATTCCAGGACAGTATGAAGCTCAGGATGCCGGCTGCGACGATTCCCGGCCCCGTTAGGGGCACCGCTATTCTCACAAATGTCCAATACCGCGAACATCCGTCAATCAGCGCAGCCTCTTCTAGCTCTTGCGGAACGTCTTCAAAGAAACCGATCATGATCCAAACTATTAGCGGCAGACCAACAGTCAGGTGACTTAAGACGAGAGCCGTGTAGCTCCCTATCAAGCGGACCTGCGTAAATATGATGAACCAGGGTACTAGATAGCTAATCCCTGGTGTGATTCTCGCCACAAGCACCGCAAACGCAATACCTCGGTATCGGTAGCGTGCGATTGCGTAAGCGGCAGGCAAACCGAGTGCAAGGCCTGCAAGCGTGGCACCGAACCCGACAACTACGCTGTTCCATAAGAACAACAGGAAAGGGTTCTCCTGGAAGACCGTCCGGTAGTTAGCAAGCGTCGGCTTGAACCAGAAGATTGGAGGATACGCCATGTTCTGCATCTGGTCCTTAAGGGACGAGAGAATCATCCAGTAAAACGGAAACAGATATAATGAAACCACCAGCAGAACGAATGTTACAAAGACGGCTGATCTAAGACTGCTTTTCGTAAGCCTTGGGCCTTCCTTCACGAACGCGCCCTCCGCACTGAAATTAGTCCTACACTGAGTGCGCCAACGAGGCAGAAGAAGACGACCAACATCGCAGACGAATACCCCATATGCATGTACTCAAAGGCGCTACTGTAAATGTATAGATTAAGGGTCTCTGAGGAAAAGGCTGGCCCACCACGCGTAATAACATAGATGATGTCAAAAGTTTTCAGAGCATCTATGCCACGAAACAAAGCCGCGACAACGATGTATGGCCGGAGTAGCGGCAAAGTTATATACAAGAAGATCTGCAGCCCTGAGGCACCATCAATCGTTGCGGCCTCGTAAGGTTCATTCGGAAGAGTCGCGAGGCCAGCAAGGACAATAAGCATCACAAGCGGAGTCCATTGCCAGATGTCCACAAGGACAAGGGACGCGATAACAGTGCGGGGTTGACTCACCCATAGCCCCTGAGGAAGACCGAGCAGGGAGAGAAGATAGTTCAATACACCCGTCGCGGGATCATAGATGAAAAGCCACACCAGCGCGATTGCAACAGGGGTGGCGACCATGGGAAGAAGGAACAAGGCGCGCACTATTCCTTTGCCAAAGAAGGTCCGGTCAAATACCAACGCCATTGCGACGCCAAAGCCGACCTCGCCTCCAAGGGCAAGAATTGTGTACGCAATAGTTCGCACCGTTCCTTTCAAGAAGCGTTCGTCTTTCAGCATATCCCAATAGTTCTTAAGCCCAACGAAATGAGGAGGAACGGTACTGGAGGCGAACCACTCCTGAAAACTCAGGTGGACGGTGTACGCCAGGGGAAACAAAAGCATTACAGAAAGGACAACTATCGCGGGGAGCAAGAACACGTACGGAAGATAGCGGTCCAAGAGGACAGCAGGAGAGCGAGGCTGGAATTTAACACTCATCGCAACGACGGGGACGCCCGCGACCGGCAAGGATGGCCGCGAGCGTCCCAATTACTACTTTTCCGTTTTGGCGCGAATTTCGCGAATCTGCGCAACGGCCTTGGTCGCTGCCGCGTTAATATCACCACCCTGGATCGCGGTAATCACTACGGCCCCAATAACATCTCTCACCTCGCCAACCGCCACCCAGGGCGGTCCATAGGGAGCAGTCGCCTTGAGATTCAGCGAATCAACGGTCGCCCGAGACAGATCAGGATACTTATCTCCCTTTCGAAACTGTTCTGATTGCCACGCAGAGAGCCGGGCCGTCGGAATGCCAATCAGTTGAGCCTTCAGCGCATTCTCTTTGCCTACTGCCCACTGAATGAAATACCAAGCCGCTTCTTTTTTCTGCGAACGCGAGTACACGGACAAGTACCATCCGCCACCCGCCGGTTTTCTGCCACCTGGCCCTTCCGGAAACATCGCGAACCCAACTTTGTCAGCCACCTGGGATTTTGCAGGATCGAGCAGGTTGGCGGCGAATATGTTGGCATCGACCCACATCGCAGCTTTCCCGGCTGTGAACAAGCTCTGGCACTGGAACCAGTGATAATTCACGATTCCGGGCGGACCATACTCTCGAGCAAGCCGGCCATAGAACTCAAATGCTTTGAGCGCCTCCGGCGTTGTTATTGCAGGATTGCGGTCGTCGTCGGCCCACCGTCCTCCCATGCTGTAAAGAAAGCCGGAGAACATTGTGGTCGTAGCTGCCCCCTTGCCGCGCAAGCAGATGCCATACTGACCCTTTTCTTGCTGCGTCAGTTTTTTCGCAGCGTTTTCCAAGTCAGCGAAGGTGCTGGGGGGCTTGAGACCGGCCTGAGCAAAAAGATCTTTCCGCAACATAACAATTTCAATTTCGGAATAAAGAGGAATGCCCACCAACTCATTGTTGACCGTCGCATCCTCTATCGACTGGGCGCTAAGGTCCTTATAATCGAAGGCCGGGTTGGTTAGACCTGCGCCCTCAACATACCGGGTGAGCGGCTCGTACCAGCGCGCTAGCGTAAACTTCATGCCTTCTTGGTGTCGAATGGAGCTAAAGACGTCGATGTCACCTCTCCCAGCCATAAACGCCACCGCTAGCTTCTGCCGATGCTGGTCCTCGGGCATAACCTCAAGACGGACCTTGATCCCGGTCAGTCTCTCAAAGTCAGGAACCAACGGGGCAATGAAGTCAGACCAGGGTTGCTTGGCCAGCGCGACATTCAGCGTTGTTCCAGAATACTTCTTCCAGTCGAATCCAGCCGCGCTCAGGGAAACTGGTAACGTCAGGAGCGTGAGGAAGAACATGGCCCATACCGTAAGTCGTTTCATCGGTGCGCCCTCCTCATTTTGCGGGCTACTTCAGGTCTTCTAAGCGGAACCGGCCCACCCCTATGTCCTCCTTTTCGATTGAGTAGATCATATAGCCATTCTCATGGTCAACATGAAGCCAAGGGTAGCCGTATCGACCACCTTTGGCAAATCCCGGTATACGCATTGGCCGCCAAACGTCATCTCCCAGAATGTAATGCCGGTCAAAAACAACGCCATCGCTACTGATCGCAAGCACGGCAGGTGTTCGTCTTCCTTCTGGACTGGGACATGTCATGCCAAAATGGCGGCCATCTGGAAGGCGGCCAAAATGAGGCCGGCAGATGTTGTCGGTGTACTCCGTTAGTACTGGTTCCGCCCACGTCACGCCGTCATCGATACTCTCGCTTACCGCAAGCCAATTAGTTTCCGTGCGCAGCATCATATGGATAACGCGGTCTTGGGTTTGGTAGAATGAGCCCTCGCTATAGATCACTGGATCCTTGCGCTTTTCGCGCCCAAAGAACCAGCCCATCACGCTGTCGACGAAACTGGCGGACAACCCTGCGAGCCCGGCAAACTTCCAACCTTGTAGCCCCCAGGGATCATCAGTGTATGGAAACGTGGCGTGGCCAGGCAGAATCAGTCGTCTGGAAGCGGTAAGCTCGGGAGAGTGATACGTGGCTATTCGTGGAATGATATCAATCGGTGGGGACCAGGTCTTTCCTCCGTCGCTCGATGTTTTTGCTCGCGTGACACAATTGATATGATGACGACAGTTGGAATAGGCGCGCCCTTCCGTTGTTGCACGAGATAGGTTGGTCCAGAAAGCGGAGTCGTCCACTTCAATTCCTTTCAAGCATCCGTTTTCGTCCAAAGCCTCCCGCCCATATTCCCAGTCCCCGTAATAGGCGATCAGGGTGCCTTCGTAGGCGCGAATGCCCGATGAAACAATAACGCGATCCGCGAAGCGGCCGGGCTCGGGGCCGGCCACCGACCGAGCGGGCGACCAAGTCTTCCCCTTATCTTCTGAAATGGAGAAGGCCATTGTTTCAGCCGGTGATTCCTCATCTTTTATCCCCTTCGTCCAGGACGCGTACAGCACGCCATCCAGAGACGTGAGTTGAGCTTGATGATTGAAAGAGGAGCCGTGTGTCCCGAAGGAGACTATTCGGTGATCTACGTCGATTTTCTTTGGCCGGACCTTGCCCCAGCAGTTGGTGATCGGTGAGCGAGACTCCATAGTGAACCTCCCTTTTCAAGAATCGATGAAACCGGCAAACATCTTCATTTAATCACTGACCCTTGACATTTGTCAACGTTATTAATATTATGATAATAATTATATATCTTGATTAAAGGATAGGTTGACAGACATGGAACTACGTGAAATTGAAGCGTTTGTTGTGACGGCGAGCACGCTGAGTTTCACTAAAGCGGCGAAGCAACTTCATCGTAGCCAGCCCGCACTGAGTCAACAAGTACGGAAGCTGGAGGAGGAACTGGGCACCAGCTTGTTCGTGCGGACAAAGCAGAGTGTGGCCCTCACTCCAAGTGGTGCGGCCGCCCTACAAGTCGCAAAAGAAATATTGCGCTGTCGGGAGGTTTTCATCGACAAGTTTCGGACTGATAAGACGAGCGTGTTCGGAAGGCTTTCAGTGGGAACGACGGGTATGGGCACCGCGTATCTTTGGGCAAGAACGTATCAGGCATTTGCTCGTGAGTACAAATCAGTCTACCTCGATCTCCGGACAACGGAGCGGACGCAGGATACGCTGGACCACGTTTTGACGGGTGATCTCGACCTCGGCTTCGCCCCCGTGCCACCCAAGAATCGGAATCTCCAATTCCAAATCTTGGGAATGCAAGAGGCCATCTTGACCGCCTCTGTTGAACATTCCCTTGTGAAAAAATCCTCTGTATCGGTACGTGAACTGTCCGATCAAGCGTTCATCCTTGCCGAAAAGAGAATGGGGATGCGTTGGCTAGCCGATCAGTTTTTCAAACGCGTTGGTATGAAACCACGCGTGGTTCTGGAATCCAACGATATGCAGATGATCAAGGCGATGGTGGAAGTTGGTTTTGGTGTGGCTTTTCTCCCTAACTGGTCGATTCAGCGAGAATTAGATGAGGGGCGATTGAAGTCGATAGGAATTCCTAGTCCCAGGCTCGTACAAGAGATGGGGCTCGTTTTTCGAAAAAGCGGACTAACGCCTCCGGCGCGCTGCTTCTTGGAGTTCTGTCTGAAGAGAAGAGATCTTCTGCCAAAGATAACGCAGTCATGAGGCCTGGATTCAGCGGGATGGTCGACCTTTCCGGCGATGGTCCAGGTGGTCTTGACCAAGTCCTGGCTGTAGACCAACCGGGGAAATGATGGACGGTGAGCATCAATGGTGCTTCGATGAGGGGGAATTCAATACCCAGTCACCGCCGAGGACAAACAAGTCCCTGAATCTCCACCTTCCAAAGGTCATGGAATCCCGCTGGGAAGGCAAGTGCTCACTGGGGACGACCCTTCGCCACAAGAACCATCCCCCTAATGTTGAACGCAAGGGCCATTGCCGCCACCGGGCCTCTCTGCGGTGCAGCCGACTCATGGTCCGGGCCACTGTCGGCCGCCGCCCGAACAGTCGCTGCCCAAACACGCTTGACCGCCCAGTGCACCAGAGCTAAGATCAGAAGGCGACTCGCTCTTCTTTCTGTCACAGTCCCGGTCAAGCTCACTATTGGACCGCCGAGATGGACCAGCGCGGTCGGACGCGAGAGGCTGGGCGATGTGAAGGTGGAAAGCGGGGCGGCCGGAGTGATCGCTCACGGGAGGAGGGTGACATGGGGAAAGTCTTGCGGTGCGGGGATCTCATGGCGGGGTGTCAGCATGTGGTGCGCGGCGCGACCGAGGAGGACGTTCTGCGCCAGGCCGCCAAGCACGCTGCCGAGGCTCACGACATTAAGGAGGTCACGCCGGACCTCGCCGCGAAGGTAAAGAGCAAGATTCGGACAGAGTAGTTATAGTAGGGAGGCCCACGCCGGGTTCCATCCTCGGTGTGGGCTTCCCCTGACGCGTGACAAGGCCCTGTCCCCTCAGCCTAGCCGGACGATCCCCCTGATCTCGACCTTCCAAAGGCCATCGAATCTCCTGGAGGCTCACGAAGGGTCGCGGGAGATGTGCAGAACTGCCCGCGAGCACCGGAGCCCTCAAGATCCCCACAATGGTGACCCAAGCGAAAAGAGAACCCCCCGATAAGTGGCCGACTTACCAGGGGGAACTGTCTCGCCTCGGCGTTCCTGACGGCTACTGGC
>Ga0181527_1002206_pt1 | contig 18688 bp, 15 predicted proteins | sample PEATcosm2014_Bin_30_FD_119762 | JGI IMG/M metagenome (GOLD analysis project Ga0181527, IMG submission 119762) | Peatland microbial communities from MTU Mesocosm Facility, Houghton, MI, USA - PEATcosm2014_Bin06_60_metaG | ecosystem: Environmental > Terrestrial > Soil > Wetlands > Peat | place...
GCCACGGTGGTGTAGGCCAGCGGCTCGCCTTCCAACTTGCCCTGGACCTCGGCCACCGTGTTTGGGCCGGAGTCCCACAGGACCTGCATGATCCGCAGTTGCAGGTTCCCCAGGCGATACGGTTGATTGTGGGTCATCGTGACGGCCGCTCCATGCCTTGTTCAACTACTGCGGTAATACTACCACGGTAGTGAAAAGCTGTCAATAGGCACAAGGGCGCATTTTCGCATGGCGACAGCCGGAAAGCCAGCGGCGAGAAGACCGGGAATCCCTACGGGAGAGGTACCGGCCGGCACCACTCCGCCAGGGCGCATCGAGAAGTTTAGCGGGCGGGCTTGCCCGCCGGGTTGGTCCGGCGCCGCTCGGGCAGATCCGGCGGGCTTGCCCGCCCGCTAAACGGACCGCGCCCCCTCACGGCGGCTAGCCCGCTGCGTCAGGCATTGCCGGGCGGCATGTCCGACGTCTCGTTGATGAGATACTTCGCCACCACGGCGTCCAGGCTGCACGCAGCCGGCTTTCCCTGAGAAATCTGCCGCAGGGCCTCCAGGTCGGATGCCCAGGCCGTCTCGCCCGGGGCGAGCAGGGACCGGCTGCCAGGTTCGTGCACGGTCAGAAGCTGCCCGGCCTGGTAGTAGTAGTGTTCCTCGCAGCTTTCCGTGGCGTAGGCCCGCATGTAGGGCATGATGTCGTTGGGTTTGAACCACAGCTTGATCTCGCGCTCGGCCTCGGCGTCCGAGGCCGACGCGTGCACCAGGTTGTCCATCCGCTCTCCCACCACGTTGCCATCCTTGTCTTTCACGGGCACGATCGTCCCCAGCGCGCGGATCGTCCCCGGCGAACGTTCCCGCGCCACGTGTGGATTGGTCGGCCCGGCAATCTCGCGAACCTTCTTGACCGCGTCGGGCCCGCAGTAGATGAACGCGATTACCCGCCGCCGCTGCGGATTGGACGCATAATGGACCTCGCCGGTGATGTAGTCGATCAGCGGCGGATAGAACGGCTTTCCCTTGTGCTCGGCATAATGCTCCTCGGCGAGCATGCGGGTGACGTGAACGATCTTGGCCCCCGCGAAACGCAGGCCGGTGTGGAACTCCGAGAACTGCGACAGGATATAGCCCGTCAACGAAACCTTCAGCGCGTCGGGCTTAATGAGCACGAGTGTCTGCTCGAGTTCCTTGGGGACCATCGCCTTCTCTCCTGGGGGACGAAATGTGTCCACCCATTATCACGCTTGCCGGCCGGGCTTCAAGGGGCCGCCAGTCGGCCCGCCGGGGTAACCGCCCGCAACTGGTCAATCATGTCGCGGGTGGCGGCCTCGGCGGCGGCCTGCCAGCGCGCCGCGCCGAACTGCTCCGAGTACGGACGCAGGCGATGGGCAAAGATGATGCCGCGGGAATTGTTGACGATCGCCCCGGTCCCCTGCGGGTCGAAGGCCGCGCGGCAATCGGCCGCCGTGCCGCCTTGACTGCCGTAGCCGGGCACGAGGAACCAGGTGTGCGGCATTTCCGCGCGCAGCTCCGCCAGTTGCTCGGGATAGGTAGCGCCGACCACCGCGCCGACGGCGCCGTAGCCGCAGGCCCCCGCCGTCACGGCGGCGAGCTCTTCGACGTGCCCGGCAACGTGGCGGTAAACAGGCCGGCCGTCGGCCACCAGGTCCTGCAGCATCCGCCCTCCCGGGTTGGAAGTCTTCACCAGCACGAAGATGCCGGCCTGGCCGCGCACGGCCGCGTCCACGAACGGCTGCAGGCTGTCATCGCCCAAGTACGGGCTGACGGTCAGGGCATCGGCCCCCCACGGGCTTTGCCGTCCCAGGAATCCTGCGGCATAAGCCGCGGCAGTCGATCCGATGTCGTTCCGCTTCCCATCCACGATCACCAGCAGGCCGTGCTGCCGGGCGTAGCCGATGACTTCGGCCAAGGCGGCCATGCCGGCGGGACCAAGTTCTTCGAAGAAGGCCGCCTGCGGCTTGACGGCCGGCACGAGCGGGCCGAGCACGTCGATCAGCCCGCAGCAGAACCGCACATAGGCGGCCGCCCGGGCTGCGGGCGGTGCGGCGAGCGGCTCGCTCAACAGGCCCGGCGGCAGCAGCTCGGCCCGCGGGTCCAGGCCCACCAGCACCGGGTTGCGGCACCGCCGCACGGCGGCTTCCAGCCGGTCGATGAATGATATCACGTGGAGAATCTCCTGGTGTGGCACTGCTTGCCCACTGCCAGCCGCGGCCTGCTTCCTTCGGGAAGGCGTGCTCCGGCAGCGGGCAAGCAGTGGCACACCGCGTGTTCCCGGAATCGTGCCTGCCTATTTGGCAGAGTCTGGCGGCTTCTGCCGTTTGAGGATTAGCAAGAACTGCTGTCCCTTGGTCTCGAACGACGCGGGCCGGGGGTTGTTCGGCGTGGCCACGCACCACTTGATCGTGTCGGGGGCGAAGGTGCAGATGCCCAGGTAGGTCTTGGGCTTTCCGCGGGTGCCCTGCTCGGTGGCGTCCATTACCTGCGGCCGGCCGGACGTGAACTTGTACATGCCCTGCCCGAGAGAACTCCGCTGAGGTTCCAGGCGCTGGGCGCGGATGTGATTGCCCTGGATGGCCAGCTCCAGGTGAACGGTGCCGCGGTTGGGCTGTTCGCCCTTGCCGTAAACGACGAAACCGCGCCAGACGCCGTCCAGATTGGGACCGGACGATGTCTTGTCGCTCGGCCCGCGCTGGCCGCTGTTGTCGGCCGCGGCCGCCCGCGCGGCAACAGCCGCCAGCACCAGCCACGCGCAAAAGACGCCGCTTCGCCCAGTCACGTCAAGACTCCATCGACAAGTAGCACGCCGGATCCCCGCAGCTTAGCCGTCAGCATAGCCCAGCCTTCTTGGCTTGGCAACTGGGGCGCCGGGCGCCCCGGCGGGCCTACGCCTCCAGCCAAAAGCCGCCTTCCGGCAGGCCGGCGAGGTCGGGCGAGTGGAGCGGAGGCGAGGCGGCGGGCGGGGAGGCCGGCGCGGCGGACAGATCCAGGCCGCAGACTTGCCGCCAGGTCTCGCGCTCGATCTGCAGAACGCGGATCGCTTCTTCCAGGGGTCGCTCCTGCCGCGGATAACCGGCGTCGACGAGCTTGCGGAAGATGAACACGTAAATGGCGGCCACCCGCCGCGCCAACTCGTCCGCGCCCTCGTGCTTGATGCCGCAGATCAGCTCGTTGAGCATCTCGCGGGCACGCAGGATCGCGGTGAAAGCGTCGTCTTCCCGTCCGGCGCGCCGCTGGTCCAGCGCCCGCTCCGCCAGCCGCAGTGCCCCCTCGACGAGCATCAAGTGCAGCTTCTCGCGGGAAGCCGTCATTACGGCGGCCTCCATGTAATGCTCGCGGCTGGAGGGCAACATGGTCGGATCCTTCCTTCATAAAGCCGCGACCGCTGGTCGCGCCGCCGTCTGGCGACCGCTGGTCGCGGCTTTCCCGGCACCTAGATGCCGGTCGTGCTACTACTGCCGCTGTTCCCGCTGGCCATGCTGCTCAGTCCGCTGGTCAAGAGGTTCGGGGTCGTGGTGCTGGTGTTGTTGGACGTGCTGGTGGTGCTGCCGCCCGCGCTGATGTAGCTGATGTCCTGCACCACGCTCAAATCGTTCTGGAGCTTTGCGATGGCCGTTTCCATCGCATAGAACTGGGTGTACAACTGGTTCTCCTCGTTGGTCAGGTGCGCCTGCATTTCGCTGATTTGCTGCTGGTTCTGCGTGACGGTTTGCTGTAATCCCTGGACCTCGTCCGAGATGAGCGAGTTGGTCTTGCCGGCGAGCTGGGTGATGAGGTTGTTGAGCTGGTCGGAAAAGCCGGAGGTCTTGGTGGTGAAGAACTGCTGAACGGCGCTGGGATTGGCGGTGAAGGCGGCGTCCAGCGTGCTCTGATCGAACGAGAGTGTCCCGTCGTTGTTGAAGGTCACGCCCAGGGCGGCCAGCGATTGCAGGCTGCCGGCCCCGTAGAATTGGCCGCTGAGCAGGTTGGACAGGTCCGTGTTGAGCTGCAGCGCGGCGGGGTCGTCGGTCAGCACCGCGCCGCTGTTGGTACTGGTGGTGTACTGGGTCGAGGTGGTGAGCTGCTGCTGGAACTGGTTGTAGTCGGTGACCAGGCTTTGCAGGGTCGTCGCGAGGTTGCTGTCGCTGGTAGTGACGCCCACGGTGACCGGCTGACCGGTGCCCTGTTGGATTTGCAGGGTGGCGCCCGGCAGGACGCTGGTGAAGTTGTTCGACGAGGAGGAGAGGAGCACCCCGGAGGAGCCCATTTGCAAGAGCGCATTCTGCGGGGCCGCCGTCTGGCTGATGGAGAAGCCCAACTGCGACGTGCTGAGCACCATCCGCGCGGCCGAGCCCGCCTGTGTGGCGGCGAGGGCAAGCCGGTAGGGCGTGCTCGATCCGTCGGAGAGGATCGAGGCGGTCACCCCCGCCCCGGACTGGTTGATGTTCGTCACCAGGTCGCTGAGGCTGTCCGTGGCGCCCAGCGTGATCGTGGTGGTCATCGAGCCGTCGATGACCTGGGTCGGCGTGCCGTCCACGGTCTGGGTGGTCGCGGGAGTGAGCAGGTGCAGGTCGTGGGCGGTGGTCGAGTTGCCTTCGGTGACCGAGAGGGTGCCGCTGCCGTGGGCCGTGTCCTGGATCTCGATGCCGTCGCCGTTGGCGTCCACTTGGGCGTGGACGTTACAGTTGAGCCGGTTGATGGCGTCGACCACGTCCTCGACCGTCTGGATATTCGAGTTCCGCAGGTCGAGCGTGTCGCTGTTGCCGGCGGAGTCGGTGATGATGAGCGTGCCCTGGGCGACGCCGGCGCCGCCGTTGAGCGAGGCCAGTGTCGTGCTTCCGGAAACGGCGGCCAGGTGCAGGTCGCTGCCCACCAGGACGCCCGTGCTGCTGGAGCCCGCGATGCCCAGCCGCGTGGCGGTGGTCGTGCCGTCCTGGGTGTCGGCGGCGGTGAGGCTGCCCTGCGTGCCGCCGCTGGTGTCGGTCAGTTGGATGCCGTCGCCTGCGGAGTTGACCGAGGCCACGATGCCGACCTTGCTGGCGGCGGAGGCGGCAGCCGTGTTGATCGTGTCGACGACGTCCTGGAGCGTTTCTGCCCCGGACAGATCGACGGTGACGCTGTGGCCGGCCTGGTCGGTCAGTTGCAGTTGGCCGAGCGGTCCCAACCCTTGGCCACCGTTGAGATCGGAGAGGAGCACGGTCTTGAGCCCGCCGAGGATCGGGCTGCCGGTGATCGTGTTGCCGCTGGCGCCGCCGGCCAGCCCGAGGCCGGCAAGGGCCCCAGAGCCATTGATGGCCTGCAACTGGAAGCTGCTCGTGCCGTCGGGCGTGGTCAGGTCGGTCATGACCAGCCGGTCGCCTTGAATTTGCAGGCTGACCTTGGGTGTGGTGCTGTTGCCGTTGATCGCCGTGGTGATCTCGTTGAGCATCTGGCCGAGCGTGGTTTCCCGCTGGGATTGCGTTGCGCCGGAGGCCAGCGGCGACAGGTCGATTGTGCCCGTTTCGCCGTCGCTGAGGGTATAGCTGATGTCGGGCAGGACCGTGTTCGTCGACACGCCGAGGCCGTCGTTCAGCGCGGCCAGCGGGGTATTGTCCGACAGCGAGAGGATGCTGCTGCCGGCGCCGGTCGTGGGGTTAATGTTGGTCAGGCCCAGCGCGGCGGCCGTGCTGCCCCCGTTGACCTCCTGGACTTTCAGCGGCCCGCTCCCGCCCGAGGTGTCGGTCAATACCAGATGATCGCCGTCGGCCGTAGCGGTCACGCTGATGGTGCCGGCGTTGTTGATGTCCTTCAGGACGTCGTCGATGGTTTGCGCGGTGGAGAGGTTGATGATGGCGGTGGCACCGGAGCCGTCGGTGATGCGGATTTCGCCGGGGCTGAAGCCCGCGCCGCCGTTCAGCTCGCTCAGGCTCACCCCCTGATTCACGCTGTTGCCGTAGCGGAACGAAAGGCTCCCGCCCCCCAGGGGATTGGTGGTGCTTGCCACCCCGGAGCCGAGCCACTGCTGGCTTTGCACCGTCTGCACGGGGGTGTATTGGTAGGTGCCCTGCGGGGGATTGCCCGTTACGGTGACCGCCAGGGCACTCGGATCGCTGCTGGTGGCGGTGGTCTGGGCGAAAAGGTTCGCCTGGCCGAGATTTTTCGCGGTCGACTGAATGCTCAACAGCAGGGCAGCGAGCTGGTCCAGCGCGGTCTCCTGGTTGGTCAATGCGGTGTCCGCGTTTTGCAGGTTCGTCACCGGTTGGCTGGCGATGGACATCAACTCGGTGACCGTCTGGTCGATGGGAATGCCGCTGACCAGGCCGGTGGTGGCTTGAATGCGTGCCATGGCTACTCGATGTTTTTCGGTGGCAAGGTGGGCAAGCTAGCCCGCCACATCAAGTTCTAATCGGCATTCCGGGGGCGCAAAGTTTACGCCCGCGGTTGCGGTAAGGGCCGATGGAAGCTGGCCGGTTCCTGGAGAATCGGATTATCCGGTTCTTGGCTCTACGCCAAGGCGCAAGGCCAACCGCAACAGGCGTTTGCCCGCACCACCCCGTTGCTACAGCCAGGTTGCGAAACAAGGCCGGCCCGCCCCAAAACCGGGGCGGGCCGGTTGATCGCCAAGGCGAGTGTAGTTGGCGGGCAAACCCGCCCCTCGCCTAATCCTGTCTCCCGGGGGAGATAGGTGGGTTTGCTTACAGGTTCCGCAGCAGGGCGAGCACGTTCTGCGGGGTCTGGTTGGCGATGGCCAACACGGCGGTGGCCGACTGGCTGAGGACTTGGGCCCGCGTCAGGTTGGCACTTTCCGCGGCGAAGTCGGCGTCCTGGATGTTGCTCTGGGCGGAGGTCAGGTTCTGGACCGTGGTGGTCAAGTTCTGCACGTTCGAGTCGAGCGTGTCTTTCTCGAAGGCGCCCAGCCGGCCTTGCAGCGAGGAGACCTGGTTGATCGCCTGGCCGACGATCTGGTCGGCCAACGCGGGGTTGCTGGCCAAGGAAGCGGTCTGACCGGAGCCGAGCTCGTAGAGGCGCCCGGCCGTGCCGCCGAGACTGCCCGTGTCGACACTCTGGATGCCGATCTGGACCTGCTGGCTGCCCTCCACGACCGGACCGATCTGGAACATCGCGCCGCCGCCTTGCACGCTGAACGTCCAGGTTCCAGTGGCCGTGGCATTGGCCGACAAGGACAGGGTCGCCGTGTTCAGCGAGACGGCCTGCCCATTGGCGGTCAGCGGCGTCCCGTTCACGGTGCCGACGGCGTCGGCGCCGCTCGCCCGGGTGGCCGCCGTGACGTCGTCCGCCAGCGTGAAGTTCTCGGTCCCGCTGATCTGGTTGACGTTGACGAAGGCGGCGGAGCCGTAGTCGGACGACTTGAGCTGAAGCTGCGTGCCGTTGATGGTGGCAGCCACGCCGGTGGCGGGGGTGGCCAAGTTAATCGCGGCCTGCATCGCCGTGATGGTCGTGCCCGCCTTGAAGTTGAACACTTGCGAGCCTTTGTCGCCGCTCAACTCGAACACACTGTCGGCCGCCAGACCGGTATCCACGCCACCGGCCGTCGCGCCCGTGACGTTATGGTCCGTCCCGGCCGCCGTGTATACGGCCGCGTCCGCGCTGTCGCTAACGGTGAACAGGCCGTTGATGGTGTTGTTGCCGGTCAGTGCGGTCTTGATCGCGCCCAAGGTCGTTGTGCCGGCGTTGTTCACGTAGACGGTGATCGCCTTGCCGTTCAACTGCACCAGCGCGTCGCCCGACCCAACCGAGGCCGATTCGGCGAAGTTGATCGTGTAGCCGTTGGCGGCCGAACCGACGTTCTTGGCCGTCAAGGTGAGAGTGCCGCCGGCGCTGAAGGTCATCGGACCGGTGGTGGCGTCCGTGCCGCCGGTGGCCACGGGGGTGTCCAGCTCGGCCTGGGTGGCGGCCGTGGTGACGGCCAGCGTCACGTTCAAGGCCCCGCCGCTGAGGTTGGCCTGGTTGACCTGAAGGTTCTGCAGGTTGGCCGCGGGCGAGCCGCCCCAACCGCCAACAACGAACCCCAGGCTGCCGTCCAAGAGATTCTTCCCCTGGAAAGCCGTGGTCTGGGCGATCTGGTTGATAGCGCTCAAGGAAGAATCGATCTGCGACTGGTTGGCCGCGATCTCGGCGGAACTCATCGTCCCCGAGTTGGCCGCCTGCGTTACCAGGCCTTGAACCTGGTTCAGCAGCGTGGTGACCTGGCCCAAGGCGCTGTTGGCCGTGTCAATCATGTTGGTGGCCTGCTGGGTGTTCGAGATTGCCTGATTGGAGCTGGTGATCTCGCTGCCCAGGGCGTTGGCGGCAATCAAGCCGGCCGGATCGTCCTTGCCCGAGTTGATCCTCAGGCCGGTGCTCAAACGGGTGAGCGCCTGGTTCATCTGATTGTTGGCGTTGGCCAGGTTGGTCTGGGCCAACAGAGAACTAACGTTCGTGTTGATACGGGTCATGCCAGATACCCCTGTGTGAGAGAGAAGGAAGGTTGTACGGCCGGGCTGCCGGAAGACGCGGCTCCGCGGCGGTGATGCGTCACCGCCCGGAGCCGGGCCTTACCGGCCGCCCAAACAGATTCGATCGACAAATCCCCATGTGTCCGCAGTTTCGTCTTTACCCAGGGCACTCATCGGCCGGTGTTCCCGACCCTATCACGAGTCGGCGGGCAAATCCCTGCCCGCCCTGTGGCCGTGCCATCCGTTAGCCCGAGCGGTCCTTGCTTTCCGCCGACGCCATTGGAACCCCACGGTAAAACCTATCGAGGAACATCGACCTGTTAAAATGGAGGCTTTAGGCGATTTGCAAAATTCGGGACAACTTCCCCTAGTGGTTATCCTTAACGTCTTACTCGGCAGTAAGATACGTTGGCACAAGAAATATCCCGACTCTCGACTGAGGCTGGCACCGAGTCGCCCGCACAATCCGCACAACCGTGAAACCCGGATCCAGATGGCATTACGGCCGCGGAGGAGGGGCACCCGAATTGCTTTACGGCCGGGCCTTGGCTTGCACCGGGCCCTGCGGAGAACTCGTGTCCAACCGGCCTGCCTGGCCATTCTCGCGGCGAATGGCCTCGTAGACCTCCTGGCGATGGACCGGTATCTCACATGGCGCCTCGATGCCCAGCCGAACTTTATCCCCGCGGATGTCCACAATCGTGACGACCACGTTGTCGCCAATGATGATGCTCTCATCACGCTGCCTGGATAAGACCAGCATCAATAGTTCCTTCCTTCAAGCCGACCCTGCACGGTCCGGGAAACCGCGGGACACTGGCGCCCGTATTGGAATCCAGAAAGCACACGGAAAGTGTATCGGTAGCGAGAATTGCGGAAGAATAGCGAAAACAGCGATGCAGCGGCCTGTGGAAAAGATAAGTTGACTCTGGCGCCGCTCCATCCAGCAGGGTTTAACACTGGGACAGCCGCTGGGCCACTCCCGAGCGGCAACCGGCCCATTGGTCCCGCTTGACCCGATCGGCCGGTTTCGCACTCCGTGAGCGGCAGAAGCTGCGGGTAATCCGCAGTCTTCGCACCCGTACCGTACCCTGATGTGCGACGGATGTGTGCTCACCTAAGTGTCGGCACGGCACAGTTCTAAAACAGCCGTTGCGGATTGGCATCGCGGTTGCCGCTCGTTTGGCACGCCGGTTGCTCTCGCCCCCCAACGCCGACCGCAACGCCTCGTCTCGATTCCATCAGCCCCGGTCGGGGCAGCAACGCCAGGTAACCAGCGAGCCGGATATGTCCTACGGACTGTATCTCTCGGCAACAGGCGCACAGGCCCAGAGCCAACGGCTGGAAGTTATCGCCAACAACCTGGCGAACGTGGATACGGTGGGCTTCAAGCGGGAATTGGCGATCTTCCAGGCCCGCTACGCGGAAGCCGTCCAACAGGGCACTGCGAGCTTCGGTGGCGGATCGCTGGACGATATCAGCGGCGGGGTACAGCTCCAACAGACCAAGACCGACTTCTCCCCCGCGCCGCTGCGGCGGACCGGCGGGGCGACCGACGTGGCCCTGGAGGGGGACGGCTTCTTCCAGGTCCGCAAAGGCCAGGACGTGTTTCTGACGCGGGCCGGCAACTTCCGCATGACCTCCGGAGGCGAGCTGGTCACGCAGCAGGGCTACCCCGTGCTGGGCGAGGGCCACGCGCCGATCACGATTACGCCCGACGGCGGGCCGTGGGAGATGACTTCCGCGGGCGAGATCCGCCAGGGGGACAGCGTGCAGAGCCTGGCGATCGTCCGGCCCGGCTCGCCGGGCGACCTGCTCAAGGTCGGCGAGAACCTGTTCCGACCCGCGGCGACCCCTGCGGGTGCCCCGGCGGCCGGCGTCCAGCCGGTTCCGCCGGCGGAGCACTCGGTCCGCCCCGGATACTTGGAGACCGCGGGCGTGCAACCGATGACCGAGATGGTCGCGATGATCGAGACCACGCGGCTGGCGGAAGCCAACATCAACCTGATGCAGACCCAGAGCCAGATGCTCAGCGACCTGATCAGTCGCGTGCTCAAGGCGTAGGATCCACTTCCGTTTTCCCGAACCCCTTTCACGAGCTTAGCTATGAGTGTTCAGGCGCTTTACACGGCGGCGACCGGCATGACCTCGCTGCAGAACAAGCTGGACGTGACGGCCAACAACCTGGCCAACTCGGAAACGGTCGCGTTCAAGCGGGACCGGGCGAACTTCGAGGACCTCTTCTACCGCCATGACAAGCTCCCCGGCGCCCAGGACAGCGCCAGCCAGTACACCCCCACCGGCATCCACATGGGGCTGGGCAGCCGCGTGCAGAGCGTGCAAAGCGATTTCACCCAGGGATCGTACCAGACCACCGGCAACCAACTCGACGTGGCCATCTCGGGCACGGGGTTCTTCCAGATCATGGACCCCTCCGGCACGATCTACTACACCCGGGCGGGCAACTTCTCGAAGAACGCCAACGGCGACATCGTGCTGGCCTCGGCCAACATCGGCCGGAAACTCGATCCCTCGATCACCATCCCCCAGGACGCCGAGAACATCGTCATCAGCCCCGAGGGCGTGGTGTCCATACAACAGCCGACTTCCCAGCAGCTCCAACAAATCGGGCAGTTCCAGTTGGCCACCTTCATCAACCCGGAAGGGCTCTTGAAGATCGGCGAGAACCTCTACAAGCAGACCGACTCCTCCGGGGCGCCGATCACCGCCAACCCCGGCCAGCAGGGGCTGGGACTCTTGCAGCAGAACACGCTGGAGCAGTCCAACGTGCAGCCCGTGCAGGAACTCCTCGACCTGATCACCACGCAGCGGTCCTTCGAGATGAATTCGCAGGCCGTCAAGGCCGCCGACGACGTCCTGCAGACGATCGACAACTTGCCGCGCTTCTAAGGGGAGGGATTAGGGACTAGCTTAGCGGCCGCTTGCGGCTTCACAGCATGAACAGGATAAATTCAATGGCCGTGGCACGCGTTCTCACACTTTGTGGTTTCGCAATCTTCGCGCTGCTCCCCGTCACCGGCCTCGACGAGACCGTGGCGGCCGAGCTGCGGCTGCGGGCGCAGTACACGGTGGAGGGGCCGCTGGTGCGGCTGGGCGACGTAGCCGAGATCGTCGGCGGCGACCGCGCCGAGTCCGACTCCCTGGCCGCCACCGAGCTGTTTCCGGCACCGGCCGCCCGCGAGCAGCGCTCCCTGGGGGTCCGCGAGCTGCAGGACCTGCTGCTGTTGCGCGGCGTCAATCTCGCCCAGCACCAGTTCACCGGGTCGAGCCAGGTCTTGGTTCTCGGGCGGGCTCCGGCGGAGCGGGCAGCAACGGCCTCGCTGCCGGCGGGCATGGTCCGCCGCGCGCAGCGCCGCGTCTGCGAAGCCGTGCTGAAGTACCTGGGCGACCACGTTTCGGCCCAGAAGGCGTGGGACGTGCAGGCCGAGGTGAGCGAGGATCAGGTACGGCTGCTGCTGCTGGAGCCCGCCCGCGCCATCACCGTGTCCGGCGGCCAGCCGCCCTGGACGGGACAGCAACGCTTCACGCTGTCGATCGACGCGGCGCAGGGCCCAGCCCGGTTGGCCGTGGACGCCAAGGTGGGCGTCCGCGCCCCCGCGGTGGTGACCGTCAACGCGCTGGCCCGCGGCACGGTCATTCGCGAGGGCGACGTGGAATTGCAGCAGACCGCGTCTGCCGACGGCGCCGCCGGCGCGCTGCGGAGCTTGGAAGACGCGATCGGGCGGGAGACGGTCCGGGCGGTACCGGCGGGCAAGGTCCTTACGACGGACGCCCTGCGGACGCCCCCCTGGGTACGGCGCGGCGAGGTCGTGACCGTCTACGCCCGCACGGCCGGTATCCAAATCCGCACCGCCGCACGTGCCCGCGACGATGGCAGCCAGGGCGACCTGGTCTCCGTCCAGTCGCTCTTGGACCGCAGCACGTTCTATGCCCGCGTCAGCGGCATCCGCGAAGTGGAGGTCTTCGCCCGCTCGCCGCGCGTCGAGACGGCTGAGGCGGGCGGCCCGGAGCCGATCCTCCGCCGCTAAATGCAAAGGAATGAAGACCATGAAACTTGCAAGCCCCGCCATCCACCATGCGTGGGTCCTGGGCGCCCTGGCGTTGACCGCTGCCTTGGGGGACCGGGCCCGCGGCCAGAATTCGAGTCTCTTCCGCGCGTCGCAGCAGGGCCAGCCGCTGGCATCACAGCCGGGCCAGCCGCTGGCGTCGCAGCCGGGCCAGCCCCTGGCGTCGCAGGAACCCCAACCGCTGACCCTGGTGAACAACTCCTGGACCGCGGAGGCCCCGCAGGAACCCAAAACCATCAAAATCAACGACCTCATCACGGTTATCGTGAGCTTGAACGCGACGATGGCCAGCAACGGGAAAATGAACCGCCAGAAAATGGCAAACGGGACCCTGTCGCTGACCAACTGGATCAAGTTCTACAAGTTCAACCTGGGCGCCGACGGCCAGCCCAACGGCGAGCCGCAGATCGGCGGTTCGGCGAACAACCAAATGCAGTCCAAGGGCGACTTGCAGACGACCGACTCGCTGACCTTCCACATCGCCTGCCGGGTGGTCGACATCCGCCCCAACGGCAACCTGGTGCTGGAGGGCCGCCGCACGGTCAACAACAACGAGGAAAACTGGGACTACTCGCTGACCGGCGAGATCCGCGCCGACGCCGTCCAGCCCAACCACACCGTCCTGAGCGACTCCGTGGCCGACCTGCGGATCCTGAAGCGGGAGACCGGGCACGTCCGCGACAGTTACCGCCAGGGCTGGGCGCTGCGGTGGCTGGACAAGTGGGAGCCGTTCTAAGCAGAGAGATTGTGGATTAGGGATTGGGGATTAGCCGCCCAACCGCTTGCGGCTTCGCACGAAAGGACCCAGCGAACATGTCACTCGAACGACTCCACCGCGTCCTGGCAAGGCCGGGGCTGGTCCTGGCCGCGGCGGCGCTGGCCGCCGCGTGCGGCCCGACGGCCGCCCCCGCCGCGCCGCACCTGACGCTGAAGAGCATCTGCCGCATCAAGGGCCACGAGGAGAACTCGCTGGAGGGGCTGGGCATCGTCGCCGGGCTCAAAGGGACCGGCGACAGCACCAACTACCTGCCGACGATCCGCAGCGTGGCGAAGATCATGAGCCTGATGCACAGCGCGACGGGACAAAACGCCCTGGCCGACTTGAAGGACACCAAGAACGTGGCGCTGGTGTTGGTGACGGCCACGGTGCCGGCCATGGGGGCCCGCCAAGGCGACAAGATCGACGTGGTCCTGAGCTCGATCGGCTCCGCCAAGAGCCTGGCGGGAGGCCGGTTGTTCCTGACGCCGCTGGTCGGGCCCGACCCGCATAACCCCCGCGTGTATGCCTTCGCCGACGGCCCGCTCACGCTCGACAATCCTGCCACGCCGACGACCGGCCGCATCCACGAGGGCTGCCGGCTGGAAGAGGACTTCTTCAACGTCTTTACCAAGGACAACAAGATCACGCTGGTGCTGGAGAAGTACCATGCCGACTTCCAGGTGGCGCAGGACATTACCGAGCTGATCAACAGCGAATTGCGGCTGCAGACGAGCAGCCAGATGCCCCTGGCCCACGCGCTGAACCCTGGAAACATCGAGGTCACCATTCCGATGCAGTACCGCGACGACCCGGTGTCGTTCGTCTCGCAGGTCCTGGCGCTGCCGATCCTCGAGCCGAAGACGGCGGCGCGCGTGGTGATCAACGAGCGCGCCGGGAGCATCATTATCAGCGGGGACGTCGAGATCGGCTCGGTCGCCATCACGCACAAGAACATCGTGATCGAGACGGGCAGCAGCAGCGCCAAGCCGTTCGTGGCCGTCGATCCCGTCGATCCCAGCTCTCCCAAGCTCAAGGCATTGGTCGAGTCGCTCAATGCCATCCACGCGCCGACGGAAGACATCATCGAGATCATTAAGGGGCTGGAGCGCGACGGGAAGCTACACGCCCCATTGATCGTGCAATGAAATCAACATGGGAGAGTACAGTGCCCGAAATCATAACTCCCATAAGACCTACAGGTCCCATAAGACCCATGATTTGATTGCATTTGTGAGGAATCGCCCATGCTGAATCCCGTAAGCCAAACGTCACAGGGAGCGTCCCCCGCCGGGCCAGCCGCGGCCGACAAGACCCCGCTCCGCCAGGCATTCAATGCCTTCGTGGGCGAGACGTTCTACGCGCAAATGCTCAAGGCGATGCGCCAGACCGTAGGCAAGCCGGCCTACTTCTACGGCGGGCGCGCCGAGGAGATCTTCACGCAACAGCTCGACCAGGTCATGGCCCAAAAACTCGCGCACTCCAGCGACGCAAAGCTCACCGGCCCGATGTACAACCTGTTCCAGCTCCAACGAAAGTAATGCGCATGCAATCTTCGCTCGAATCCGACGTGGCGCAACTGCTGACCGATCTGCTGGCCGGGCAGGACCAATTGCTGGTGTTGTTAGGCCGCAGGCGCGAGCTGCTCGCCGCCGTCGATCCGCAGGGCTTGGCTGCGGTGGCCGCCGAGGAAGAGCGGCTGCTGGCCACTCTGCACGAGTGCCTGGGCCGCCGCGAGCGACTCTTGGCCCAGGCCGCCGACGACGGCCTGCCTTCGGCCAGCCTGCAGGCGTTGGCCGAAACCTTGCCCGCAGCCCAGCGGGGCCCGCTGGGACGGCAGATCGCGGCCGCCGGGGCCCGCGCACGTCTCCTGCAACACCAAAGCCTCATTAACTGGGTCGTTATCCAGCGGACGTTGATCCACCTCTCCCAGTTGCTGGAAATTATCGCGACCGGCGGGCGACTTCAGCCGACATATGGACAGGGTAAGTCTACCCGCGCTAGCGGAGCGCTGGTAGATCGGGAAGCCTAGGAAGTCCGGGCAAGCCCATGTCGCTGCTCAGCTCGATCCAGATGGCCAGCAATGCGCTGCAGGTGACCGATATCGGCCTGCAAGTGGTCGGGCAGAACATCTCCAACGCCAATACGCCCGGCTACGTCAGCGAGCAAGTCAATCTTCAGCCCTCGCCGACGCAGAAGTACCACGGCCTGTTGCTGGGCACTGGCGTCCAGATCCAGTCGATCACCGAGCAGGTGGACAACTTCCTGGAAGAGCGGCTGCGAAACGCGCAGGGCGACCAGTCCAGCGCCGACACCGTCAAGCAGACGTACTCGCAGCTCGAAGGGGTGCTCGGCGCGCTGGGCAGCAGTAGCCTGCAAAGCTCGATGAACACCTTTTTTTCCAGCATCGCCGACATCCTCAATCAACCGGAGGACGAGTCCGTCCGCAACATGGCCGTGCTGCAAGGGCAGGCCCTGGCCGGCAACGTCAACCAGTTGGCCACCCAGGCGGACCAGCTCCGCTCCGACGTGAACACGCAGATTCAGCAAATGGTGCCCACCGTCAACAGCCTGATCCAGCAAGTCCAGTCGTTGAATCTCCAGATCGAGGACGTCCAGGGGGGGTCGACTTCCAACAGCGCCGCGGCGGGCCTGGACGACCAGCGGCGCACCGCCCTGGCCAGCCTGGCGCAGTTGCTGGGGACCACCTCCGTCCAAAATCCCGACGGCACCGTCTCGGTCTACTGCGGAGGGGAGTATCTGGTGTCGGGAGGCATCGCCCGGCAAATCCAAGTGACGCAGTCGACCGACCGCGGCATGACGGTGGCCAACCTCCAGGTCGCCGGGGTGCAGACGCCGCTCGATCCGGCGTCGGGCCAGCTCAGCGGGCTGCTGACCTCCCGCGACCAGGTGCTGGGCGGCTTCCTCGACCAGCTCAACTCTTTCGCCGGCACGCTGGCTTTCGAGTTCAACAAGGTGTACTCCGGCGGCCAGGGGTTGACCGGCTTCACCCAAATGACCAGCGCCAACCAGGTCGACGATCCCACGCAGGCCCTGAACCAGGCCGGACTGCCCTCTTCCCCCACGAGCGGCTCGTTCCAGGTCCTGGTGCAGAACACGGACACCGGCGACGTGCAGACGACCAACGTCAACGTCCAACTCAACGGCACCGTCGGCGACACGACGCTCAACAGCCTGGCGGCCTCGCTGGGCGCGATCAACGGCCTCCAGGCCACCGTGACCAACGGCCAGCTCGCCGTCACCGCCACCGACCCGGATACGGAATTCTCCTTCTCCCAGGACACCAGCGGCGTGCTGGCCTCCTTGGGACTGAATACTTTCTTCACCGGCTCCAATGCCAGCGACCTGGCGGTCAACCAGGACGTGGTCAACGATCCGAGCAAGTTCGCCGCGTCCAGCGACGGCATCGGCACGGACACCGGAAACGCCACCACGCTGGCCAACTTCCTCGACCAGCCGCTCAGCTCCGCCGGCGGCGCCACGATCGGCGACGTGGCCAACAACCTGACCGACGACGTCACGCAGGCCTCGGCGAACGCCCAGGCCCAGGCCCAAGGAGCGGACACCTTCGCCCAGAGCCTGCAGAGCGAGGCGCTCTCCATCAGCGGGGTGAACATCGACGAGCAGACGGTACAGATGATCACGCTGGAGCGCTCGTTCCAGGCCGAGGCCAAATACATCTCCACGCTGAACGACATGCTCAACGACCTGATGCAAATGTAGCAGAAGCGAGCCGCTTCCATGTCCAACGTCAACATCACCGGCATCCCCACCACGCGCGTGAGCGATCTGTTCATCCAGCAGCAGATGCTCAACCAGCTCGAAGCCGAGCAGGTGCAGATGTCGCAGACGGAAGAGCAATTGTCCACCGGGCACCAGTTCCAGACGCCCAGCAGCAATCCCATCGCCGCGATGCAGGTCATCGGCCTGCAAAGCATGCTCGACCAAAACACGCAGATCCAGACCAATCTTTCCACCACCGGAACGTACCTCAGCGAGACGGATGCGGCACTGCAGAGCGCCTCGAGCCTCATCACGCAGGCCCGCGCCGCGGCGGTCGGCGCCACGGGATCGACCTCCACCGACTCCGACCGCTCCGCCGCCGTAGAGCAGATTCAGCAGGCCATCCAGCAGCTCATCAGCATCGGCAACACGCAGTTCAACGGCCGCTACCTGTTCGCCGGCTCCGACACCTCGACCATGCCCTTCAGCACGACCGCCAGCGGCGCCATCGAGTATTCGGGCAACCAGAACTCGGTCCTCACCTACGGCGACGTGAACATGCTCGTGGCCAGCAACGTGACCGGCGCCCAGGCCTTCGGGGCCATCTCCCCGGGCACGCAGGGGGCCGATCTCCAGCCGGCGCTGGAGTACGACACCCCCCTGGCCGATCTGAACCAGGGCGCGGGCGTGACCCTGGGCAGCATCACCGTCTCCGACGGCTACACCACCAGCGTCGTCAGCCTGCAGGGATGCCAAACCATCGGCGACGTGGCCGCCCGGATCCGCGCCGATCCCCCGGCCAACCGCTCGTTGCAGGTCGAGGTGACGGGCACCGGCCTGACGATCAGCCTCGACCCGGACCCGGCCGGCGGTTATCCCACGTCCCAGGACAACCTTTCGATCCGCGAGGTGGGCGGCGGCACCACGGCCGCCGACCTGGGAATCCTCCAGACGCAGGGCGTGGGCAGCGGGACGCTGGTCGGCGGCGCACTGCGTCCCGCCGTGACGACCACCACCCCGCTGGACAGCATCCTGGGCACCCGCGCCATGGGCTTCCTTCAAATGGGCGGCCCCAACAACGACGTCGTTCTGGAGGCCAACGCTTGCGGCGCCGCGGCGGCGGACGGAACGCTCCTGAACGGCGTGACCGTGCATTTCGTCGACGACGCTCCGGCCGCCGGGCAGGAATACGCCCAGTTCGATCCGGGCACCCCGGCGGCCAGCGGCAATCCCGCCTCCCCCGGCACCCTCACCGTACACGTCGTGGTGGGCGAGAGCACCCCGCAGCAGATCGTCGCCGCGATCAACGCCGTCCCCGGGCTGCCCTTCCAAGCCTTCTGTGACCCGACCGATCCCGCCGGCACTGCTGCCGAGCCCCTCACCGCGCTGCCCGCCGATGCGCTGACCAGCGGCGGCTCCGGCACGGCCTTCGACCAGGACTCCGGCCTGCAGATCAGCAACGACGGCAAGACCTACACCATCGACCTCAGCCAAGCGAAGACGGTGGGAGACCTGCTCAACACGATCCAACAGTCCGGCGCGGGCGTGCTGGCCCAAATCAACGCCAGCAAGACGGGCATCGAGATCTCCTCCCGGCTGAGCGGGCCGGGCTTCACGATCGGAGCAAACGGCGGCAGCACCGCCACGCAACCGGGCGTGCGGACCCTCACCGCCGCCACC
>Ga0181527_1002210_pt1 | contig 18675 bp, 13 predicted proteins | sample PEATcosm2014_Bin_30_FD_119762 | JGI IMG/M metagenome (GOLD analysis project Ga0181527, IMG submission 119762) | Peatland microbial communities from MTU Mesocosm Facility, Houghton, MI, USA - PEATcosm2014_Bin06_60_metaG | ecosystem: Environmental > Terrestrial > Soil > Wetlands > Peat | place...
CGTGGTGCAGTACCTGGCCGGGAGAATACACCTTCTCATCGTCGAAGACGACGAAAACCTTCTTACGACGCTCGCCGGGCTGTTTTCAACGTCCTGCATTGCCGTTGCACGGGCTTCGAGCATCGGTGAGGCGCGAAGCGCGATTGCGCTGCGCGAAGCCCCGTGGCACTGCTGGATCGTGGACCTGTGCCTGGGCGGGAACAAGAACGCGGGCATGGCCCTGATCGAAGAACACAATAACTTTCCGTTCGCCATCGTGTATTCCGGGACCGGTTCGATGGAAAACGCTTCCCTCGCCATCCGGGAAGGGGCGGGCGCGGTCATTGATAAAGGATACGGCAGCACGACCAAGCTCATCAGGGAAGTGTGCGAGCTGGCGCCGCTGGCCGTCCTCTGCAACGGGAAGATATCCAAGAGTAAAGAAGTGCTGTTCCTGCTCAAGAACCAGATCATCCGGCAGCCGAAGGAATGGGCCAAAAGATCCGGCATCTCCGTCCGGCAGGTGGAAAACATTTGTTCAATGCACACCGGAATGCCGCCGTCCCTCGCGATCCCTTTTTATTACGGCCTGCGGTACCTGCTCGCGATGGAAATAGGCGGCAAGGAACCTGCACTCAGGGAAGAGGAACTGTCGTTCCAGAAAGGCTGCGTTGATTTTCTGCGGAAAAACCTGCCCATATATCAAGATCTACTTCTTTGGCAATAATTTCAAGTTCCTTTTCTTTCCTTACGACTCTATTGTTATTTGGAGGGGGCACCGCTTCGCGTTTCCCCCTGGCCCCCGGCGTTGCGCTGGCAAAGTTTGTTATCGACTGCTTCAAAACTGCACCAAACGCAACCACAAACGACAAGAAACTTTGGGAAAGAACGAGTAGGAAAATAGCTTGTTGCGGACGGGATGTGAACATGAGAAGAGGAAATTTGTATTCACTCCTGTCAAGCAAAGAGCGCGAGTGCAGCCTTTGGTTTTTCTTTGGCGCGGTCAATGACCTTGAAAACGCGCAGTTGTCTCGCCAGCGATAAAAATGCCAACTTGTGACTATAATAGTAGGTGGGAAGAGGTTTGTGGCCAGTGCAAAAGAAGGCTTCCGTGTTTGGTTCTCCTCGGCTTCTCGATACAGTAAATTTCAAAGGCTCAGAGTCGCCGTTACTTTTTTGGTAACCCAAACGGAATATTCGGTAGGGGACAAATAATTGATTGAGCGAGCAGCCCGTGGGGCACCAAATCTCCTTGTGCACAAATCAATAAATCGCGTCGTACGGACATGCATCAAGGCACTTCCAGCATTGGTTACAGTTCGTCGGGTCGATAACCGCCTTGTTCGAAATAATGGTTATTGCATCGGCGTTGCACACAGCAACGCATTTCCTGCAACCGGTGCACGCGCTTGAATCGACGCTCAGATATGCTCCCTTCGTCGGTCCGAACAGCTCGAACATCGTTTTGCGGGAACAACCAATGACAGTAGCGCAGGCCGCCGCGATCCCAAGCAGCTTCATTGCTTCTAGTCTGGTCATAGGTCAACGGCTCCATACGAACAAATCATGTGGCATTGACGACAGCCAATGCATTTTTCCTTTTCGATGAATGCTTTTCCCCGATACATGTCAATTGCCGTCACGGGGCAGATCCGGGAACAATCCCCACACCCAACGCACAGAGACGGATGTATATGTGGTACCACGTCAGCTGCTTTTGCGAATTTGGTGCTCCCTAAGAATGTGGCACCGATAATGCTGCCCAAGAGTTTAAGAACTGTTAATCTGGTCATTAGTTTGCTTTAGGCTGCAAAATAACGCTCTACGAAGGCCAATATCCCCAACCACCGTGATAAATATAAGTTCCGCACCACTTTATAAATATTTCTGAACCAATCAGAAACTGTGTCAATTGACGGTTCCCAGCATTTGCTGTATCCCGGACTTGGTTTTTTTAGGGAAATGGGCGGGGGTACGGAAAAATGCGTCACTTCGCAACGCCGTGCTCAGTTGTCGGTAACGACACAATGACGCGGCCGATGAACTCAATGCATTTTCACAGCGCGCTCCTCGGTGTTGCGCCGGTTCGGACAGACGAATCCGCGGGCAGAAGGCACCACAAGCACGTTGATACAACTGAAGATGTTCATAGCTGTTGTTATGCCCGAAATGTCTTTATGCAAAAGGGAGTCGGCTCCTGTCTCGCCGCTATGGCCTGCAACATGCATGGAGACTGAGGGGTTGAGCCGGGGATCCTGGCCGATGCGCGCAATATACACCAGCGCGGGCTGGCCATTGATGTGCGAGGCTTGCCGTTTTGCGCCAAAGGCTTCGTTGTAGTCGAACGAGCTGTTTACTTCCGCTTTGACAATCACAGGTAACGACGCCGGGGCCAGCGTGGTATTGAGGTCGAAACATCCGGCCGGTGTTGCGGCGGTGACTGCGTCGGGCAGCGGACTGCTGGTTGTAGGAGCCTTGTTTCCGGCGTGCAGATACTTGTTGAGCCAATAGGGAAGGGAACTGGTCCTGAAGCAACTGTCTTTGTTATGCGGGACAACGCCCCAATCCTGTTTTGCAAACTTGTGCGTAACATAGAGCGTCTGGAGATACCTTCCCTGCGTATCTTCCGCCCACACGGCGATTTGCGGGGTAATGATGAGTTTGACAAATCCAATCTGTTTGACGTGGGCGAAATACGTACCCCGAGTGAAACGGACCGTAATCTTGCATCCGCGGACATTCGCGTTTGTTGTGAGAACGGCACCGTCCTGCACCTTTGGTCCTACCGTGCAGGAGACGACTAGACACATGCAGCACAAGGCTGCGTACCGGGCAAAAAGCGAACATCTCATAAGTTAAGGCCCTGTCTTTGATGAAGTGTCCAAAGAGGAATCGCGCCGGGTTGTGAAACTGCCGTCCAATTGCCATGGCTGGGCTATGCCCCAGAATCCCATGATATCCAGGTAGTACTTTGTGGCGGGGGTAAGTCCGGAATAGACGTAGGTCAGGTGGACAAATGTGGACGTGGTGTCCGGGCAATAGGGCGTATCCGTAAGATAGCCTTTGGTCAGAGTATAATTGTTTGAGTCCGTTCCCAGCCGTATCCGGGTAATGCCATCGCAATATTTCAGGAATATGTAAAGCGTGCATTCCGTTGCGCTTACCCAGCCGCCGGTGACACATAGGGTCGCGCTTGTCGTCGCGTCAGTTGGGTATATAGAATCGATCCAATTGCTTGTCGGACGGGGCGGATGCTGAACAACGACTCCAGGCGGCGGTGTCTTATTGAATGTGTCGACAAACGAATCCCCGCAGCCGACCATCGTAATGCCGCAGGCAAGCATCACGCAAAACGCCCAGAATTCGACCTTGCTGGGCGCGCCCTGGAGTTTAGGGTTAACGTTCTTCTTTAAGATCGTTAATGTCACAGCCAATCGCTCACTCCCACATAAAGATCAACGTTCTGAGGGCTGATGATAACCGTAGGAGGCATTTCTGTGAACTTTCTGTACAGCGCCCCGCAATTGAAGGAAAGATTTTTCAGCACGGACGTTGGTGACAAAGGGAAATCGTGCCGGAACGACAGCCCGAGGTCAGTCCGGTACAGATCCATGGTCGAATCGCCGTTTGCAAAGTACCCGTTCCAGTGCGTGAATACCCGGAAGGAAGGAATCAGCATGTCGCGCGGGGTCATGGCTAGGGTAGAGGAAATGTAGGCGCATTGCCGCGGGAAGAGCCCGCCCGCAGTTGTCCAGGCACCGACCTCAACACTGTACTGGTTAAGCCATGACTTGCGCAGGGAAAGTTCCGCCCTGAGTTTCCTCATGGTCAATGCTGATTCAAAGGCACAGTCTCCCTTGATAAAAAAACCGGAAGGAATTTTTTCCACCAGCCTGAGGTGCTCGGTTGTGCCGAACCTGTCGCCGTAATCCTTGAGGTCCATGATGTCGCTTTCGATATACCGCGCAAACGCATCACCGCTTACGGCAAGGGAGTTCCAGAAGACATTTGATTCGCCCTCAAAGCCAGCAAAATACCCGGTAATATTGTACCCTTTATAGGGGTTCAAATCATCTTTAAACAGGCCGGCGGCTTTTACCCAAAGTTTTTTGTCGAGCACATCGAAGGCAAGGGATGCGTTGCACCACAGATCGGCGTCGTGACTATTGGACTGGGTGAGCTTTATCGTGTCGCCAGAAATTGTGGTGTCTCGGCTGTAATCAAATATCAAGTTGGTGTAGAATGCATCTCCGGTAAGCTTGAACCGCCACAAGGGCACATCGAAAAAAAGATCGGCCCCGTTCTTGAACCGCTCGGTCATGCTCCCGACGGCAAGCGGGGAATTGTTTTCCTGCTTTGCAACAGGGAAAGCGATGGGCTCACTTTGGGAAAGAACGTGTGAGAACCCGCTCAATTGAATCATGCCGAATCCATTGTATGCGACACCCGCGCTCGTTATCGAGTTCACGGGATAATTGATTTCGAGAAGAGGAAGGGTAGAAGAAATACGGCTGTAGCTTTGGAATTCTTCGCCGCAAAGAATTGAAAAAGACTGCGAAAGGGGTACTGCGCACCGGTATTGAAGTTGAAATGCGGGCGCCCAATTTGAGAGGCTGCCGTCACCCGCGTTTTTCCCGCCGCCAACTGCTCCGAAACGCAGATCGATGTCCTGGTCGCAGAAGCCGCGCAGAGCGAGCAAGAACAGGCAGCAACAGGCGGCGCATCTCATGGGGCGGGTCTCCTCTCGTGAATCAGTAAATCGCGTCATACGGGCATGCGTCAAGGCATTTCCAGCATTGGTTGCATTTTGTCGGGTCGACAACTGCCTTGTTGGAGACAATGGTTATTGTGTCGGCACTGCAGACGGCATGGCATTTCCGGCATCCCGAGCATAAGCTCGGGTCCACGGCCAGGTACGCGCCTTTGGCTCAGCGATGTCTCCAGAGACTTAACACATGCGACAACGGCGACGAGCGCCACGGCAAACGCAAACAGGGCTGTTTTGAATGTTTGTTTCATGGGGGCTCCGCAGGAACAGATTTTGCTGCAGCTCTTGCACCCGATGCAGGTTTCGACATTGATTACCGCTTTACCGCGCAACAGGGTAATGGCCGAAACAGGACAGACGCGTTCGCAAGTCTCCGCAGCCCACGCACAGCACGGGGCCCACGTGCGACTTAAGCGTTGCGGCTGCGATGCAAAATACTATTGAAACGACGATGCCCGAGGTGAGGGAAAGCTTTTTCATGATGGGTCACCCGTTAAAACTACTTTTCGCTTATGGTGGGGTAAAGAAAATGCTCCGTACTGTTTTCCGGCGCGCATTACCGAAAAAATGTATTCAATTTGTCGGATGCGACAAGAACCACTCGTCACGGAAGTGCATTCTTGCCGCTCCAGCCGGCAAGGAAATGAAAGGCGAGCTGGGCATCAGCCAACACTCCAAACAAAGGGCTGTGCCGCCCGGCGCCCGACTTTTTCCCTGCAAAACAAGGCAAAAAAATGTATACTACATGGTAGCACGTTTATCGGGGCAGGTTTCTTTTTCGCAATTGATGCCAACTAACCAAAACCGGGGAGATCCTCATGACCCGCTGCTTTGCTGCCTTCTCAATTCCTTTGTGTCTTCTCAGTTCGTTGGCTTTCGCCGACATCACCGGTCACATCGCCGACACCGTTACCCACAACTCCATTGCCAACGTGACAGTTACCGTCATCGGCACAACCTCCTCCGCAATTACGGATGCCCAGGGGAATTTCACCATAGCCGGGGTAGCCGCGAATCCGGTTCCCTATCGTCCGGTTCCGGCGCAGGGATTTTCTCCGCACATACGCGGCAATTCGATTGTCGTGTGCGGCAGTGACAAGGCGACCTCTGTTGTACTATTCAACTCGCGCGGTGCGCTTGTATATCGGACAACCGCGCAAAGCAACGATCGGGATCCATCCTCCTTCTCGCTTCCCGCGCTTGCACAGGGAAGTTTTCTTCTGACGATAACCGGAACACAGGGGAAGGAGTCTTTCCGGCTCATGAACATTGGCGGACGTCTGGACTTGTCCGTTGCGCAACAGGAGCAGAGCTCGGCCCAGCAGTTGCGTAAAGCAAGCGAAACGACCAGGTATGCGGTTTCCTGCGCGAATGCCGCGTACAAGACGCGCGAGTTGAACGTGATCGACTCCGGCGTCAACGAGATCCGCCTCGTGCCGACAAACTCGACCACATATTATTATTTCCCTCCTGTCCAGCTTGACGACGACGGTATTGTCACCGGAACGCTGAAGGACGCATCCATAAACCAGACGCTCATGGAGGCGGCGGGTACTAAAGTGCTCGACACAGTCGGTTGCCACGAAATCCACAGCATTCTTGTGTGCAAAGACAGCAAGCTCGTTTTTGAAGAGTATTTCTATGGCAACAACGATACTATCAACTTCGAGGACAACGTTGCCCGGGTGCCCAACGGCTACATCCAGTGGTCGCGAACGCTCAAGCACTATGTCGCTTCAGCGACAAAGTCCTTCACATCGACAGTCCTAGCCATTGCGCTTGACAAAATGGGCCTCACGGCCGACGAGAAGATCTCCACCTACCTGCCTGCCTATTCGGCAATGTTCACCGGCCAGAAGGCAGATATCACCCTCAAACACTGCCTCAACATGGTCGCGGGGTTCAATTGGAACGAGTGGGGCGGGCCGGATCTCAACAACATGTGGAACATATCAGACACCGACTTCACTTGGTTTGTGCTGAACCACGGTATGAGTGCCACGCCAGGAACGCAATGGGTGTATTGCAGCGGTCTGCCGAACATCGAGCAGCACATTGTCCAGAATATGGTTGGAGACTCCGGCGCGAAGTTCATCCGCGAGAACCTTCTTGAGCCGCTCGGCATCACCGACATCCAGTGGGAAACCCAGCACGGCGGCGGCATGCTGCCAGAAGGGGCCGCCCGCCTGCTCATCCGGCCGCGCGATATGCTCAAGTGGGGAATCACGTGCCTTGACAGCGGAAAATGGCAGGGAAAACAGGTGATTCCTGCCGCATGGCTGGCAACCTGCAGCAAGGTGCAAGTGAACGGGAACTACAGCTATCATTTCTGGGTGACGAACTACACCTATGGGACGAAAACGGTGGGCCAGTTCGGCGCCCAGGGCGACGGTGGGAACTACATACTCATTTTTCCCACGCTCAACATGGTGGTCGTGTTCACGGGCGGGTTGTACCTTGAATCCCCGACCTACGACAACCAGATCACGGCAATATTGACAAGTTATATTTTGCCGGCGGTGTCGCCGTAGGGTTTCGTCTATTTCATGCGCGGGGGAAAATCACTGCGACCTATGGAAAAATGCCATCGTTATGCCGCCTTCCTGAAATAATTCCGAATTATCGAGAGGTCATTATCTGGTTGATATTGGGTCATCCTGTTCACCTGTTCGATTACAATCATCCTGCCGTTCCTCTCGGCTCTCCAATATGGCAAGACCTACATCTGGTCTTTGCCTTCCGATTCTTGCCTCCCGGTTTGTGCACGAATTTTGTTGCCTTGATTATCGTGGTTCTGTGGCGCCAAATCACGAATCGTCGCATTACTGAATCGATCATCCTCTTGCGCCCTGTTGACGGCACTGCCTTATTTCAGCCGAACCGCCTCAGCGAAAGCGAAAGAGCCTGAGCCGATGGAAATCGACTCAGGCCCTGTGCAGGTCGTTCAACGTGATGCGGACTTCTACCTCATCACCAGCAGGTCCTTCCTGTAACTCCATCCTTTTGCGGTGACCATTGCCACGTATTTGCCGACTCCGCAGGCGGTGCTGTTCCAGAAAACATCCGACTGTCCGGGATGTACCGCCTGCGTAAATACGCGTTTCCCCTGCAGATTAAACACCGACACCACTACTCGGTCGCCTTGCTGGAAGGCAAAGTTCATCAACCGCAGCGTTGCCACTGTACGTATCGGGTTTGGATAACACATAAGAGACGGAATCCCGCCAGCTTTCACCAGCCCCAGCGGCCGCACGGTTCTTGACGAAGTGGCCACTGCATTCTTTGGCAGTCGGTCTGCAAAAGGCGCCTGGGTGTAACGGACAAGGTCTGCTCGTTGTCCGGCGGTCATATTGAGGAATGCGTTTCGCGAAAAAGTTCCTTCGCCGAAATGCCAGAGAATGGCTTCCGCAATACCTCGTGCTCTTCCGTCGTGCATGAGGAGGGCCACTTTGTTTGAATATGGATAATACATTTCTCCCCAAAGTGGTGAGGTACGCCAGTCGCTCGGCCCGGCAAGGCCTGTCACATACCCATTATTTGGTCCACCGGTGTCACTTTCTTCCGGCCCCATGTCATGTATCAGCATGTCGGTAAACGGCTGGATTTCGAGGTTCTGAAGCTCGGAGAAATCGGAATTCGTTCCAGTCCTAATCGCGGGAATATGACACAGGTCACATTTGGCCTGAGCAAAGAGAGCTTTCCCGCGGATTGCGGAAGGATCTGTCCAAATTTCTTCAAAGGCCTCACCTTTGTATCCATTCAACCAAATCGCTCCACCGTCGATAGCATCCTCTACGAAGTTTGAATCATAGGTAATATATCCCTTTCCCAACTGTCGCGGAGGAGGTGCCAGCAGAGAAATGTAGGAGCGCAAGGTGTCCATAACTGCCACGGACATCTCTGGAGGATTTGGGTTGCCGTTCATGTACGGTTCATTAGTGAAGTACATGTTCGAAATACCAACGTCCCCGGCAACAGAACCATAAACTTCGGTCTTAAGGTTTGCAACGTCAGCTTTCCAGCCGAATCTGCCTAGAGAATTGGGGCCGGTGAAACCATCGTTGACACGGTTCGCTTTTCCTGCTATGCCAGTGCCGGCCTTTCCGGGCAGATTGACAAAAGAAAGAATGGTGCTTTCGTCGATCGCCTCCAGCATTCCAAGGCCAGTCAGGTTCACAATGTACCGGGGCGAAATCCTGACCGAATCCAAATTGATTGATGTCACACCCCATCCGAGATTGGTGAAATAATAGTGGGGCTTGCGAAGCATGAACGGCGTGCCGTCGGCATATTTGCCCGGAACCGAATCCCACGTGACGTTGAGCTGTCCTTGGGGTACTGCAGGCGGTGTCGCCGATGTTTCGAGAGAACCACCGAATACTGGATGGCCGCCGAGGGAGCCGTCAGGATTCACAACTTCAAACGGGGTAAATAGACCCTCCTTGAAATTGGGGTCGCTTCCAAACATATTGTCGGGATATCCTTTGCCGTCCTCGAAATGGCAGGCGAAACAGGCACCCTTCCTAAATATGGGTCCGCGCATACCCGAATTGAAGAAAGGGCTGTGCGTGGTATCTGGAAAACTGTTAGGAGCTCCGCTGCAGTCAAATGGTGTGGCATAGTTGTAGACCAGGCCTGTTCCCCAGTCTGTGTCGAAAAGAGCTTTTCCCTTCATAAACTGGGACGATCTGCCTGGTGTTGCATTCTGAACATGCTGGGCAAACGCGAACTCCGGAAAAGTCACAGTATTAATCGACGCATCGCCTGCCGGATTGGCCCACGGGTTCTGAAACTTATGACTTATATGGCCCAAACCGATATAATATCGTTCAGGCTCTGAATAATACAACTGACCGTCGGAAAGCGATCGCGCGGCAGACAGTTCGTAATCCATGTATTGGCCATAGGAAAGTCCGCGCACCATCCAGGCATACCACCTGATCAACGGATACTGAGTATTGTTCCAGGTGGCCTGAAAGGGGTTTGATATCTTGCCAAGGTACGGAACCACACCCGGCCCCATAAATCCGGTTCCATCGATATCCGCATCACCTGAAGGACGGTTGTCAGCGTAGGTATCGTGGTCGCAAAGAGTATCGTAGCCGGACATTCCAAAGAAACGGCCATTCGACCAGTCGGTCGCCTCGCTTGGAAACAGAATAACGAGAAGAGAATCGCCCCAGTCTACAAGTGTGAAGTTCAAAGCCGTATTTTGGAAATAATTTCCGGAGAATTGGTCGAAGCGCCATTCGTCTTCGTGTCTGTTGCGGTAGCGGTGGCTTCCCTGGATAACAAGCGGCCATGTGGGCATCTTTTCAAAACCTTGGCCCATAACATAGGTAAACCACTTTGTGTCGGTCCTATTCGTGCACTGATGGAGCGGTATCCAGGCGTAAAAATCCTGAGGCTGTCCCACCCAATGTTGCGTGAAGAAATAATCTATGGAATCGCCTGGTGCAGCGTTGATGGAGTACTTAAAGTTGTTTGCGGAAACATGCTCCATAGGCTCGATATTCAAGGCTTGGCCCTGGCTGTTGTTGATCCAGCTTACGTCTGCGGACAAAAGGTACGGACCGGCCTGCGGCGTTTCCGTAAGCGCCGGGCTGTAGGTTAGGGTCAATTTCCCGGGCGCCGACGTTTCATCCTGCTGCTGCGTGAAATAAAAGATATTCGGGAAGTTGGCCAAGGCCTCAAACCAAATGCCTGTTATGGTAATTGCGACGAGCATCACAACTGGAAGCCGTCTTACTCTCATGATCCCCCCCTTTTGGTAGGATAAGCGGTTAAGAACAGACAATCTCTGAATTTGCTTCTTATAGCACTATAATCTAACGATAGTAGACTAAAAATGTTGACTAAAATCAGAAACTTTTCAAGATCGGAGATTTTCCGTACTCACGGTGAATACGGAAACCCATTGGAAAACACCCTCCACCTTTCGGTCGCCAGCTGCATGCGCCGATGCGCACATGTCCGGGTGGGCGCATCGGACGGCGTCGTTGCAAGTCATCAATCGGACCGCCCCCAACGCCTCACTTGATCTTTACAAACCGCTCAACATATTGCATTGAGCCCTGCCGCATAGTGACAAAGTAGACTCCTGTCGCAAGATCCGCAGGTTGCAGCGAAACAACGTGCGTTCCCGCGCCGGCGATGCCGCTGAATATCGTTTTCACACGCGCCCCGTTAAGGGAGGTGAGCATGATCGTAATCCGGTCTTGTGCCGCAGCCGTAAAGTACACGCGCGATCCGGCAAGGCGAAGCATCGAGGATTTCCTAGTTGGAATCACCAGGTTCGTGGCCGCAGTGCCGTAATTGACGTTTCTCACGATGCATATCCACTGCACGGTGTACGGATAGTTGCTGCCTCGCGTCCAAAGGGTGTCCGCCGCAACGCCCGGAGGCACCCCGTACGACGTCGAAAGCGCCTCCTGCGCGATATCGCTGACCTCAATAGTGTCCACGGTTCCCTTGGCATACGCCCCGGTCTTCGGAATAAACCAATAAATCGTGAATTTATCTCCCGCTTTGTATCTTGACGTATCGGACATGTTGAAATACTTTACAAAATTGGAATTGATCTTGACGACGAACAAGGAATCCTTTCCCACCTGCATGTAAGGAAACCTCATTTCGTCCGCCGTGAGTTGACCGTCGCCCGGGAACAACAATTTCAGCGGTAACCCGGACATGAACTTCTGCGCGATGGCAACTTGGGTCCACAATTCGTCGTAATCCCGGAAATTCTCGAGTTGCCTTCCTTGGTTTTGCGTGTTGAATTCCATACCGGAACCGCCGGAAAGAAGATGTGGCCATAGGGGGTCTATTCCGAATTGCGCGGCGACAGAGTCGGCAATGGCCGTATCCGAGAAGTAAGGCACACCGCCGGATACCTGATCCTGAAAACAGATGTAGGGTTTCTTAACCGTCTGGCTTTGAAACCAATAAAAACTTGGATACTCGTATGCCTCGTGCATGTCGTTGATGATGTCGACACCACCCACGAATTCATTAGTATCGGCAGCAACCGTGGGAATGTACATCGGTTCCGGTTCGTTCATTTCGGTGCCGCATAGAACAATATGACCATAGGGGTCTAGCAAATGGATGTATGCAGCAAAATTGATCATCTGCTGGCCGGTAAGCGACCGGGTTTGATCGGTCGCCTCAAGGTTGTCATTGTCCGCCGCTTCCATGATGTTCCACGTGAGGGCGCAATGGCCGGAGAAACGTGCTACCATTTCACGATAGAACAGCTTGCGCGTCACCGCAAAAGGGGTCGTGTCCGCCAGGATGCCTTCGGCATATTCGAAATATGAAACGTTGCCTGGCTGCGAAAGGCACAGGTTGATGAGCAATCCCCTTTTCGTCATCTGCTCAAACACGATTTCCCACTGGTCAAGCTTGCTGCAGTCGAAGGTCTTGAGCGGGGTGGCGGATGTCCACGGCGCACTACCTGAATCCATGTATGGATACACGTCCTGGGTGGGGCCGGGACGGTTGAACACGCGGACACATTGGCTATTGAGACCTTTTGACGAAAGATAATTGAGCGCACCAAGCAGGCCTTTCCCCTTGCCTCCCCAGGTTGAATCCTGGGCGGTCCAGTCCGCGACGTGGGCCGCAAATGCGTGTGAGGCGGGAGTATTGTCGAAATCGGCATAGGCGAATATGTTGTCCGGGCTGTTACACCCGCCTTTGATGTAGAAATCGCCTGTTTGGGCAAACTGGAGATAGTGCATGTTCACATACCGCAGCATGCCCTTAGCGCGGAAGTCAGGAGTAACTTTGTCGCTTGCCGTCACGGAGAAGGTTCCGGTTGCGCCGTCGATGGTCGTATCGGCCGTTCCTGCGGTCGAAGAAGGGTTCACCGCGACGTTCGCGCCGGTTCTGAAGGATGCAGTATACGTCCAGGTCCCCGTCAAGTCCGGGCAAAAGTGAACGCGCCATTTTGTCCCGCTTGTCGCACCGGAAATCGCTGCATTTCCGTCTGCGGCAAAATAGCCGGGTACCATAAACGATTCGCTTCCGTTTGTGAAAGTCACATTCAATCGGTTGTTGAGGAAAGTTGTGGTATCAGACTCGGAGACTGTGGGACCGTCGAACGTGACGACGATGGTATGCCACTTCTTGAGTTCGCCGGTGACAATCCCCGCGGGAGCGGAATAGGCAGAAGACATATATCCAAGGAGCGCTGCGACAGTGATGATGAAATGTGCGAATTGCCCAGAAAATTGCTTCATCGTACTTTCCCCCTCATTACAAGTGAAGCTATTCAGGTTGGCGAAAATGTGCAGGTATTGAGCTTAATCGTTCAAACGGAAATCTTGTAAATTCGACCACTCTTTCCATAAGTTTGGCATTTGTTTTGACTGTGGGTGAAAGAGTGCACAAAACCATCTTTTTTGAACTTGACCGCTCCTCAGATTAATCCTAAATTCATCAAAAATCAATTTTTAGAAGTACCAATAATATACATTCCTTTTTTCGCGCTGCATGAAAAAATGCACGAAGAGTTTCTTTACGAATGTGGTGTCAACAGATAATCCCAAATTTTGCAATAGAAAAAGGTATGATTCACCTATAGCACTCAATTACTTAAAGGTGTCTGGGTGCAGAACTGACCCACCATTTAGGCTACGAGAATGCAACGGCTTGACGAAAGGAAACGGATAGAGATCGAGGGCAAGTTCGGAACAGCAAAGCGACGATACAGTCTTGATCGTATCATGACCAAGCTGCGACGAACATCGGCAACAACGATCGTCCTGGTCTTCCTGGTGATGAATCTTGACAAAATCCTTCGGGATCTTTTGTTGTCGCTGCTTGAATGGCCGTTACAGAAGGCGTTTAACCGGATCGAAGATGCCCATTCGGTGGCAGCGCAAGTTAAGAAGGAAAGTTGTGCAGGAAGCAAAATTAACACACAAAAAATCAGGCAAACAAGGAATTTCTCACTCAATCTCTTCCCTAACTTCTACGTCCAAATCCCCTTGATCACCGTTGAACAATTCTCGCATTTCCCGTCTTTAATCGAGATCTTCTTGATAGTGTAACCGTCGCGTACGACAACCGGCTTCTCACAGTTGGGGCAATAGGTGTTCGAATCGATTTCGGCGACATTACCCACGTAGACGTACTTGATTCCTTCGCCATGGGCGATCTTCTGCGCCCGCACAAGCGCTTCGGTGGGCGTGGGATACAAATGTTCTAGTTTGTAAAGAGGGAAGAATCTGAGGAAGTGGAGCGGTACTTCGGCGCCGAGGTTCTCCTTGTGCCACGCGCACATCTTCTGGATCATGTCGAAATCGTCGGTCCACGTGGGAACGATGAGGTTGGTCACTTCCACCCAGATGCCGAATTTGAGCGCGTTCTGAATGGTGTCCATCACCGGCTGAAGCTTGGCGCTGTTCAATTTCAGGTAGATCTCGTTCTTGAAACTCTTGAGGTTGATGTTCGCCGCGTCGATGAACGGCGCAAGCTCCTTGAGCGGCGGTTCGTTGATATACCCGTCCGTCACCAGGATGTTTTTGATGCCCGCCGCCTTTGCGAGCCTCGCGGTGTCGAACACGTACTCGTACCAGACAATCGGTTCCGAATAGGTGTACGAAATGGACGTGCATCCTTCGCGTTTCGCCAGTTCAACCACCTTATCCGGTGGAAGGTAAATAGTCGCGGTGTCCTTGGGCATTTGTTGACTTATGGTATAATTCTGGCAGTTGAGGCACCGCAGCATGCATCCGGCAACGGCCAGGGAATACGATTTGGTGCCCGGCTGCAGGTGAAAGATCGGCTTCTTCTCTATGGGGTCAACGGCGACCGCGCACGGGTTCGCGTAGGCAAAGGTGACGAGTTTTCCCTTGCTATTCTGGCGCGTGCGGCAGATGCCGGTCTTTCCCTCCTGAAGCACGCATTGAATCGGGCACAGGTTGCACGATACGTTGTTGTCGCCCATCGCATCCCAATACATGGCTGTTTTCCCCGGAGTTGCAGGCTTTGCAAAACTTGCGGGTGCAGCGCACATGCCAATCATTGCGGCTGAAGATTGCAGCATTTCTCTTCGAGTTATCATGGCATTTTATCGGTTAAGTTTTCTTTCTGAAATTCATCGATTGAAAAATAATATAATGGAGGTAAAAGATAAATTCATTAAATAATGCGGATTCAACTCGTAGGTATTGTTGGTTTAATGACGGAAGTAGATGTATCTTGTGTTCAGGGGGCAACCATTAAAAAAGTCATTCTCTTCAGCATTCTGCTTTTCATATCTCTGCATGCGGCCAACTCTCCCCTTATTCAGACCCGTTCAAGCAACCGTGGCGGCCACGTGCACCATATCGATTTCCGGCAATGGGTTGATGTTTTCGGCACCTGAGGATATTTCTGACTGTTGGAACCAGAACCCGACGTTCAACCAGACTGGTGTCATAACTGGATTGGTTATTTCATGCACAGTGCCGCAAGGTGTTGACACGTTTTTTCTTCTTCGCACAACCTCGTCGGATTCCGGATTTTCTCCTATCAGAGCCCGGGACCGCAAGACATGCCGGACAGAGCTCCGGTCCCAAGTCCCGCCCTTGAAGGAGGCGATGTGACGTTTGTTCAGGTGCTTGACTATCTTCGTCGACCCGGCCCCGTCTCGTGCCAACAGGAAAATCTCCTTGATGACTCGGACCCGCTCAGGTATCGGAAGGAACTTCTTTGTTTTATCGTCGAAAGTTAAACCTCACCATCTGGACCACGAAATTGATTTCGTCGTCAAAAAATGACAATTGTGGTACAATCAATCTATGTCAAAGAAGCGGCCCGGGGAATGCCCCACCGCGTTTGTAAAGTTGTGATACCTGCAGTAACCAAGGAGCGCGCATGGCCTCTTCCGGAATACTCGTCGTCGATGATGATGAAATGGTGCTGGAGATATTGAGCCGCCGGCTTATCCAACAGGGGTACGACGTGAGCGTGGCCTCGGGCGGCCCGGAAGCGTGGGACATGGTCCAGAGAAGAGACTTTGAGGTCCTCATCACCGATCTGAACATGCCAACCATGACGGGCCAGGAACTGATAGAGAAGGTAAAGGCCCATTCGCCGTCCACGGTGGTCATCGTTCTCACCGGACAAGGGTCGCTCGATTCGGCGCTGGAGTCCATCCACGCGGGGTGCGACGAATTCCTACTCAAGCCCCTCCCGGATATCAAGGAAATCGACCTGGTGGTCAAACGGTGCCTCGACAGGCACCGCCTGCTCGTGGATGCCCTCGCCTGCAAACAGGTCATCACCAAGGCCGCCGAAGGGCTCGGCGGGCCGGCGCAAAACTTGCTCAATGCGACCAACGGCCTGGTGTTGTCCCTCAAGCAAAGAAACACCGACAAAATACTCGCGTGCGCCGAAGCGGTGCAGAACGAGATCGAATACATCGTCTGCGTGGCCGAGGAGCTTGCGGCAAGCTCCAGGAGGCTGAAGGCCGGGGAAAGCCCGGGCGAGCCGGACGGCATGCAAGGACCTCAACGTACCGGCAAACCCGGGAAATAACCTGTATGGCGCCGCCATCAAAAGAAACTTCCGGAAAAGAAAGCGCGGAGCGCTCGATGGATGAGGCCACGATACGGAGCCTGTCAAGGTTTCCTGCCGAGAACCCGTCCCCGGTCATTCGGCTCAACAAAGACGGCGTGATTCTGTATGCCAACGAAGCGAGCGCTCCGCTGCTTTCCTCTTGGAAATGCGGATTAAAAATGCCTGTCCCGGAATCCATAAAAGAGATTGCACGGGAAGCCTTCGATCACGGAGTCAAAAGTACTTCGGAGATAGAAATCGACAAGAAGACCTTTTTATTCACGCTGGTGCCGATACCCGAAGAACGGTACCTCAACATGTACGGCGTGGATATCACCGAGCATAAACGGGCCGAAAAAGCATTGCGCGAGAGCGAGGAAAAATACCGGGGCTTGGTTGACACCGCCAACGAGGCCATTCTCGTGGCCCAGGACGGCCTGCTCAAATTCGTCAATCGCAAGGCCGAGGAAATTTCGGGCCGCTCGGTCGTGGACCTCATGACACGGCCGTTTGCCCACTTCATACATCCGGAAGACCGCCAGATGGTGGCGGACAATTATGTGAACCGGATCAAAGGCAAATCCCTGCCGCTGCAGTACGAGTTCAGGCTGTTGTCCGTTGACGGAAGCGCCAAATGGGTGGAAATAAGCACGGCGGTGATCGAGTGGGAACAAAGGCCTGCCACGCTGAATTTCCTCACCGACATCACGGCGCGCAAGAACGCGGAAGAGGCGCTGCGCCAGAGCGAGGGGAAATACCGCGCGCTGTTCGACGGCGCCAAGGACGGGATCGCGCTTGCCGATACAAAGACCGGCGTCATAGTCGAGTGCAACCAGGCTTTGTGCGACATGGTCGAACGGGACAAACAGGAGCTGGTGGGACAATCGCAGTCGGTGCTCCATGCGCCGCAGGAACTCGTGAGCGGCCAGACTTCAGCCTTTGTCAATCACAACAAGTCGATCGATGCCGACTTTGTCGTTGAAGACACGCTCATGTCTAAAAGCGGCAGGATCATTCCGGTGGAGATACGGGCGGCCAGGATCAGGATGAACGGCCGCGACTTTCTCATGGGCGTTTTTCGCGACGGCACGGGCCGTAAACGGCTTGAAGAGGAAAAGGCGCGCCTCCAATCCCAGCTTCTGCAGGCCCAGAAAATGGAAGCGATAGGCGTATTGGCGGGCGGCGTCGCCCACGACTTCAACAATCTTCTCACCGCCATCTCCGGGTACACCACCCTGGCCATGGGCAAGACGGACGAACTTAATCCCCTTTACCGGGACCTGAAACAAGTGGGCGTCGCGGCCGCAAAGGCCGCGGCCATCGTGCGCCAGCTTCTCCTTTTCGGAAGGAAACAGCACATGGAGCCGCTGGCCATGGATCTCAACGCGACAATCAGCCGCCTCATCAAGATGCTCGACAGGCTCATCGGAGAAGACATCGCCATCCAGACCTTCCTGGAAAAGGACCTCTGGACCATTCTCGGCGACGAGGGAAATATCGAGCAGGTGCTCATGAACCTTTCGGTCAATGCGCGCGACGCGATGCCCAATGGCGGAAAATTATTCATCAAGACCGAGAACGTGACCATAGACCGGGAGTATTGCCGCCGTTTCAATGCCGGCCGGCCGGGACGCTTTGTCTGCGTGTCAATAAAAGACACGGGCACGGGCATGGACGAAACCACGCAGGAACACATTTTCGAACCGTTTTTCACTACAAAGGCCGCAGGCAAGGGAACGGGGCTCGGATTGTCCGTGGTATTCGGCATTGTCCAGCAGCATAACGGCTGGGTCACCGTGTACTCCGAACCCGGGCTCGGGGCCACGTTCAAGGTCTATTTCCCGTCTTCATCCGCCAGGCCCGACGAACAAAGCAATCAGGAAGCCCCCCTTGCCTCCCTGCAGGGAATGGGTGAGCGCATTTTGGTCGTCGAAGACCATGCCGAGGTGCGTGAAATTGCAAAGGAAATGCTCACCATAAACGGGTATACGGTGTTCCCCGTCGCAAGCGCAGGCGAGGCGAGGGAACTGTTCGAAAAGGAAAACGGCGGGTTCGACCTGGTGTTCACCGACATGATCCTCACCGATTCCACCGGCGCGCAGCTGGTGGACGGTCTGCTTTCCCGCTGGAAATTCGGGGTGATCATTGCGAGCGGCTACACCGACGAAAAATCGAACTGGAGCTTGATAAAAGAGAAGCGGTACCGGTTCCTCAACAAGCCGTATTCCATGCAGGAGCTTTTGGCTGCTGTCAAGGATGAGTTGGCGAAAAAGGAGATGTGATGTATTGCGTGAAGAATAAAGATCTTATTTTTTCTAAGAGGTAAAGGATCATGAGCAAATCAAAAATCCTCATTGCGGACGACGACGAAGCGATCA
>Ga0181527_1002213_pt1 | contig 18665 bp, 13 predicted proteins | sample PEATcosm2014_Bin_30_FD_119762 | JGI IMG/M metagenome (GOLD analysis project Ga0181527, IMG submission 119762) | Peatland microbial communities from MTU Mesocosm Facility, Houghton, MI, USA - PEATcosm2014_Bin06_60_metaG | ecosystem: Environmental > Terrestrial > Soil > Wetlands > Peat | place...
ACCATGCCGAGCGTCTGCGCCCAGTCGGGTAAGGCGGTGTAGTGCAGATGATGCGGACCCGCCCAGATGTAGAGGAAGATCAGCGCCCAGAAATGCACGATCGACAGGCGGTAGGAATAGATCGGCCGCTCGGCGCGCTTGGGCACGAAGTAGTAGACGATGCCCAGAAAGCCCGCAGTCAGGAAGAAGCCCACGGCGTTATGTCCATACCACCACTGAATCATCGCGTCCTGGACGCCAGACCAGACGATCACCGATTGCGGCGAGAACACCGAAATCGGGATTTCCGTGTTGTTGCCGAGCACCAGCACGGCGATCGTCACGATAAAGGCGAGGTAGAACCAGTTGGCGACGTAAATATGCGGCTCCGTGCGCCGGGCTAGCGTCACGAGGTAGACAAGCAGATAAGTGACCCAGACGATCACCAGCCATAGAATCGCGTACCACTCCGGCTCGGCGTATTCATGGCTGCGCGTAATGCCGAGCAGATAGCCCGTGCCAGCGATCAGAATGAAGAAGTTGTAGCCCAACACCACGAACCACGGCGCGAGATCTCCCGCGATGCGCGCGCGCGAGGTGCGTTGCACGACATAAAAGGACGTCGCCAACAGGACGTTGCCGCCGAAGGCGAAGATCACCGCCGAGGTGTGAAGCGGCCGCAACCGCCCGAAATTGATCCAGGGAAGATCGAAGTTGAGCGCGGGAAAAGCCAGTTCGAGCGCGAGATAAAGCCCGACCACAAATCCCGCCGTTCCCCAGAACAGCGCGGCCAGCGACGCGAATTTGATCGGGCCGTAGTTGTAATTGGGCTTGCCGTCGATGACGAGCGGCGTCGGCGCGAAAGGCCGCGCGTCGAAGCGCATGTTGATCGCGACGACGGCGAGGACGGAACAAAGCGAAAACACCGCCATGTGAAAGGCGTAAGCCGGCGTGTAAGCCCGCGTCGCGATGAAGGCGGTGGCGATCGCGAGCAACACAAAGATCACCGAAAGCGATATTTCGCCAAAGGTCCGTCGTTTCGGAATAAGAGGCAGTCGCTCCATGATGTCACGTCCTCGTGAATTTTTCGGGCGCATATGCGAGATGCGCTGAATACGCGGGAAATACCGCAGTATTCCACCACCCCATCTTCGCTGATTGCACAACAATTGTACGATGCACAACCCGACAATAATTTGACAATCGTCAACAAGCCGGCCCTAAAGATCTCGCTGCGCGCAAGTGTCACATCGCGCGAAACAATGTCACGCCTATCGCCCGAAATAGCGCGGATTCATGTGCGCTCATTGTTCGATCGCGGCGCTCGGCGACATTCGATAGCACGTTATAGCGCGAATTTGTCGCGGGGTTTTAGCGCCGCGAAGACGGCGACGGAATCAGGCCGCCTACAAAGAAAATCACGGGCGAATCAGGCTCAACAGGGCCGCTGGACATGATAGCCGAACAAGGCGCCGAGCGGCTCCGAGGTGCGCAACTCCGTGAGCCCAGAGAAATAGACGCTGCTTCCGGAATAAGGATAGCCGAGATCGCAATGCGGATTCTCGGCCGCGAGCGTGGATGCGTAGGGCTGAGGCGCGAGCTCGGCGCTGGCGACGTAACCGCGCAGCCCGGCGACCGTGACGAAAGTCCAGTCGTGGCGCGCGCCCTGATGGACGCTTTCGACAATGACTTCCACGCCCTCGGCGAGCACGCCGAGCACGCGCGCATGAACGCTCGGCCCGACGCGGAGCTTGGCCTCCGCCGAGATGGTCGCCGACCATGACGGACAGCACCAGAAAGCGCAAATGGCGAAGACCATCGCCGATATCGCACGCCGCATTGAAACGTCGCTTCTCGTCCGCCAACGACCATGCCGCTGAGGTTCGAACCGCATCCTTATGGCGCCTTCCGTTCTCTCGCGCACGCGGCGCGAAACTTAAATTCAACTTAATCGGACTCCCACTTGGGTCCAAGCCCCTTAACGCCAGCACGGTCCTCGCTTCAATCTTGCGGCGATTGCGTCGGGCGAATGTCCGGTCGATAGTCTCGATAGCTTCGGTTTCTTTTTGACAGGGACGCGCGATGACCGAGCCCCAGACGGGCGCAGGCGAATGGGAGGCGATTTATTTCGACGGCAGCGTCAATAAGGGCCGGTTGGTCTCGCTCCGCTTCGGGCCGGCGCTGGAGATCGCCGAACACGGCGTTTTTCTGACCGCATGGCCTTACGCGGACGTGCGCCGTCCGAGCGCCGGCGAAGGCGTTTGGACTCTCCATGCCTTGGCCGCGCCGGAGTTGGCGCGTCTCGAAGCGCGCGATCCGGCCTTGCAAGCGCAAATCGCCGCTCGCTGCCGTTTGCTCGCTGGAGAAGGCGCGCGGGACGCCGCGAAGCCGTCGGCGATCGGGTGGTCGATCGCGGGCGTCGCGGCGATTGTCGGATCGATCTGGATCGGCGTCCCCTACGCCGCCAACCGCGTAGCGGAGTGGACGCCAATCCCGATGGAACGCAGTCTCGGCGAGGCCGCCGACAGTCAGGCGCGCGCTGCTTTCGGGACCAAACAATGCGCCGCGCCAGCGGGCGTCGCGGCCTTGGCGAAACTTTCGGCGCGGCTGCGAAGCGCGTCGGGTTTACGCTTGCCAGCGACAATCGTCGTCCTGGCGTCGAAAACGCCCAACGCCTTCGCGTTGCCGGGCGGCAAGGTCTATTTGCTGTCGGGCCTTCTCGACAAAGCCGAGACTCAGGACGAGATGGTCGGCGTGCTGGCGCATGAATTGGGACATTTGCAGCATCGCGACCATTTGCGCCGCATGATCGCCGACGGCGGCGCCGCCTATCTGATCGGCCTGTTGTTTGGCCATATGACGGGCGGCGGCGCGCTCGCATACGCCAGCAAGACGCTGCTGTTCGCCGCCCATTCGCGCGAGTCCGAGGCGGCCGCCGACGCCTTCGCCGCCGCGACGCTGGCGAAACTAGGGCGCCCGGCCAAACCGATGGGAGAATTGCTCTTGCGAATCACCGGTCCGAAAGCCAATGGCGCGACCGCCATTTTGCACGACCATCCCTTGAGCCAGGAGCGGCTCGACTATCTCGCCGCGCGGGACAAGGGCGCGACGGAACCGCCATTGCTCAGCGACGCGGAATGGGCCGCGTTGAAGACGATTTGCGAATAGAGGCTGGGCGGCGGCGCCGGTCACGCCAACGCCGTTTGCGAAATATTCGGCGCCCCATCCAGTTGTCCACAATTATTTTACTGTTACGCGCCGCTAATGGTTGTCCAAGGTCGCCGCGACGCCTAGGTTTTCCGCCGCTAATAGGGGGTGGCCCCTTGGAACCCCGCGTAACAAGGGTGAGTTGAGAAGATTTTGCGACCGATGCGCCGCCGGCAGTCGGACAGATGCGAGTAGATGATTATGCAGGCGACCATGACCCGCGGCGTAATTCTATATTACCCTGTTCAACGACGCCCCAAAACCTTCGAGGGAGCGCCTTCGCGGAAAATTGCGCGCCGACTTCAAGGGGACGGCGCCGCGTTCTCTGACCTGTCGAAACGCGCGCCCCGATCGAACGCGGGAGATTGAACATGTTGGCCCTCAGTCGGGAGGAGCTTTTCGAGGCTTGTCGCGCGATCTACAAGATAGCGGGAGACAACTTCATGTTGCCGCCGCTCATTCGGGATGTCGAAAGTCCAGAGGAAAATCCAAAGCATACCTATTATAGCCTCACAGACACCGAATGCGTTCGATTCATAATTGAGTTCGATGAAGCTTATGTTGACGATAACAAATTTCCGCTAAAGAAGCTTCCATTGCGTTTCAGATGCGAACTATGCGATTTAGAGTTTCAAGAGACTCCGGTCGAACTTGGAGAAATTGAAACAAGAGCATTAATACGCGCATTTTTTCTCGGGGTTAAAGTGCACTTTATTACAAACGAAAATAGGCTCTCCGGGAATTGCAATTTACGTATTCAGCTTTCCTCGACATTGTTTGTGGAATGTGGAGAGTTAACAGACGAAAGCGACGAACTAACCACTGAAGCCATTTGCAATCAAGTCAGCCTCGACCTTTATAGCAAATCATGCGATTTCTTTGGGAGTCCGCAAGACGGAGTGACCGTTTGGCGGATCCGCGTCGCCCAGGAGCTATTTGGCGAACCAAAGCCCGCGCCCGAGCTGTTTTGGCCTTCGGAGGCCGAACTGACGGCGCGCCGCGCCATGATGGGCCAAGCTCTTCGCGCCGCAGGACCCGCGGTTGCGCTCGCCGCTGTCGCCCCCGCCCAGGCGACGGGCTCGCTTCGCGCGAGTTCTCCTTTCCTCGCGGTCTCCCCTATCCATTTGGCGACGATGAGGCGGGCGTCTTTTGCTTCTGGCATCGCCGTTTCGGCGATCATCGCCGTTAGCGGTTTGACGTTGGGTTACGCGTTTTTAAGTAAGAATTCCGCCTCGCCCAGGAAACCGACAATCGTCGCGCAAACCGCTTCGGCGGAGCTGTCGACGGAAAAATCTCCGGCCTTGGACGTTCCCTTCGCCAGCGGCTTGGGTCTCGCCGCGCAAACGCCCGTCACGCCGGTCCGTTTCGGCGATACAAGCGAAGCTTCCGACCAACTTCCTCGCGCGGCTCCCCCGCTCGGCGAGACGCCTCTCACGGTCGCCAAGGCGGAGCCCGCGCCCCAAGAGTTCACCGCGCCGCCGGCGACGCCGGAGTCGATCTCCACCGCGGGAACCAGGCCGAGGAAACAAAGCGAAATTCTTCAAAACAAGAAATGCGCAGCGGTCAAAACCGTTTCATCACACACAGGCCAAGGCAAAAGGTCGGTTCACGGCGGCAAACGAAGTCCGGCCAACCCACTTATCGTTGTGCGTCGGGCGGTCAACTCCTTCGCCGCCCGCATCGCCAAGGACTTGCGGCGAATCCCTCTTCGACTTTCATCCCTGATGGCGGGGCATTAAGGGGCGCGCCGAAGAAGGGCGCATAATCCGCGGCCCTCGACGCTGGACAGGTGATGACGCTCAAGAATCTGCTGCGCACGAAATCGGTCGAAGCCCTCCAGGCCGAGGCGGGAAGGCCCGGGCAATTGCGCCGCGTGCTGGGTCTGTGGCAACTCGCCAGCATCGGGCTCGGCGGGCTGATCGGCGTCGGCATTTTCGTGCTCACCGGCGTCGTCGCGGCGACGCAGGCGGGACCCGCCGTGTCGCTGTCCTTTGTCATCGCGGGCGTCGCCAGCGGCGCGGCCGCTCTGTGCTATGCCGAATTCGCCTCGATGATCCCTGTCGCCGGCAGCGCCTACACCTACGCTTACGCGGTGCTTGGCGAACTCGTCGCCTGGATCATCGGCTGGGATTTGCTGCTCGAATATGCGCTGGTCGTCGCGGTCGTGTCGATCGGCTGGTCCGGCTATCTCCAGGCGTTGCTGCGGCTGTTCGGAATTGAGCTTCCCGTCTGGGCGCAAGGGGCGCCGGGCGCTGGCGAAGGTTTTCGCGTCGATCTTTTCGCGATGCTCGGCGGTCTTGGCGTCGCCGGCCTGTTGACGCTGCGCGTTGAATGGGGCGCGCGCTTCAACACCGCCGTCGTGCTGATCAAAATCGCGGCGGTGCTGCTTGTTATCGCCGCTGCGGCGCCGCACATCGACCCCGCCAATTTTCACCCTTTCATGCCCTTCGGCTTCGGCGGCGTCGTCGAGGGCGCCGCGGTGGTGTTCTTCGCCGTGTTCGGCTACGACACGCTGACCACGGCGGCAGAGGAATCGCGCGATCCGCAACGCGATCTGCCGCGCGCGGTGCTGCTCTCCCTCGCCGTCTCGCTGACGCTTTATATCGCGATGTCCATCGCGCTCACAGGCATCGTGCGTTACGACACGCTGAACAACGCGGCGCCGGTGGCGAACGCCTTCACGCGCATCGGCATGCCCTGGGTGACGCTGATCGTATCGCTGGCGGCGGTGGCCGGGATTTTAAGCGTAATGCTGGCCTTTCTGCTGGCCTGCGCGCGCATCTGGTTCGCGATGAGCCGTGACGGGCTGCTGCCGGCCTGGTTCGCCGTCCCGCATCCGCGTTTCGCCACGCCCTATCGCCCGACTTTGGTCGCGGGCGCGCTTTGCGCCCTGGTCGCGGGCTTCTTTCCGATTCGCGAAGTCGCGGAACTCGTGAACATCGGCACCTTGTCGGCCTTCGTGGTGATTTGTCTCGCGGTGATCGCCCTGCGCCGCTCGCGCCCGGACGCCGAGCGATGGTTCAAGACTCCCTTCGTGCCCTTCACGCCTTTGATCGGAATTGGATTTTCGCTGTGGCTGCTGTCGAAATTGCCCGCCGTCGCCTGGGAGCGCTTCGTGGTTTGGCTGGCCTTGGGGCTCATGGTTTATTTTTTCTACGGACGGCGGCATAGCCGACTGGGCCGGCCGGAGGAGTAGGACTGCGCCGTAAGCCGCGCGGACGCCGATTCGGCGCCGAAGACAAGAATTTTTAGTTTTTTGCGCGACATAATTTTTCTGTCATGTGAATAAGACTCATAAGCCGAAAGCGGGCGTCGTCAGGTCGATTTATGACAACTTCGGCCATTGCCCGCGCGCCCGGGAACATGCGACAGTCGGGCGTCCTGGAACGGCCTCCGCGTCGCGTTTGTAGGTTTAACGGACAGTTAACTCGAAACCAGAGAGCCAATGCCCGCGATCGACCCCTTGCCGGGCCGGCGACTGTATCAGGTCGCCGAGCCGAGAGAGCCCGCCACGCGCGTCCCTCCGCATAATATCGAAGCGGAACAGGCGCTCCTTGGCGCGCTGCTGGTCAACAACGACGCGTTCGATCGCGTCTCGGATTTCTTGCGGGCCGAGCATTTTTCCGAGGAGCTGCACCGACGCATTTACGAGGTCTGCGGACAGCTGATTCGCGCGGGAAAACTCGCCACCGTCATTACGCTCAAGACTTTTCTGACCGGCATGGAGCTACCCGAGGGCATCACGATTCAGGGCTATCTGGCGCGTCTCGCCGCCGAGGCCACGACGATCATCAACGCCGAGGATTACGGGCGAACGATCCACGATCTCGCGGTGCGCCGCGACCTGATCAGCATTGGCGAGGAAGTCGTCAACACGGCCTTCGATTCGCCAATCGATTCCTCGCCGCGCCAGCAGATCGAGGAAGCCGAGCGCAAGCTTTACGCCATCGCCGAGACCGGACGCTACGACGGCGGGTTCCAGCGCTTCGCCGACGCGCTGACCATCGCCATAGACATGGCCAACAGCGCCTATCAGCGCGACGGACATCTCTCCGGCACGGCGACGGGGCTCAAGGATCTCGACGAGAAAATGGGCGGCCTGCAAAGGTCCGACCTCATCATCGTCGCGGGCCGTCCCGGCATGGGCAAGACCGCGCTCGCCACCAATATCGCCTTCAATATCGCCAAGGCCTATCAATTCGAGCTCGAACCGGACGGCTCGCGCAAGACGATCAACGGCGGCATCGTCGGCTTTTTCTCGCTGGAAATGTCGGCCGAGCAATTGGCGACGCGCGTGATCGCCGAGCAATCGGGCGTGCCTAGCTACAAGATTCGGCGCGGCGACATCAACGAGGACGATTTTCGCCGCATCACCGAAGCCGCGCGCGAGATGCAGAACATCCCCTTCTTCATCGACCAGAGCGGCGGCATTTCCATCGCGCAGCTCACCGCGCGCGCGCGGCGCCTGAAACGCCAGAAGGGGCTCGATCTTCTGGTGGTGGACTATTTGCAGCTCCTCTCCGGCTCGCGCGCCCGCTCCGAGAACCGAGTGCAGGAACTGACCGAAATCACAACTGGACTGAAGGCGCTGGCCAAGGAGCTGGCGGTTCCGATCATGGCCCTGTCGCAGCTCTCGCGCCAGGTCGAAAGCCGGGACGACAAGCGCCCGCAACTATCGGACCTGCGCGAATCAGGCTCGATCGAACAGGACGCCGACGTGGTGATGTTCGTCTACCGCGAGGAATATTATCTGAAGAACCGCGAGCCGCGCGAGGGCACGGAAGAACATATCGCCTGGCAAGGCGAGATGGAGCGCGCGCACGGCCGCGCCGAGGCGATCCTCGGCAAGCAGCGCCACGGCCCGACCGGCACGGTGCCGCTGGCCTTCGAGGCGGAAATTACGAAGTTCTCGAATCTGGCGGAAGAGGACAGGTTTCCCGAGCGAATGTGAGGGCGGGACCGAGACGAAGGACGCGCCTGTCGACAAAAGTCGATAGGCGCGATGTGACTCTCGCGGTTCGCTCGCTACCTCGGCAGCACCGCCCAATAGTCCAAATCGAGTAGCACCGCCGCGTCCGGCTTGCCGTCGGCGCCGGCGAGCGGAAACTCGGCGCAGGGCTTGTCCTTTGTCGCGACGAGCCGCAGGCGCAGCGCGCCGATGTCGCTTCGGCCGGGAATCTCCGCCTTGTCGAGCACTTCGCTCCAGGCGAACAACGTGCCGCCGGCGAACAGCGGATTGACATGGCGCCCGCCGTTGATCGCCGCGATATGGAAGGCGTTGGCAAGCCCGTTGAAGGACAGCGCGCGGGCGAGCGAGATCACATGGCCGCCGTAGATGATGCGCTTACCGAAGCGCCCCTGCGCTTCGTAATACTGGTTGAAATGGACTTTCGAGTTGTTCTGATAGAGGCGCGTCGCAAGCTGATGCTCCGCCTCCTCGACGGTCATGCCGTCGATGTGGTCGATCTTCTCGCCTTTTTCGTAATCGCCCCAGACGTAGGGCGAGCCGGCCAGCACCCTGTCATAGGCCGCGACGTTCAGCGGCGGCACGGCCTTGCCGAGATCGGCGGGCGCGACGGATTTCGGCAGATTGGGTACGACTTCGGGGCCGACGGGCGCGTCTTTGTCGCGCTTCTTGACCATCACCCAGCGGGCATAGTCGAGCACGACCTCGCCATTCTGATTCTTGCCGGTCGAGCGCACATAAACGACGCCCGTTTCCTTATTGGAATTTTCCTTGAGGCCGATCACTTCCGACGTCGCGGTCAGAGTGTCGCCGGGATAGACGGGCGCGAGAAATTTCAAATCCGCATAGCCGAGATTGGCGATGGCGTTGAGCGATACGTCGGGAACGGTTTTGCCCAGCACGAAATGGAACACCAGAATATCGTCGATCGGCGCTTCCCCATAGCCGATCGCCTGCGCGAAGGCGCGCGACGACTGCACCGCGAATCGCGGCAAATAGAGCGCGGTGTAAAAGGCCGAATCGCCGGTCGTGACCGTGCGCGGCGTCGCGTGGCGGATAATCTGGCCGAGCGAAAAATCCTCGAAGAAATTGCCGATGTTCGACTTCGTCTTGGTCATGGGTTCAACCATTGCTCATTTGGCGGTTTGCGCCAGCCGCCGGGCCAGCGCGTCTATGATTCGGGCCGAATCGCCCGAAACGAATAGTTTCTTCACGCGGCTGGTGTGTCCGGCGACAATCGCGACAGCGCTTTTGGGCGCTTCCAGCGTTTTCGCCACGAGCAGCTCCAGCGCCGCATTGGCGCGTCCATCTTCCGGCGCCGCGCGGACGCGCGCCTTGAGCACGCAACGCCCGTCGGCCAGGGTCTCCAGCCCATCGATCGCATCGCGTCCGCCCTTGGGCGTTAGCCGCAGCCATAAGGCGACGCCGCCCTCTTCCGCTCGCCACGCCGCGCTGGGATCGGGTTCAGCCAAAGCTGTGCGCGATGGCGCTACGCAGGAACTGCAAGCCCAGCAACACGATCATCGGAGAAAAATCCAGCCCGCCGAAGGCTGGAACGACGCGGCGGATCGGCTCATAGAGCGGCTCGGTGAGGGCGGCGAGGGCTCGCCTTATCGAATAAACCGCTTGGGAACGCGTATTGATCACGTCGAAGGCGATGAGCCACGATATGACGAAGGAGGCAATGACGACCCACCAATAAAGATCGATGACTGTCAGAATGAGCTCTAGCACTGCATAGCGCATTTTTGGGTTCCCGGCGTTGACGGTTTGGAGACTTGTCTATCCCCACCGCGTCCGCGCCGCAATCCTTCGCGGGCGCGGTCTTTTGCCCGGGCCGGACGCGCGAACGGGAATGGGGTCGCGGCGCGAGAAGCGATTGACAGCGCGGAGTCCGCCGTGTAGTCACCGCGTCGGAACGGGGCTGTAGCTCAGATGGGAGAGCGCTGCAATCGCACTGCAGAGGTCCGGGGTTCGATTCCCCGCAGCTCCACCACGATAACTTCTTGTTTTGGATGCGTTTTTGGTTTCGCGGGAAGTCCCCGACATGTCCGGGACTTAGCAGGGCGTTGCGTCAAAGAGCGCGTGTCAGAGACTCCAAAATCGGAGACTTCGCGCGCCGATTCGGCGGGAGTCAAGGCGTCTCGCGGACCTGCCGCTATCTGGTCGGCACGTTCGGAAAAGCGCGTGAAGTCGCCCTTACGGCTTGCCTTCTTCCTGTCGCCATAGGCGCAAAACAATTGCCGCGGTCGCGAGCGGCCCAATGGCGAGCGCTAGCAGCGCCCATGAGAAATCACCCGTCGCGGCCTTGATCCAACCGACGAGATAGGGTCCAACGAATCCAGCGAGATTGCCGATCGAATTTATCAGCGCGACGCCGACCGCGGCGCCAGCGCCTGAAAGGAAGCCAGTCGAGAGGCTCCACAAAGTCGGCATGGCCGCGAGCGTGCCGATCGCGGCGACGGACAGAGCCGCCATCGCCGCGGGCGGCGACTGCGTGAAGGCCGCGGCCGCAAGACCGCAAGCCGCGAGCAGCGCGGCGAACGCGGTATGAAGATGGCGCTCGCCGCTTCGATCGGAGCTTTGGCTCCATAAAACCATCGCCAGCGCGCCGCAGGCGTATGGGATCGACACAATGAAGCCGGAGGCGAGGACGCCGTAGCCGAATGCGTCGACCATTTGCGGCAACCAAAAACCCAATCCATAAAGCGAAGACACGACGCCGAAATAGGCGAGGCCAAGCACGATGACGCGCGGATGGCGCAACATGCTCCAGGGAGAAGGGTCTTCAAGCGTCTGCTGCTCGCTGTCCAGCCGCGCCTGCAACCAGTTCCGCTCGACCGGCTCCAGCCAGCTCGCGTCCTTGGGCCGGTCCGTCAGATAGAACAAGGCGATCGCGCCCAGAACGATCGACGGCGCGGCTTCCAGAACGAACAGCCAGCGCCAGCCGCTTAGATTGGCGACGCCGTCCATCGTCGCCAGCACGAGACTTGATAGCGGCGCGCCGAAAGCGCTGGACAGCGGTACGGCCATCAAGAAAGCGCCAAGGGACAGAGCGCGGCGCTCCGCGGGAATCCAATAAGTCAAATAGAGGATGACGCCGGGCGCGAATCCAGCCTCGGCGACGCCGAGCAACAACCGTAGGGAGACGAAACTCGTCTCGTCCCAAATCAGAGCCGTCAGCCCGGAAACGACGCCCCAGCTTATCATGATGCGAGCGATCCAGCGCCGCGCGCCGACACGATGCAGAATATAATTGCTCGGCGCCTCGAACAGGCAATAGCCGATAAAGAATACGCCAGCGCCCCATCCGAAGGTTTGTGGCGAAAACCCAAGCTCCTTGTTCATCGTCAGCGCCGCGAAGCCGACGTTGACGCGATCGAGATAGGCGGCGAAAAAACAGGCGATGAGAAAAGGAATGAGGCGCCGCGTAACTTTCGCGATCGTCCGATCGGCGTCAATGTCGGTGTGCGCGGTGAAGGCGACGATGGAGAGATCGCTGTTTGCCATTGCGTCCTTCAATCGTCATGCCTGCGCGAAACGGGTAGGCCAACGCGCGCCGTCGGGCGACGCTTCTAATCCTGCCGCATGGGCTTCGGCGAGAAGCGTCGAGAACGGTTCCGGTCGGTCGTTGTTCACCATGTGATCGCAAATCGCGTCCATTTTGGCAACCTTACCGCCCGCGCTCGATGATGAGCTTTTGAACAATCGCGAAAGCGGGCCCCCATGCTCAATCGGAATCAAGACGCTGATTCATAGACGAAAACTTCCATTTCTAGGGGGTCTCGAGTTTCGCCGATCGCAGCTTCTCTGGCTTGGCTGTCGCTGTTTAAACTTCAATGTATTTGGATGACTTTGGTCGCCCCTTCGAGGCAAAATCACACAATCAGGCAACCCCTGAAACGAGCATGAGAAGCGGATGACCCATATTTTTAAGCCGAAACCATTTGTTGGCGACGTATGAGGACGAGAAGAGCGTCCTGTTCGGTAACTGATCCGCCCTCATTGAACCGGACCGCCAGATGTATTTCTTTTGGCGCTTGATCCGTCAATAAGTTGATATAAGAGGATCCTATCGTCGCGGCGTGGGGCCGCTTCCATCGCTTGGCGATTTGCAACATGTCCTATTCTTGGTGGCGGGTCGGGACGATCTACCAAGTCTACCCCCGCTCCTTTCAGGACTCGAATGGCGACGGCGTGGGCGATCTCGACGGGATCCGCCGACGCCTGGACTACCTCGTCTGGCTCGGCGTGGACGCGATCTGGATTTCGCCGTTCTATCCCTCGCCGATGCATGACTTTGGCTATGACGTGGCGGACTATTGCAACGTCGATCCGATCTTCGGCTCGCTCGAGAGTTTCGATCGTCTCCTCGACGCGGCGCATGCGCGGCAAATTAAAGTCATCCTCGACTTTGTTCCCAATCACACGTCGATCACGCACCCATGGTTCATTGCCAGCCGTCGATCGCGCTCCAGCGAAAAGCGCGACTGGTATATCTGGCGGGACGCCGCCGCGGATGGCGGCCCACCGAATAACTGGCTCAGCAATTTCGGCGGCGCCGCATGGAACTGGGACGAGGCCACGGGCCAGTATTATTATCACGCCTTTCTCGCCGAACAGCCGGACCTCAATTGGAGAAATCCCGAAGTTCGCGCGGCGATGCACGACGTGTTGCGCTTCTGGTTGCGGCGAGGCGTCGACGGCTTTCGGGTTGACGTGGTTTCAGACGTTATCAAGGATGCGGCGTTTCGCGACAATCCGCTCAATCCCGCCTGGACCGCCGGCGAACCGGAAATTAGCCGCCTCTCTCCGATCTATTCGACAGACCAACCGGAGGCGCATGATGTAATCGCCGGCTTTCGCCGGGTGGTCGACGAATTCGACAGCCGCGTGTTGATCGGCGAAATTTATTTGCCGATAGAAAGGCTCGTTGCGTATTACGGCGCGAACCTCATGGGGCTGCATCTGCCGTTCAACTTCCACCTTTTGTCGACGGCCTGGACGGCTCCGGACATCGCGGGTTTGATCGAGAGATATGAAGCCGCGCTGCCGAAAGGCGCTTGGCCGAACTGGGTGCTCAGCAACCATGACAGGCCGCGCGTGGCGGCGCGTGTCGGACAGGAGCAGGCGCGCGTCGCGGCCATGCTGCTCCTAACCTTGCGCGGAACGCCGACGCTGTATTACGGCGATGAACTTGGCGTCGGACATGCCGAGATCCCGCCCAATCGCGTCCAGGATCCGTGCGGGAAGCGCGAACCCAGTCTTGGGCGCGATCCCTCGCGAACGCCGATGCAGTGGGACGCCTCGCCTTTCGCGGGATTTTCGACACAGGCGCCATGGCTCCCGCTCACGCCCGATTATGAAACGCGCAATGTCGAGACGATGCGCGGCGACGCGACATCAATTCTCTCTCTTGTGCGAAGCCTCCTCCAGTATCGCCGGCGGCGCGCCGCGCTCAAGGAGGGCGAGTGGCGTCTTCTCTCGCGCAATTCGCCTATCCTCGCCTACGAACGGGGCTGGGGCGAATATTCAATCGTCGTCGTGCTCAACCTTTCCGGCCTCCCGCGAATTTGGTCCAAGCCAGCGGCCGCCGAGCTGCGAATCGTGATCTCGACACATGGCGACCGCCGAGCCGAAACGGTCGGTGCGACGGTGAGCCTGCGCGCCAACGAAGGCCTCGTGATGGAAACCGCGCGCGCCTCCAACGACGTGACAGCGAGCAAACCTACCGATCCGGCGTCATCCTAGCCAATCGCTGCAAACCCAGAAAAGCCGGCTCGCGACGAACGATCACCGATGTGGCGATGTCGACGAGGTAGGATTTAGAGCGTCCCTTGCTTTCGAAACGCGTTCGAAATTGCGAGTCCCTCAGATATTCAACAATTCGCGGCGCAATCCCGCCGGCGATAAAGACGCCGCCCTTCGCGGCAAAAGTGAGAGCGACGTCTCCCGCGACGGTTCCCAGCATCGCGCAGAACAAATCAAGCGCCTCACGGCATATGGCACAGCCGCCCTCGAGCGCGCCCGCGGTAATGTCCGCCGCGCTCTTATGGGCCGCGGACGAATGATCGATCGCCACGATCGCCTCATAAAGATTGACGAGTCCGTCGCCTGAAAGCACGCGCTCGACCGAAACGTGACCAAAGCGATTGCGAAGGTGTTCGATGATGGCGTCTTCGCGCCGACAGGTCGCTGGTAATGTCGCATGGCCGCCTTCCGACGCAAAGACGATCTCGCCCCCCGGATTTAGCGCGTGACACGCGACGCCCAAGCCCGTTCCCGGCCCGAGCACGGCCATTGGCGCGGTCGCATCTGCGCCGCCATTTCCGATCTTGAAAAGATCCGACGATGCGAGACTTGGCAAGGACCAGGCCAATGCTTCGAAATCATTGATCACGCGAACCGCCGCGCGGTTGAACTTCGCGCGCAGTTCCGCCGCGTCGATGATCCAGGAGCTATTGGTCAATTCGCAGCGTCCGTCCTCGATAGGCCCGGCGCATCCCAGCAACAATCGACCGAAGCAGCGCGTTTCGGGATGGCGCGAGAGAAACGCCGCGAGAGAATCGGCGAAACACGAATAGTCTCGCGCGGCGAGGGTCTCAATCGAGCCAATTCGGTCTTCCGCGAGGAAAGCGAAGCGCGCATGGGTTCCGCCTATATCGCCCAACAGAACTTGGTGTGGATCGCCGTGCACTGAAACCTCGAGAGCTTTGAAGACTCTTGCGCGTCGCGCGATTATCGTCCCGACGCCGCATTGACCGCCGCTTTCCTGCTGGCGAAGGCGGTCACGAAGGCGGCATGGCTCCAAGTGAGATTCTTCGCGGAAGTTTGCGCCCCGTTCGTCTGATCGAATTGCTCGGACAACTCTCCCGACGCGGGCGTATGGGTTCGAACCATCGCCATGAACATGTCGCCACGATTAAGCAGAGCATTGAACAGACCCTCCATGCACCGCGCCTCGACCGATGTCGCGCCGAGCGACTTCGGGGGCGCCCCAAGCATGTCCGCCAATATTGTCCGGTTGTCTTCGGAAATGGGGACCATCGCGCCTCGGCCGACCGCTTCCGCGAAGCAGAAGTAAAATTGCGCCGCGCCGAGCGTCGAAAAGTAATAGGCGCCGCCGCTGTAATAGACATCGTCCGCGTAGCGTCCCATAGCGGGCGCGCAAGACGCAGCGCGCTCGCGGTTGATCTTGTACGCCTTTGCAAAAAGCGTCTCAAGCCGAACCAGCGTCGCGAGAACTTTTGGATCGAGGACGCCGTGCGGACCATCCTGACGCGCCGCCTGGATCGCGGCGAGGACGATGGCTATATCCAGCCGCTTCGCTGCGGCGAAACCCGCCGTTTCCGAGGCGTCGACGGCGTGGCTGACATATATGCCGTCCAGTGCGTTGAAATGGGCGTCGAGCCGTTCGCGAAGCTCCAGCGCCGCTGTCCGATACGCGAACGCGCGCGTCAAATCGCCAGTCTCGTCCATCCATTCCGCTCCATCGCTCAGCGCCGCGAATTGAACGAGGCGCGTGTGATAATGATGGCCAAAAGTCTCTTCCCAAAGATCGAAACAGGGCTCTTGGAAGTGATGGAGCGTGAAGTCGAGATCTTGCTCCAGAAGCGACGACAGGGACGAACGGTTCAAGCGCTCGCGCAACGCGTCGAGGCGCCATGCGCGCAACAACGTGAGCGCGCGCAGCGCGGGCCCATCATGCTGCGGGCGTCCCCACTTGATAATATCGAGCGTTCCGTCGGGGTTAAAGCGCGGCTCGCCGAGGACGCGATCGCCGACGATTCCCGCGAGCTCATCCGCCGAGCGCGCATGGACGCGGGACGCCGGATCGATCGCCGCTCCAAAATCCGCGCGTTTAATAAAATCCCCGCCGTCAAGCCGACAAAGGGCCAGGCTGAAATCGAGGAAATTCGAGAAATGCCGCGGAACTTCCGGCCCAAATGCGCGATCCATGATTAGCGCCCGCAAAGCGTCCATGACGAGCGCGGAATCACGCAGCCAGTGGAAAAAGTAATCAGGATCTGGGTCATAGGAAGCAATTTCAGGCGAGGCCAGGACCGAACCAGGCGAAGGCCTGATCGTCTGGCCGAAACCCCGACGCTCCTTGACGAGATTGGTCGCCGAAACGGCGCGTAGCATCGTGGCGGCGGAAAATACATATTGCTGGTTCATCCAATCGAGAAGCGGTTTTGCTTCGCCTCCAATCGCGTTCTCTTTCGGGGTGGGAATCGACCTCATGCTCGATCCTGTTTCAGATGCGGGCTGCGAAACCCGAGCCGACGCAGACCGGCCCGCACATCCGGGTCTTTCATGAACAAATCCCACAGCAGACCCGTGCGATGATTCTCGATCATGATGACTATCGGCCCCTGGTCGATCGCGAGATAGTTTCGCGCGACCCACCCAGAGTCCTCGCTGAACGCGTCCGCGAAGCCGAAACGGCCCCAAATTCTGTCGCCGAGCGCCTCGTAAAAATATCGCAGGGCGCGGAACGCCGCCTCCGGCGCGTATGGAAAACTCGATAAGGCCGCGGTCGGCGAGATCACGCCATTGTCGTCGTCCGGCGCATGCGCATAATAGCCCACAGGGTCGTCACTTGAAGTGAGCCCCCAGCAGGAGGGGCCATAACCCTTATGATTCCCGGGATTACGCACGCAATGCTCATAGTTGATCATGACATGATGCGTATTCTGGCGCCAGTAGTCGGCGTAATCGTCCGCCAAGCCGCGAGGATCCAGTCCGCAGAAGGAATAATGACAAAAATAAAGCGGCCCGCCAAAGGGAGGGCCGAGCGGCAGGTCGACATCATAATAGGAATGGCCGTTCAGAAAATTTCGGCTCTGCGCCCAACCCTCGTGATAGGCCGATGGATCAATCGGGTAGCGCGGCGATGCGGCGGCTAGGACATAACTCAACAGGCATTCGTTCCAGCCGCGAATTTCCTGGGCGAGGCTGAACCCGTTATTTGGGCTCCAATGCCAGGTCAGCACCTTGCTCCCCTCGCGCATATGCCAGTTCCATTCCACGTCGAGCCACAAACGAGTGATGCGATCGCGCAGAACCTTCTCGCCCGAGGCGTCGCCATCGAAATATTGGCGCGCGCACAACAGACCCTGAAAAAGGTATGAGGTTTCCACGAGATCGCCGCCATCGTCTTTACGGATGTAGGGTATGGCGGCGCCGATGCGCCCATTCATGAAATGTGGGAAATGGCCATGATAGCAAGGAGCGCGCTCCAGGAAATCGAGCATCGACGACAGTCGCGCTATTGCTTCCTCTCGCGCGATCCATCTTCGTTCCGTCGCGACGATCATGGCCATGACGCCGAAACCCGAACCGCCGATTGCAACGAGATCGTCCCCTGGCTCGGCGTCAAGGCCAATGCGGTCGCGAGCAAGGCCGCTCGCTTTATGCGCCCCGTCCCAGAAATAGAGGAATGTTTGTCGTTGCGCGAGATCGAGCAGCGCCGCGTCCGATAAGGCCGATTCTTTTCCGGCTTTGTTCGCGGGCGCCGGCTTCATCGAAGAATTCCTCTCGTCACGAGGGCGCTAGCGGTCGACATGGAAAGAAGCGCCTCGGCGATGAAATCCGACACTCTCATTTGTCGGCTCCGGAAACAAAAACCCGCGCATCGGGCGTCATGCGCGGTCCCTCCGGATTCTTGGTCAGGCGAAGAACCCGCGTGAAAAACTTGTCTTCGGTTTGCGATCCGCTGATATAAACGAGGGCCGTTGTCGCCAACTCCGTCTCGAAGATGTCGAAGAGTTTTCTTCGTGTTTTCTCTCGGAGCGATCCAATCGCTTCATCGACAATGACCCAACGCGGCTTGTGGAGCAGCACTCGCGCGAAGGCGAGGCCCTGCTGGTCCGGCTCGGTCAATTCCTTGTCCCATCGCGCCTCGCGATCGAGCCAGACAGTCAGATATGAGAGGCCCATGTTTGCGAGAGCGGCCTCGAATTCCTGTTTCGTGAACCTTTGCGACGAAGCCGGATAGGCCAGGACGTCGCGCAAGGAGCCATCCGGAATATAGGGGCGTTTCGGCATGAACATGATGTGTTCGGCCGGAGGCAGAGTGATCTTGCCCTTTCCCCACGACCATAGACCGGCCATGGAGCGAAACAGACTTGTCTTCCCCGAGGCCGGGGCGCCAAGGATCAAAACATGGTCCTTGGGCATGATCTCGACACGCGATTCATTCAAGGTGGTGTAGCCGGTGGGTGAAATGACGCCGAGATCTTCAAAACAGAGCTTGTCTTCTTCGGTCCGCGCGAGTTCGATTTGGCTCGCTTGATTTCCTAGCTTGTCCATTTCGATCAAGGCGCAACGAAGTCCTCCGACACGAAACAGCGTCGCGCGCCAATCCGCTATCACGCCCACATTATCGACGAACCAACGCAGCGACTGCTGCACTTGCTCAAACGCGCCGACGGCCATGAGCATGCCGCCGAAAGAAAGATTTCCCAGGAAATAGGCGGGGGCCGCCACCACGATCGGCGCGATGATCGTG
>Ga0181527_1002220_pt1 | contig 18636 bp, 19 predicted proteins | sample PEATcosm2014_Bin_30_FD_119762 | JGI IMG/M metagenome (GOLD analysis project Ga0181527, IMG submission 119762) | Peatland microbial communities from MTU Mesocosm Facility, Houghton, MI, USA - PEATcosm2014_Bin06_60_metaG | ecosystem: Environmental > Terrestrial > Soil > Wetlands > Peat | place...
CAAACTGAAACAGTTCAGGCGATTCGCCACTCGCTACGAAAAATCCAAAATCTGCTTCCAGGCTCTCGTCGCCCTGGCCTGCTCCTGGATCGTGCTGAAGCTATATGTCGATACGACCTAGTCACCGTCCCCTCAACCTGACTAGGTCATGACTAGGTCAACTCCGCACAATTCTCTGCTCTTTTTGCCATATATTTTGCCTTAACCTCTACATATAAAACAGGATACTTCGTTTTAGGCGAATATATAGCGAAACACTGCATTCTACGCAATAAAACGCGCCCAAAAAGCAGAAATCCGTGAACGTAGAACGACACGCTTCCTGCTCATTCTGCGCAAAATACCGTGAACGTAGAACGTCACTTTCCGCCCTGTGCCGCGCTCTTTTTTTGACCGGTGCCGGTCGATTTGCACGCCGAAGGCCTTTGCATGGACAGCCTGCCCTGAACGAAGGCGAAGGGGCCCGTCTTCCACATCGTAGGTGGCCTGGATGGCCAGTCCTGGCGCGCAAGCGCCGCCCGCCTGGACGGCCAGTCCCTTTGCGCCCCAGCCCCGCGGTATGCTTTCCTATTGCTACTCGCCCATGCTCAAAAAACTCGAATCCTACTTTGAATTCGCGCGCCTCGGAACCAGTTGGCGCACCGAGATTCTCGCCGGCGTCACCACCTTTCTGACCATGGCCTACATCGTGCTGGTCAACCCGGCCATCCTCGCCGCCGCCGGAATGCCTCTGGCCGCCGTCACCGCCGCCACATGCCTCTCGGCCGGTTTCGCCTCCATCCTGATGGGCATCGTCGCCCGCTATCCCATCGCCCTCGCTCCCGGCATGGGCCTCAACGCCTACTTCGCTTACGCCGTCTGCATCAAGCTCCACGTCCCCTGGCAAACGGCTCTCGGCGCGGTCTTTCTCTCAGGAATCCTCTTTCTCGCCTTCACCGCCGCCGGCATCCGCCAGATGATTCTGCGCGCCATTCCCCACGAGCTTTACGCCGCCGTAGCCAGCGGAATCGGCCTCTTTATCGCCCTCATCGGCTTTCGCAACGCCGGCCTGGTCGTCGCAGACGCCAATACCTGCTCAACCTGGGCAGCATCCGCAACTCCACCGCCGTGCTGGCCCTCCTCGGCCTGCTCCTCATGGTGGCTTTGGAAGCCAGAAAAGTCCGCGGCGCCATCCTCATCGGCGTCCTCTCCATCACCGCCCTCGCCTGGATGCTGGGCCTGACCCACTGGACGCCCGCCGCCGGAGGCCTTCACTCGCTCGCTGATACCGCCTTCCAGCTCGACATTCGCGGCGCTCTCAACAAGGGCCTGCTGGAGATCGTCTTCGTCTTCTTCTTCGTCGACCTCTTTGACAATCTCGGCACCCTGGTCGCCGTCACCAAGCGCGCTGGCCTCATCGAGCCCGACCACACCATCCCCCGCCTGAATCGAATTTTGTTTACCGACGCCACCGCCACCATCTTCGGCTCCCTCACCGGAACCTCCACCGTCACCAGCTACGTCGAGTCCACCGCCGGCGTCGCCGCAGGGGGACGCTCCGGCGTCACCGCCATCGTGACTGGAATCCTGTTTCTTGCCGCCATCGGCGCGGCGCCCTTCGTCGCCATCGTTCCCCCCGCCGCCACCGCTCCGGCGCTCATCCTGGTCGGCTCCATGATGCTCTCCACCATCAGCGAAATCCGCTGGCGCGAGCCGCTGATTGCCGTCCCCGCGTTTCTTACACTGGTGCTCATCCCCTTCACTTTCTCCATCGCCAGCGGCCTCGGCTTCGGCGTCATCAGTTGGGCCGCGCTGCATATGGCCGCCGGCAAAATTCGCAAGCAGGATTGGCTGCTCTACCTGCTCGCCGCGCTCTTTCTCATCCGCTTCATCTACCTCGCGGCAAGCTAATTTGCTATCATCGCCTTGCATATTAGAAAGGAGCCATCATGCGCTGGTATCACTATCTTGCTTACTTCTTCGGAGGCGCGTTTCTCGCCAACAGCCTGCCACATCTCGGCAATGGGATCTCGGGCCATGCCTTTCAGAGCCCCTTCGCATCGCCGCCGGGCATAGGCCTGTCCTCCTCGACGGTCAATGTTCTATGGGGACTCCTCAACCTCGCTATCGCTTACATGCTCGTCTGCCGCGTGGGCAGCTTCAATCTGCGCAACACCCGCCACGTGCTTGTCCTCGGAGCGGGCATTCTGCTCATGTCGCTCATGCTTGCCCATGTATTCGGTCGCTTCTACGGCGGGCTGTGAACCGCATTTTCTCGCGGCCTGCGCTGACCCGCCGTCCAGGCAGCGTTATACTCGTTGCCAGTACAAGCTACGGACTCGCCCATGTATTTTTTGGAAAAGTTTCTCGAAAACGCCACCGCGCTGACCATCCTTCTGGCCTTTATCGGTTATCTGGCCACCGCCTGGAGCGCCCGCGTGCTGGCCCGCCGCAAAGACAAGCTGGAGCTGGTCAATCGCCGCCTAAACGAGTTCTACGGCCCGCTCTATGTCGCCTCCCAGGCAGGCAACATCGCCTACCGCTCGCTGCTCAAAAAGCAGGGCAAGGCGCAGAGCTTCCCCATCCTCGACAGCGAGATGAAGGAGTGGATACTGTGGATGACCACCATCTTCATGCCCCTCAACGATGTCCGCGAAAAGATCATCATCGAGAGGGCCTATCTCATCATCGAGGAGCAGATGCCCCATTGCCTGCTCGACTTTGTCACTCACGTTGTAGGCTACAAGGCGGTGCTAGCCAAGTGGGAAGAGGGCGACTACTCCGAGCGCCGCTCCACCATCGGATGGCCCCCGGAGTTCGACGCCTACGTCGAGCGCTCCTATGCCGCACTCAAAGCCCGCCAGACCCAGCTGCTCCATGGCTCGTTCTGGCGGCTCTGGCAGCGGTTGGTTCATGGCAAGAAGAGTTGAGCGAGGGATCAGAGATCAGGGGGAAAACGGGTACACTTTTTCGCGCAGTTTCATCGCACTTTCCATAATGCAACGGAGGCCGTAGCGATAATATTATTCTTGTGCTGTCCCGCTCTTGTTCGCAATTGTCGAAAGCACCTTAGCTACAACAAATGCGATTCCTTTATAGAGTGCAAAAACGAGCATGGTAAAAACCAAATAAACAAGAATCCAAAGCATTGAGGAGTGCGGATTTGCATAGAACTTGTCGAATCGTTGAGATTGGTGTGCCATGAAGGCTTCGCGTCCCAGCCTGTGCCATTTCAGATACATTTCATTCGACCAAAGTCCGTACAAAACTCCAGTCACAACTACAGAAAACAATTCAGAAATGATCTTGATTTTCATAAAGCCAAGTTTATCGCATAAAACATTATCTCCGCCAGACTCCGGGTGCCGGGTTTTCCAGGTCTCGATCTTGAGAACTGGAAGAATCGCAAAAATAGGCCTTCTGTATCTCCGTCTACGCTTCGACCATCAACGGGGGGTTCAGCGAGGTCACCTGGGCCACCGCCTTGGTCAGCCGCGCCTCCTGCGGCCGGCTCCCCTTGTACTCCACATGGGCATAGATATGTTCAATTCCCGCGACGAGATAGGCGCCAGGAAGAAACTCCCCAGATTGATTGATACCGCGGCCAGGCAGAAGAACGATATCGCCCGGTTTGGGCAGTGAATGCAGCGTCTCCAGCGGCACCAGGTTGACGCAGCTCCCATCCCCGGTCACAAACTCCAGGCAATTCATGCTGTGCAACATACCCTCGCGCGCCGCCTTCGTCTCCTGCCGTCCCTTCCACGACTGATAGTAGGCGGCAATCATCGTTGGCATTCCGATCAGGCACCATGCGATGGTTGCCAGGAAAGTTCCCAAAGGCGAAATGTGAATCCAGAACTCGAACATGATTTCTTTTCCCTCCTGGCTATGTTAAATCCTGATAAATCTCCTTAATTCTCGCGCGTCTGCCGGCTCCGCCGCGACACCACTTTACTATGTCAGTTCACACCCGGCCTGCGCACTCTCAAAAAGCAAAAGCCCCGGCCGCAGCCAAGGCTCTGCTCTTCAGTTCGCTCCCTCGAAACCTGGGAAACCACCCTTAGTCCCTAGTCCCTCAGTCCCTAGTCCCTAATAGCGGTAGTTCTCCGCCTTGTACGGCCCATCCACCGCCACGCCCAGATAATCTGCCTGTTTCGCCGTCAGCGTCGTCAGCTTGACACCTATTTTGTCAAGGTGCAGCCGCGCCACCTCTTCATCCAGCCGCTTCGGCAGCACGTAAACGCCCACCTTGTACGTCTCCCTGTTGGCCCACAGGTCTAGTTGCGCCAGCGTCTGGTTGGCAAAGCTGTTGCTCATCACAAAGCTCGGATGTCCCGTCGCGCAACCCAGGTTCACCAGCCTCCCCTCGGCCAGCACAAAAATCGCGTGCCCGTCCGCAAACGTGTACTTGTCCACCTGTGGCTTGATGTTCAGCTTCTTCACGCTTTTGTCCGCGTTCAGCCGGTCCATCTGGATCTCGTTGTCAAAGTGCCCGATGTTGCACACAATCGCCTGGTCCTTCATGCGCTTCATGTGCTCCAGCGTGATGATGTCCACGTTGCCCGTGCAGGTTACGTAGATGTCGCCGCGCCCCAGCGTATCTTCAATCGTCGTGACCTCAAAGCCCTCCATCGCCGCCTGCAGCGCGTTGATGGGGTCGATCTCCGTCACAATCACCCGCGCGCCCATGCCCCGCAGCGAGTGGCTCGATCCCTTGCCCACGTCTCCGTAGCCGCAGATCACCGCCACCTTGCCCGCCACCATCACGTCAGTCGCTCTCTTGATCCCGTCGGCCAGCGACTCCCGGCAGCCGTACAAATTGTCAAACTTCGACTTGGTCACCGAATCGTTCACGTTGATCGCCGGAACCAGCAACTTGCCCTGCTCCATCATTTTGTACAGACGGTGCACGCCCGTCGTCGTCTCTTCGCTCACCCCGCGCCAATCAGCGACGACCCGATGCCAATGCTGACGATCCGATGAAAAGACCTTCTTGAGCAAATCCTTGATCACCTGCTCTTCATGGCTCTCCGACGCGCCATGCACCCACTTGTCGCCATTCTCCAGCTCATAGCCCTTGTGGATCAGAAGTGTCGCGTCGCCGCCGTCGTCCACCACCAACTGCGGCCCCTTGCCGCCCTTGTGGCTCAGCGCTTGCAGTGTGCAATCCCAATACTCCTCCAGCGTCTCGCCCTTCCACGCAAACACCGGAACCCCGGCAGCCGCAATCGCCGCCGCCGCATGGTCCTGCGTCGAGAAGATATTGCAGCTTGCCCACCTGACCTCCGCGCCCAGGCTCTTGAGCGTCTCAATCAGCACCGCCGTCTGAATCGTCATGTGCAGTGAGCCGGTCACGCGCACCCCGGCCAGCGGCTTGGCCGCCGCGTGCTTGTTGCGGATGGCCATCAGCCCCGGCATCTCCTGCTCGGCGATGACGATCTCCTTGCGCCCCCACTCGGCCAGCTTCAGGTCGGCCACTTTGTAATCCGTCGCGGTAGTTTCCAGTGTCGCAGTTGCCATATGTCGTTAATACTCCTGTCTCTATTGAGAATATCATTTGCGGGATTTGCGGCATATATATGGAAATTCCGAATCCCATGGCGCCCAAGCGCCGCACGCCGGGTGCCCCAGGTCCCTCGCATTTGGGGACCTGGGAAATCACAAACTTAATAGCGCGAAGCGCCCTCCGCCTGGACGGCCAGTCCCCGCACCACAGGTGCTTCCGCCTCCAGCAGCATTCGTTTGCGCTCGATTCCCCAGCGATAGCCGGTCAGTGAGCCGCTCGCGCCCACCACGCGATGGCATGGAACCACGATCGCCACGCGATTCGTCGCGCATGCGCGGGCCACGGCGCGCGTCGCCTTGGGATCACCCAGTTCCCGCGCCAGTTGGCTGTAGCTTCTGGTTTCGCCGCGCGGAATCCGCCGCAGCGCCTGCCACACCTTCAACTGAAACGCCGTCCCGCGCAAGTCCAGCGGCGGCGCTTGCCGCGCGGCAGACTTTTCGGATGAGTTATTCGGACCGCACACCGCGCGCAGCGCCGCTTCCACCATCGCCTCAAGCGACTTGTCGCGCTTCAATGTCGCGGCAGGAAACTCCTCGCGCAAACTGGCTTCGGCTTCATGCTTTGTCCCGGCCAGCGACAGCCAGCAAAGCCCGCGCTTGGTTGCTCCCACAATCACCCATCCGAAAGGTGAATGTGACGAGCACCAGCCAATCTGCTCGCCTTGTCCGCCCTTGGCAAAGCGCGCCGGCGTCATGCCCAGTTGCGCGCCCTCATAGCCGCGGCTCGACGAGCCGAATCCGGCCTTGTAAATCGCATCGGTCACGCTCTCTCCTTGCTTGAGCGCCTTGCGCAGCGTGCCCGCGCGCAATGCCCGTTGATATTGCAGCGGGCTTACGCCGAGCACGTGCTTGAAATGCCGTTGCACGGTGAAAGGGCTCATGTGAACCAGCCGCCCAAGCTCAGCCAGGGTAACGGGACGGTCGTGGTTGGCTTCAATGTACGCGCGAATCTTGTCGAGATCGGGTGTAGCGTTCATGGAAACCATCCTCGCCGATTGGAGGGTTGACGCGCTACCCGATTCTTGCGCGTAGCACCGCCTCGGCCCGCAGCAAATCCGTCTCGGTATCCACGCCGATAGTGTCTGCCGGAGCCTCGGCCACGTAAAGCGCAATCCCGTTTTCCAGCAGCCGCAGTTGCTCCAGCCGCTCGGTCAGCTCCAGCGGCGATGGCGGCAGAGCCGCAAAGCGTTCCAGCGCGGCCTTGCGATAGGCGTAGATTCCCAGGTGCTTGCGGTAGCCTCTGAAGCCGGAGCCGCCGGAGACCGGATCGCGCCCGCGGCCAATGTCGCGGTTGAAGGGAATCGTCGCCCGCGAAAAGTAGAGTGCGCGCCCGTCCAGAGCCGTGACCACCTTGACCGCGTTGGGGTTGTCGATCTCCTCCGGCGGACAGAGAACGGCCAGCGTGCTGACCTCTACCTCCGGCCGCGCAAACAGCTCCAGCAGCGGCGGGAAAAACTCCGCGGTCAGCGTCGGCTCATCGCCCTGGATGTTGACGTAAATCTCGGCGTCGATCTGGCGGGCCACTTCCCGCACCCGATCCGACCCGCTGGGGCAGGTTGCCGGGGTCATCGCCACGGGAATCCCGCGCTCGCGGCATACCGCGGCCACTTCCTCCGAATCGGTGGCCACAACCACTGGATCCATCAGGCCGCTCGCCCGCGCCGCGCGCCAAACCCACTCGACCATCGGCCGGCCGGCAATCTCGCGCAGCACCTTGCGGCTGAGCCGCGTGGAACTGAGCCGGGCCGGTATCACGCCGGCAATGCGCTTCGTGCTCATGCAGCCGAGTTTACACGAGCGGAGCGGCAGAGTTCATCCTGGCCATCTGCCTTACAGATCATTACCGCCTGCTATGCAACACTTGGGTTGACCTTGAATCCAGCCGCCCGTATCATCAGTAAAGGGAGTTGCGTGCGGATTTTGTGTCCGTCCCTCCCCGGCAGGGCCCTCGCGGCCTGCGTCTCGTTTTTTCCGGCGGGGTAGCTCAGATGGTTAGAGCGACGGATTCATAACCCGTAGGTCGGCAGTTCGATCCTGCCTCCCGCCACCAGCTTACTTCTTTAGAATGAGCAATTTAGAGAATCATTAGCTAGCCACCATAAAAACGCTCACCCGCAACTCACCCGTGACTGTTATTGCACAATTTCCGTAGACGGCTTCGCTGGCGGCGCAAAAAATGCTGTCAACATTTCTCCCTGTGCGCCTGAGCGATCCTGGCTTCGTCCGTGAGCGTAAAGCTGTAGCGCGGATAGGCTAGCTCGGGTGGATTTGCAGTCCGTGTGAAGGATGCTTTAAATTCCCAGTCCTTCGCCGCTCGCTTGCGGGCCAGATGGTCCCAGCCATCGGTCAGCAGGACACTGCCAATATCCAGAAATACACATGAGATCGCAGTTGTTTTCTTCATCAACTATCCTTCCATTCGCTCAGCCGAAGGGGGTCCTTCGAGATTTCGCTTCCTCATGATCGTTGGATTTACACCTTTGCTGCCGGAGAGTCGGCATCTGCTCCTGCTGGGAGGCAATCCGGCAAGTCAAGACGCGCTACACCGATGCGGTTGTCGGCCATCCCATAATAGATGTCGAAGCGATCGGGTGTGCCAAGATCGTCGCGCCGGTCGATACCGGTGGGAAACACGACATTGGCGACGATTCCGTCGCGCTCTTGCGGGAGCACAGGAGTCAACACCGGCTCGACCGAGCGATAGCGAACCACGCGCGGATGTTGTTTTGAGAGCACCATTACCCCGGCTGAGTAGCACAGGTGATGCCCATTGCTGCCCGTACTTGCTGCTTCGCAAACACCGTGGTAAATGATAAGCCAGCCGTGTTTGGTTAGGATGGGCGGAGTTCCGGCGCCAATCTTGAGCCGTTCCCAGGGCGAGACTGGAGTCGCCAGTCTGTGATGAGAGGTAAACTGGCCGAGGCGATCTGGTTCTCGGCTTTTCAAGACCGGTGGGCAATAAGAAATCCATATACTCTCTCGATCAAGATCCACCTCACGTGACGCGGGGTGGCAAGCTGTTTCTTCAGGTCTAGTTCCGGGAAAGAGCGGACGATGAAGCATGCCTAGTTCCAAGTGCCCAGAGGTGTCAGGTATGGCGACTGGGAAGAGGCTCGCATCTTTGTCATCCACGTTTCCCAATTCAATGCCGTGCCAATGAGCGTAAGTTGTGAGTCCGAGACGGTTCCAGTGAAAGAGGTCCTCCGATAGTGCCAAGGCGATCCTTGGACCTTGGGGAGAAAATGCCGTGTAGGACATGATGTAGCTTTGCAGCGGTTCCACGAAAGTGACGCGGGGATCCTCGCAGCCTCCTCCGCCGTCGGGCCGCCGCTCATAATCGGCTTCTGGCTCCAGTGCGATGCCGAGCCTCTCGACACCTACCGGATCGCCGGTCTCATTGAAGCGCACTCGTGCAATCCCTATGCGCGAGTAATTTCCTTTTGCGACCAGACGCGGAAAGAGATAGAGTTCGCCATCAGGACCGCGAACGGCAGCCGGATTCAGAACGCCTTCAATTTCCAGGGGATTGCCGGGTTCCGGCTCCATCAACATCCCCAGGCGGCGCAGCTTGAATTCGTTCATCTGTACTCCTCAAAGAGCCGCACTTGCCACCTCGAAGGTTCGCGCCTGTTGACCATCGTCCAAACAAGCGATGATCGCTTCGATCACCCGCTTGGTCTCATTGGGGCCTCGAACTGGAATGGAAATAACTCCCGCCTGTTCAGCCGGGTAGTCGTTCCCGCCCACAAATATGGCATCTCCTACGTAAATCATTTCCTTTATAGAAATACCGAGTGTATCTTGCAGCTTTTTGATCCCGTAGGCTTTGTCAATGCCTGGTTTGGTGACATCAATGGAGGTCGCACCGCCGAGCCGCACCGAGAACTCGGGAATCAGAGTATCGAGGATTGTTTTGATTTTCTTCCGCTTGGCAAAATCCGCATCCCATTTCTCCTTCTCTTCCAAAGGAGCCTGCTGGCCCAGTGCGGAATAGGTTATCTGGCTTCCACGATCTTCAATGGTCTCTCCCCACGCCTTTTCGACCGGGAAGCCCGCGGTTCTTACGGCTTTGTTCAGAGAACTGACGATCTTCTCTTTTTCGTCCGCTGTGAAATCTTCCGCATAGAGCCTCTTCCACCCGCCGGTATATTGGAAGAATTGTGTTCCACAGGTAGGAAGAATGGATAGCCTTGCCAGACATTCGTCCTGGGGAAGATGGGAGAGCACCTGCTTTTCAAACTGTAGCCAAGCGCCTCCAGAGATGATTGCCACCTTGACGACACTGAGCAGGTCATGGAGGAGCGACGACATCTCGGCATCGAGAGACGATTTGCTTGCGGCGAGCGTTCCATCGAGATCAAAGACAATCAGCTTCTTCACCATTCATCCACCTCCGACATCATGCAGTCTCAATCTATTCAGGCAGCGCAATCTCCAGCAAGGTCACTTCGTTGTTGGGGTGAAATTCACATGTGCCGACCACCGCAGGCAAGAGCCATACTTGACCCTTATCGACGTCATATGCGGAGCCGCCGCCATCGAGCCATCCCGAGCCCTCAATACAAACGAGTACGCGCGGCATTTCCGCAGCGCCGACGTTAAATCGTGATTCTCCGCGCAGGCGCCACAGCAAGAAATGTTCACAATCAAATAGTCTTTCGCGCTTTACGGGCGTTGTAGTCACTATAAAGGGAGTTACCAGGCCATCGTTGCTCTCTGCAAAATCAATGCTGGCAAGCGCCTGATCGACCTGGAGTGGCCGTGGCTGTCCGGTCTTGGTGTCAATGTGACCCCAATCGTAAAGGCGGAATGTTACATCGCTATTCTGCTGGACCTCGAAGACAACAACACCGCCGCCCAAAGTATGAACGGTTCCCGCCGGGATGAATACGGCGTCACCAGGCTTCGGGACGATGCCCACGAGGTGGTCCGCGATTGTCCCGCTGGCTAGTGAATGACGCAGGTCGCCGGAAGTCGTACCCGGTTTCAGGCCCGCATAGATTCGGCTGCCATTTCCTGCTTCAATCACGACCCACGCTTCGGTCTTTGCCGTATCGCCCGCTAAAATCAGCTCTGTGTGCGCATCGCTGGGATGTACCTGCACGGAGAGCATTTCGCGCGCGTCCAGGAACTTGAGGAGCAGCGGAAAGCGGCGGAAGCGCGGAGCCAGCTTGCCCATCAGTTGCTCGCGGAATTCTTCCATCAAGTTGCCGATGGTTCGTCCCTTAAGCGGTCCATTGGCAACCTGGCTTTGATGATCGTCGCGGTCGCTGAGCACCCATGCTTCACCAATAGGTCCGTCACCTGGAAGCGGTGTGGATAGCAGGTTGGACAACCGCCTGCCGCCCCACAACCGATACTGGTAGATAGGCTCGAAGCGCAAGGGATACAACGGCATTTGTTTCATGCTTTATCTCCCAACTCTTCGTTGCAGGTCGGTGTTCGGATGCATCCGTTCAACTCTGTTCCATTGCTTGGGAGTATTCGCCGCGGCGGGCAGCCTTATTGCAGTGTGCGCGGTGATACAAAGCCTGCTGCGCCGCCAATACATTGGCTTCCTGGCCCTTCCAAAGCTCCAATGCAGGTTGCTGGATGGCGCGGGCAAATGAAAATGCCAACGCCCATGGCAGCCGCGACTTGAATCTCACGTTCATCGCATTCAAACGAGCCGAGGCCAACTCCGGTGATTGGCCACCTGACAAGAACGCAATCGCCGGAACAGCAGCGGGGACGGCTCGCAAGAAGCAACTCAATGTGGCATCGGCCACTTCATCCACCGTTGCTTGCTTTACACAGGCCGCTCCCGGGAGCACCATATTAGGTTTCAGAATCATTCCTTCCAGCATGACCCGTTGCGCAAACAGCTCGCTGAATACAGTTCGCAGCACTTTGTCCGTCACTTCGCAGCACTGGTCCAGCGAATGCTCGCCATCCATGAGAACTTCAGGCTCAACAACAGGGACGAGATCTGCTTCCTGGCACAGCGCCGCATAACGAGCCAGAGCATGTGCGTTGGCATGAATGCAACCCCAACTGGGAATACCGTCGCCAATAGTGATGACTGCGCGCCATTTGGCAAACCGGACGCCCATGCGAACGTATTCGGCAAGGCGGTCGCGCAATCCATCCAGGCCTTCGGTTACTTTTTCACCAGAATGCCCTGCCAGAGCCTTGGCACCCACATCCACTTTGATTCCAGGAATGATTCCCGCGTCGATGAGGACTCGGACAAATGGAGTGCCGTCGCTCTTTTGCTGACGGATCGTCTCGTCGAAAAGGATTGCGCCGCTGATGCACTCTCCGAGCCCAGCCGTTGTGACAATCATCTCCCGATAAGCGCGTCGTGTCGCAACAGTCTGCGGAATCCCCAGCTTTGAAAATCGCTTGTTGCAGGTTGGAGTGCTCTCGTCCATCGCAAGCAGGCCCTTATCGTCTGCGACAAGGGCCTGTGCGGTATCTCTCAGCGTTTGCAATGTCATTTGTGCTTGCTTCACTCCCTGATCCGGTTTGGATTCCTGAATCCCGCCCATATACACACGGATGCGTCCCCTTGATAAAGGGCCGACAAGGGTACTGTCCATGACAATGCGCCTGAGAGTCCGGTCAATTATGGCCAAAACACTGACGACTCGCTACATTGTGGTAAGCATCCCTATTTCACATTTGTATCCCGCAGGAGTTTGGCCCGCCGTTCCTCGTACTCCTCGCTTGTGATCTCTCCGGCGGCATATCTCCTTTGCAGGAGTTGCAGGGGCGATTGCATTTGCCGATAGGTGATTCGTCTCACCGGCATCATAAAGGAAAAGAAGATAATCCAGAGAAGGACCCAGAAAAACCACCAAACCCAGTGCATTCCCCAAAAATAGTAGTACATCGTTGATCTCCTAACGTGTGTGGTTTTTCGTTTCGCGCCTGGAGCCAATGAATCAGAAAATATCTTCACCGGATAGGGCGAACCTGTTGCCAACACTTCGAATAACGCTTTGCCTCCCCGCTGACGGCCCAGTAAAAGGTTGTCGAGCAACACAAAACCGAGTGAGATAAACATACTTCTGGCAGCCATGATGCAACTGTTCACAATTGAACATAGTTCGCCAGTAAAGCGCGGACGAATTCGAAAACGCATGGAGGCTCTGCAATTCTCTTCTGGAGTCTCACATGATACGCCGTCAGCATTGTCGCATTGGACGCAATGGAGCAGCATGGCAGTGATGTATACGATTGCTCAGCGCCTTCTAATGCCACGTGGAAGACTGCATTTACAACAGGCGGAACGATTCCGGGAATATGGAGGACACAATGCCTCAGAGCGAATATGACAATGCGGCGGACCTGCATATATACGCTGCCCACGCGCACACTGCTGCCGCTTCCGCACACCACCGAGGCGATCATGAAGCAGCTGAAGAGCTTAGCTCAAAGGCTCAGGACTACTCGATGGCAGCTTCCGAGAAAACGCTTCAGATCGCGAAGCAAGTCCATGTTCCGAAGCAAGTCCACGCCCCTCTGAGTGCTTAGATGGTTTTCAATCACGACCTGAAGATTATGGGAGGCACGAGGAATGGCCGCTCCAAATACATCATTGAATTCAAATTCAGTCCGCCTCATCCGTCCCGAAGCGCGATACCCGAAAATCGGAGTCGATTCAGCATCCTCCCTTCAACTCGTGCCTCGTCCGCAACGTCCGGTCAGGATAGCTGTGATTGGGAACCACCTTCCCAGGCAGTGTGGAATTGCGACCTTCACAACTGACTTGTGTGACGCCATCGTTGCCGAATACAAAGCGTCTCAACTGTCGGTGGTAGCAGTTAACGACGGGCAATCATCCTACTCATACCCGGAGCGGGTGCGATTCGAAATTCGCGAAGGCGATATCGCTTCTTACAGAGCAGCCGCCGGCTATCTCAATTCCGGCAATGTCGATTTAGTGTGCTTGCAGCACGAGTATGGTATTTATGGAGGGAAAGCTGGCAGCTATGTTCTGGAGTTGCTGCAGCACCTCGCAATGCCCGTGGTTACAACGCTCCATACAGTCCTTCGCGAGCCCAATCTCAACCAACGAATTGTCATGCAACTGATCGCCGCACTCTCCGACCGTCTTATTGTGATGAGCGAGTACTCTTCTCGCGTTCTCCAGGATGTATTTGGAGTCCCAAGCGAAAAGATCGACCTGATTCCTCACGGCATCCCCGACTTGCCCTTCGTAGAACCGGATGTTTACAAAGAATCACTCGCAATTGCCGGAAAGTCTGTATTGCTCACGTTCGGCCTGTTGTCCCCTAACAAGGGATTCGAAAGCGTGATTCATGCTTTGCCGCGTATCCTGTCCAAGCACAGGGACGTCGTCTACGTGATTGCAGGCGCCACTCACCCGCATGTCAGGGCTCGCGAGGGAGATCGATACCGGCTTCAATTGCAGGCCATGGCCATGGAACTGGGAGTTGAGGAGAACGTGGTCTTTCACAACCGGTTTTTCAGCCCTCAGGAAATGGCTTCGCAGGTTGGTTCGGCCGACATTTACATCACGCCGTACCGTTACGAGGCACAGGCTGTATCGGGAACCCTGGCGTATGCTCTGGGCGCCGGTAAGGCTATCATTTCTACTCCGTACTGGCACGCTGCCGAACTTTTGGCCGATGGACGCGGAGCATTGGTCCCTTTTGAGAATCCGGATGCTATCGCAGCCGCGGTTATTGAACTTCTGGATAACGATGCGGCACGTCAGGCAATGCGCAAGAGCGCTTACATCTATGGGCGCCAGATGGTCTGGAGCCGTGCAACGCAGTCTTATATGCGGACATTTGTACGGGCTGGCGTGAATCGTCTGCAACCCGCTCACTTGCGGTATCCCGTCCGAGCTACCGGGAAGAACGCCGCAAACAGACTTGTATATGCCTGAGCAAGCTTCCAGAACGGAGTGAATATCTTCCGTACAACGGAGCATTCAGAGTAGCGAAGGCATGTTCGAGAAGAGGTACTTACAAAACGCGTGATGGAGGACATTCAATGATCGAGCTTCTGACGAACTTTCCCGATAATGTCATAGCGCTCTCCTGCAAGGGACAGGTCACAAAAGAGGATTATGACGGGATTCTTGTTCCGGCCATTCTCGAAGCGCTCAAACGGCACGACAAGATCCGGCTTCTCTACAAGACCTCTGCGGATTTCACAGGCTATGATCCAGGTGCTCTATGGGAGGATCTGAAGATTGGGATGGAACATCCCACTCGATGGGAACGCGTCGCGGTGGTCACAGACGTGAACTGGATCGTTCAAATGATAAGAATTTTCAGCTTCCTCATGCCCTGCCCGGTGAAATTGTTTCCGCCTTCAGAGACTGCGCAGGCGCATGCCTGGATCATCGCCGCCAGTTGAGCGGGAAGGACGCAAGCATCATTGTAATGAAAAGTGTTGAATGAGGAATAAAATGAATGCTACACAGAAGCTACACGAAATCGGCCAGAGCATCTGGCTCGATAACATCACACGCGGTCTGCTGACCAGCGGAACGCTCCGCCGCTACATTCAGGATTTGTCGGTTACGGGGCTCACCTCGAACCCCACGATCTTCGATCATGCGATCAAGAACAGCCACGACTACGACGACGCTATCAGCCAGAAGCAGAAGGAAGGAAAATCGAGCGAGGCAATCTTCTTCGAACTAGCAATCGAAGACCTCAGGCAGGCTGCCGATCTCTTCCGGCCGATCTACGATCGGACCAATGGTGTGGATGGCTGGGTCTCCCTGGAGGTCTCGCCCCTGCTGGCTCGCGACACGGCCGGAACTCTTACCGCTGCCAAGGCGCTACACGCCCGCGCGGGACGGCCCAATCTATTCATCAAGATTCCGGGTACCAGCGAGGGCCTCCCAGCCATTGAGGAAGCAATCTTCGCAGGAGTACCGATCAATGTGACACTGTTGTTCTCGGGCGCGCAATATGTCGCCGCCGCCGAGGCATACCTGCGCGGCATCGAGCGGCGCATCGCCGCCGGGCTGAATCCCGATGTCGGTTCTGTGGCTTCTCTGTTCGTCAGTAGATGGGACGTCGCGGTCGCGCACAAAGAGCCCGAGGTGCTACGCAATCATCTCGGCATCGCCATCGCCGAAGAGACCTACGAGAAGTATCGCGCTCTGCTTGACTCGCCGCGGTTGCTGCGCATTTTGAATGCCGGCGCCCATCCGCAACGCCTTCTTTGGGCCAGCACCGGAACCAAGGATCCTAAAGCCTCTGAGATTCTGTACGTTCAGGCCCTCGCCAAGCCTTTTACCGTGAATACGATGCCCGAAGTCACGTTGAAAGCCCTCGCGGATCATGAAGAATTCGGCGAAGCCTTACCCGCGCATGCCGACGAAGTACTGGCCGAATTCGCCAAAGCTGGTATTGATACCGATGTTGTTGCTGCACAGTTGCTCGGAGAAGGAGTCGCATCCTTCGCTAAGTCCTGGGACGATCTGTTGGCTTGCATTGCGTCCGAGAGCGAGACGCTAGCCGCCGCATGAATGAGAAGCTACAGTTGAGGTTAGGGAGCAAGGGTAGATAACACAAATATCCCGTTCTGCTTGCTGATCAACGCTGCCAAAGGATCTGTCGCGCTTCGAGCGGCACCGAAGCATTCGGATGGTGGGGGATGATGCGCGCAGTGTAGTCGCTCGCTGGACGGGTAGCGGGCACCTGGGCCGAATAAGTCATTACGCCCGACGAATCGGCACTGGGTTTAGGTGCAATCATCACTTCGAGAACAGGTTGGCCGCCCTGAACTGAGTCTGCGTAGAGTTCGACTTGCAGTTGATCCTGAGTAAGGTCGCCCGGAGAAACTTCGAACTTAAATAAATGCTGGCCGTCGTGTGTCTCGATTTCCACCGTATCAAAGCGCACCTTGCTCCAATGCCGATCGATCTCCTGTTGCCAGCGAAGCAAACTCAATCCAAGCGTACTATCCTCGGCTGCACGCTCGCGGTAACTGGAAGCAGCGGGCAGATAGTGATTCTCGGTATATTCGCGGATTGCGCGGGTAGCAGAGAATTCTGAAGTAAGTCTTGCCATGCTCTCGCGGACACGTCCTAACCACTTTAGCGGCAGGCCTTTTTCATTTCGTTCATAGTACTCCGGAATGACTTCATTCTCCAATGCAGCATAGACGGCCCCAGCCTCTGTGCGATCCCATGCTGGATCGTCTCCATGCTCATTGCCGTCACCGATAGCCCATCCAACTTCGGGGGAGTAGGCCTCAGCCCACCAGCCGTCTAACTCCGATAGGTTTAAGCCGCCATTCACAAGAACCTTCATTCCACTCGTTCCACAAGCCTCCCACGGGCGACGCGGTGTATTGATCCACAGATCAATTCCGTGAACCATGTGCTGCGCCAGCATCATGTCGTAGTCGCTTAAAAAGACGACTCTCGAACGAACTTCCGGACGCCGGATGAAATCCTTCCACTTCTTGATCAATGCCTGTCCAGGCAAATCCTGAGGGTGTGCTTTACCGGCAAGAATCAGTTGTACCGGCCGTTGAGGGTCGGAGAGAAGGCGAACCAGTCTTTCAGAATCAAGCAGGAGGAGATCAGGACGCTTATAGGTCGCAAAGCGCCGCGCAAATCCCAAAGTCAACGCATTTTCGTCGAAGATATTACTCGCATCTGATGGGTCTCCACCTTCTGAAGCGAGTTGGCGGGCATATCGTTTACGCAACCGATCAATGAACGTCTTTCGCTCCGTGGACCGCATTTGCCAGATTTGTTCGTCGGTGAGATGACGGATGTCATCTTCGACAGCGCGATCTCCGCGCCAACGCTTTTTGCCGCAAGCAGTGGTCCACAGCGCATCCGCTTCAACCGAATCCCAGGTCGGCACATGAATGCCATTGGTCACTGAGCAGATCGGAACTTCTGCCTGTGGCCAATGTGGGAAGAGTGGCTGGAAAATCTGCCGGCTCACTTCTCCGTGAAGTTTACTCACGCCATTTACATGACCGCTGCCACGGAGAGCAAGATAGGCCATGTTGAATGGCTCGGCATTGTCGCCAGCGTTTTGCCTTCCGATCTCCAGCAGACTGTCGAGCGAAATGTGAAGTTCATCCTGCGCATAGTGGTCAAGATACTGGCGGATAAGTTGCGGATCAAAGCGGTCGAATCCAGCAGTGACCGCAGTGTGTGTCGTAAAGACATTTCCAGCCCGCGTAACGGCCAGAGCCAGATCGAACGGTTTTGCATGATCCTCCATATAGCAGTGCGCCCTTTCGAGCACCGCAAACGCCGCATGGCCTTCATTGAGATGGCAGACTTCGGGCTGCAAACCAAGCGCGCGCAGCAAGCGCCATCCACCGATCCCGAGAATGATCTCCTGCTTCAGCCGCATCTCCGCATCGCCGCCGTAGAGTTCACTGGTGATTCCCCGATGCGCGGCAGTGTTGGCGAAGTCATTTGTGTCGAGCAGATAGAGCTTTGTCCTGCCAACAGAGACCTCCCAGCAGCGAAGCCAGATCATTGCTCCCGACAGGTGGATCTGCAACCGCAGCCACTCTCCGTTCTTCTGACGCAGCGGCCTAATGGGCAACTGGCCAGGATCATTGACAGGATAGAGTGCCTGTTGCCGGCCTTCCGAATCGAAGTCCTGGCGAAAATATCCTTGACCATAGAGCAGCCCAACTCCAACGACTGGAACACCCAGGTCGCTGGTCGCCTTCATCTGATCTCCCGCAACATTTCCAAGTCCGCCTGAGTAGATGGGCAACGCTTCGCTCAGCATGAACTCCATGCTAAAATATGCGACCGAGGTGAGCGCCGCTCCGGGGTGCTTTCTCTGAAACCATGCTTCGGAACGATATGCTTCTCGGTTTAATCGGAGCAAATCGTCGAGACGCTGACGAAACATTGGCTCTGCCAGGGAAGCGTTGATCTTCTCTTTCGATACAGTCTGCAAGATGACCCAAGGATTCTGTGTCGCCTCCCAAAGTTCTGCATCGAGTTCCTTCCACAGTTCATCTGCGGCATGATTCCAGGACCAGTGCAGGTTAAGCGCCAACTCGGTCAGCGCGTCAACGCCCTCTTCGTTGGGTAGGGTCTTTGCTGTCTCTGATTCGCTCAATCCATCC
>Ga0181527_1002222_pt1 | contig 18629 bp, 22 predicted proteins | sample PEATcosm2014_Bin_30_FD_119762 | JGI IMG/M metagenome (GOLD analysis project Ga0181527, IMG submission 119762) | Peatland microbial communities from MTU Mesocosm Facility, Houghton, MI, USA - PEATcosm2014_Bin06_60_metaG | ecosystem: Environmental > Terrestrial > Soil > Wetlands > Peat | place...
ATGGCATCGGTCGGGCACATGAGCAGTTCCATCACATGTCGCAGCGTCGGTACTCGGCGCTGTGCCTGGCGTTCGAGCTCCATCAGCGCCGCGGTCACAACCGAGCGCTCGTCGCTCGTCATGCTGCGTTCTGTCGCCGACTCGGCGAGCGCGACCACCACGCCGATCCGCCGGCCCCGGGCATCCTCGGATGTCGTGCCACCCGGTGCGGGTCCTGCCTCGAGTGGGTTGAGGCGCAGCGCGCCGCCCGGACAAAGCGCCAGCACCGACAGCGCGTCCCGGTCGGCCAGGTCGAGGTACTCGCCTTTCGGGTCCAAGATGGCCAGCCACTTTCCCGCCATCGCCTGGCGGTGCAGATAGGCCTTCACGAACGCGGACTTGCCGTAACCCTTGTTGCCCGACACCAACATGCACGGGGAGAGCAACGTCTCGGTGTCATAGAGGCGGAACGGGTCGTAGCAGAACATCCCCTGGCCGAGGACCTCCTGGCCGATGATCGGACCGAGCAACGGCAGGCCGGCTTGGCACTGGAACGGATACGCGGACGCCGAGTGGCGGGTCGTTACCGACATGGGCGCAAGGCGCAGCATCAGAGCAACCCCCGGGAGAAGCGCAGCCGGCACAGCGGCAGCGTCGCCGCCCACGCCTCATGTCCCCGGGCGTGCATCTCTCGGAGGTCCAGGTGGCACTCGACCGCCTTGCGCTGAGCCTGGCGCCACGCGCGTTCGGCCGTTGCACCTTCAGGACTCGAGACCATCACGAGACCGGCAACCTTGTGTTGGCGAAACCCCCGAGTCAGTTCCCGCTCCCGGGAACGCGCCTCGTCGACACGCCGCTCCTCCTCCTCGGTGGTGATGATCCCCTTTTCGTCCCGCTTGCGTTGTGCCATCCCACCGGTCGTCCGAGCATCTCGTACCTCCGCGAATGCCTGTTCGGTGGAGACCGCCTCGAAGTGCATGGACAGCGTTCGCACCGACCCTGCCAACGCGGTGGCGAGCAGCGGATACATCCATTCCGTGCCCACGTCGATGCGAGGCCAGGCGGCGATCTGCCCGACCCGGTGGACATATCCGTCGGTCCGCAGCGTGTCGTAGCCGACTTTGCGCGACGCCGGCCCGGCCTGGGACACCGGAATCGACCCCTCTCCCCATAGCGCCACACGCTCCTGAGCGGTCGGGTCGGCCCACTGGCGCAGCGTTGCCGCGATAGCGCGGCGGGAAAGCACCTTTGGCCGCAAGCCAATCGACATCAGGTGCTCGCACAGCTGGGCCACCTCGGCGGTCGCTTCGGACAACGCGTCGGGCCCTGGTGCCGCCTCGGTCTCCACCTGGGCGCCCAGGTAGACATCGTGGTGGATGGCGGCCGTGCCGATCGCGGCCTGCAACGACTGGTAGTCCGCTCGCTCTTCGGCGCGGGCATCGCGCATTGCTGCCGCAGACCAGTCCTCTTGAACGGTCGAGGGCTGTGGAGTGGCCCTCTCCACCCACTGCAGACGTCGAAGTCCCGGACCGTCTGCGGCCATGGTCTTCAGCACCTCACCCCACTGGAGGATCTGGGCGGCCTGCTCGTCCGGTCCGGAGAACACGAACCGGTCCCCACCCGACACCGACACCACCGCGGTGAGCAGACTTCGACGTCCGACGCGCTCGGCCAGGAGCCCTGCCTCGGCACCATCGACAGTCGTCGCCAACCACCGCAGCCGACCGAGCTCCGGCGGTAATTGCTCGGGCGCCTCTCTACGTGATCGCCGGGCTCGTCCCCGCCGGGGTGCCGTGGACTTCTCGCAGCCTTCGTTGGATGCCGGGACGACCGAGCGGCCGGTCGTAGCTGGGTTCACAGCGACCGTGAGCCACGTCTGTGGCATCTCCCAGTGGGACTTGCCGCCTGCTCGGAGCATCCCGTAGCGAAGAAGCGGTCCGACCATCGCCCGGACCCGGGTCCCCCGGTGCGCACCAAAGGGCATCTTCCCGACGGCGAACCAGAAGCCCACCAACACCGGGGCGAACGGCACCGGCATCGGAACACCCACCAGGAGCATCACCAACCCGATCACCACACCGACGATCCCAGGGGCGAGCTGCGCGGCGGTCCGGCTGACCAGCTCGTAGCGCTTGGTCAGGACGCCGAAGTTGTAGAGCACCTCGCCGTCAGTCACGGGACCCTCCCGATGCGCCCCGTAGCGCGGTGGACTGGCCGGGCCCGCCCGGAGCCTCAGGGGCAGGCGATGCCGGTCGGCCCGAAGCACCGCCGACAGCCGAGCCGTCACCTCCCACATGGCTGGCAGCGGCCTGGCCGGCCGCTCCTCCCTTGCCACCTCTTCCTTCGGCGTGACCCGGGCCACCGTTGTCCCGAGCCGACCCATCCGGCCCGGGAGTACTCGTCGTGCCGTTCGGAGTGGACCCGCCGTTCACAGAAGAGCCACCCCCAGGCGGGCTACCGCCGCTGGCAGCGGCGGCTGAGCTCACACCGGCTCGGGCGGCTGTCGTCGCGGCACCGACCCCGGCAGCACCGGCCACACCGACCGGACCGGCAGCCACCCCGGCTTGGCGGACGATCGCCTGCTGACCACCACTCGAGCGGCCCATCATCCGGGCTGTGCCGGCGACCCGGCTTCCCATGTAGGTCATCCGGCCCGGGCCGCTGATCTGGGATGCAGCCGCGGTCGCGTGCTCGGTGGCGGCGGGTACGTGCTTGAGTGCCATCGGCAACGCCAGCGACCCGAGGAGCAGGAACGCCACCGAGAGAAACAGTGTCGTCATGTCCGCACCGACCGAACCCGACACAGAGAGCTGGCCGTTATCCAGGTCCGCGGCGGCGAGGACCATCAGCATGGTGATCACCAGCTGGGACAGGATCGTCGCCACGATCAGATCCAAAAGCCGTTTGATCCAATGCGCCGTCCCACCCCAGTACAGGCCGCACAGCGCGAGTGGAATGGCGAGCACCTCCAGGTAGAGGAGCGCGCCCCGCAGGGCTAGGACGAACCAAATGATGAGCGCCGCCAACCCGGCCAGCGCCACGATCAGCGCCGCGGCCAGACCGGGCAGCCCGCTGCCGCCGGAGACCACCGTGGCCGACAAGGCGAAGTCGGACAGATGGCCGAGTCCCTGCCCGAACCCCTGGTTGCCGCCGATAGACACGTCGACTAGCAGGCCGCAGCAGCCGTTCACCAACGTGAGGACCCCGGCCGTTATAGGTAAGGCCACAGCGGTGCCCACGGCCATGATCACCGGCGCGCCGAGTCCCCGCTTCAGCACCGACGTCAGGTCGCCTCGGAGGGCTGCCGTGCCGACCCCCACGAACAGGATCGGGACCGACAGCCAGACGACGACGCTGAGCATCGCCCGCCACGGACCCGCGAACCACGACGTGAAGTCGGGAGTGGTCGTGGCGCCCATGGCGTGGATCACGCCGCCGATGGCCCAGCTCGCGAAGCTCCCGATCCCCTCGGAGATTGCGCGCCCGAACCAGCTGACCACGTCGTGGCCGATGCCCCCAACGGGGTCGAGGAGCGAGATGCCGGCAAGCACGTCAGCTGACCGACGTGCCGAAGTTGAACGCCCACGTGATTAGGAAGGCACCCGCCCCGATGATCACCGCGCCGGCGAACGCGGCGATGATCTTGTGCTGGGAAATCGACGTGCGGTTGATCGATCCGTTTTGCACGCCCCACCACAGGCCCGCCCCGCCGACGATCAGCCCGAGCAGGCAGGCGTAGACGGCCCATTGCTCGATACCGCCGAGGAACGATGACACCTGGGACGAACCAGGTAGGGAATTGTTCGGCGAGACGTTCAGGTCAACGCTGGCGAGCAGATCGCTGCCTTTCGAAGCGAGCACTTGAGGGATCACGGGACCTCCAGGGCTTCGTGCCAGGACCGTGTGTCCCGGACGCCACCCATGGTCCGAACGAACGTCACCCTGAACGTCACCCTCAATGTCACCCTGGTGAAAGAGGATCCCGACCAGGAAAGATGCAAGACGCCCGAACGTCACCCTTGCCCATCTGGCGGCGCTCCTAGTGCCAGGGTGACGTCACCCTCATCACCTTGAGCTTCAAGGTTCCGATCGGTGGCCTGAGAGCCTCCACAATTCTCGACGGTTCACAAGCAACCTGTCCGCCGAAGCTAACCAAGCTCAGATCCGCCAACGCCATTACCCAGCTGAGATGGAACTAGCGATGCCCGGCGTGTGTGAACAGGCAGAACACCGCTGCCGTCAGTGCTGTGGTGCATGATGGAGCCGCTATGGCTCTCACCCTGCTCGAACGCGAGCTCTACGAGGAACCCCTGGCCGCCGAGCTTCTCAAAGTACCTCCATCGACGCTGCACTGGTGGCTCGAGGGACGACACGAGCGCGGCGGTCGGCACTATGAACCCGTGCTCCGACCCGAGTCCACCGGCTCCAGGACCGTGACGTGGGGCGAGTTCGTTGAAGCTCGCTACCTCCGGGAGTACCGGAGGACGCACGGTGTTCAGTTGCAACGACTGCGAGCGTTTATCGCTTACATGCGCCGAGAGCTTGGTGTCCCATACCCGCTCGCCCATGCACGGCCATGGGTCGGGCCTGACAGACACCTCTTCATCGAAGCGCAGGACGAAGCGGGGCTGCCTCCCGAGCTGTGGGCATGCGTCGAGCCTCAGTCCGGCGTCCAGCTACTGCTGCCTCCGGCAGAGAGCTTCCTCGAGCGTGTCGAGTTCGACGATCCCGCCGCCGGTGTCGTGGTGCGCCTCTACCCAGCTGGCCGCGAGTCGCCCGTTGTCATTGACCCCGAGGTTCGCTTCGGCGCGCCAACCGTGCGAGGCATCCCTACCGAGGCAATCGCGGAACAGGTCCGAGCGGGAGATTCCGTCGAAAGCGTGGCGGACGACTTCGAGCTGTCGCTGAACCTCGTCATCGCCGCACTCGGATACGAGGACCGCCAAGCCGCCTGAGCGGCGGCCGGTCATGCCGATTCGCTTTTACGTTGACGCGGATCTGCTTGGCCTCGCTAAGGTGCTCGTGACCGTCCGTTCGGATGTCACATACCCAGGTGATCCCGGAGGGCCCGGGCCTGACGGATACCAGCGCCCGGCATGTCCCGTCCAGCCTGATGCCAAGGATCCGACGTGGATCCCGACAGTCGCGATGGAGGGTTGGGTCACTATCACGCGTGATCGACACCTTCAGCACCGCCCCGCCGAACGTCAGGCGATCATCGACCACGGGGCACGCGTGGTCCGCCTCGATGCTCGTCACGAGCTCAACAAGTGGGCGCAGCTCGAGATTGTGGTCAGCCAGTGGCGGCGGATCGAGGAGCGGCTTGACCTTCCGGGACCCTGGCTTGTCGTTGTAACGAGAACGGGGGTTCGAGCTCAGGAGCTCGTGCCGGCATGACACGGACGAGTTCCGCCATGAGTAGCCCTCCGAATCTGACACAGATCTGACGCGCGAGGCCACAACAGGTTTCTAGGACAAAGCTAGTCCCTATGACACTTACCGGAATCCAATGGCCGACATCCTCAGTGTTGCTGCACTTTGGACACCGAGAACGGTATCCGATCGGAGCAAGTCCGACGTGGGCCAGGTCAACGAAATTCTATGCAAGGTGATCGCGCACAACTTGTGCGTGTTGATCACCTGCATTCACGAAATCGGACTTGAATGCCCGACCTTTTCGCTGGCTTGTTAGCTGTCTTCTGCGGTCGAAGGTGGTGGGGGTGGAGGCGGATTGTTGTTTGAAACGGGTTCCTGGAATGGCTGAGCGGTTGCGTCGGACGCTTTGGGTTCCATGGAGGCGAAGAGACCCTGGTCCGGGGGCACCCTGTGAATTGATCCCCTGATTCCCTTCGCCAAGAAACCTGAGCCGACCAATGCTTCCTGGCCTTCGGTGTCTTGGCCTTGCGGAAGCTGAGGCGGTGGCGGGGGCTGTTCTTGATCCGTCATTGAACCTCCAATTCCGCAACAAGACTACTTCCCGCCCTTTGGCCGTGGAACGAATATCCGATCAGCCCAAGACTCGCTCGATCCTGGCATCCAGCGAGTGGGGGCCTGGATACTCACCCATACGACCCATCCAACGACAGCAGGATCAGGCTCCTGCAGACGAAACATGACCGTGGTCGGAAGTTCCTCGCCCCCATCGGCATGTTGTTCCCCAAAGACTGCTTCCTGTTCCCACTGGCGATCCAACCTAAGTCCAGATGTGGCGCTGTCATCGAGGCGCACTTCGCGCACTTGCACTGACGCCCCCTTCGGACCGTGGAATTTCACTCGAAACAGGCCAACACCCTTTACAACGGGCCGGGTTGCCAAAATCACCCCATCTGGGACCTCATGCGGGGTGGCCGAGATAGAGACACTGGCCTTACGTCCATAGCGCCAGGCAAAGATTCCACCCACAACCACGCCTACGCCTGCCACTACCGCCCCAGCAGCGCCCAAGCCAGTCATGATGTTGAGCCAGCGGTCCGAACTGGAAGTGGCCACGAAGTAATGCGCCCATTCGTGAAATTCGTGCCACACGGGCTCCAGAGACATGCCCGAACAGTAGGTCAGCATAGTTCAGGGTTTTTGGTGCAACGTTCCCTGTTGCACCTAATCACGGCCGTTTTGGCCTTTCTGGTACAAAGCCCTGGACCGGAAGCGGTGCCGTCTATCTGCTTCCGGCGGGCAACATCCGACCCAGGATGGCAGCGGCCTCCTGGTCGGGCACAGGGAGCGCATGGGCGTAGCGGTCTAGGGTCATACTCGCTTGCGCGTGACCCACCCGGCCGCCCACGGTCCTGACGTCAACGCCCGAGGCGACAAGTTGCGTGACGCTCCAGTGCCGTAGGTCATGGAACCGAAAATGACCAATTCCCGCCTTCGTGCAAAGATCCGCAAACTTGGTCGTCCAAGTGTCCGGCAAGCACGGCTCGGCGCCGTTGACATGGTACGGATGGGCGAACAGATAGGGGTCGTCCACCAACGGCGAACCGACTCGCTCCGACAGAGCCAGCATGTAGCGCCAATGCTCTGACAACACCTCGACACCACGGTCGCCCAGCGTGATTGTGCGTTGTTGCCGGGTCTTGGTTGGTCCAATGTGGACGTTCTTGTCGGCACGTGAACCGATGACGGTGAGCGACTTCGCAATGGTGATGGTGCCAGCGACGAGGTCAACGTCGCTCCATCGGAGGGCGGCCAGTTCTCCTCGGCGAGCCCCGGTCGCGGCGGCCAGGAGGATAACCGTTGCAAAGACGGGGTCATCCTTTGCGACAAAGCGGACCAGCGTTGCCAGTTGCTCGACGGTTGGCACAGTCGGAATCTTCGACACGTTCGGAGGTGCCTCAGCCCGGGCTGCTGGCGATGTGGCGAGGTCTCCACGACGCACGGAATGGTTGAATGCGGCCGAGATGATGGCATGCAGGTGATGCACCGTCGTCGGCGACAGCCCTGATTTCAACCACTCGTCGTATGCATCGTTCAAGTTGCCGGGTGTGAGCTTGGCGAGGTGAACGTTGCCGAGACGCGGCTTAATCGTTTTCTCGATCTTGCGCCGATTCTCGGTGACGGTGGTTGGTCGCCGACCACGTAGCTCGCAGTGTGCTAACCACCGGTCTAGGCATTCCCCAACAGTCAGCTTCCCGGCCGTTGTCTGGCCGGAGTCGGCCTCAGCCACGAACTTGGTCAGTGCCTTTCGGGCTTCGGCCTCTGAGCCTGCAAACGTCCTTTGACGCTGTACTGGCTCCCCTGCGGTGTTCAAGGTACGAACCCTCAACCGCCACACACCTGGCGAGCGCTCGGTCAGGCTCCCGGTCTTGTATGTCCTGCGCGTCATGGTTCGTGAGATGAGCGCTCCCCCTCTACGATGATGTCCCCAATCGTACCGCAGATTGGGGACATGATTGGGGACATCGGCCATAGCTTCGGGATGGAACAGCTGAAATCCCTAGTCAGAGTAGGTAGGAGGAGTGCGAGAGCGGACGAATCGGACGGTCTCGAAAACCGTTGTGGTCGTTAGGCCACCGTGGGTTCGAATCCCACCTCCTCCGCCGTTGTCCAAAACACAACGTTGGACCTGGTCAGAGCCCAGATCTTGGATCACCGCCTGAGGACAGCAGATGAGCCTCTTTCAAACACCCTGGCGCTAGCGGGTCACCGACAGCACCGGCTGAGGTCGGTACGAGCAACCTCTTCGGTCGCCGCGCGGCCATTGCCGATCAGAAGCCCATCCGCAACTGCAACGCCTGATTTCGCCGGATGGCATTCTCAACACCCACAAGGCTGAGCGGCGGGTGGCCCCGTTAGATCGGGTATCCCAAAACATCGACAAGTGCTTGGCAAGAGGATGCCCCCGACCGCCAGTTGCGACGCGCCGAGAAACTAGCGGCGGCGGCGCTTGTCAGAGATCGACGGTGGCATCCACCCGGCGTCGGCACCACCAACGTTCTGACCGGGCGGCGCGATTTCATCGATCCGATCCAAGACGTTCTCGTCCAAGGAGATCTGTGCCACAGGAAGCTGGGACTCCAACTGCTCCATGGTGCGCGGCCCGATGATCGGGCACGTGATAGCCGGGTGGGTTAGCACGAACGCGAGGGACAACTCGATCAGCGAGTGCCCGGCTTCCTCGGCCAATTTCTGGAGCTGGATGACGACATCAAGCTTTTGCTGATTCACGGGCAAGGAAAGGTCGTAGCGTTCCGGAATCATGGCCGAGCGCCTCGACGTATTCTTCTTGCCCTCGCCGAAGGCTCCCGAGAGCCATCCACCAGCCAACGGACTCCAGGAGATCACGCCCATGCCGTATTGCTGGCAGACCGGTAATAGGTCGGCCTCAATGCCACGCGCGAGGATTGAGTACTGAGGTTGTTCGGTCCGGAAGCGCTCTCGCCCTCGACGCTCGGCTACCCACTGGGCCTCGACCACCTGATAGGCCGGGAAGGTGGAGCTTCCGGCGTAGCGGATCTTGCCGGCTCGGACGAGATCGCTCAAAGCACCAAGAGTGTCGTCGATATCTGTCTCGGGGGATGGCCGGTGGATCTGGTAGAGGTCGATGTAGTCGGTCTCGAGACGCCGCAGACTGTTCTCACACTCGACGATAACCCAGCGCCTGGAGTTGCCCTGCGCATTGGGGTCGCTTCCCATCGGGCCATGCACTTTGGTGGCAAGCACGATGTTTTCCCGCTTCAGGTCCTTCAGGGCCTTGCCCACAATGATCTCTGATTCCCCGGCCGAGTACACGTCCGCGGTGTCGATGAAATTGACGCCGGCCTCGACGGCCCGATTGATGATGCGGATTGAGTCCTCATGATCGGTATTGCCCCAGGTGCCGAACATCATGGCCCCAAGACACAGTGGGCTGACCTTCAAGCCAGTGGATCCGAGCGTGCGATAGTCCATGGGACATAGCCAACCACAACAAAGACCATCAGTCCTTAGCAGCACCTGGTGAGTTCCGAAACGGGGCCACCTGACCGACTCGGCCGCGACCTCCCTCGTCCCAAGCCGATGGCGAACACTTGCAATATGTGTGCCAATGAGCGCCAATAACGTCCCACTTTGCGTTTCCCTGAAGACCGCACAGGACCTACCACCAGGCGCCGTGTCAAAACCATGATCTGGTCTATCTGGTCGGTGAGCTCAGCGGTGACGGGAAACCGATCGCTCGACTCTATCTGCTCGGTGGAAAGGAGCGATCTTCGTTAACTGGCACCCGTTGCCTCTCTCGGGCGCGCAACGAAGCGCTTGTAGAGGGACTGTTGATCATCCCTTCCAACACAAGACGCGAGTGGGATCGTCGGGTCTTGTGCGACAGGCTCTACGTGGTGTTTGTCAGCCCTCGAGTGAGATGTTCCACGTCGCTGCGGCGTCGGGGTTGTCGTTTGTTTCAAGGCGCGTGCCCTGTGCCCCACTGCCTGAAGCCTCTGTTCGATGTAACCAACGATTGTCTCCACTGGAGAGTGGTCGTCGGCTAGGTCGGTCCCGAGGTTCTCCCACCAAATGACTTTAGGTTCACTGTCTTGAGGCATGACGAACCACAGCATCCAACTTTCTTCGTACTTGAGGAGTTCCGCCTTGGTGGCACTCGGGTGGTGAGGCAGCACAACATGCAGAGGTCGACCTGGTGACACGCCTTAACTCCTTTTTCGTCAGCGGGAAAACCTTGCCTCGTTACCCGCGTCTCGTGTCTTCTCTGTCCCATTCGTGTCCTGCGGACCCTGCTCCCCATGGAGTGTCGGGAGCGGCTCATGATCGTCGTTCGCCAGCACACCGAACGCGTACTGCAAGTGTAAGTGTCTTCCTGCAACAAGCAACGCCCGCATCGCGGCATCGATCCTGGGATCCCAGCTGTGATGCACACGGCCGAAACCCCTGCCGTTCCTACACGCGTGATCCGCCGGAACGAGCTCGGTGGTCTCATTCACGAGCACCGAGCTGCACATAGCGGCTTCGATTCGACGTGTTTGCCGCGACTCCTGTAGTTCAGTTCGGGCACCACCATCACCCTTCATCCCGTATTGGCTCGGCGCATCAACGACCACGACAAGTTGTTTTGCCACGCTCCCGCATCCGAGCCACCTTCCTTGCCCTCGGCAGCGGAAAATCCACCGACTGAAAGACTCCACACCGGAGCCACTCCTACTGACGCCCGGGTGCCCCCTCGGGTTCTACAAGCACCGCGGACGAAGGTGTCACTGCAGTGACCGCCGTCGTTTCTCGGGTCAAGAAGGCGCCCAACTCCTGGATCGTGCTCATGAGCGGTGCCGGGAACACCACGGTCGTGTTCTTGTCCACCCCAATCTCCACCAAGGTCTGCAAGTTGCGAAGCTGCAATGCAAGCGGGTGCGCCATCATCGTGTCGGAAGCTTGGCCCAGTGCGGCGGCAGCGAGCGACTCGCCCTCGGCAGCGATGATCTTCGCGCGCTTCTCCCTTTCGGCCTCGGCCTGTCGGGCCATGGCTCGCTTCATACTGTCCGGGAGCTGGATGTCCTTCAGCTCGACCAGGGTGACCACTACGCCCCAGTCCTCGGTTTGCACATCGAGGATCTCCCGGATGTTCACGTTGATACGATCGGTCTCAGACAACGTCTCGTCCAGCGTGTGCTGGCCAACCACCTTGCGCAACGTGGTCTGCGCGATCTGGTCGATAGCGGCAACGACGTTTTCGATGGCGATCACCGACTTTGTCGCGTCTACAACTTTGTAGTAGGCGACGGCCGACACGTCGACGCTCACGTTATCCCGAGTAATGATGCCCTGGGATTGAATCGGCATGGTGACGATCCGCAATGACACCCGTCGCAGAACGTCAATTATGGGGACGATCCAGACGAGACCCGGCTTCCTGACCCCGCGCACCTTACCCAACCGGAACAGCACTCCCTCCTCGTACTGCTGGACGATGCGAAGCGACATCGCAAGGCCAATCAGTGCAAGCACTCCAACGACAACAATCACGGCAATCAACGTGGCCATCTTCAGACTCCTTCATCTCGGGAAACATTCGACGCGCGACCGGGATCGGGGGCGAGGCTCACGGAATGTGACGAGGTCCGGGAGCAGAATCCAACAGTACGGACGTTAGACCGCAACTCATTTGTGATGCTACACCTCGCAGCAGATGCCACGGCCGCGGCCAGGCCTTCATCGAGAGGGTCGATGCAGATGAACTCTCTGTTCGCGCCGCAGCTTACGAACTTGACCTCTCGCCTGTGAAGATCGCTTGGCCTCTCCAATGGGACCGAAGTGGCCCTCCCAATCCGACTTTCGTCCGCGAGCACATGGAGAAAAAGCTGGCCGATTCTTCCAAGCAGGCCCCGCACAGAGAACAATGTCAAGGCCAATCGCGGCTGCCGACGATTCGCGCGGCACAGTCTCGCTGTGTTCAACAGCAAATAGTGTTGGATTTGCGTCACGCGCAGCCTGTTGAAACTCTGGCTAATGGCGCCGGTCACTTGAACCCGGCCGCGCCTCCGATCTTCATCGATCCGACGCCGGACCCGACCACTCATCGTTCATGCGACAGCCTGGTGCCGCTGATCTGAGCGGATCATGCGCGGGAGCTATCACGGGGGTGGGGTGATGCAACGAAACACCGTCGCGCGCGCACCCGCCGGGTCCAGCGGACCATCCCAGCTCCCTCTTCCCGCGGCCGGAGCACCCCACGGTAAATAGTGGGGGTGCCTCGAGAAATAGTGGGGGTGCCTCGAGGCACCGCTCGGTTACAGAAGTCCGAGCGGCCCGTCGGCAGTGACGAACTACACAGCCAGCGAGGTGATTACCGAGCACCTCGGCCGGGAGCACGATACCGTGGAACACAACGAAGGAGATCTGCCATGACCACCTCAAGCTCCACTCTCCCCAAGGTCGGTACGTACCTCGTCGACGGTGCCCACACCGAAGTCGGTTTCGTCGCTCGCCACCTGGTGGGCACCAAGGTGCGAGGTCGCTTCGCCGAGTTTTCCGGTACGTTCACCGTGGCCGAGAACCCAGAAGCGTCCACCCTGGAAGCCGAAGTGAAGACCGCCAGCATCCACACGAACCAGACGATGCGCGACGACCACCTGCGCACGAACGATTTCCTCGATGCCGAGACATACCCGACCCTGACCCTCAAGAGCACGGGGCTCAAGAAGGTGACCGACACCGAGTGGAAGCTCTTCACCGATCTCACCATTCGTGGCGTCACCAAGCCAGTGGAGTTCGATCTCGAGTTCCTGGGCGAGGGCCCCTCCATGCAGGAAGGCAAGACCGTAGTCGCCTTCTCTGCTACGGCCGAGATCGACCGGCGGGACTTCAGCGTGAGCTTCAATCACTCCCTGCTTGACGGAAGTGTCGTGGTGGGCAACAAGGTCAAGATCGAATTGGAGGTCGAAGCCAGCCTGGCTGAGTAAAGCGAGCACTATTGGCTCAGGCGCCGTCTTCCGAGCAGGAAGCCACCGGACCCAGACCACACACACATGGACCCCAGCAGGGCCGCGGAATACCAACACCAACAGAGCGGCGCCGCCATGGAGCCGTCTGTTGACGCAGGATCGTTTCCTCAGGCCGCGGCGGAGGCCACCTCGACGGCCTGCTGTGCCACGCTTCCTGGGTGGGTGATCTCAACCCTGCGGGGTTTGGCCTGCTCGACTACCGGAATGGTGATCGTAAGCACGCCGTCCTCGTAGGTGGCAGTGATGTGTTCGCGGTCCAAGCTCTCGCCGAGAAACAGCTGGCGTTGGAATTCGCCCTGGGCCCGTTCTGTCACCTGTATCTGATCATCCTCGGCTCGGACCCATCTGCGTGTCGCCCGGACGGTGAGGACGTCCTTCTCAACGGTCAACTCGACGGCACCTGGATCAACACCGGGTAGGTCTAGATGAACCTTGAACTCATTGCCCCGACGGTAGGCATCCACGGGGATCTGCCGAGCTCGGTGCTCATTCATCAACTCCTCGGTGATCCGGTCAAACTCTCTGAACGGCTCGAATCGCATCAACATGGCTGGGTCCTTTCGCTGACCCTCGAGAAACTTGGCTATCGGCGACAGTCGATCCTCGATGTCTGTAACCCATCCTACGCTAGTTCTAGACAACTAGCAATTGATTTCTAGAAGTATTGAGCTATACTGTGCCTCATGGTCGAGTGGAGTTTCCTCACCAACCATGCCCGAGCCCTCGTCTGCATCGCCCATGACCCCGAAGTGCGCCTACGCGACATCGCCACGACGCTCGGCATCACCGAGCGCAGCGCCTTTGGCATTGTCAGCGACCTGACCGCGGCCGGATACGTCGTGAAGGACAAAGACGGCCGTCGCAATCGCTACCGCATCCGCGCCCATTTGCCCCTGCCAGAGGCCGTCGGTCGAGAACGGACGATTGGTGAGGTGCTGGAACTACTCGTGGACACCAGGGCTCGTAGAGGACCCAGGAGGCGGGGGGATCAAGGGTTGGCACGCTGAGTCTGTCCCTGCGTGTCACGAGCACGACGGCGCCACTAGGAGTCATGCACCACCCCGATCGAGCAGGCCACGAAGCCCTTCTAGCTGCCTCGATGTGTTTGAAAACAGTCCCACCTCCTCCGCTTCACCACCCCCTTCGCGGCGAGGGGCGTCCTCAGGCTCTACAGCGGCCCCAGCTGAGGTCGAAGCGTGAATTGTCTACAAGCTCGGTGCAGTCTTCAATCGAAACTCGGACGGCGATCCCGCGTGCGCTTGAGCTCGAAGAACCCGTCGGTCTCGACAACGAGCAACACCCCGTCCCAGAGCTTTCCTGCCGCTTCGCCCCGCGGTGCAGGCGTGACCACGGGGCCGAAGAACGCATGTCCGTCCACGCTTATCACCGGAGTGCCCACATCCAGGCCCACCTGCTCCATACCGAGCGTGTGTGACTTCTTGATCACTTCGTCGTAATCGGTGGTTCGAGCGGCTTCCAACAACGAGTCCGGCAAACCCACCTCGGCCAGTGCCTCCCGGAGGACACCCGGTTCCTTGCGGTTCTGGTCGTGGAAGCGGACACCTATCGCCGTGTAAAGGGGGAGGAGTACCTCTTCACCTCTTTCGGCTTCGGCAGCCGCGCATATCCGTACGGGGCCCCAGGCCTGCTCCATCCTCTCCGAGTACTCATCGGACAAGCCCTTACCCTCGTGCTGCTCAAGGTTCAAGTAGGCAAGCGACATGACGTGCCAGCTCGTCTGAACCGGTCTCACGCTCTCGACCTCCAGCATCCACCTGGATGTGATCCACGCCCAGGGGCACAACGGGTCGAACCAGAAGTCAACGCTCTTGCGCGATTCGGTCATGGCTTGTGAACGCCACAATCCCCTTTGATGTTCCTTACGATCTGTCGCAGCTGCAGATATCCGTGACTCCGCTCAGGGTACACGCAGGCTGGCCTGTCCGAGCGAGCTGCCAAAAGCATCGAATTGGTCGGTGCCTCTCTCTAGGCCAACGCGCACCGGCTCCTGCCGGGAGCATCGACTGCGAGTTGTACGATTTAAGGCAGTGAGCAGGAGGATCGCGTGGCGACCGCAAGCAGTGACAGGCTGACACGGCGCGACGGGGAACGAAAGTCTCCAGCGAGTACGCCTTTGGATGCGGGCCGTGCTCTGCGCGAAGCACGCGAGCAGCTAGGCGTCACCCTGGCCGAGATTCGTGACCGTACTGGTGTCTCCTGGCAGAACCTGGAAGCCCTCGAAGCGATGGACCTCGCTCGGATGCCGGACCAACGCACTGTGGTCACCGCGGCGCGCCGTTACTCCGAGGTTGTCGGCCTCGATGCCGCCGAGATCTGCGGTACGGCTTTGCATGTATGGCAGGACCAACACTCGGGAGATGGCGCGGCGCAAGCCGCTACACCCGCCACGGGCGACCGCTCACGGCGTCACCTGCCCGGCTCAGCAGCGACCGGTCCGACCATGGGAAGATCCGTCATGGGAGACACCGGCACCCAGACGCACCTGCGAGCGTTCACCCAGACTGCCGAGATTCCCGTCACCGGTGGCATCCGCGCGTTCGACGACGGCACAGCCTCGCTGCACTTTGCCGATACCAACGCCATTCCGATCATTTCGCGCGAGCAGCCGCGAGCACGTCGTTCTCATCAATGGTTTCGAACCACGCTGGGTTTCACCACTTTGCTCCTGCTGGTCGGTGTGTTTGGGCTAGCAGTGCACCACTACGAGCCGCAGTGGCTCGCTGATATCCACGTGACACGCGCGCACTCGCCCGCAGTCACCGCCAAGACCGGGTCTGTGATTCCCGGGCAGAGCAGGCGCTCTTCGCAAGTTTCAGCTTCTGCCCCACCTTCGCTCATCACACAGACCGAAGGCCCCACGGGCTCTGCTTCTGTCGTAGTGCGTGCCAAGAGCTATCAAGTGCTGATATCTGCCCAGAGGCCGTGCTGGATCGATGCGACGGTCCCGCCGGACGTCTCGCGGCCCCTGTTCGTGGACGTCCTCCAGGCTGGGGACACGAAGACACTTGCCCCAGTGAGGGGTGAGCTCTCGATCGAATTCGGCGCTAGCTTCGTCACCGTGCAGATCCAGGTGATGGGAAGGACCGTCCCGGGATGGACGTTCACGCCGCCCGAAGCGCCGTTCTCCTTGAGCTTTGCGACCTACTCCGCTCCTTGAGCCTTACGGCCTAGCTCCGCGTCGCCTATGAGCTCCGGCTCGTCCGCCACAACTGCCCTGATCTTCACAAGCCACCGCTTCGATGTCGTGAGCCGTCCTTGAGGATCGCGCCGCTCGCCGTACTCCCCGCACTTCCGGCTAGGCCGTGTTCACGGAGCACCGGGGTCCGACAGGCCACCGCCTGCGATCTGCTTCGCCAGTTCATTCATGCATTTGGCCTGTTGGACTGGACTCGGTGGATTGCCATAGCTCGAATCGCGGCCCTCGGCGCAAAGCTTGATCTGGCTCTCCGCAGAGGACTGACTCAGGATCGACGAGTTGGCCGTCGTACCTGTGCCACTGCTTCCGCCACCAAAGGCGTTCAGGCTGAGCACGAGCAGCACAGCGACAAGACCCAACCCCACTGCCATTGCTATCAAGCTGGCGCCGGTGGAGAACCCACTGTCGTGACGGTGCCATCGGATCACTCGTTGCACAGATCTCCCCTTCCACTAGCCACTCGATCCTCGAGCGGCAAACCAGGTGGAAGGCCCGGAAGCCGCTTTGGACGGTAAGGACCGATCCTTCAGATCATGAGCTCTTGGTTCGGCCGGGCAACCCCGACCCTCATGAGCTCAAATCGACAAATCGGGGGGCCGACTGAACACCCTTGTCGAGTCTTGGGTCGCGATTGGGCATATCTGCAGCGTGCCGCGCCCGCCTGCTATAGATGCGGGCCACATCACCGTCGAGCCAAGTGAAATCAACGGTTCAGCGCAACGGCGCTCGAGTAGTCCCTGCGGGCGTCTGGCCCCGATCTTCACCCCTAGCCAGAATCGGCGGGATCGATCGACTCAGCGAGATTGCCCCAAATTACCGCTCCGACATGACTCTGGCTACGTTCTCACTTGTCTGGTTAGGGGATTCTGCCCGCCGGTCATTGAGACTGCTGGGGTGGTCTCCCTGGATAGGAGCCAGCGACCGGGCGATCGACCGAGCAAGGAGGCGAGCGTGAGCGAGTTCTCACTCGAGCTGTCTGAAGACCATCTCCAGGTCCAGAAGTGGGTGCACGATTTCGCGGAGCAGGTGGTACGCCCCGTGGCACATGAATGGGACGAGCGCGAGGAGATGCCCTGGCCCGTTATCCAAGAGGCGGCCAAGGTCGGGTTGTACTCCATTGACTTCTTCGCACAGGCGTTGGTGGATCCCACTGGGCTCACACTGGTTCTCGCCAACGAGGAGCTGTCCTGGGGGGATGGGGGGATGGCCCTTGCCATCTGGGGAAGCACGCTGGGGCTTGCCGGGATCGCCGCCAACGGGACTCCCGAGCAGCTCTTTGAGTGGGCCCCTCAGTGTTTCGGGACCCCAGAAAAGGTCCAGCTCGCATCCTTCTGCGTGACCGAGGCTGACGCCGGATCCGACGTCAGCTCTCTTCGTACCCGTGCTACCTACATGGAAGCGAAAGACGAGTGGGTGATCAACGGTACGAAAACTCTGATCACAAACGGCGGCATCGCGGACGTCAACGTAGTGGTCGCAACGGTGGACCCAGAACTGCGCTCGCGTGGTCAGGCGAGCTTCGTCGTGCCCCCCGGCACACCGGGAGTGTCCGCAGGGCAGAAGTTCAAGAAGATGGGGTTACGGGCGTCCCACACCGGTGAGGTCATCTTCAAGGATGTTCGAGTGCCGGGCCGGTGCTTGCTCGGGGGCAAGGAGAAGCTCGACGAGAGGATGGCCCGAGCGCGCGAGGGCAAGCGCTCGTCCTCGCAGGCCGCGATGGCTACTTTTGAAGCCTCTCGCCCTGCTGTGGGCGCTCAAGCGCTCGGCATCGCAAGGGCCGCGTACGAATACGCGCTGGACTATGCCAAAGAACGCAAGGCTTTCGGCCGGGCGATAATCGAGAACCAAGGTATCGCCTTCAAGCTGGCCGACATGAAGTCACGTATCGACGCCTCACGCCTCCTCGTGTGGCGTGCGGCATGGATGGCTGCAAAGCGTGTGCCGTTCACTGCCGCCGAAGGATCGATGTCGAAGCTCTATGCGAGCGAGACCGCGGTGTGGGTGACCGAGGAGGCGATTCAGATCCTGGGCGGCTATGGCTACATCCGTGACTACCCAGTCGAGCGCTGGCACCGCGACTCGAAGATGTACACGATCGGCGAAGGCACCTCGGAGATCCAACGAATGATCATCGCCAGGGCCATCTCGGGAGTGGACGTCCAATAGCCTCGAACGAGCCGATGTGACAGTGCCCGCCTAGGCACTACGCACCTTCAAGGCTGCTTACGTCGCACCTCGTCAAAGGCCTAGTCAGCTCCCTGAACGCCCAGGAACTGTCGAACTCGGGAACTGTTGGCTCGGACACAGGACGAAGGATGGACCAGAAATTGCTGCTGAACAGTACTTTCGGAGTGCGGTTGTTCAGAGTGGGGCTGTTCGGAGTGGAGGTGTTCGGTAACGGTTGATCTGTTCCCGATCAGTAACGGTTGAGCTGTGACAGCCCCAAGGTCATTTTCTAGTCCGTTTAGGCTGCCTCTCGGCCCTCTTCTTCCTCACCTCCCCCTTCGAGG
>Ga0181527_1002229_pt1 | contig 18608 bp, 22 predicted proteins | sample PEATcosm2014_Bin_30_FD_119762 | JGI IMG/M metagenome (GOLD analysis project Ga0181527, IMG submission 119762) | Peatland microbial communities from MTU Mesocosm Facility, Houghton, MI, USA - PEATcosm2014_Bin06_60_metaG | ecosystem: Environmental > Terrestrial > Soil > Wetlands > Peat | place...
CGCGTTCAGGCCGAGATCTATCGCACCTACCACATGCTGGACCCGCAGTCGTTCTACAACAAGGAGGACCTGTGGGACCTGGCGCGGTACACCGGCGGCCAAGCCAATGGCACCGAGCCGGTGAGCCCGACCTATGTGATGGCCTCCCTGCCCGGCCAGGATAAGGCCGAGTTCCTGCTGCTGGTGCCGTTCACCCCGCGCAACAAGGACAACCTCATCGGCCTGATGGTGGCGCGCTGCGACGGCGAGAACCTGGGCGACGTAGTGGTGCTGCTGCTGTCGAAGCAGGAGCTCATCTTCGGTCCCATGCAGGTGGGCGCGCGCATCAATCAGGACCAGACCATTTCCAAAGACCTGACGCTGTGGAACCAGCAGGGATCGCAGGTGCTGCGCGGCCAGATCCTGGTATTGCCGGTGGGCAACACGTTTCTGTACGTGGACCCCCTCTACATCCAGGCCACCGAAGCCCGCATGCCGCAGTTGAAGAAGGTGGTGCTGGCGGTGGGGAACCGGCTGATTTATACGGACACCTACGACGAGGCGCTGGCGCAGCTTTCGAGCGGGGCGCAGGAGTTGATCCAGCAGGCCGGGACAGGCTCCACGCCAACCCCGGCGGCCGCCGCCGTTGGCACGGCCCCCGCCACGCCCGCCGATGCGCGTCTGGGGCGAATTCGCGACCATCTGCGAAAGTACCGCGAGCTGGCCGCGCAAGGGCGGTGGTCGGAAGCGGGGAAGGAACTGGAGGCGATCGAAGCGGAAGCGCGGTAGGGATTTTGCGGGCTGGGCAGGCCGGGGACCCCGGAAACGGGGCGCCCTGGCTGCCTGACATGGACGCGGCACAGGCAAAGCGGGAGCCGGGGACGGGCGAAAGCCGTGAAGGTCTTGAAGGCCGGGCGGAGAGATGGCCCGGATGGTTATGCCGATCGGGACAGGTTCAGCTCCAACAGCTTCCTCAAAGCGTCTTCCTCAGTGATGTTCGACGGCCAGCCGTAAGCGGCGGCGACGGCCGAATCCAGCCGTTCATGGGCTTGAGCGAGCCACGTGGGGCGCTGGTTGTACAGGCTGGTCAACGTTCGCTTCTTCAGTTCCGCCGCGGCTTTAGCGTCAACAGGGATGAGGCGGTCGGGAAAGCCGGGCACGACCTCCGGTTCGCGGCGGACGAGTTCCGGCGGGTTCAGCCAGTTCTCCCGAAGCTGGTTCAGGCTTCTGGCGGCATCCGCGATGGCGACAGCGCGTGGGTCCGAAGCGTAGTCTCCAGCGGGGATGTTGGGCGTGAGACCTTCGGGAAAGGGGAAGGTTTCGAAGGTCGTCGTCGGTGTGTACCGAGGATCGTTGCCTACCCCGAGCCATGTGCAAGTGCGCAATGCCCACGCCTCATGGAACCGTGAGTGCAAAACACCGAAGGTTGTCTCGTCGTCTCGCGTTACGACAAAAACAGCATGATCGGGAAGAATCGATTGGTGGAGGAACACGAAGATGCGATGTTTGGCGACAGATGGAGTTGCAATCGTGCGAGTCAGCGGAGCCATCGCCTTCCTCAATGCCGGACGAGGTTCACCAAACCTCCACCAGTATTTCCCGTAAACCGTCCGCCTGTTGTCAGACCTCTTGGGTTTTACCTTGTGGAGCAGGTATTCAAACGGCTTCTCGTATAGAGCGGCCTCACTTTCGGTCATGTCTGCCCCGAAATCGATGATCCAGGTATCGGAGAATCTGCGAGTTAGGTCGCGTGCGTTTGCCCAGGGCTTGACCACGTCGCTATTTGGTCTTCCATGCGCGTTCAGTGGCGCCGCAAGCCAGCTTCTCGCCAAATCTCCGGGAATGCCAAACGCTCCGACTTTCGTCGTTCCCATGAAGATGATTTCAGAATTCTCCTTCAATTGCCGGGCCTTCGTCATGTCGAGACCGGTACCACTCTCCAGGCGAGCTGTCAAGTCTGAGTGAATCTTCGCAACTTTGGTGCCATCAAGGGACGCTAGCGAATCACCCGGTTTGCTTGCGTCGAAACAGACAATTGAGACCCTGACTGCCGCACCGTCGAGGACCCACGGCTCGTCGCTCCAGGCCTCAAAGATCCGGCCTTCGCTGACGATCTTATCCAGAACCTTCCTGTTCTGGCCACCCCGGATAGAATTCGTGGCAACCAGTCCCGACCTTTGGGCCTTGCCTGCCCTTATCGCGTCCCACGCTTTGGCGAACCAGTAGGTCACCAAATCAGCACCGCCCGGCACACGGCCCTTGTATCGCTCTCGAAGAACCGCGACGTACCCCTCGCCCAGTTCGGAGATCATCTTCTTGTCGCCGAGGAACGGAGGATTGCCCACAATGCAGTCCACAGTCGGCCATTCCGCTTCAGCCCCATCGGGGTTGAGCAGGGCGTCTCGACAGCTTATCTGATCGAGTGGCTTGAGAATCGGATCCTTCGACAGGCCCCAGCCGTGCCGCAGCATCCACTGAATCTGCCCGATCCAGATCGTGACGCGGGCCAACTCGGCGGCATAGAGGTTTATCTCGATCCCCATAACGGATTGTGGACCGACGGCTGGGAAGACACGCTCCAGGCCGATCTCTTCAGCCTCGGCGATGACGGCCTGCTCGAGATCCTTCAACCCTAATAAGGAAAGGTAAAGGAAGTTGCCGGAACCGCAAGCCGGGTCCAAGACGCGAAAGCTCTCCAGCCGGTGGAGGAACGCTCTGCAAAGCCCCTCGGCCTTTGTCAGAAGCCGGTTTGCCGCGGCGGTAACAGCGCCTTTGTCGCGGCGCTCGGATAGGCCGGCGAGTTCCTTCTTCGACTGGCCGAACTTGACCCGCACCTCGGTCTTGGGTGGGCCACCTTTGTTTACGACCTTTCGGTATTCCGCCATGATCCCGGCGATATCGGCCTTGGCGATTGCCCACTCCGCGCGAAGAGGAGCCAGGACGACTGGCTCGACAATGCGCATGATGGACTGTTGGTCCGTGAAGTGCGCGCCCAATTGGCTACGTTTGTTGGGATCGAGCCCGCGTTCAAAAAGCGTGCCGAAGATGGATGGCTCGATCGCGCTCCAATCCAACTGCGAGATCTTGAGTACTTCGTCGATATCGGGTTTGTCGAGGTCAAGGGTGTCGTCATCATCGAACAGGCCGCCATTGAACCAGTCGATGATCTCAACACCGAACCGGCCGCCGCTCTTCATGGCGGAGAACAGGTCCCTGGCCATGGGCTGGAATTGCTGTGGATCCCGGCTGGCCGCCTCCAATAATCGTGTGAACAGCCCGGACGGAAGGATGTTGATGTGCTCCGCGAACAAGCAGAACAGCATCTTGTTCATGAAGTGGGCTACGCGGTGAGGGTCATACAGTCTATCTCGAAGCTGCTGCGCCAAATCGGCGAATTGCCCGGCCGCCCTCTCGGTCAACGCCTCCCTGGTAATATCCGGCCGTAGGCGCTCGGGCTCGCTGAAGGCCCACTTGAGAAGGCGCCGCTTCTCTGTGAGGAGAATGTCATCGAGCGTTATGGTGTGGATTTCTTGGACCGTGTTCGTGAAACTCGTGCGGATCACGATCTTGTCCATGTCCGATACGATCAATAGCGGGGGATTCTGCAAAGCGTCATCGTAGTCCTTCAGTTGCTTATAGGCCGCGATCAGGTCCTTGTGCTTCCCCTTGTACTCCCAGCCGAAGCATCCCTTTTTCCACACGTCGGCGAATCCGTCTTCTCCGCCGATCTTCGATGCACCGTAGTCGAAGCAATACGAGGTGCCTTCGCTGTCGATCTCGGCGGGAGTGGGCTCACCCAAGAGGCGGCAGAGGTCGATGAAGTGCTCTTGCGAGGCCTGACGCTCTCGAAGTTGGGACGGGCGCCATTTATGGATGAACTCCTGTGGGGTCATGGTCACGTGAACAAACTATGATGGCACGAATCCGACTCCAACGCCTTTACGCTGTGGAACCGGCAGGGATCGCATGTGCTTGCGTGGTCAGATCCTGATATTGCCGGTGGGCAACTCACGGACTCTTGCAACGTGGCGCTGGCCCAACTTTCCACCGCCGCCGCGCCGGCCGCAGGTTGGTGTGGTATAACTGTCATACCACCCTGCGATGCGATTCCGGTTCAGCAACGCCAAGAGCGAGTCGCTGCGGCGCAACCCGAAGCGAGGCGTCGGCTTCGATGAGGCGCAAGAGGTCTTCACTCGCCCGTATTACCAGGACCAGCGGTCGGACGACCCGGAACAATACCGCGCCATCGGATGGGTGAAGGATCGCCTGTTCACGGTGATCTTCGAGGTCAGGGAAGACGACCTCGGCGAATACTGCCACCTCGTGACGCTATGGCGCTCGACGCGGGAGGAGCGGGAGTTATATGAAGCCAACTCGTGAAAACAAGGAGACCCCTTCGGCCGAATCGATTGCCCGAATGGCCGACCGAGGCGAAGATGTGTCGCGTTTCTTCACGAACCGCGGCAAGATGATGCGTCCCATCCAGCGGGTGAACGTGGATTTCACTGCCTCCATGCTTCAGGAGCTCGACCAAGCAGCGGCGGAGTTGAACGTGAGCCGTCAGGCGGTGATCAAGGCGTTCGTCCGCCAGGCACTGGACCAGCACCACCTGGCGCAGGGCGCGCGGAAAGCCAGTTGACGGTTGAGCGGAGCCACCGGATGCGGACCGGGGTCGCCAGCCCGGCGGCGCGGGCCAGTTGGGCCTGGGCGCGGTCGAAGGTGTAGAACGAATCCGCGTGCAACACCATGGCGGCGGCCACGTGCAGGATGTCCAGCGTGCGCGCGCCCAGCGTCGCGGTATGCCGCCGCGACAGTTGCCGGGCCACATCGTACATCGCCGCTGGAACGGGAGCCGCGTGGAAGACGCCATCGGCAATGTGGGTCGTTAGTCTCGCCAGCGCGGCCCGGGCCTGCGCCGCCGTGATCTCGCGCCGGAATACTCTCAATTCGATGGCGTTTGTCGGTTCCGCCTCACCGAACGGAGTCAGGAGGAAAGGCCCGTCGGCTTGCCGCAGGTACTCCCGCGCCGCAGCCGAATGCGCATCTGGCGCATACAGCGAAGTCAGAACGCTTGAATCCAGGTAGGAACTCAATACCTGTCCCGATCGGCTCGAATGAGATCGGCCCCCGTGACTTTCAACTTTTTGTTCCCGTAAATCTCCTTCAGCATGGCCATGAAGTCGGGCAATCGAACAGGCGCCGGCGGCCGTTCCGGCGCCAACCGCGCGATGGCACGCTTGCGCTGAATCGCCTTGTTCACGTGACGCATTTTAGTATCACCAGGAGTCGATCCTCGGTCCGATCCGGACTCTACAGTACCGCCGTGAGATGGATCTCGTCCGCGAGCGGCGTGATCCACTTTTGTCTGCCGTGTCCCGGGAGCGGCCTCTCAGTGACTTGAAGCACCCCGAAACGCTCCAAAACCTGGACATCGCGGGTCACTGCGCTCCTGTCGCGCTTCAGTTTCTTCGCCAGCACGCCGATCGATGTTGGTGTTTCGTTGACCTGCCTGAGCAGAAGCACTCGCTTCTCCGTGAGGACATGGAGGAGAGACTCAACGTCTTCGAAGGCTACTACTCTACTCGACGGAATGGCGTCACCCCGATCCGCCGCCTTCGCAAGTCTACGTCCCCGTTCGAAGAACGAGTCCACTCTCTCCACCCGAATTCCAGTCTTGCGCATGCCCGGCCTCCTTTGCCAGCATACAGAGCGTCATGACCGATCGCGTATCGCTCCCTGACGGTCGCGGCTCGGAATGAGGCGTCGTACCGATCGGCGGGCAGAAGCACGATGGAGCCAAGCCAAGCTCACTTGGCCGGACCGGCTGGTCATTTGGTGGCGGCGGGGAGACTCGAACTCCCGACCTACGGATTATGAGACCGTCGCTCTAGCCAGCTGAGCTACACCGCCATCTCGATTCAAGTTTAGCAGACCGGTTCCCGCAGTTAAAAACCACGGGGTTTACCCGATTGAATTTGTGGAAAAACGGGAGTTTGGAGGGCGCCTCTCTGTGACCGTTCCGCAACATTCATCCGCGATTGTGGTTTTAGTGGATAAACCTTTTCCCTACAGTCGTTTACGGCTATCTGCTGCGGTGTGGTTCAAGTCGTCGTAAGTGCCTTTGTTACGGCACTTTAGGGATTCTTGGGGCGCTCTTTCCCACAATGTTTTCCACACGGCGCTGCAAGGATTCCGGGATCTCGGCCTCCAGCTCGCAATACTCCCCGCAGTAGCGCGTTTCGAGCACCTGACCGAACTCGTGCAGCAGAGCCATGGAAGCTCCGTCTCCGGCCGAAAGGCGAAAAGTGGCGCGCACAATCGGATCGAGAGGCAGGGCCTCGTCGATGGCCGCCAGCAGTTGGTCGATGCCGGCGCCGGTCAGGGCGGAAATGGCCACGCCGCGGGCATTGGAGTGGCCGCGAGCTTCGGGTGGCAGCCGGTCCATCTTGTTCATGATGAGGATTTGCGGAATCTGGGCCGCTCCGATCTCCGCCAGCACCTGGAGCACATGCGCGGTGTGCTCGGCGGCCGATGGCGACGAAGCGTCCACCACATGCAGCACCAGCGCCGCTTCGGTTACCTCCTCCAGAGTGGCGCGAAATGCCTTTACCAGGGTGGTGGGCAGATTACGGATGAACCCCACCGTATCGCTCACCAGCACGCGCCGGCGCGAGGGCAGGATGAGCGGCCGCACGGTGGGATCGAGGGTGGCGAACATGCGCGCATCCACGGCCACGCCCGCCTGGGTGAGCCGATTAAAGAGCGTCGACTTGCCGGCGTTGGTGTAGCCCGCCAGCGCCAGGGTGGCCAGCGGAACGGCGCTCCGTCTCTGGCGGTGCAGCGCGCGGCCGGCCCGCACTCCCTCGAGCGCGTCGGCAATTTTCTTGATGCGGCGGCCGATGCGGCGGCGGTCGGTTTCGAGCTGGGTTTCGCCGGGCCCGCGCGTCCCAATGCCGCCGCCCAGACGGGACATCTCCACGCCGTGGCCGGAGAGGCGCGGCAGCAGGTAATTCAACTGCGCAAGCTCAACCTGGAGGCGGCCTTCGCGGGTCCGCGCGCGCGAGGCAAAAATGTCCAGAATGAGCTGGGTGCGGTCGATGACTTTGGCGTCGATGGCCTTTTCGAGGTTGCGCTGCTGGGTGGGAGAGAGGTCGTGGTCGAAGATCACCACGCCGGCGCCGCTGGATGCGACGGCGGCCGCGATCTCATCCACTTTGCCGTGGCCGACGAGGGTGGCGGCGTCCGGAGCCGGGCGCGTTTGAAACACTTTTTCGGCAATCTGCGCTCCGGCGCTGGCGGCCAGCTCGGCCAGTTCCTCCAGTGATTCTTCCGCCGGAACGGCTTTGCCGCGGCCGGGCCCAGAGGGCACCCCGCCGCGCGTCTTGCATTCCAGCCCGACCAGAATCGCCCGCTCTCGAACGGGGTTACCGAGTGGCGTGTGCTAAGCCTCCGAAGAGTCCGCGTGGACCGGCGCCGCCGGCGGAATTCCGCCCGTAGCGCTTTGGCCCGCCACTGCCGCGCCGCTGGCGTACGAGTGCGCAGTCTTCTGCGTGACCACCGTCGAAATGGCGTGCTTGAAAATCAGTTGCTCCTGGTTGTTGGTCTCCAGCACCAGGGAGTACTTATCGAAACTTTTGATCCGGCCGGAGAGCTTGACGCCGCTCATCAGGTAGATCGTGAGAATCACTTTATCCTTGCGGGCGTTGTTTAAGAAACTGTCTTGAATGTTCTGCGCCGGTTTTTCCATGCCAATCCCCCAAACCCTTTCGGGAAAGCAATACAGGTGTAACAAACAGCAGAATTATTGTACCCCGATTCACCTTGCCGAGGTGGGAAGGCTATTCGCCGCCGCGACCGGAAGCGACTGTGGGCGAAGCCGGCATGATGGCGGCAGGCTTCATCGATCGGCTTGCTGGTACTCGTCGATGACCTCGCCCTCGGCGATGCGGGCGGCGATGCGCTCCTGGCAGACGACGCAGTAGCGGGCCCAGGGCACCGCTTCCAACCGCTTGGCCGAAATCGGCTCGTCGCACTCCAGGCAGATGCCGTAGTGGTCGTGATCGATGCGGTGCAGTGCGTCGGAAACCTCGCGCAGCAGCTTCATATCGATGGTATTGCGGTTCAAGAAGATCCATTCTTCGTGATGCTGCTGGCTGAGGTCTCCCTCATCGGAGGGAACATCCAGGCGGGCCACCACTTGGGCCGCTTTCTGGGCGGACATGCTGCGACGGACTTCTTCGGCTTTCGCCTCCAGCACCTTGCGGTACCTGGCGAGGTTGGGCTTCTGTCCGTTTTTGTTAACCGTTTTCATGTTTTTTGCAAATACCGATCGCATCCGACCAGATGCATAAGACGCACGTTCAATACCAAAGGTTTCAGGGTCTCAAGGGGATCGGTGCGGCGCGGAATGGAAAAGTATAGCTGGTGTAGAGCGGAAAAGTCAAATGCGCGCTCTATTTTACGAATCCTTACAAAGGCCTGGCGACAGTATCTTTCGGCCAGGACTCGCCGGCCGGCCCTGCTATTTGGGCTTTTGAAGCGCCTCGACGAGCGCCGGCACCACCTGGAAGAGATCGCCCACAATGCCGTAATCGGCCACCTCGAAGATAGGGGCGTCCGGGTCTTTATTGATGGCGACGATCGTCCGCGACGCCTTCATGCCGACCAGGTGCTGGATGGCGCCGGAAATTCCAATAGCCATGTACGTCTTGGGCGCGACGGTCTGCCCCGAGCTGCCCACCTGCCGCTGGTTGGGGAGCCAGCCAGCGTCGCAGACGGGGCGCGACGCCCCCAGCTCGGCGCCGAGCGCCTGCGCCAGTTTCTCAATCAGCGGAAGGTTGCCGGCTTCCTGGATGCCGCGACCCACCGACACGATCGTCTCCGCCGCGCCCAGGTCCACCGACTGCTGCGATTCGCGGAAAAGCTCGAGCGGCCTGGTGCGGATGTCGCCGGGGGAAATGCGGGGCGCGAACTGCTCCACCGCCGCGGAGGGGTACGGGGCGCCCGCTGGGTCCGGCTGGTCGGCGCGGTATGCGCCCGCCTGCAAAGACGCGAAGTGCGGCGCGGCGCCGGCAAAGCGCACGTCCACGTTCACCTTGCCCTTAAAAAGCTGCCGCGCCAGAACCAACTGCCCGTGGTCGAGGCGGTGCGCGATGGCGCCGCTCACCGCCACCTTGCCCAGCGAGGCGGCCAGCTTCGGCAGGAAATCGCGAACCTGGTAGGTGTGCGGGAAAAGCACGATGGACGGCGTGGCCTGCTGGAGAAGTTGCCGCAGCGCGATGGTGTAAGCATCCGGCGTGTAGTCCTGGAGCAGCGGGTGCTCCACGGCGTAGACTTTCTGGAGATGCCGCGGCGCCAACTCCGCGGCGAGGTGGCCGATGGAGTGCCCCAGAACGGCGGCGCTGGCGGTAGTGTCGAGTTCCGCCGCGAACTGGCGGGCCGCGGCCAGGGTTTCGAAGGACGTGCGGTTCCACGCGCCCCTCCGCTGCTCCATCACCGCCAGGATGCTCATATGACGCGCGCCTCGAATCTCAGCTTCTCCACCAGTTGGGCGGCCGCCTGCTGGGGAGTGCCTGCGAACAGTTGGGTGCGCTTGGTGCGCTGGGGAAGGTAGAGCCGGTCGATGGTCACGCTGGCAGCGGGGGCGCCCTCTGGGCCCGCAACCCCGAGATCGGCCGCCATGACGCGCCGGACCTGCTTGGTCTTGGCCTTCTTGATCCCCATCAGCGTGGCGTAGCGCAGCTTGCTGAAACCGGATTGAATGGCGAGCAGGGCGGGCACTGGCATCTCCACGTGCTGGAACCAGCCGTCCTCGAGCTCGCGCTTCACACGGATACCGCCGTCCAGTATTTCCACGTGCATGACGATGGTGGCGTGCGGCAGGCCCAGCAGTTCCGCCAGGATGGCGCCGGTCTGGCCGTACCCCAGATCGTCGGATTCGAGGCCCGTGAGGACCAGGTCCGGAGCTTCGCCGTGGAGCGCCGCCGCCAGCAGCCGCGCGGTAGCCAGCGGATCGGGCGCTCCGGGATCTTCCTCGACGATGTGGATGGCGCGGTCCGCTCCCTTGGCCAGCGCCTCGCGGATGGTCTGCGCCACGCGCGGGGGTCCCGCGCACAGCGCCACTACTTCCCCGCCGTGCGCCTCCTTGAGTTGCAGGCCGGCTTCGAGAGCGTAGGCATCGGGCTCATTGATTTCGTAGGAGAGGTCGGCTTCTTCGATCCACTTACCGGAGAAGTCGATGCGCCACGGCGAATCGCGCACAGGAACCTGTTTGATGGCGACGACGATCTTCATAAGAAACACCGGCGGCAAGACCGCCGGCGCTACTCCCGGTATCTCTTGAAAATCAGGCAGCCGTTGGTGCCGCCGAACCCGAAGCTGTTGGAAAGGGCGTACTCGATCTTCATGGGGCGCGCCTGGTTGGGCACGTAGTCCAGATCGCACAGCGGATCCGGGTTTTCGTAGTTGATGGTCGGCGGCGCGATCTGGTCGCGGATGGCGAGCACGGTGATGCCGGCTTCGATGCCCCCGGAGCCGCCCAGCAGGTGGCCGGTCATGGACTTGGTGGAACTCACCGCCAACTTGTAGGCGTGTTCGCCAAAGGCGCGCTTGATGGCCACCGTCTCGGCGCGGTCGCCCACTTCGGTGGACGTGCCGTGGGCGTTGATGTAATCCACCTGGCTGGGCCCGATTCCGGCGTCGCCGAGCGAGTTCCGCATCACGCGGAAGGCCCCACCGCCGTCCTCCGGCGGGGCTGTGACGTGGTAGGCGTCGCCGCTCATGCCATAGCCCACAATTTCGGCCAGGATGAGTGCGCCGCGCTGGCGTGCGCCCTCGAGATCCTCCAGGACCAGGATTCCGGCGCCTTCTCCCACGACGAACCCGTCGCGCTCGCGGTCCCAGGGGCGCGAGGCGCGCTCCGGTTCGGCGTTCCTAGTGGAAAGCGCGCGCATGGCCGCGAATCCCCCGATCCCCATGGGCGTGATGCACGCTTCCGTCCCGCCGCAGATCATGGCATCGGCGTCGCCGCGGGCGATGATTCGGAACGAATCGCCGATGGAATGCGCGCTGGTGGTGCAAGCCGTGGCAGTGGCCGAATTCGGACCCTGGGCGCCACAGCGCATGGAAACCTGGCCGGAAGCCAGGTTGACAATCATGGCCGGAATGAAGAACGGGGAAATGCGGCGGGGGCCGTGCTCGAGCAGCGTCTGGTGCTCACGCTCCATGATCTCGAACCCGCCGATCCCGCTGCCGATATAGACGCCCACGCGTTCGGCGTTCTCCGGCACGATCTGCAATCCGGAACTCTTCAGCGCCCAGTCCGCCGCCGGGATGGCGAACTGAATGAAGCGCCCCATCTTCTTGATTTCTTTTCTTTCGATGTAGCTGGCGGGGTCGAAGCCCTTCACTTCTCCGGCAATCTGGCAAGAGAACGCCGACGGGTCGAACTGGGTGATGCGCCCGACTCCGGATTTCCCGGCGCGGATCGCCTCCCAGGTCGCCTCCGTCCCCAACCCCAGCGGCGTCAGCAGTCCAACGCCGGTCACTACCACTCTTCGCGACAAAACGAGTCTCCCTGGTGAGAATAACGGCTACGACTTCTTGGCAGTCTTGTTCTCGATGTACTCGATGGCGTCCTTGACAGTGGTAATCTTCTCGGCGTCTTCGTCGGGGATCTCCAACTCGAAGGCCTCTTCGAAAGCCATGACCAGCTCCACGATGTCCAGCGAATCGGCGCCCAGGTCGTCAACGAACGACGCGTTGTTATCCACCTGGCTCTCATCCACGCCCAACTGCTCGACAATAATCTGCTTCACCTTCTGCTCAACTGCCATGCTTCCTCCAGGAATTTGTGCGAACGCGTTGATTTTAGCGAGCTTGCGGAGATTCCGCAAGTGAAACTTAGTAGCGCACACGCGACCGTTGCGCCAGTGCGGGTCCCGAACACCCATTCTGGCACGAAAACGGGCGGAATGGGACGGCGCTACTGGCCGAAATCCACCATCCACGGTGGTATCCGGCCAGCAACGGCGCCGCCGTCACCCCTATTTTTCAATCGTTTACGGGCTGTTTTGGTTTGGCGAACCAGGTGCATGTAAGGAAGTTGGAATGACGCGAGGTACCCCTATGACACGAATTGGCTCGTTGACTTTGGCCCTACTGGCCACTACCGGCATGTTGTTTGCGCAAACTGGATGGCGCCGCTTCAGCGACCCGCCGCCGGCCCCGGCCGCGCAGCCGGCCCCGGCCGCGGAATCGCAAGATCCCACGCAACCCATGGACAGCGTTGATACGCAGGCCCCGAAGCCCGCTCCGAATGCGCCCACCAGTCCGCCGCGTTACGGGCTTCCTCCGCAACTGACCATCAAGCCCGGCACATTCGTGATGGTGCGGGTGGACCAGATGCTGTCATCCAACCGCAACCAGCCAGGGGACGTCTTCTCGGCCACCCTGATGCAGCCCGTGGTGGTGGATGGTGTGGTGGTGGCGCAGCGCGGGCAGACCGTCATGGGCCGCGTAGCGGAGGCGCAGAAATCCAAAGCCGGCCACGATTCGCGGCTGGGGCTGGAGCTGACCGGCCTGGCTCTGGTGGATGGCACGCAGGCGACGGTGCGCTCGCAGTTGGTGGCGCGGCGGGGTCCCACCACGCCGGGCGGGCAGGAAGCGGGTATGGTGGCCACCACGACGGCCGTGGGCGCAGGGGTCGGAGCTGCCGCCGACTGGGGCACGGGAGCCGCCATTGGCGCGGGGGCGGGTGCCACGGCTGGAATCATCGGCGTCCTGCTGACGCACAACCACCCCACCGTCGTGTATCCGGAAACCGCGCTGACGTTTCGCATCGAGACGCCCGTGGCCATCAACACCACACGGGCGCCGCAGGCCTTCCGCTACGTGGACCCGAACGATTACCAGCGCCCGGCTGAGGTGCGCACGATGACCGTGCGGCGGCCAGCTCCCTACTATGGCCTGGGCTACTATCCCTATTACCCCTATCCCTACTGGGGTCCGTATTACGGCTACGGCTATGGCTACGGCTTAGGCGTCGGAATCGGTTTCGGCCGCGGCTGGGGCCGCCGCTGGTAGCGCCTACGCTCAGCGCGCGGCTGGAACGCGCTCGACCACCATCAAGGTGAATGATCCGGGCAGCACCGGCGGTCTGCCCCTGCCACCACCCGCCGGCGCCTCTCCAAACTTCGCGGAGACGATGAAGACGCGGTGATTGGTTGGGTCGAGCCCCATATTGCGCGACCCTTGTGGCGTCGCGACGGTCTCGGCAACGTGGTATTGGTCGGGCGAATCCTGGTGAATCACCGTGAGCGTGCCGTCTGCATTCGAGGCAAAGGCATCGCCCGAGGCCGCGTCGTACCCGGCGCCGTCGACGCCGGTCCCGATGGGAACCGTCGCCACCACCTTTCCGGCCTGGTAGTCGGAGATCGCCATCAAGCCGCTGCGGCATCCGCTGAACAGCCGGTGGTGCGCGGTGTCGAGGGCCATGGAGACCGGCTGCTTGCACGGGACGGTGGACCAGCGCCGCGCCACGGTCGCGGTCTTCGGGTCGATCTCAACCACCTCGCTGACGTCGGTGAGATTCCCATACACCTTGCCGTCGCCGGCCGACGCGCCGTATTCCGGCTTGCCGCCGAGCGGAATGTTGGCGATCAGCTTCCCCGCCGGGTCGATCACGGTCGAGGAATGCGCGTCGCCATTAAACGTGAACACGCGGTTCGATACGCTGTCGTAGACGATGGCGTCGGCGTCCTCGGCGGCGGGGATGCGGCCCAGCGTCTTAAAGGTCTTCAGATCGAACATGACCACGGACTGATCGTTACCCGAGGTTGCGAACCCGTGGCCCGAGGCTTCCGCCACCGCGGTTCCGTGCGCGCCCTGAATGCCGGTGACTTCGCCCAGCAGCGTCCCGCGGTCTTCGTCGACCACCATCACGCGATTCTCGCGGGCGATAAACAGGCGGTGATTGGGTGGATCGGGCACGACGTAGTCCCAGCGGCCCTCCCCGCCGAGCGTGTAGGTTTGTACGATGCGGTAAGACGACGATGACTGCGCGAGAAGTGCCGCCACCCCAGCCAGTGTGAGGACGAGCGCGATGTTGCGCATGATGCTCCTTCCTGCCTGTTTTCCCCCACGGCGGGTCGGGCGCCAGCCTCAGTGTGTCAACGCGTACACCACGTAGTTCACGCCGATGCGAATCCCCAGCGCGGCGTACTTCTCGGGGTAGCGCGGATCGTCCGCCCACTCCCAGGAATCGCCGATGTCCGAATTAAAAGACATCGCCACCATCACCCGGCCGTGGTCGTCGTAAATGCCCTGCCAGTGGGCCACCGATCCGTCGTTGCGGTAAGTGGTGCCGCGCGCCAAAGCCCACTCGCCGGGAACTTGGTAGCGGTCGTCCAAATCGTAGACGGTGTGAAAAATGGGATCGCGGCTGTCGATTTCCACGACCGGCCGGTCCGGGAACACCAGCACCATGCTCTCATAGAACCGGTCCCATTCCTCGGTGCCCCAGAAATCGTCCAGCATGAGGAATCCGCCGCGCAGCAGATACTCGCGCAGGGTCTGCGCCTGGGCGGGGGTCAGCTTCCAATCGCCCATCTCGCCGGCATTCATCCACGGCCAGTTGTAGAAATCGTCCACGTCGTCGGGGTTCACGGGTTGTTCCACCGACCGCGCGTGAACGCGCGTCAAACGCCGCACGGCGGCCGCAAAGTGGCGATCCGCGCGAGGATAATCCTGCGTCCAACTGGTGAACCCCTGGCGCCAGTCGAGTGCGTCGCCGAAGCGGCGGCCAAAGCGCCCGAAGCGGCCAAAGCGCGCCTCCGGGTGCTGCGGATACATCAGCCGGGCGAACACCCATTCGGCCTTCTCCTGCCAGTCCGGCGGGAGGGGAATGTTGTCGTAAGGCTCCATGCTGGGGTAGACGCGGAACGGCCGCTGGAAGGCGTAGAGCGCGCTCATCAAGGCCAGGGCGGATGCCACCACTGGCCACAAGCCCCTCGGAAAGGTCATACAGCCTGCCGCGCCGCCGGGCGGCGCGTCCCTACTTCTGTTCTTCCGACGCCAACTCCCCGGCCGCCGCCGCTTCCGGCCCCGCCGCCTTGGCCTCTTGGATCAGCCGCTGGGCTTCCATGACCTTGCCGCGCGGCACCATCACCTGAAAGCCGAGGTTGGGAAACTCCGGGCCACCCACCAGCAGCGAGGGTATCCCGCCCGAATCCAGTACACCACGGATCATGTCCGCTTCCACCTCCGAATCGATGTTGGATGAATCCCACAATGCCACCATGTCCAGAGCGTGGGAGGTGAGCAACTCGTCTCGATCTCGTTCTTCGTCTTTGCGTTCGGGGTCTTGCGCCATGACTCAAGGATATCGCAGAATATGATTAGGCCTAGGCCGTTCCCACGGAGGCAGCGGAATGACACAAGAAGAAGGCAGTAGCACACTCGCGTGGTTTTTGACCGGCGTCGTCATCGGCGCCGTGGTGGCCGTCCTTTACGCGCCCAAGAGCGGCAAGGATACCCGCCACTTCATCTCCGAAAGGACACAGAAAAGTAAGGACGCCGTCACCGAAACCAGCAAGGACGTTGTGGAAGCCAGCAAGGAAATGTTCGATCGCGGCCGCAAGCTGGTGGAAGACGCCGCCGACCTGTTCGACCGCGGCCGCAAGCTGGTCAGGGGCTGATGGGTAGCGGCGGCTCGGGGTAGTATGGAGTCTATGGCCTCCGCAACCCTTCCCGAGTTCCGCAACGAGCCCTACGCCGATTTCTCCCAGCCCGCCGTCCGCCAGGCTGCGGAAGGCGCCCTTTGCCAGGTGCGCTCCGAATTCGGCCGCGAATATCTGCTGCGCATCGGAGGCGATTGGATCGCCACGGGAGACCCGCTGGTTTCGGTGAACCCCTCCAATCCGCGCGAAGCCGTGGGCATCCACCATAGAGCCACGCCCGAGCTGGCCAACCGCGCCGTGGAAGCCGCCGACGCGTACTTCCCAAAGTGGAGCCGCACGCCCGCCGCCGAGCGCGTCCGCCTGCTGCTGGAGGCCGCCCGCATCCTGCGCGCCCGCAAGATGGAGTTCGACGCGTGGCTGGTAACGGAGGCCGGCAAGACCTGGCCCGAAGCCGAAGCCGACGTTTCCGAAGGCATCGATTTCTGCGAGTACTACGCAAGAGAAATGCTGCGCCTGGCCGGCCCGCAGCGGGTCCACCAGCTTCCCGGCGAGCACGACGAGATGATCTACATCCCGCTGGGCGTGGGCGTGGTGATCCCGCCATGGAACTTCCCGGCCGCCATCCTGATCGGCATGGCTGTGGCCTCGCTGGTAGCGGGCAACACGGCCATCATCAAGCCGTCGAGCGAGACGCCCACCATCGCGGCCAAGTTTGCCGAAGTTCTGCTGGAAGCCGGATTCCCCGAGGCCTCGTTCACGCTGCTGACCGGCAGCGGATCGACGGTGGGCGACGTGCTGGTGGAGCATCCCAAGACGCGCTTCATTTCGTTCACCGGCTCGCGCGACGTGGGCCTGCGCATCAACGAGCTGGCCGCCCGTCATCGCCCCGGCCAGATCTGGATCAAGCGCGTAGTGGCGGAGATGGGCGGCAAAGACCCCATCATTGTGGATGCCGAAGCCGACCTGGACAAAGCCGTTGACGGCGTGCTGGCTTCCGCCTTCGGTTACCAGGGCCAGAAATGTTCCGCCTGCTCGCGCGCCATTGTCGACGCCCAGGTCTACGACGCATTCCTCGAGAAGCTGGCGGCGAAGACGAAGAACATCAAAGTCGGCGCTTCCGAGGATTTCGGCAACTACATGGGCCCGGTGATCAACGAAACCGCGCGCAAAACCATCCTCGAGTACATCGAGATCGGCAAACGGGAAGGCCGCCTGGTGGTCGGGGGAGAAGCCGGGGCGCCCTCTGGGCCTGGCGGCTATTTCATCCCGCCCACCATCATTGCGGATGTCGCGCCGGGCGCCCGGATCTTTCAGGAGGAGATCTTCGGCCCGGTGCTGGCGGTCACCAAAGCGCGCGATTTCGAGCACGCGCTGGGTTTGGCCAACGACTCGCAATACGGTCTCACCGGCTCGGTTTTCACGACCAACCCCGACCACATGCGCGAGGCCAAAGAGCGCTTCCACGTCGGCAATTTGTATTTCAACCGGAAGTGCACGGGCGCGATGGTGGGCGCGCACCCCTTCGGCGGCTTCAACATGTCGGGCACGGATTCCAAGGCCGGCGGGCCGGATTATTTATTGCTGTTCCTGCAAGCAAAGGCCATTGGGACGAAGCTGGGGTAGGCGGCTCTTCAGAGCTGCTTTACCACCAGACCCGGAATCATCTGGAAGTGGCGCACATTCGCCGTCGCCACCGCGTAATCAAACTCCAGCGCCGTTACCCCGATCACCAGGTCCTGAAACGGAATCACCACGCCCCGTCGCCTGGATTCGCCATCGAGTCTGGCCGCACGACGAGCGATGCTGAACGTCAGGGGATACGTGGGAATGGCTGCGAACAGGTCGTCGAAGAACTTCTGCCGGTTCGCGGCTTGCGCCGCGTTCTTGGCGCGCCAGATGCCGTGTTCCAGTTCGATCACGCTCACCGTTGACAGCGCAATCGCCTCCGGCCCCAAACTGGCTCGAATCGCCGCCAATAGGTCGGCCGCGGACTGTCCCTTTCGCTCTCCCGCGATGACCGCACTGGAGTCTAGGATTAGTCCCATACCGACGTGTCGAGCGGCTGGCGGCTGGCGATGATCTCCTCCAGGTCCGCGGCATACTCCTCATCCAGCTTCGCTCCCGAGCCGTGCGCCTTCGCCAGCGCGATACATTCGTCGATGGGACGGCCAGGACCTTTCACCGGACTGATCACGGCTACCGGCCGGTAACCCTGCTCCACCACAACCTCAGCCCCGTGCTTGAGCTTCTCTAACACGGCGGCGAAGTTGTTCACCACCTCGGCGTCGGTCATGCGGACTTGTTCCATATCTCCAATCATACGTCTTGCTCGCCTTCCTTCGCTTCGTCCCGAGGCGAAGCTGGGGTGGGCGGCTCACACCCACTTGCTTTCGCGCCACTGCTCAAACGCCGCCGCGGTCAGGCGCGCCAGCGCGGCGATCAGCTCCGGTTCCGGATCGGTCTTGAAGTTGAAGCACGTCTTGCCTTGCATGCGCTTCTTCAATGCCGGCGTGATGCGGGTCGCCAGCACCGGGCACATATAAAGCGGCATCAGATGAAAGCTCACGTACGCCTTGCCCAGACGCACCGAGCCGAAGTACAAGGGCTGCCCTTTGTGCTGTGGGAAGGGTGACGCGGATTTCGTGACGAGGGTGTACTCAACGGGCGTGTCGGCCTTGACGGCCAGGCGATTGGCGTATTTGGCGAGTACAGGTTTCACTGCGGCGAATACGGAGGCAAAGGCTGTCATCGCTTGGCCGCCTTCTTTCCGGCGGCGCGCTTCAGCGGGTTGGCGGGCTGGTAGTCGAGTTCCTTCGAGAGAATCTCCACCAGCTTGGAAAGGACCTTGGTGCGCGCCCAGTATTTGTCGTTTCCTTCCACCAGGCACCAGGGGGCTGTCCGGGTGCTGGTCTTCACCAACATCTCCTCGACGGCTTCCTCGTAGGCGCCCCA
>Ga0181527_1002232_pt1 | contig 18588 bp, 10 predicted proteins | sample PEATcosm2014_Bin_30_FD_119762 | JGI IMG/M metagenome (GOLD analysis project Ga0181527, IMG submission 119762) | Peatland microbial communities from MTU Mesocosm Facility, Houghton, MI, USA - PEATcosm2014_Bin06_60_metaG | ecosystem: Environmental > Terrestrial > Soil > Wetlands > Peat | place...
GATCCAGGCGACCGGCCTGATCGAGGCTAGCGAGCGCGTCCACACCATCATCACCCAGGGCATAGCGCTCGACCAAGACCTGGGCGACGGCAAGAAGGGGCAGACGGTCCGCTTCATCGACTTCGATGACCCGACCAAGAATGAATTCGTCGTCACCCGGCAGTTTGGGGCGATCGGCAGCAAGAAGAAGATCATCCCGGACCTGGCGGTCTTCATCAACGGGCTGCCGGTGGCGATCGTAGAGTGCAAGAGCCCGACCCTCGGCGAGGGCTGGAAGGCCGAGGCCATTGACCAGTTCTCGCGCTACCAGGAGCTGGAAGGCCGCTATCACGAGTTGGGTGCGCCCAAGCTGTTCGAGATGGTGCAGGTCCTGATCGCGGCCTGTCGCGAGGCGGCCGTGTACGGCACGGTGACCACGCCGCATCGGTTTTTCGCCGAGTGGAAGGCCACCTGGCCGCGCTCGGCCAGCGAGCTTGAGGCTGTGTGTGGACGAAAGCCGACGATCCAGGATGTGGCCCTGGCCGGTCTGCTCACGCCAGAGACGCTGCTCGACCTGATGCGGAACTTCGTCGTCTTCGAGCGGGATTCCTCCAGCGGCCGAACCATCCGCAAGCTGTGCCGCTATCAGCAGTTCGTCGCGGTGAACAAGGCCGTGCAGCGCGCACGCGCCGCCAAGAAGCCCACCGATCGCGGCGGCGTGGTCTGGCACACTCAGGGCTCGGGCAAGAGCCTGACCATGCTCTGGCTGGCGCTCAAGCTGCGCAACGATCCGAGGCAGGACAACCCCACGCTGGTGATCGTGACCGACCGGACTGACCTGGATGATCAGATCACCAAGACTTTCCACGCCTGCGGCTTTCGCAACCCCGAGCAGGCCGAAAGCGTGCGCCACCTGCGCGAGCTGCTGTCCGGGCCGACGGGCAAGACCATCCTGACGACGGTGCAGAAGTTCCAAGAATTGACGGCGAGCGAGCCCAGGCGGCGGACCGATCGCGCCCAGCACCCCACCCTGTCGCTGGCCCGCAACATCTTCGTGCTGACCGACGAGGCGCACCGCACGCAATACGGCGGCCTGGCAGCCAACATGCGCCAGGCCCTGCCCAATGCTGCCTTCTTCGGCTTCACCGGCACGCCGATCGACAAGAAGGACCGCAGCACGCTGACCACGTTCGGCAGCTACATCGACACCTACACCATCGAGCAGGCGGTCGTGGACGGCGCCACGGTGCCGATTTTCTACGAGAGCCGCCTGCCCGAGCTGCGCATTGTCGGCAACACCCTGGACGCCCTGTTCGACCGCGTGTTCGCCGACCGCAGCGAGGAAGAGCGCGAGGCCATCAAGAAGAAGTACGCCAACGAGGCGACCATCGCGGGTGCGCCCAAGCGGGTAGAGGCCATCTGCCTGGACCTCGTCACGCACTTCACCCAGTTCATCCGGCCCAACGGCTTCAAGGCGCAGGTGGTGACCTGCTCGCGGGAGATTGCGTGCCTGTACAAGGAGACGCTGGACCGCCTGAACGCGCCCCAATCGGCGGTCGTCGTCTCGGCGTCGAACAAGGATGACGATGCGCTGGTCAAGCACCACACCGACGAAAAACAGCGCAAGGACATCATCGAGCGATTTCTGAAGCACGACAATCCGCTGTCGATTCTGGTGGTGTGCGACATGCTGCTGACCGGGTTCGATGCGCCGGTCGAGCAGGTCATGTACTTAGACTCGCCGCTGAAGGAACACACCCTCCTGCAAGCCATAGCCCGTGTGAACCGCACCGCCGACAAGAAAACCTACGGCTTGATCGTGGACTACTGGGGCGTGTCCGAGGCTCTGCAAGAGGCGCTGGCAATCTTCGCGCCGAGCGACATCAAGGGCGCCATGCACCCCAAGGGCGACGAGCTACCGCGCCTGCAAGCCCGGCACGCTGCCGCCATGCGCTTCTTCGTGCGAGTGAAAGACAAGAACGATCTCGACGCCTGCGTGGCCGTGCTGGAGCCCGAGGACGTGCGCGCCGAGTTCGACAGCGCGTTCAAGCGGTTCGCGCAGTCCCTGGACATGCTGCTGCCCGACCCGAGGGCACTGCCCTATGTTGCCGATGGCCGCTGGCTGGGCAAGATCCGGGGGACGGCCGCCGCGCGGTTCCGGGACAGCAAGCTGGACGTCTCCGACTGCGGCGAAAAGGTGCGCATGCTGATCGAGGACGCCGTGATCGCGGACGGCATCCAGATCCTGGTCAAGCAGGTGTCGCTGTTCACGCCCGAGTTCGACGCCAAGCTGAACGCGCTCAAGACCGACGAGGCCCGCGCCAGCGAGATGGAGCATGCCATCCGCGACGAGATCCACATCAAGCTAGAAGAAGATCCTGCCTTCTACACGTCGCTGCGCCAGCGCCTGGAGCAGATCATCGAGGACCGCAAGGCCAAGCGCATCGACGCGGCGGCGCAGTTGAAGATGTTCGAGGCGCTGACCAAGGACATCCGAGGCCGGGCCGATGCGGCCGAGAAAATGGGCCTGAGCCAGACCGGCCTGGCCATTTACGGCCTCCTGCACCTGCCAGGGGCCAAGGCGCGGGACGCCGCCGACGCGCCCTATGGCAAGCCCGACGAGGCCCAGACCGCCCTGGCTGGCCTGCTGGAAGAGCACCTGGCACCCCACGCCGAGATAGTCGATTGGCAGATGAAGGACGACGTCCAGCGCGAGATGCGCAAGGTGATCAAGAAACACCTCCGCGCGGCGGCCTATCCAGCCGAGCGGGTGGACAGCCTGGCCGAAGGCATCGTGGACCTGCTCAAGCGGAGGCGCCCCGCATGATGGCGATTGAGCGGTCCGAGGTGCGCTTCGGGCTGACGGCCATCCCATACATCGTCAGGCGCAGTCAGCGGCGCGGCACCGTGTCCATTGCCATCGACCCGGCCATGGGCGTCCTGCTGACCGCACCGCAGGCCACTCCGATCGCGCGGTTGGATCGCGTGGTGCATGACAAGGCACGATGGATCGTGGAGCGGCTCCGGCGTGGGCCGACGGGGGCGGAGCGCACGGCGCCGCGCGAGTTTGTGAACGGCGAGACCTTCCTGTACCTGGGCCGTCAGTACCGGCTGAAGATCGTGCCGGGTGCGGTGACCAGGGTAGCGCTCACGAGTGGCCGGCTGATGGTGACCCTGCCGGTGGGCAGCGCAGCGGCAGTGAGGAAGGCAGTGGTGGCATGGTACCGGCATCACGCCGCCGAGCGCCTGCCCGAGCGAGCCGCGATCTGGGCCAAGAAGATGGGTGTGCCCGTGCCGGTGGTGCTGATCCGCGACCAGCGGCGCCGCTGGGGAAGCTGCGACCCCAAGGGCAACCTGCGCTTCAACTGGCGGATCGTCCAGGCCCCGATGCGGCTGGTGGACTACGTGGTGGCGCATGAGTTGGTACATCTAACGCACCGGAAGCATACGGCCGCGTTCTGGGCTGCGCTGGGCAGGGTCATGCCGGACTATGAGGCGCGGCGGGAGCGATTGTGTCAGGTCGGGAGGCGCCTTGAATGGTGAGGGCGCATCCCGGATTCCTGCACAGAGGCGATGGCAAGGCAGAACCAATTGGACCGACGGAATCGCGGCCGTCTTCCTCCCGCCTTCTATTTCAATTCATCGAGCAACGCCTTGGCCTCGGCTAGCTCGGGATCTTCTTGCAACGCCCGCTTGACGAAGATGATGGCTCGGGCCTTGTCACGGGACTTGTGGGCGATGCGGCCCAGGCGGTAGTAGGCCACCGCGGAACCCTTGGGATCCTTGACCGGGTTGGCCGTCACCACACGCAGGGCGCGCATGGCCAGTTCGTCGTCGCCCGCGGCTTCGGCCAGGTCCGCCACCTCGCTGGCTATGGCCACGCTCTTGCGGTCGGTTTCCAGCGCCTTCTTCAGTGCTTGCAGCCGCCCCTCGTTGTCCCCCTTGGCCGCGGCCAACTGGGCCTGCCGCTGATAGAGGACTGCCAGCTCCTCGGCGCGCATTGTCTTGGCCTCTGCCAGCAGGCTGGCCAGCACTTCGGCACCGCGAGCGATTTCACCCATACCGATATAGGCATCAATGAGCAGCGTGCGGCCGACCCGCTCCGTGGGCCGAAGCGCCGCGGCCTTCTCCAGTGCGGTGGCGGACGCGGGAAACGCGCCGGCACCGAGCAGGGTCTCGGCCGCGCCGACCAGCAGACGGTAGCTCTCGCCTTCATCGGTCTCCCGGTCGGCCATCTGGATCTGCAACTCCGCAGCCTCGATGGCGTTGCCGCCGGCCTGAAGAAGCTGCGCCAGCCGCGCCAGCACCGGAGCGTGTCCCGGTATCTGGCGCAAGACCTCCTGCAGCCAAGGGATGACCTCGGCGCCACGGCCAATCTTCTCGCAAGCCGCGGCCATGGCCAGCACGGTTTCGGCCAGGGCCTCGCCTTGCTCGATCTGGGCCAGGCGCGACCACACGCTGGCAGCGGCGTCCCAGCGCTCCTCCGCCTCGAAGCGCACACGCATGCTCTGCAGAACCTCGCGGTCAGTGGGATGGGCGTCGATCCAGCGGAAGAGAATCTGATCGGCCTGGGCCTGGTCGCCCGAGCCGCGCACCACCTCGGCCAGTCGCAGGGTGGCGGTGCGGGCCGCGGCCAGATCGCCGGCCGCGGTCGCGCGTTCCGCGATGCGAGTCAGGGTCTGGCTCAGCGACGGCACCACTTCACTTGCACCCAGGGTCAGGGCTTCCTCCATGTCCGCCACCGCGGCTGTTTCATCCCCGCCCGCCGCGGCCAGCTCAGCACGCAGTTGCAGAAGGTCGGCGCGCCCTTCCTGGGCACCGTCCGCCAGGGCGTCAGTGACCACGGATCTCGCGGCTGCCGAGTCACCAGAAGAGGCGAGCGAGGCGGTCAACTCGCGCAATGTTTCGATGTCTCCTGGTGCGCCCTCCATGGCCCGGCGCAGGCTGCGGGCAGCGCCCGCTTCGTCGCGCAGCTTGTCGCGCTGGATGCGGGCCGCCTGGTGCAAAAGTGGACCGGCCTTGTCGGCGTCCACGCGCGCGGCCTCGCCGGTCAGCAGCGCCACCAGTTCCGGCCACAACTCGTGCTCGGTGTAGCAGGTCGTGAGGCGCTGGAAGAGGTCGGCGTCGTCCGGGCAGCGATTGCGGCCCAGTTCCAGTGCCCGTCGCATACCGGCGTCGTCGTGCAGGCGCGTGCGCAGCTCGGCGAGATCCACCGCGCGCGCCGCGGCCTCGGCGCCGCTCTCGCCAGCCAGGATCTCCTCGCTCAGCGCCGCACGCTCGGCCAACTCGTCCTGCTCGGATAGAAGATCGAGCAAAGAGAGTTGCAGCGACCGCCTGATCCCCAAATCGGAGAACGGCGCGGCCAGTACCTGGCGGTAGACCTTCTTGGCGGACGCAGGCTCGATCTTCTTGACCAGTTCGCCGAGCCGTCGCGCCAAGGCAACCCGTCCGGCCCCGGTTCCCGCACCCTCGCCGCTCGACAGCGCCTCGGACAAGACAGCCACGGCCCGGGTCATCTCGCCCCGCCGTTCATGGAGGTCAGCCAGCACCATGAGCCCCTCGGGATGGCTCGGATCCTCGGCCAAAACCTCGCGCAGGACGGCTGTCGCCTGCTCCTCCGTCTTCTTCTCGCCCAGCAGAAATTTGGCCCAGGCCAGGCGGGCCGTGTTGCGGTCGGAGCGGGCCATCAGCTTTTCCGCCAACTCGCGCACCAGGCTCTCCAGGGCCGCGCGGTTTCCCAGCCCCGCGTACAGGCGCAGAAGCGGCTCCCAGACTTCGCGGTCCAGGGGATAGAGCGTGCGCAGGTGCTCGAACAGCCGAGCCGCAGCTTCGGCGCTCTCCGGGTGCTCCGAGGCAGCGCGTGCCATCTCTCGCACCACCGGCGCCAGACGCGGATTCGGCCAAGCCTCGCGTGTGTCTTCCAGAATCCTCGTCACCCCGTCCCAGTCGCCGCGACTGCGCAGGCGGCGCACAAGATCCAGAATGGCCCAGGTGGCACCGCGCAGGCCGCCGGGCACCGCGCGCGCCAGAACGATCGCGCGCTCGATGAGCTTCTCGGCCCTGGCTCCTTCGCCCAGAGACACGGCCAGTTCCACCCCGTCGCGCACGTCCTCGCTGCGCGCGTCCGGCAGAGCAGCACGCCGCTCGTAGAAATCGAGGAGTACATGCTCGTCGGACGACGCCCGCGCCACTTTCTCGTACACCGGCATCACGCGGGCCAGGTCAGCCTCGGGCACGTGGGCTGCTTCGACCAGGGCCGTGGCTCGCGCCAGATCGGGCGAAAGATCCACGGCAAGCGCCAAGGCGTCCAGGCCTTCATCGCGGGAGCCGGGCAACCCGAGCTGGCACTCGGCCACGCGGAAGAGAAGATCGGCCTTCTCGGCCGGGTTGCCGGCGAGCTGGGACATGCGACGCAACTGCGCCGTCGCCCGTCGCTGCTCGGCCTCGTCGCCGACTTTCAGGCTGACCCGCGCCAGACCGGTCAAGGCCTCCGCCAGGCGTTGCCCGGTCTGCTCGACCCGGTGATAGAGCGCCGTCGCGCGCGCGACATCGCGCAGATCGTGCTCGGCCGCTTCCCCGGCCCGCAGCAACAGATCGGCCACGCGAGGCGCGTCGTTGGCGCGGCGAAGCTGATCGGCCGCGCTGGTCACCGCTTCGAGGTAGCGGCCAGCCTGGCCGAGCTTGGCCGCCAGGGCCCGCGCCTGCCCGTGCGCGCTCGCGCTGTCAGGCACCTTCTCGACGATCTTGAGCAGGGCTTCCAGCGCCTCGCCGCGACGGTCGAGCTTGTCCAGCACCTCGGCCAGCTCGCACACCACCGCCGCTTCTTCCGCGGCCAGGTTGGCGGCCGCCCGCCGCTTTGCCAAAAGCCCGAGCAAAGCCTCACTCTCGCCAGCGGCGAGCAGGGCAGCCTGCACACGGCGGGCCTCGACGGCATCGTGCATGGCTCGCGCCAGGGCCGAATCGAGCGCCTGGGCAGCGGCCTCGTTGCGGCCCAGGGCCAGGGCCAAGCGGCGCAGGCGCAGCAAGACCTCGCCGGCGGTGATCACGGCATCGGCCGACTGGCCCCGGCGGGCCAGCACCAGCAGCGCTCGGTAGGCCTTGTCGGCGCGCTCGAACTCGCCCACTTCCTCGGCCACCTCGGCCAGGGCAAGCTGCACCTCCATGTTGTCGAGCAACACGGAGGAAGCCTGTTCCAGGTGCTGCAGCGCCAGCTTGGGGTTCTTCTCGGCGCGCGCCACCTGCGCGACCTGATGGTGTAGCGCAGCCCGCTCGCGCGACTGGCGACGGCCGTACTCTTCCAGCACGCCTTCCAGCACCGCGCGCGCTTCGGCCAGGCGGCCGGCTGTGCGCAGACCCTCGGCCAGGGCGAGGCGCAGGCTGCGATCGGCGGGCGCAAGGGCCAGTGCCCGTTGCAAGGCCGGCACCGCCCGCTCGGGGCTGTGCAGATGCTCCTGGCAGACCAGCAGGGTCTCGCGCGCACAGGCCACCACGGCGTGCGGATTGTCCAGCCGGGCGCAGCGGTCGGTGAGAGCCCGCGCCAGCGCCTCCCAGCGCTCGGCATCGCGGTACAACTGGGTAAGCAACACCCACAGCTCGTCGGCGACCGGATCTTCGGCCAAGGCGCGCTCCAGCGAGGCCACCGCCCGGTTGTGCTGGCCGGCCGCCACGTAGGCGCGGGCCAGCTGCGCCGCGGACTGGCGGCGCTCGCCCGGATTGCCCAGCGACATGCGCTGCTCCAGCCACTGCGCCGCGAGCAGGGGCTCGCCCGAAGCGATGCACAGGCGGGCCAGGCTGTCGAGCGCAGCCGAGCTGCTCTCCAGCACGACCACGCGTTCCCAGGCCGCGACGGCGCGTGCGCTGTCGCCGAGCGGGGACTCGGCCAGGGCCGCGACTTCAGTCCACAGACGAGCGGCCCGCGCGCTGTCGCCCAACCCCTCCAGCTTGCGCGCCTGCGCGGAGAGAATGTCCGCCAGCTCGCCGAATCGGCCGCGCGCGCGCAGCAACGTGCCCAGGGCAGCCAGGGTGGCCGGGTGGCCAGGCAACTCCTCCAGGTTGGCCAGCAGCGCCTCGAATCGACCAGTGCGTCCCTCGACCACTTCGCCCAGTCGGGCGATCTCCAGGCGCAAGGCCAGGCGCGCCTCGCCGTCGGACAGCAGGTCCAGTTGGCGACGGCGCACGGCGATCAATTCGGAGAACTGCTCCGCCTCCTCGTACAGGCGGGCCAGAACCGCCATGGCCTCGCGGTCGTCGGGCTCGTCTTCGACGATGTGCCGGTAAACCTCGCGCGCCACGGCCTTGTCCGCCTCGATCGCAATCTTGCCGACGCGCGCGCGCAGGCCCTTTCTGTCATCGGCAGACAGGGGCAGCCGACTCGTGTCGAGCAGCAGGTCCACCGCCTGTCGAAGGTCGGCCGGATCCTTGCTGGCCAGAAGCGGGCTCACCAGGCCATCCACGGCGCGCAACACAGCCGCGGCCGGCACCAGCTGGCCCTCGGCAGGGCCGCCCAGACGGAGAAGCTCGACCGCGCGATGGTGCAGCACGGTCAGGCAGCGTTGCCCGAGTTCCATGTCGTGCAGCACGCGGCCGGCCAGATCGGCAGCCTCGGCCATGGCATCCAGATCGCGCGGGGCGAGCGCCACGATCTTCATCAGCGTGTCGAGCAAGGGTCGGCCCCCACGGCTGCGCTGGACCTGCGCCAGGCGACGCAGGGTCGGCAGGTGCTCGGGGTCGTAGGCCAGGGCGCGCAGCAGCGCCTGTTCCGCCCAGGCCTCGCTGTCGGCGACCGGATAGCCCGCGATGCGTTCCTCGATGGTCCGGGCAAAAGCGCCGGGCAGCGACGGACGACGGGCCAGGGCAGCGGACAGCGCCGTGCCCAGGGCCGCAAAGGTGGCGGCGGGATCGGCGGACGCGGCCGCCGTTTTCTCCACGATGGGCAGGTGCTCAGCCAGCAGCCGGTCGGGCGAGAACGGCTCTGCCATGGCGGTGTCAGCGGCCAGCTCGCACGCGCCGGTGTTGGCGGCCAAACGGATCACCGCCGCTCGCGCCTGCCGATTGTCGGGCGCGCCCTTGAGGGCTGCCTGATACGCACTGAGCGCGCCCTTCTTGTCGGTCAGTTTCTCCTCCAAGAGGCGCGCTTGCAGCAGGCGCAGGTGTACCGTGCGCGCCAGCGAGGGCGCCAGCGAGGCCGCGGCCGCCCCCAGGGACTCGGTCACCAGAGGCCAGCCCGAAAGGGCGGCAGCCAGACGCATGATCTCGCTTTCCAGATGGCCGTCGTCCGGGGCCAGGCGCAGAGCCGCGCACAGGTGCGGCAACGCCTCCTCAGCACGATCGGCACGCATCTCTGCCAGGTGCGCCGCCTCGGCGAGAAGACGCGCGCGCGCCCGGTCGTCCGCCGCCACGGCCAGGCGATGGGGCAGAAGAGCGAGCAGGGCAGCCCAGTCGTCGGCGGCTTGCAGGGCGCGGACAAGCGCCGCGACCGCAACCGGCCGGCAGGCGGCATCGGTGAGCAAAGCCGCCAGGCCATCGCGCGAGCCGGTCAACGTGGGATCGATGTCCAGTGCGCGCGCATACCACGACGTGGCGGCCGGGCCGTCGCCCAGCTTGGTCCGGCAAAGGTCAGCCAATTGCACGAAGAGCGCGACCAGGTGAGCCCTTTCCTTCTCACCGATCTTCGTGCCGAGCGCGAGCCAATCGGGCCAGCGTTCGGCCTGCGAGAAGAGATCAAGCAGCGCCTCGCTGGCTTCGCGATCGTCGGCCCAGGAATGCAGCACCTCCTGCAGCGTCGCGATGGCCTGCGCCGTCTGGCCCAGGTGCACGCTCTGCACACGCGCAAGTTGCATGAGATCGGCGCGGCGCTGGGTTGGCGGCAAGTCGATATTCGCGCGCCGGCGCAGCACCACGGCCAGATCAGCCCAGCGTTCGGCCGCGGCCAGCCGATCGACCAGACTGTCGAGCGCCTGGCGGTCGTTGGGGTCGGCCTGCAGCCGCGTCTCCCACAGTCGCATGGCTCGCTCCACCTCGCCCCGCTGCGTGGCCAGGTCCGCCGTCTCGCCCAGCAAGGCCCGCCGGGCGCCGGGCGTGGTCTCGAGGGCAGCCTGCTTTTCCAGCACGTCCAGACGCTCGGCCGCGTTCTCCTCGCCCTGCAGAAGCTGGGTCAGCTTGCGCAACGCCGCCAACACCTGCACCGGCTGCGCCGCCTCGTCCTCCACCACCTTTCGATACAGCACCTGTGCATCAGAGGCGGTTTCGTCACCGATTTGCGCCGCCTCCAGCCAGTAGGCCACGCGCAGCTTGGCATCCAAGGTGGCGCCCGCAGCGGCCAGCAGACCCCGCCGGTACGCCTCGGGCGCACCGGTCGCCTCGGCCAGGTACTTGAGCCGGACGCGCAGGGCCGGCTCGTCAGGATCGAGCGCCAGCATCTCGACCATCTGCTCGCGCGCCGCGGGCAGATCGCCTTGTCGATACAGGTGGTCGGCGATCTCGCGCACCAGCGCGCGCTTCTCGGTCGCTTCGGCAAATCCGAGCGCGGCCCGCAGCGCGACCGCCAGCCGATCGGGCCGATTCTTCTGGGTGTGGCGGGCACGCAGGATATCAAGCGCGCGCCAGCGCACGGTGGCAGAGAACTCGGCCCCGCTCAGCACGCGCTCGGCCACGGCGCAGGTCGGGCCGTCGTCGGCGATGCGGTTGTTGGCCAGGATGTGTTCGACCTCGTCGAGCGCCTGTTCGGGCTGGCCCAGCTTGTCCACGCACAGGCTGGCCAGGCGCAGGCGCGCCTCGTCGGCCTCCGTTCCCGGCAAGAGCGGCAGGCGGATGCGCAGCATATCGACCAGGGCCTGCCAGAGCCCTTGCTGTTCCAGGAGACGTTCCAGGGCCGAGGAGATATCGGGGGCAGCGGGCGTGGTGTGAAAGAGCGCCTGCAGGTAGCCGATGGCCCGTTCCGTCGCGCCCGAATCACTGGCGACCGCTGCCGCCTCTTGCAGAAGGCGATGGCGCCGGGCCCCTTCGGACACACCGGACAGCGCCTGATCGTAGGTGGCCAGTACCTCGTCCCAGCGTTGCTGGACCGAGAGCAAGATGGTGATGCGCTCGAGCGCCCAGTCGGCATCCGGGTCCGCCGCCAGAACCTGTTGTAAAAGCTCGACCGCGCGATCGGTCTCGCCCGCGTACCATTCCTCGAAGAAGCGCAGGGCGCGCTGGCCGAGCGTGGTCACCGTCTCGGGTTCGAGGCCCGGCTTGAGCAGCTTGCGATAGAGCGCGGCAAGCTCGTCGGGCTTCTGCTGCTGGCCTGCCAGCGCCTCCGCCTCGTCCCAGGCCGCTGCATTGCCCGGTTCGGCCTGGGCTGCTGCCAGCGCGGCCTTCAGCTTCTCGGCCGCGGCCTTGTTCTTCTCGGCGGCGGCCTTGTTCGGATCATCACGTCGCGAACCTGTTGATTTCGTGTCGCGTTTCATGACCCCTCGTCAATATGTGGGCGTGAGGTGAGGATAGTAACAGGTTCGCAATAGCGAGCATTGGCAAAGTTGGGGACACGCCACGGCCGGAAATCCCCGTCGCTGACGGGGAAAACTCGGGGGGCACTGCTGTGTCGGATTCGGACCGAGCCGTCGCGTCGCGAGGAGGCCCGGCCGCGACGCGCGCCGAGGGAAGACACTCGACGTATCTGACCGAGAAGTGAGTAAGCGGACGGGACCCGCAGAGGTCGCGTGGGGACGGTCGGGCTCTGCCTGACCGTCCATCCGCGGGAGGTGCGGAACCCTCCCAGGGTTCCGCCGACTGGGGACGCCGACGGGAGAATCCGACACGGCAGTGCTAGGCTGCGCCTGTGCTGTGGAATCTGTACGCAACCTGCTTCGATGTGGTAGCCGGGCTGGCGCCGTACCAGGACATGCTCGACGAGGTGGTGGCAGCCCTGGACCTGCGGCCGGGCCTGCGCGTGCTGGATGCGGGCTGCGGCACGGGCGCCCTGGAGGCGCGGCTGGCCGAGCGCCATCCCGAGGTCGAGGTGGTGGCGGTCGACGCCTCGCCCGCCATGCTGGCGCGAGCCCGGCGGCGGACCTGGTCAGTCAGCCCGCGTTTCGTGGACGGGGACATCGACGACTTCTTGGCCAAGGAGAAGGGGCGGTTCGACCGCGTGGTGAGCGTGAATGTGATCTGGGCGCTGGCCGATCCCTCGCGAACCATCGAGCACATGGCGAACTGTCTGGCCGAAGGCGGCCGCATGGTCCACACGACCCCGCGCTGGCGCTTCCGTTTCGACGTGATTGTCGCCCGTCACCTGCGGCGGGCGCGCGGCGTTCGAGCGTTCGCGCGTGGGTTGGCCCTGCTGCCCGTGCTGGCCGTGGCGGGGTTGCTCAACCTGGCCCTCGTGTTGCGGGTTCTGACAGCAAACCGCGCCTGGCGCGATCGCAGCCGCTGGCAGGCTGATGGGCTGGCGCGGCTGTTTTCGCGGCCGGGCCTCGGGCCGGTCGCCATCAGTCCCACTTATGCGGGCCAGGGATTCCTCGTCATGTGCGACAAGACGCCTGCACCCCTGTTATAGAAGGGGCCATGGATTTCCAAGAATTGATCCGCATCCGCCGCAGCATCAGGGCATACCGGCCAACCGAGGTGCCCGAGGATGTCCTGCACCGTGTACTGGACGCGGGCCGCGTGGCTCCCACCGCCTGCAATATCCAGCCCTTCCAACTTGTGGTCGTCACCGACCCCGAGGTGCGCGCCAAGCTCAAGGCCGCCTACCGCCACGACTGGTTCTGGAAGGCGCCGACGATTGTCGCCGGTTGTGTCGAGCCGGCCAAAGCCTGGGTGCGGGGCGATGGCTTCAATTCGGCCGAGGTGGATATCGCGATCGTCATGGACCACATCATCCTGGCGGCGACCGAAGAAGGCCTGGGCACTTGCTGGGTCTGCGCCTTTGACGAGCCCAGGGCCAAGGAGATCCTGGGCGTGCCCGAGGGCGTGCGCATCGTGGCCATGACCCCGCTCGGCTATCCTGCCGCCGAGCCCGCGCCTTGCGTGCGCAAACCCCTGCGCGAGCTGGTGCGCAAGAACCGCTGGTAGGATGCAGAAGAGATGCTGAAACGAGACGCTGCGAACGAGACCCAAGGTCGCCTTTAGATGGAGGGTTGTGGTTGCACTGTGCAACCACGGCGGGTAGAATTACGTTGTTTCAAAGGGTGTCCCATGCCGATCCTGCACGTACGCAATGTCCCCAAGCTGACCTATCAGCGGCTGCAGCAACAAGCCGCACGGAGGCAAACTTCGCTGAGCGCCGAGGTGGTCCGTTTGCTCGACTATGCCCTCTACGACGTGGACTCCCAACGGGCTCGTCGAGACGTACTGGACACCATTCACCGACGTCGCCGGGCCACGCGGCCCGTGAAGGGCAGGCCTGACAGCGTGGCGCTGCTCAGGAAAGACAGGTCTCGGTGAAGCACCCAGTGGAGAGCCTCGTGATCGACGCCAGCGTCTGCGTGAGGCTTTTTAGCAACGAGCAGGGCGCGGAAGAGGTGGCCCGGTTTTTTGACTGCGCCGCCGCCTGCGTAGACCTGCGCCTGTGCGTGCCCGAGCTGTTCTTCGTCGAGTGTGCCAACGTCTTCCTCAAGCAGGCCCGGCGGGGCGACTACTCTACCTCGGCAGCCAAGAAGAACCAGGCCGCGCTGTGCGCTCTTGCGTTCAAGCCCTACCCGGTTGAGCCCTTTTCCAGCAACGCGCTCAACTTGGCGGCTCGCTATGGTCTCAGTGCCTACGATGCGCTCTACGCCTGCCTCGCACATTTCCTCAAGACGACGCTGGTTACCTGCGACGTCCGCTTGATTCGCGCCCTCGCCGGCAGCGCAATCAGCCTGTCAGATCCCGTGGCTGCGTTGCGCTTGTTTGAGCCGCCCGCATGATCGACCAGGGATTTCGGCTCCCTTGCAAGGCGAAGCGCATGAAGCGGCCGCGGTTGCCCAAAATCTTGGACTGCGAGATGATGGGGAGCGGCCGTTGATGGACGTCCCCCGAGGAGCATCTCCTGTCCGACCGCCAGCGCCGAGCAGCCGCCTGAGCCGGAGGCTGGCCGTCGATGCCCAGCGATCAGGACACTGACGCGCATTCTGCTACCTTAAGAAGCAGGCTACGATAGAGGTCGACGATTCCAAAAATGCCGACGAACCAGGCAGAAGAACCCGTCGCCATTGTAACCGGGGCCAATGGGGTCATTGGCAGGGCCATTGCCGCTGGCATCGCCAAGGCTGGCTTTGCAGTCGTCATGGTTTGCCGGGACGAAAAGCGCGCAGACGAGGCTCTCAAAGAGGTCCGCCGAGCGAGCGGCAGCTCGGATGCGCGGGTTGAGCTGGCCGACCTGTCGCGACGCGAGTCCGTGTTCGCGCTGGCCGCGCGTTGGCAGGGGCGGCTCGACGTGCTGGTGAACAACGCCGCCATCGCGCCCCGACGCCGAAGCGAAACCCCCGATGGCATCGAGCTGCAGTTCGCGACCAACGTGCTCGGCTACCTGTGGATGATGCGCGCCTTCGAGGCGACGCTGCGGCGATCGGCTCCGGCGCGCGTGGTGAATGTGGCCAGCTACTGGGCCGGCGATCTGGATCTGTCCGACCTGCAGTTCCAGCGGCGTCGCTACGACAATGACCAAGCCTATCGCCAATCCAAGCAGGCCAACCGCATGTTGACCGTCGCCTTCGCGCAAAGATGGCGCGACTTTGGCATCACCGTGAACTCCTGTCACCCCGGCGACGCCAACTCGGCCTTGAGCAACTCGCTCGGGTTTGGCGGCAGCGAGACGCCCGAACAGGCCGCGGCCACGCCGGTGTGGCTGGCGACCGAGCCGTCGCTGCGCGACGTCACCGGCCAGTATTTCGCCAATTGTCGGCCCGCTCGCTGCGTCTTCGCGGCCGACGCGCAAGCCATCGCCGATCTGGACGCGATCTGCGCCAAGTACTGATGCACTCTTTCGTCGAAAAACGGAAAACCGCCCGCTATGCTTGAAACTCAACATCCCTCCGAGGTACCGAGATGCAAATTGGGAACGAGACCGTTGTCACCATCCACTACACGCTCACCGACGAGAAGGGCGTGATCCTGGATTCTTCCGCCGGCGAGGAGCCAGTTTCCTTTGTTCACGGAGCTGGGACCATGATCCCGGGTCTGGAGAAGGCACTGCTCGGCAAGTCGGCCGGCGATGCACTCAAGGTTTCGGTCGCCCCGGCGGACGGCTACGGGCTACGCGACGAGGAGCTGGTGCAAAAAGTGCCGCGCAAGAACTTTCCCATCGAGGACGTCGAGGTGGGCATGCACTTCCAGACGCGCAGCCCGAACGGGCCGCGCATCGTCACGGTGCTGGCCACCGACGACCAGGACATCACCGTCGATGCCAACCACCCGCTGGCCGGCGCCACGCTGAACTTCGACGTCCAGGTGCTGAATGTTCGCGCTGCCACTCCCGAGGATCTCGCGCCGCCCAGTTGTGGTAGCTGCGAAAGCTGCAGCGGCCACCACCACTAGAAATCACATCTTTAAAAATCACATCTTCGCGGGCTCGTCGATCTCGCGCGCGGCGGCCGGATGCTTCTTGGGGCTGGGCCGGGCTGCTTCCTTCTTCGCTGGCTCCAGCGCGTAGGTGGCCCGGAGGTCAGCGTCCAGGGCGATGTCCTGCGCGGAAGGCAAGTAGCCGTCGAGCGTCAGACGAACCCGCAGCGGGCGGGGCGAAGACTCCAGCTCCATATCCTGCGGCGTGATTCCGAGGACGACACCGTCAGACTCGCGCACGATGCGCGCACCCGTGGGCAGAGTCTCGAGGTGCACGCGCACGCGCTTGGGCGCCGGAGCGGCTGGAATCGGGGGCGGCGCAGCCGGCACCGTGCCCGCCGACATGACAGCGGGGCTCGCCGGCACAACCGGCCGCCTCTCGTGGCCGAGCAGCACGACCGCGACAACGGCAACGGCCGCGGCAGCTGCGATTGCCACGCCAATTGACCAGCGGCCCAGGCGCGTGCGAACCGTGGTGACTGCGGATGACTCTCTCTCGCCCGCAGTGTTGGACAGGGTGGTCTTCCCCGGAGCCAACCCAGAGCCCGCGGCTGCGTTGACGGTGTTCTGGAGCCCTTTCTGCACGTCCACCGCCGACTGCGACAGCGCGTAGGGGGCGGCCACTATGCCCACGGCTGCGGCCAGCGCCGACTGGACCTCGGCCATGGACTGAAAACGATCTTCCGGCTTCTTGGCCAGCATCTTGAGAACCGCCAACTCCAGACCGGATGGAATGTTGGGCTCGATCTGGCGCGGCGGACGGGGTGCCTGGTTCAGGTGCATGTTCAACAGCGCGCCGAACCCTTCCGAAATGAAAGGGGGATGTCCGGTGAGCAACTCGTACAGGATGGCTCCCAGCGAATAGATGTCGCTGCGCCAATCGACTTCCTTGGTGCCCAGACACTGCTCGGGCGACATGTAGATCGGCGTGCCCATGAGCGCGCCGGTGCGGGTCTTGACTATGCCGCCGGGCGCGGTGGTCTGCAGCTTGGCAATGCCGAAATCGAGCACCTTGATGTGCTCGCTGCCGGGGTTGGCCTCGTCGGGAACCACGAACAGGTTGTCGGGCTTGAGATCGCGGTGAACGATGCCCTTGGCGTGGGCCGCACCCAGCGCAGAGGCCGTCTGCATGACCAGCGCGACCGCCTCCTGGGCCGGCAGCTTGCCCCTGCGCTTGATGCGCGCGGTGAGCGACTCCCCGCGCAGCAGCTCCATCACCAGGTACGAGATGCCGTTGTCCGTGACCCCGGAGTCGAGGATCTCGATGATGTTGGGGTGGCGAATGGAATTGGCCGCGCGCGCCTCGTTGATGAAACGTGCGAGTGCCTGCTCGTCGTGGCCCAGCTCGCTGCGCAGCACCTTGATGGCCACCTGGCGGCCGATGCTGGGGTGTTCGGCAAGATACACTGCCCCCATTCCGCCCTCTCCGAGCAGGGCGGTAGCGCAGTAGTTGCCGAAGCGCTGGCCAATCACAGCGCTGCAGCTTATCGCCTTTTCCCGCTTCGCGCAGCGCCTGTCGTAGGCTCCGGGATTCGGAGTGGCGGGGCGCGGTATAGGTGTGGGTAGCGACCTCAAAGCGTTTCATCGGGACCTCCCTGCGGCCACAGCCGTCGGGCAGCGATGACGGTCCCCGAGCCCGGCGCAAGCACGAAACGACAGGGGCAGCGCGAAACCATCCCGGCCTGTGGCGGGTGCGAAGCCGTTAAGAGCCGCAGCGCTCGCGAAGAACGCCACGTGGGACGAAGCTGCAGTCGGATACGAGTTGGGCAGTCGCACGGGGCATCAGATCCACCTTCCTGTGCGCTCGCTCTTACGATACCATCGAGTTGGTCTTAAATGGCAGAAAGACGCGTAGACCGTATCGAGAGACGCCTCCGTGCACTGGGAGGCAGGGCGCGACTTCAGCAGCTCTTGGAGGAGATCAGAACTGAGGAAGGCAACGAGGACTTACCGTACCAGTCGCTGTACATCGCGATCCAGCTCGAGAACCAGCGACTTCAAGAGCTTGGGGAACGGACACGATTTGTAACTTCGCGGGACGGGGAAGATCGCGGTTGGATCAGGCTTCGCGAAACGAGTGAGTTCGCGCAGGGATCCGCAGCCCAGGATATCGAGGCGCGAGTCCATGAAAAGAACGAGGCCGTTGGCGGAGAAATCCGCGCTTGGTTACAGCACATGGACTGGAGAACGTTTGAATCAACTTTTCTCACTCGGGTATTGGAAGCCCTCGGGTTCCAGGATGTCCAGATCACGCAGGCCACACGCGATGGTGGCGCCGATGCCCGAGTGGCGTATCGCCGTGGGGTCGTAGAAGCGCGAGCCATAGTGTCTGCAAAAAGATGGACCACTCGCACTGTTCCCGTCGATGAAGTCCGCATGCTCCGGGGCATAAAGGGCGATGAGGATACGGCCATCATTGTTACGACCGGCCGATTCAGCCCTGATGCTCAGGCAGAGGCGAAGCCCGGTCAGAATCAGCGGGTTGTCTATCTAATCGATGGGGATCAGCTGATCGAGGTCTGCAAACGCAACCAAATCGGCGTGAAGAAGGTTCAGCTTACCGAGCTTCTCATTTTGGATCCTGAGGTTGCCGTTGCCCGTGAAGCCGCGCCGGACAACAATCTGGGGAAGACACCAGAACCAGAGCTGCAAGAGTCGATCTCTGTTGACGGTTCTGGCGTTCGGCGCCTACGAGACGAGATGCTTGGTGATCCCGAGCGCGGCCTGTCAGTTGAGGAGGTGGCGGAGCTTTCGGGATACAAGGCCAGTACGGTTCGCGTATATCTTTTCGACGAAGCACGGCGAAAAGCGCTCGGCGAGGCAATTCGCTCCGATGCACAGGCTCGAGTGCGGGCGTTGGCAATTGTATCGAGCCGGCGCGGGTTTGAGGATTCCGAGTGAGCGCCGCCATAAAGCCGTTGCAGCGCTCGCCCACACCGCTGAACGGCAAATCGTTATGCCGATTCACTCGGCAATGATTTCGTTGAGGCCATCAGTCACTTGCGCCAATTCTTCCTCCGAAGCGCGAGCCAGCTTCTTCCCGATTCTCTCCGCCGAGAGCGTACGCACCTGAGCAATCTTGATCCATGA
>Ga0181527_1002234_pt1 | contig 18586 bp, 14 predicted proteins | sample PEATcosm2014_Bin_30_FD_119762 | JGI IMG/M metagenome (GOLD analysis project Ga0181527, IMG submission 119762) | Peatland microbial communities from MTU Mesocosm Facility, Houghton, MI, USA - PEATcosm2014_Bin06_60_metaG | ecosystem: Environmental > Terrestrial > Soil > Wetlands > Peat | place...
GCTGGCGGAGATCCTGGCCCCGCACACCCTGACGACGCACTTCAAGAATTACCGCATCCTCCGCACGCCGGACGGCCTGGCCCTGGCCAACTGCGCGCTGGGCGACGGCGACATCGACCAGACGGCCATCGCCGAGCTGCTTGCCAGGCACAACCCCCAGCTCCGGCTGAACATCGAAGTCCACTCGCAGTTCGCGCCGTTTCGGCTCGATGTTCTGCGGCGGACCTGGTGGTCGCGGCATCCCGCGCCCCCGGGCGACGGCCTGGCCTGGTACCTGGAGCAGGCCTGGACCCGCCCCCTGCCGGACCCCTGGCCCGACAATCTGCCCGACGGCAAGCCGTCTTGGGACCGCGAATCGCAAGACCTGCAAAGCTCGGTTCGCTGGGCCCGCACGGCCCTGGCCCATTTACTGACCTGAGACAAGGACCTGCCCCATGGCGACAAACAAAACAAAGGCTGTCGAGCGTAAGGAAGTCCGCATCGGCCTGTTGGGATGCGGTTTCATGGGCAAGTGCCACAGCAACGCCTACAAGACAATCCCGTACATTTATGCGTCGGCCAACGTCATGCCGCGGCTGATGGTCCTGTGCGACCAGAGGGCCGACGTGCTCCAGCGGGAGGCCGCGCGCTACGGGTACGAGGAGCACACGACGGACTGGCAGGAGATGGCCGCCGATCCGCGGATCGGACTGCTGGACAATTGCGGCCCGGACCCGCTGCACCCGGAGCCGTGCATTGCGGCCTTGGCAAACGGCAAGCACGTGGTTTGCGAGAAGCCGATGGCGGTTTCGGTTGCGGACGCCCGCCGCATGCGCGATGCGGCGGCGCACGCGGCCGGCAAGGCGATGTGTACCTTCAACTACCGCTTCATGCCCGCCGTGCAGTTCGCCAAGAACTTGATCGGCGAGGGCAAGATCGGCGCCGTCTACCAGATCCGCGTGCAGTACTTGCAGATGGCCGGACACGACCCGTCGCTGTCGCCCCAACAGGCATGGTACTCGGCCTGGCCGCACTCGGGCGGGTTGCAGGGGATCGGCAGCCATGCCATCGACCAGTGCCGCTTCCTGGTCGGCGAAGTGGCCAGCGTCTCGGCCCTGGTGCGGACGTTCAACCGCGATCGGGCGATTCCCAGCGCCGGCTGCTCCGCGGAAGTGACCGCCGACGAGGCCACGGCCGCCGTGCTGGAGTTCGCCAACGGCGCGATCGGCGTGGTGGAATCGTCGGTGGTCGCCACCGGCCGGAAGAACTTCCTCGCCTGGGAGATCAACGGCTCCCGCGGCTCGCTGCGGTGGGACCTGGAGCACCCCAACAGCCTGTTCGCCTGCCTCGGCGGCCAGGCCGACGACTCGCTGCTGGGCTTCACGGAGATCTCCGTGACCGAGAGTGGTCATCCTTACGTCGGCCCGTGGTGGCCGCAGGGCCACAACATCGGCTGGGAGCATTGCCACATCATCGAGAAGTTCCACTTCCTCAAGGCCGTTGCTCACGGCGAGCCGCTCTGCCCCTCGCAGGCGACGTTCGAAGACGGCTATCGCGTGGCCGTGATTATCGACGCGATGCGCAAGTCGAGCCTCGCCGGATCGCGCGTTGCGGTGACGTTCTGACCCGGATTATTCAGGGCCAGACGCTATTTGGGGGTGGCTGCTGGCCGTCAAGCAATTGGTCTGACACCTTTCCACTGCCCAAGAATCCATCGGGGGGTTGGTCATGGTTCAGCCCTGCACTCCGGTAGACCGGCATAGTTGCCAAGTCGGGGCTGGGCCGTCACCGTTTGCCGGTTTTCCCCAACCTGACCTAACCCTACAGGAGGGCAGGATTTGTGGGTGCCCGGATGATTGCGGGCACAACGCGCCGGGGGTAAAATCGGCCGTCGCTGGACGTGGCGTTGTCATCCGCCCCAAGCAGGCGTCGGCGATGCTGGGGGTTCCTTCGCTTCATTCGGCAATACGTCGAGGAGATTCCCATCCCCGCGGTCCCGCCCGTCGAGCAGAAGGCGTTGGAAGGCCTGGTGGGCCGTATCTTGAAAGCCAAGAAGGGAAACGGGGCGGCAGACGTTCGGGCGCTGGAGCGGGAGATAGACCAGCGTGTCTGTGCCCTCTCCGGCCTGACGCCCGACGAGATCAAGATCGTTGAGGATTCCACGCGGTGAGCACGCGGACGCAGAACGAACAGAAGTTCGGCCAATGGGATGACCTGCCCGGTGGCGGCCGTCGCTATCGGCTGGACGTGCCGGGCCGCCAAGGCTGGATCGCCCGTTACCTCAAGGAGGTCGACGCCAGTGAAACGACGCTGCGGTTCTGGCAGGAGATTTACCACGACCGAGGCAACGTGAGCGAAGTACACCAGAAATATCCGGTGGACACGGGTCACCAGAAAGTATAAGATTAGAGCATGGTGATTGCGAGACAGACGGTTGCGGACAAGATTGCCGGTTACCTCCACCACCAGATCGCACTGGCGCAGTTGGTGGACTGGGCCGAGAGTGCCATGCTGGACGGGGACTTTGCGGAGCAGGACGTCGGGGCCCTCTCCGCGGTCATTTCCCGCCTGGGAGTGGCAGACGTGCGCGCGTTTGGCTTGACGTGGGAAGATTGCGAACGGCTGCTCCGGCAACTTGGCTATGCCGCCCGCGTGGACGTCGTCGTGGCCCAACCCTGACGCGCAAGATCGTCGCCGCCCCAGCGAGACCATCCGCATCATGGGCGAGGCGGTCGATTACTTCCTTGCGGCAGCGCTCGATCGCCGGGCGGAACAGCACCACGCCAGCCGCCCCAGCAGGCGGAAGTAGATCATCAGCGACGCCACCATCGTCAGGGCCACCAGCGGGATGGCCAACAGAAGGCTCCCCGGAAGCAGTGCCGCGATCACAATGCCGCCGGTCGCCGCCAGGAGCAGGCTCGTTTCCAGGTAGAACCCGATCCATGCGCGGCAGTTGCGGAGCAGGCTGCGGCAAACCGTCTTGGACAGCGGAACAAAGGGCGAATTCACCTCCAGCATGGAGAGCAGCACGAGCGGAAACAGCACGACCGGCATTCCGACCATCGCATATCCGCCGGGCAGTTCGAGCTGGCTGAGCAGCCAGTCCAAGCCGTTTCCCGCCGCCACGCTGAGGGCCAGGCTGTTGATCACGAAGAACGTGCTGCCGGCCCAGTCGAGGAAGGCGGAGGGATCGGGCCAGGTTTCCACGTCGTCCGCCCCCGCGGCCGTGTCGGCGAGGATAGTCAACAGGTTGATGGCAAACACGCCTGTCCAGCCCAGCGCCAAGCAGACCGCCGTGGCCACGAGAATCGGGCTGAGGATCGCCGACCCTATCGCGCCGAGGCCCCCACCTGCCACGATGTCCCGCGCCATGTACCAGCCGAGCTGCCCCATGCAAGCGATCGGCATCGCCCCGGCCGAAAGCCAGAACCATTTGGCCCAGGTGCCGTGGCGCCAGGGGAAGGTGAAAACTCCCGAGACGAGCGGCCAGCGCGGCGGCGGTCGGCTCGGGGGCAACCGGCCGTGTTCGTCGAGCATTTGGCTGAACCGGCCGGCGAAGCGCACTTGCGGCCGGTGGAAGGCGGGTGATCGCGGTTCGTCGGCCGTTCGCGCTCGGGTATCATACGGGCCACTGATCTCCTTTGTCGGGTCCGGCTTGGGCCGCTTGTGCGCGGGCGACGGCACCGTGACCGGTCGGCCGCAATCGGGGCAGATCAGCGCGTGGCCGGCCTCCGCCGCCAGCGCGTGCAGTCGCGTGCCGCATGGACAGGCGAAGCCGACGTGCTCCTGACAGGCCACCGACTCCGGCGGCGGTTGGCCGATTTCCTCACGGACCTCGTACGACTCGGTTGTGGGGCAAGTCTCCCGGTTGCCGCCCGGCCGTGGCGGCGGCACGACCGTCGGGGTGCCGCAATCCGGGCACGTGACCGTGCTGCCCACCCGGTCCGGCGTGACCTGCATGAGCGTGCCGCACAGCCCGCAAACCACAGGAATGTATGCCACCCGCGGGATCGGGGGCGATGCCGGATCGTAGTCCTCGCACAAGGCGTAGGCCTCCGGCGGCAGGGGCTGTTTGCGGCGGCGCGGCTCGGGTTTCGGGGGAACGGTCACGGGCGTGCGGCAGTCCGGGCAGGCAATCTGCTGCCCGACCTGCTCTTGCGGGGCCGTCATGCGCGTGTGGCAAAGCGGGCACGCAAAGGCGATTTCCGGCGCCATCTCCACGCCCCGAGCGGAGTCGTCGTGGAAAGTGTACTCCGCGAAGTCCCTGCGGCGGCTCTCGCGCGGCACGTCAACGGCCGATTGACACAACGGGCACCGCTGCCGTCGGCCGGCATAATCTGCCGGGGCCTTCAGCGGCGCCGTACACCGTGGGCAGCCGAAGTGAATAAAGCTCTCGCTGGGCGACATGCTGGCTCGCGCAGGTGAGGTTGGGCCCTCTCTATTAGGGTAGTGCATGGAGATATGGGGCACAAGCAGCCCCCGTCTCTTCCCAACGTTCCGCCGCTCGGGACCCTACAAGCCGACGGAATTCGCGCGCGACATGACCCCGCCGAACTGGTTCTGCTTGCCGAGGGACCTTCCAGTGGGTAAGATACGCGACATGATCGGAGGAAGCGACAAGGGTACGGTCCACGCAAGCCCTGGGAGGGTATCGTGCGTCTGCCGGCCGGCTCGCTGACCACTACCCGAATCGAGTCGCGAGGTCCGGGGGAGAAGACGCCTGCGCCCCGCACGTTTCAGCGCGCGATATCTGCGGCTCCGCGACAGGCGTGGGCGTGGGAAATCACCGTGCCCTGACATGGCGTTTTTCGCGGTCAGGGCATCACAAAACATGGTCTTATGTCAAGACTCGGCACAAAACGGGCAGTCATTTCTTCAGCAGTGACCCTCGTCCTGGCGTGATGATGATCTATCCCAATCCGCTCAATCCCCAGCGATACGTGCTGCTGGTGCCCGAGATCATGGGCAAGTGCGATGCCCTGGCCGTCGGGCACGTCACTATCGAAATGTGCTACCAGGGCGATTGGCTGGTCGTCAAGCCGGGGTTCCACTGGCCCGACAAGTGGTATGCCGATCAGGTCGTGGGCGGATACTTCGACTCCGCGTGGAAGGTCGCCGCACCGCCGCCGACGCCGGCCAAGTGACTGCCGGACGGCATCTCGATGTGTCTCGGCAAAGCCGAATATCTCAAGGCCCTCGCCGCGCAGGCGAGGAACGTCTACTTGCCCATGAGGTGATCGAGCACGGCCCATTCCAGGGCTTCGTAGTCGCGGGCGGCGATGCACTGCCGCTGGACATCCTTGGGGAACGTGCGGACCTTCTCGACCAGGCGGAGGAAGATTGCGCGGCTGTTGGTCAGGTGCCGGCAGGCAAGGTCGGCCGGCTGGGTCCGCATGGCCTTCACGTCCAGGCCCACGAAACGCCCGCTGGCCGGGTAGCCGCCCAGCTCCAGCACGCGGACCTGGTTGTAGGCCCCGCGGAGGTTGGCCGCGCCGAACGACTTGTCCTGGTCGAACTTCAACCCGTTCTGGTCGTTCAGGTGCACGCTCCAGAGCTTGCCCAGCGAGAGGGCGAAGGCCATTTCGTCCGAGGGATCGAGCCCGGCCAACAGGGCATGGGCCGTCTCGATCAGCCCGCCGACCCGCTGGGGATCGACCGCCCGGCCGGCCAGGGCCAGGGCGTGGCCGATCGTCGGCACGTAGGCGTGGTCCATCGGCTCGTTGGGCTTCGGCTCGATGGCGATCTCCACGTGGTCGTTATAGCGGAGCACCTCGTTGATCGCCTGCAACTGCCGGCCATAGGCCTCGATGGCGTTCTTGGCTTCGCGGATGTAGGTGCCCTCGCGGGCGAGCCAGAGCACGATCAGCTTTGTGCCCAGGTAGTCGGCGATGTCGGCGGTGCGCTTCAGGCGGTCGCCGGCCCAGCGACGGTCCTCCGCCGAGTTGGACGTGAAGCCGCCGTCGATTCCCCTGGGGCTTTCCCACAGCCGCGGCGCGACGAACTCGGCCGTCAACCCCTCGCCGTCGAGGACCTTGCGGACCTCGCGGGCTTCCTTCTCGACCTGGGCCGGCGACTTGTCGTCCACGTCCGGCACCGCGTCGTCGTCGTGAAACTGCACGCCGTCGAAGCCAAGCTGCTTGTAGCACTTGATCTTTCGGGCGAAACTCAGGCTGGGACGGACGGGCGGCCCGAAGGGATCGGCTCCCTCGTGAATGTTCCACGGCCCAAACGAAAAGCGGTAGTCGGCTGCCATGATCGCACGTTCTCCTTGTTGCTTGGGGGCCTCATTTCACCGGCTCTTCAATCCATCGCCGGTAGCACGGACCACACAGATAGAGCACGAGCCGCCGGTAGACCTGGTCGAGCAGCTCTTGCTCGGACAATTCTCGCATCTGCTCGAACAGCCGCGCTATTTCCAGCCGGGGATCGTGTTGCAGGTCCTCTTCGGAAAAGCTGGGCGGGGAGGGATCGGCCAGGGCCTCGATCCGCACCACGTAGAAGTTGCCCTTGCCCGGCGTCAGCTCGGCGCCGCAACGGGCGCAGAGCAGCGCGGCTGGGCCAGGTTGGCTGGGTCCATGCATGGACGTATTGTACGGTATCCTGCCGGTGCTGTGCAGGAGGGGCGGGCGACAGCATGTCCGCGGCCGCGTGGCGGCAGCCTGCTGCCGCCCATGCCCCGCCTCAGGGCTGCTTTCCGCCGCCCTTAAGGCTCAGCGCGTAGAGATACCTCATCGAAGCGACGTACAGCACGCCGTTGGCTGCCACCGGCGAGCTGTAGCAGCCGCTGCCGATCTTGACCGTCCGCAGCAGATGCTTCTCTCTGCCGAGGGCGAAGATCGCCAGGCCGCGGCTGGTGGGCACGTAGAGGCGGCCGTCGGCCACGAGCGTCGAGCCCCAGATCCGCCCGTTGACCTCGTGCGTCCAGCAGGCTTCGCCCGTGCCGGCGTCCACGCAGTGAACCACGCCGAACGTCTCGCCGACGTAGACCAGTCCGTCGGCCACGGCGACGGTGGACATGCTGCGTCCGATGTGACCGTAGCTCCAGACAAGGCTCCCCTTGAGCGGATCGATGCAGACGAGGTTCCCCTTGCCCTCGCCGCGGTTGGGATCGCGGCCGATGGTGACGTAGACGCGGCCGCCCGCCCAAGCCGGCGTGCCGACGATCTCGCTCGGGCCGTTTTCCTCCCGGTAGCCCACGGGCCTGCCGTTGCGGAACTTGCACTCCGGCGGCACGCAATCGACCGCCCAGACTTTCTTGAGCGTGGCCGGCTTGCCGTCGGCCGGCGGGGTGACCGGCTCGAAGGCGTAGCAAAGGCCGTCGCCCGCGCCGAAGAGGATCAACGTCTTGCCGCCGGCCTGGCAGAGCGAAGGGCTGGACCACTGGCCCTTGAAGAGCCGCGTGCCGATCCGCTCGTCGTCCTGGGCCACCAGGCGGCCGGTCCGTTTGTCCAGGACGATCAGGCTCGGGGCCAGGGGGTTGAGCACCTTGGTCTCCGCGCCGTTGATGCCGTTGCCCGTGCAAACGTAAACATAGTCGCCGCAGACGAGCGGCGAACAGGCCGTGCCGTCGTGCGGATGGGCGTCGAGCTGCTCGAAGATGTTGTAGCGCCAGATGATGTCGGCGTCGGTCGGCCGCAGTTGGACGGTGGGCCGCTGCCCGGCGGGAGCGTCGTCGGCCGCCGCCAGGTACGACGCCTCGTCCAGGAACGGCCCGTCGTTGCCGTTGGCCAACCCCTCGACGTCCAGGCACAGCACGTCGGTGCGGTGGCTGACCAGGTAAGCGCGATTGCCCTCGACGGTGACCGAGGAGCAGACGCCGTAGCCGTTGTCGGAATGGGGCGCCCGGCGCTCCGGCAGGCGGGGCATCGCCAGCTCCCAGAGCAGCTTGCCCGTCTGCTCGTCCAGCGCGAGCAATCGGCCGCCCGCGTTGTCGCCGTTCCAGGTGGTCTTGCCGTCGCGGGACACAGTGTTATTGGTGCCGACGAAGACCCTGCCGCCGGCGACGGTAGGGGTCCCGTGGGTCCGCGCGCCGAGCTTCACGACCCACTTGACATAAGGTCCGCTCAGCGGCTCGTTGGCGGATTTCTCTTTTTCGCCGTCGGGCTGGAAGCCGTCGGGGAGCCCTTTCTCCTGCGAGACCATGTTCCGCTGCGGCGTTCCACCCCACTGCGGCCAGTCCCCTCCCGCCGCCGGCAAGCCCTGTGCGAGAACCATCGAACCGAAGCAAACCAGCAGGGCTCGCTGCATGAAACTTCTCCTTGCCAAACGGCCCGAGCGGCGGTCTTCCTGCCTGCGGGGGGTGGACTGGCGGTGGGGCAGGCTGTAGCTGGCGGGATAATCGCGGCGGGACCGACGCGGCTTGTCTACAATGTTCCTTCAAGTGTAACCGCAGCCATCGCGGGCCGCAACGAGCCGGAGTTGACGCCGCATCGGCGGGCGTCGAGAGTGAGCTAACGGGTAGGTCCCGCTTGCCGAGCGGGACTTTGGGCGCCGACAAACTCTGGCAATCGTCCAAGTCCGTTCCGGCAGAACGGACCTACACAGCACCAGTCCGTTCCGGCAGAACGGACCTACACAGCACCAGTCCCTTCCGGCAGAAGGGACCTACGGGGCGGCCCATTGAGTATGGAGGATCCGTCAATGGCCAGGGCGGGATGCGCGTGTTGGTCAGCGCCCTTGCGATTTTCCAATAGCTTGCTCCTCTTCGCCCCCCTCCATCCGGGGCAGGCAGCCAGGGGATTGCCTCGGCCCGTGGAGCCGGCCGGCCGGGCAACGTGACGAGCGGGTGGGGCTGCGGGGCGGGCCCTGGGGTCGCCCGCTGCGTCCCCGCGTCTCCGCGTCCCCGGGTCCCCGCGTCCCCGCGTCCCCGGGTCCCCGCGTCCCGATGCCGCGGAACGGGCTCCGGGCGGGGCGTTTTCCGCCGCTTGGCGGCGGGCCGTTTCGCAGGGCGGGCCTTGCCGGTCGCCGTCTTGCTGGTTGCCCGCCGGGTTTTGGGCTTGGTTCTCACGCCCTCCATGATAGCGGATAATGGACGTGTGTTCAATAGCGGGAATCGGGCCAGTTTGCGGGAGGAGGCGATTGGGGATTGGGGATTGGGGGCTGGTGGCCGGCGGCGGCTGGCGGGCCCCTAGCCGTTAGGCGGGGGAGTCGAGACGGGGGCGGCCAGTTGTCGTAGCCCGCCTCGCCAGTAATAGCTGCGTCACGGTTTCGACTCCCGAACAGCCGGGCACGCCACGGCGACCTAGCAGCACGCGGGACGGCCATGTAGAATATCCCCGTCGCGGTCCGGACACCGTATTCCGAAAGGATCGGGTACTCCGATGAAGTTGCTCGTCAAGGACGTCATGGAGGCGGCGGGGATATCGCTGCCGGCGCCGCAACAAATCGCGGGGCATGAGGACAACATCGGAGAAAACATGTTCGTGCCGCTTATGGCCCACGCGGGCTATGATGTGCCAGGCGATCTGTTTCGTAAGCCAACCCTCAGCCACGCAATTGTCGGCCAATCTCGCGCGCCCGATTTTGGCATCCTGCGCTACCAGGATGAGCCGCGGCAGCTTTTTGGAATGGTGGCGGACGTCAAGGGGACGGGCGTTGTCCTGACGCCGAAGCTTGAGGAGAAACTTGCTGGCTATTGCGGCCTAGCTGGCGCGTCGTTCGGAATTCTTATGAACGACGTTGAGATGGTGATTCTGCGCCCAAAGAACGGCGTGGTCGACTGGGACTACTTGGGGGAAATCCCGGCGAAGCATGAGCTGCTTCAGAAGGTGCATAAGCGCCCCACGCAGTACAGCGAGCCGCATATTATTTACGCGACCCGGATTACCGAGGAGATCACGGAGAGCACGGTTGAGACGCTGGCGAAACGTTGCCATGAGATCATTCGCAGCCGCAAGGGGATGGCGGTTCCGGACCGACTTTACGAATTCTCCAAGCTCCTTCTCACGCGGATCATGGACGAGCGGGCCTTTGCGGAGAAGAGGCAGAACGTTCTTCACCTCACGACGACAGAACTGGATGATTTACAGTCGCGTAACGTCGATCTTTCGGCGCATGTGAATAAGTTGTTCCACGCTGTTAAGGCTGATGTCGGGATCTTCAAGGCAAAGGAGACCATTGACCTGCCGATTGACGTAATTCAGCAGATGGTGCAGATGCTGGATCAGTTCCCTATGTGGTCGAGGGAGATCGACGTTCTAGGGCAGGTGTACGAGAAGTTCCTCGTGAAGACCATGACCGGGCAGGAACTTGGGCAGTTCTTCACCCCGCGGCCGATCGTGCAGACGATTGTGTCGATGGTCGATCCCGGCCGCGGTCAGAGTATCCTGGACCCCGCATGCGGAAGCGGGGGATTTCTTATCAACAGTCTAATGTACATGAAGCAGAAGTACCAGGCGAGGACAGCGAAGGAAATTCGCGCGCTTGCCCAGAGAATTCGCGGCGTGGACATCTTCGAGACGGCGACGAAATTGTGCCAGATCAACCTTTTCCTGCACGGCGACTGCCACGACAATGTAGTGCGGTGTGACAGCCTAGACGCCGACGGATTCCCTGACTTCATGATGGAGGCGTTGAAGCATCCCGAAAAGGATGGGCTTGACTGCATCGTCACAAACCCGCCCTTTGGTGCAAAGGAAGGGACTCGACTTGACTCAGAGTGGTCAGAGAAGCTCACTCAACGGTGGCAGCGCCGGGGAGTTAAGATGTTTGAGTGCGCCGTGGCCGGTAGCCGGTACCGCGATCTTCAGCCGCAGTCGCCGTTCGTAGAGCTGTGCATTAAGCTGTTGAAAAGGCCGCGAATTCCTGGGGGTGGTGGCAGGCTCGGGATAGTGGTAGACAACGGGCTGCTGAGCAACGTGCAAAAGGAGGAGCCGGCCATACGCTCGATCATTCGTAGGGAGTGCATCATCGAGGCAATTGTTGGAATGCCAAAGGGGACTTTCAAGCCCTACGGCTCCAACGTAATTCCCGACTTCCTGATTCTGCGGCGGAAGCATCCGACAGAGACGCAGGGGCCGGTCTTTCGTGCGGAGGTCCTAAAGATCGGCCTTATGCCGGGAATGGGAAGCTACAAAGAGGCGTCAGATGCTGACCTGAAGCAAACGCTTACCGCGTGGCGCCGATGGAGAGGCGTGGAGGGCGTGGCCAATGAAAGTGCTTGAAAAGAGCCTGCCGATTTGGGTTAGCGACGTGGAAGACGGCGCCCCGACCGATCGCTTGGATAATAATTGGTACAGCCCCGCCGGACACCTTGCCGAGTTGGAAGTGAGCCGCGTTGCGCGATCCGGGAAGTATCGTCTCATGACGCTCGGGGAGCTCAGCGAACCACGCGGAATTGTTACGGGCGGCGCGCCGGAGGACGAGGGGCACGTCGGGCTTATTGAGGGGCGGAATCTTCGGCCAAACTACGTCCTTCCAGTGTTCATGAAGTTCTCCACGGAGGCGATGGACATGCTGGTGGGCGACCTGCTTATCGGCAAGGATGGTGAGCCGGGGACGGTTGCGCCCGTCACCAAGGCACTGCTGGACTACTGCAACGCCGTAACGGTAGGCAATCATGTCTACCGTATTCGGCTCCAGAAGAAATACCGTCCGTTGGCACCGTTCATAAGTGCGTTTCTGAATAGCAGGATCGGCCAAGCAATTCTTCGGAAACGAATTGCGGGGGGCACAACTCCTACAATCAGGAAAACGGATATCACCGAGGTCCCTGTTCTGGTTCCGGCGGACGAGCGATGCCCGGAAAAAATCGCGGACGCAGTGGTGGAGACCCAGAAGCGAATCCTGGAAGCGATGGACAACCTCGGCCCGTCGAAAAGCATTGCCGGGGAGGTCGGGATTCCCGAGATGAATGTTCGCCTGCCAACGAATTGGGCGGGTGGTGGTGCGCAGCGAAGCAGCCGGATCATTAGCTGAAGGTTCTGCAAGGCCCTCTTCCGCAACATACTTGCGTCGGGGCCCCTCGTTTTCCCTCGGGAGACAAAAGGTGACAGCCACCAAATCTGGGTAGTTTTGGGGTGGCAAGCGTTCGATGGCGCTTCCTATCTTTCCTGGATTTGGTGGCTGCCACCTTTTCCGGACCCCAGGCTCACCTGACAGGGAGGTGACTCCCGGGCCTACCCGCACCGCCGTCAGCATTTCGGTCTCCTGAGGCTGGCTTTCGGCGGGCGGGGCGTTGGGGTAGACTTGTGGCTATGTGGGGGAAAACGCAATGAGCACGCCCGAACCGATTCGAGAGGTTACGCTACGCCCGCCAGGCGTACCCGATAATGGCGGTGGTAAGCCAACCAGCGACCCAACTACTATTATTTGTAAGGGGCCCGTTGCGGCTAACGGCGTGGAGATGCAGGTGCTCACAACTGACCCGCCGGTAGCTAGCAGTAAACCGCCAATAATTGTGGGCATACCGACCTACGTTGTTACGAACATGGCGCAGTTATTCGACGCTGTGCTCATGGTCAACGGCATTTTCGCTACAAGGCCCTGGTGGCGCGGACATGCGAAACAGGAGTGGAAAGTCACCCCGTCAATTTATCACAAACAAAAGGCGGCCTCTGAGGGAAACATGGCGGTTCAGTTCGGTTTGCGTGGGGCGGTGCGTATGGCGAATCCCCCCGACGGAGGACACGGCAGGTGGCTACTTCTTATGCAACATCACGGCTTGCCAACAAGGCTTCTTGATTGGTCAGAATCGCCCTTGGTCGCGTTGTTCTTCGCCGTGAGAGAGGAAGAGTATTTTGGTAGCGACGGGGCTTTATGGGCATTGAAGCCTAATCAACTGAATCAGTCCCAAATCGGAAAGCCCCTAATGTATGGGGTGAAACACCCCACAGTAGCTCCGCTTTTCGATGCGGCATTTTCCTTGCAGAAGGCGAAGACGGGCAAGACGCTCGCAATATGCACAGACCACACTGACTTGCGGCAAATGGTGCAAGCGTCACAATTCACAATTCACGGGGAAGACAAACCGCTCGAGGAGGACCCGTCTGCGCCGCAGTTCATGGTCCGCATAACCATCCCGCACGGGGCAAAAGCAGTCCTCAAAAATTACTTGGGTGCGTTGGGAATATGCGAATCAGCCCTCTTTCCCGACCTGGATCATTTGGCCAAGGAGGTAGCGGCCATGGGGTTCGCGCCTGACGAGTAGGCATGAAAAGGGGGACACCCTTAACCGCCCGCATGTCAAGGCCCCCTTTTGCAGGGCCGCTCGGGTAGGTTGAGAGATTGGTCGCCGGATGGCATAATCAAGGCCGATCCTGATACCCATTGGAAGGCTGCCCGGCAACGATTTGGGGGCTTGGTCCTTCGTTGCAGCGCGTTATCATGGCGGAGCGTGGGACTGGCCCCCTGTTTTCCTGAAAGGAGCAAAGGTGGCACACAAAGAATTCGAGTCAATCGACGATGTACAAGAACACCTCAACGGACTGGTCTCGATCCTGGAAGGATTCGAGAAAGTGAGCCCGCCGGTATCGCTTGGACCGCAGAAAATGCAGTGCCTTGTCAGGGCCGTTCAGTTCCTGGCGGAGGAAGTCCAAGCCCTCAAAACCAAAGCGGAGAAAGCCTGATTGAGTGTCAATCCAAGACCAACATAGACCAGAGTCGAGTAGAGTCGAGAGGTGGCGCGGTGGGGCAGGCGTCGGCATAATTCCGTGTCGGGGTTTCCCCGTGCGTGTCTCAGTAGCCGCATGCCGTGCTCCGTTTCCACCTCCCGCTCATCAAACCGCTCGGGCGGTTTTCCCGCATCCGGCTTTCGGACAAGGGTTCGTGCGTTCGCCCCGAAGAACGGTTGGCCCGTTGGGCCGATACGGAAATCGCGGCACTTCGTTCCCCTGGGCGGTGCCCAGGGCTGGGGGAAGGGCTGGGCCTTCGGCCCGAACATCGCCGCAATAACCCGGCACAAAGTCACCGCCCTAATGGCGACCCCTTTTCGCTGACAACGACCGAGTTATTAGCAGGCCACACGGCGTGTGCCGGCTGCATTAGGGTGGCCAAGAAACCTTGCCGGGCCGAAGTTGACGCCGCATCGGCCGGCGTCGACAATGGGGTAACGGGTAGGTCCCGCTTGCCGAGCGGGACTTTGCGCGCCGGCGATGGCTGGCAATCATTCAAGTCCGTTCCGGCAGAACGGACCTACAAGGCCGACGATGGCTGGCAATCATTCAAGTCCGTTCCGGCAGAACGGACCTACACGGCACCAGTCCGTTCCGGCAGAAGGGACCTACGGGACAGGCCATTGAGTAAGGAGGAATCGTCGATGCAACGTGCGTTCTTGCTGCCGCTGGTGCTTGCCGCCGCGGTGCTGCCGGCGTGCGGAGACTGCCGCGGGGCCACGCCGGGCGAAGCCGCGGCCGCAGACGATTGGCCCCAGTGGCGCGGCCGCTGCCGGGATGGGCACGTGCCAGCCCTGCCGCGAACCATGCCCCCCTTGCGCCTGCTGTGGAAGCGGCCCGTCGCCGGCGCCTGCGACGCCGGCATCGCCGTCAGCGCCGGCCGGGTCCTCATGCCCGATCACGACGAGAAGCAGGATGCCTACCGCTGCCTGGACGCCGAGAAAGGCACGGACCTCTGGACCCGCACCTTCCCAAACGACCGCGAGATGGACTATGCCGCCGGTCCCCGGGCGACGCCGCTGGTGTACCAGGGCAAAGTCTACGCACTCGGGGCCTTCGGCGAGCTGTACTGCTTCGATCTCGGGAGCGGCAAGACCGTCTGGCAGAAGGATTTTGCCAAGGACTTCAGCGCCCAGGTGCCCAAGTGGGGCTTCTGCGGCTCGCCGCTGGTGGCGCGGGGGAAGTTGATCGTCAACCCCGGCGGCAAGGCGGCGCTGGCGGCGCTGGAGCCCGAGACGGGCAAACTGCTCTGGCAGGGCGAGGGCGGCCGGGCCAACTACTCCAGCTTCATCGCCGGCGTCTTCGGAGGCGTCGAGCAAGTCGTCGGCCACGACGACGCCTCGCTGGGCGGCTGGGACCTCGCCACCGGCAAACGCCTGTGGTCGATCGCCATGGAGCAAGGCGGCGCCCGCTTCATCGTCCCCACGCCGGTAGCCGTCGGCGGAAAGCTCCTCGTGGCCGACAGTAACAACGACACCCAACTCTTCGCGTTCGGCAAGGACGGCGTGATCATCGAATCGCCGGTCGCCAAGAGCGAGGACCTTGCCCCCGAGGTGATGACGCCGGTGGCCGCGGGCGACCTGGTGCTCGGCCAGTCGAAGAGACTCGTCTGCCTGGACGCCGCCGACGGGCTGAAGACGCTCTGGACGGAGCCGGCCAAGGTCTTCAAGAGCGATTGCCACCTGATCGTCGCCGACGGCGTCGCCCTGGGCCTGAACAACCGAGGCGAGGCCGCTCTGTTCTCTTTCGATCGCAGCGGCGCGAAGATCCTGGGGCAGGCAAAGCTCTGCCAGCGGACGCTGATGCACCCGACGGTCGCCCTCGGGCGGCTCTACCTCCGCGACGGCGAGTTCCTCTACTGCTACGCGCTGCGAGAATAGGTCGGATTATTCACGTAGGGTGGGACAAGGTCGCGCAGGGTGCTGGTGGGACTTCGCAAACCGCGAAACTCCAGGCTTGCGGGGGGAATACGGCACCGCGACCGAAGTCCCGCCACCATCGCGGTTTGCTTGTCCCACCCTACACGTTCATGAACAAGGCGGGCTATTCCAGCAGAATCAGCTTGTGCTGCTCGGGGCCGGCCACGCAGACATTTCCTTGGGCGTCCAGCAGCACGTCGATCTCGGATCTCACGCCGATCCCGTCTTTGTAGATTCCCGGCTCGATGGAGAAGCAACTGCCCCAAATAATCCGCCGCTCGTCCTTGGTTTCCAGGTTGTCGAGATTTGCCCCGTTGCCGTGCACGCTACGGTGGATCGAATGGCCCGTGCGATGCAGGAAGAAGTCGCCGTAGCCGTGCTGGCTGATGCAGTTGCGGCACACGTCGTCGGCTTCCCATCCGAAAACGGGCTGCTTGGCGGCAACCCGCTGGGCAATGAACTGCTTGGTGAGGTCTCTGGCCTGCACCACGACGGCGAATAGTTGCCGGTACAGCTCGTCGGGCTTCTTGCCCATGAATCCGCACCAAGTAATGTCGTAATAGATGCCTTCCGGCACGTTCTCCCGCGCCCACAGGTCGATCAGTACCCTGTCGTTTTCCTTGATGGCCGAGGGGTTGCCGGGCGAGACCTCGAAATGCGGGTCGGCGGCATGTTCGTTGACGCCCACCATCGGGGGCGAGCCATCGCAGGTCAGGTTCTCCCGGTCGAACTCGGCCAGGATAAATTGCTGCACGTCGTATTCGCTGACGTGCCGGTTCGACTTGATGGCACTGATAATGAGCTGGAAGGCGTCGTCCTTGATTCTCTGCACCTTCGCGCCGGCGGCGCGGTGCGATGCGGCCCCCGCTTCGTCCACCCTGGCCTCGAAGAACTGCACCAGTTCGGCGGAAGACAGCACATCCTTGCCCAGGGAGCGGACCAATTCCACCGTGCCCGCATCAACGCAAGACACCATCGGGATGTTGTTCATGGGCGAGTATTGCATGAAGACCCGCTGCCGGCCGCCCAGCAGGCCGCGGAGCTTCTCGTGCAGTTCTCTCCAGCCGACATACAGCACGGTGTTGCCGGGCAGTGCACCGAGGCGTCCCTGTTCGACCCGGTGCACCAGCTTCGTCGGCATCCCTTCTTTCGGGATGAAGTAATACCATCTCCTGGTGGTCATTCGCTCCAAGTCAAGCCCCAGGATCCGGTAGGCGAGGGTGTCCCGATGGTGGATGTCGAAGAACAGCCACCCATCCCCGTTGTTGTCTCGGATCGCCTGCTGGATGTCGCGCAGGTTCATTTCGTGGATGGGATGGTCCGCTCTAGCCTGCTTGTGATCGCTCATGCAAGTCCCCCAAAAACGAAGCAAGCTGATTGGATCATGCCCCCACCAAGGCGTCAATAGCTCGGAACCGGCAGCGTCGGAGCAACTGGCTTGCGGGCGGAGGCCTTGGTATGATGGTGGGCACGGTGGGCCCGCCGCGGGGTTGGGCTGCTCGCAACGAGGAAATGCCGGGGGAGGAAACACCATGAAATTGCGTCTCGCGCTGCTGCTGTTTGCGGGTATCGCCGGCATGGCCGGCTTCGCCAAAGGCTCGGCGGCGGCCGAGCAGCGGCTGGTCAAGGCCCCGCCGGCCGGCCGGCAGGTATGGCCCTCGAAACCGCCCGCCGACTGCCCCTTCGAAGCGTCCCGGCAACTGGTGGGCATTTTTTTCACGGGCGTCCACAGCGACTACCACTGCGGCGACACGTGGTACCCGTCCTGGGCCGCAGGCGGCAACCTGTACTCGCCCTGGACCGATGGCCAGACGATGGGCGTGGGCTGTTCTTCCGACGGGGCCGGCGCCCGCACGGGCAACGCCGTGCTGGTGGGCGACGATCCGCTCCGCCTGCGGATCGAGAACACGGCGCCGCCGCAGCCGGCCAGTCCGCAGCCCTATCAAGGCCGCTATCCGTGCGGCAGCCTGGTGCACAACGGCATCTGGTATTACGGCACCTACTGTCTCGGTCCGGCCGGCTCGGTCCAGCACGAGGGCTTCACCTACAACTGGCCGGTGCTGGGGCCGATGCCCGGTTTCCGCATCTCCAAGGATTTCGGCAAGACGTGGAGCCCCTCGCCTTTGTCGCCCGAGCATCCGCTCTTTCCCGAGCCGCGGAAGTTCATGGGGCCGGTCAAGATGGGCTGCCCGCACTTCGTCGATTTCGGCCGGAACATGGAATTCTCGCCCGACGGCAAGGCCTACCTGGTGGGCATGGGGGCGGAGGAGAACGATCCCAAGCCGCGCTATGCCAACCTGAGCTGGATCACGGCCGACCAGGTTTACCTGGCCCGCGTGACGCCCAGCATCGAGAACATCAACGACATCAGCAAGTACGAGTTCTTTGCCGGCAATGACCGGGCCGGCCAGCCCCGCTGGTCCGGCGATTTTGCCCAGATCAAGCCGCTCTTGGACTGGAACAACAACATGGGCTGCGCGACAGCGACCTACGACGCGCCGCTGAAGAAGTACCTGATGTGCGTCACCGACGGCTGGCCGACCTGCGCCAAGATGCGATCGTACATCCTGGAAGCGGACAGCCTGACCGGGCCGTGGCGGCTGGTGGTCTACATGCGGGACTTCGGCGAGCAGGGCTATTTTCTGAACTTCCCCTCGAAATTCATCAGCCGCGACGGGCGCACGCTGTGGCTGTGTTACTCGGCCAATTTCAGCCCGGGATGGAACGGCGTGGCGCTCGCGATCAATCCGCCCGGCGGGCGTTACGGGCTGTGCCTGCACGAGGTCCGCCTGCTGGCCCCCGGCGAGAAGCCGGCGACCGCGCCCGATCCGCTGGCGGCCCCGGCGAACATCGCCCCGCAAGCCAAGGTCGAGGCCAGCTCGACCCATGCCGGCTACGACCCGCGCGGCGCGGTAGACGGCAAGGTGGGCGGCTATCCCGGCAACATCCGCGAGGAATGGGCGTCCCAAGGCGAAGGCAAGGGCGCCTGGCTCCGCCTGACCTGGGATCGGCCGCGGAGCATCCGCCGCATCTGGCTCTTCGACCGGCCGAACTCCCTGGACCAAGTCACCGGCGGCA
>Ga0181527_1002241_pt1 | contig 18560 bp, 10 predicted proteins | sample PEATcosm2014_Bin_30_FD_119762 | JGI IMG/M metagenome (GOLD analysis project Ga0181527, IMG submission 119762) | Peatland microbial communities from MTU Mesocosm Facility, Houghton, MI, USA - PEATcosm2014_Bin06_60_metaG | ecosystem: Environmental > Terrestrial > Soil > Wetlands > Peat | place...
CTTCGGGTTTCCGGCGTTCCTCAATCCCGCATGCCACTCTATATGAATGCTGCCGATGTCCTGATCCTGGCTTCCCAAGCCGAGGGTTCTCCCAATACTGTCAAAGAGGCCATGGCCACCAACCTCCCAGTGATTACCGTGGATGTGGGCGACACAGCCGCGCTGATCGGCCAAACGGAAGGATGCCATTTGGTGTCGCGTGATTGCGGAGAGATGGCCGCAAAAATCGTGGAGGTCTGCCGTAGAGGGATGCGCACTCGCGGGCGCGAGCGGATTGCCAGGCTCTCGACGGAGAACGTCGCCAGGCAAATCCTGCAAGTCTACTCAAACGTTGTCCGACACGGCTAATTCCGGCAGGATTTGTGAGATGTTAGAATCCGAATTCGCCCCAACTTGATGCAGATCGAACTATACAGGAATGCAAATGAGTAGTGACCGCCGAATCGGGGTATTAATAATTATCGAGAATCTACCCTTCCCATTTGTGCGGCGCGCCTGGCAGGAGGCATGCGCCTTGAGAGACGCCGGCTACCGTGTCTCCGTTATCTCGCCTAAAGGCGCGGGCTGCGAGCGGAGCTTTGAGACAATCGAGGAAATCGAGATCTACCGTTATGGAGTTTGGGAGGCATCGGGGCCGGCAGGTTACCTGCTGGAATACGTTGGCGCGCTTGCGGCACAGCTTTATCTGGCCCTGAAAATCTACTTCCGCACCCGTTTCCGCGTGGTTCACACCTGGAACCCCCCGGACATCATGTTTCTGATCGGGCTGTTTTTTAAGCTCTTCGGCGCCCGCTATATCTTCGACCACCTGGATTTGAACCCCGAACTGTATCTGGCTAAGTTTGGCCGGGAAGATTTCCTCTACCGCCTGGTTTGCTTTGTTGAGCGCGCAACCTTCTGGACTGCGGATGTTTCGCTGGCTACTAATCAGTCCTATCGCGAAATTGCCATTCAACGCGGCGGGATGCCGCCCGAGCGAGTATTCATCGTCCGAGTCAGCCCTGAACCCGAGAAAATGCGACGTGGCCCGGCGTATCCGGAGTTAAAACATGGGAAGAAACTCCTGGCCTTGTATCTCGGCGTGATGGGGCCACAAGATGGGCTCGACCTCTGGGTCGATTCGATCGAGTACATGGTAAGAAAGAAGGGCCGCGACGACACGTTCTTCACTTTTATCGGGTCGGGAACCGAGCTGCCGCACATCAAGGACTTGGTCGCCCAAAAAGGATTGCAGTCGGTGGTTAACTTCACGGGGCGAATCCCCGGTGAAGAACTCGCCAAATACCTCTCGACGGCGGATGTCGGTGTGGCGCCTGACCCGCTGAACCCTATGAATGATAAATCCACCATGGGGAAGATTCTCGAATACATGGCTTTTGGAATGCCGGTTGTACTCTTCGAACTAACGGAGGGACGCCGGTCTGCTGCGGACGCAGCCCTCTATGCTCGCCCGAGCGATCCAGTCGATTTTGCCGAGAAGGTGCTCAGCTTGTTGGATTCTGAATCTCTGCGACGAGAGCTTGGCGAACGCGGCCGCAGGCGAATCGTCGAGCACTTTAACTGGGAAACCGACCGGAACGCCCTGCTGCAAGCGTATGAAGTGGCGCTTCGTTCCCCAAAGTAAGGCCGCGAGGCTTTCTCTGAGACTTCGCCCGGAAGAAGTGGCCGCTTGCGCTAAGGTGCAGAACAGCCCTGTCGGCGCCGGTATAAGACGTACTCAAAAGCGCCACCCGCGCTCGTTTCCGTAGGCCTAGCTGCTTGTCCCCTCGCTTCGGCAGAGCTGGAATAATCCGCCCCGAGGTAACAGCGGCTAGAAATTGCCGGCCTCTTTCACTGTCCCCTCTTTCACGTCCGCATCAACTTGATATGGAGACCGGACTTCGTGCAATTCGTTGCCGACGAGGTAGACGTGCCGGCTCTTTGGGCCCTTCACTTTAAGGAATACCTGCGTTCCGGGTCGCGCCTTGGAGTTGCAGACAGTGGCATCTTCAACCTGGTTGAAAACTACGGCGGGAATATCCGTCTGCAACTTCGCCGGCCCTCCCACAAAGTTCTCCAGCTTCAGTCCCTCCACATCCTGGAAGTATAGGGCGCTCTGCCATTGGCTCAACTCGGGCTTGTCCCAGATCACCTCGAGGTCCCTCACCTTTAGATTTCTGGCATATCGAAACTGCATAGCGTTCACAGTTCGGTCATAGGCCGCCGAAGGATCGGTGGAGAGAAACAGCTTGATGTTCTCCAGGCTGACGTTCTGGAGCCAGCTATTGGGATGCCCCAGGATCAGGCAGGAGCCTTTGCCGTGAGCAATGACATTGCGGATAATGACGTTCCGAATCGAGCCGGCGGGCGGCTCATCGGGCTTGAGCGGCAGGCCCTGGCTCTCGCTGCGCCGCTGGATGGTAAAGTAGATGGGATCGCCGTTGCCCCACCAGAACCAGTCGAAACGCTGGCAATTGACAATCAGGTTCGACAGCACAACATTCTCAATATAACCTCCGTCATACACCATGAAGGCAATACCGCGATTGGAACCGGTGATCACGCAATTATCCACCGTCACATTGCGGACGCTGTTCATGTTGCCATCGCAGAACTTCAGCGCGCTCGAGGCCGAGGAGAGGCGGCAATTGGTAATGGTGATGTTCTCGCAGGGAAGCGGAGGTCCCCAAATGTTCGAGGAATAGAAGACAATGGCGTCATCGCCGGTCTCAATCGTACTATTAGCGATGCGCACGTCCTTGCAGCCATCCGGGTCGATCCCGTCGGCCCACACGCCGTCTTTCAAGCTGGTGTGGATGTAAACGCCGTCGATGGTCAGCCGCTCGCAAGCGTAGGGATTTATGGTCCAGCTCGGCGAATGGAGAAACGAGAGCCCGGCAATCCTGACGTCTTTGCAGCGCAGCAGCAGAACCATATGCGGGTACACGCTGGGCTTCGGACGCGCCTTTGGAAAAGAGCGCATCAGCGATTTGCCCAGGGACTGTGCCAGGAGCTGGTTATCGCGGATGTAAGCATCATCGATATCATTCAACCGCCATTCGTACTCGGCCTGGCCGTCCACAGTCCCCCGACCTTCAATCGAGATATTCTCCAGATCCTCGCCGTAGAGCAGGGTACTCTTATCGAACACGGCAGAGTCCTGGGAGGCGAACAGCGTGGCGCCCGTTTCAACATAAAGCCTGACGTGGCTGCGCAGGTGAATCGTTCCTGACGTATACTCGCCCGGAGGCAGATAAACTGTGCCTCCACCGGCTTCCGCACAGGCATCCACGGCTTTCTGAATGGCCTTCTGAGCGTTGTCCGCTTTCTTCCCTGTAGCTCCGTAATTCTTCACATTGAAAATTGCGACGTTTCCTTCGGCGCCCAGGAGAGGCGCTGCAAGCGAAACGACTAGGGCGAAACATAACCAACCCATTCTCCTGGCAGGCTGCTGTGACATCTTCCCCCCTTCCGGCTGCATCAGCTTCATGGCAGATCCGCTGTTGCTTACCTCTGGGTAGTGGGTCAGTTTGGTGTTGTAGCGGCGAGTTTACCTCGCCAAATGGCGGCGTAAAGCCGCCTCTACATCAAACTGACCCACGACCGACCTCTGAACATTATATACAGCGGAGCCGGAGCGTGTTTATAATGCGCGGTCGGCTGCCTGTCAACGAGTTTTTGTGCCACCTGGTTCCCCCACCTGCCACCTACCACCTACCGGCAACTAACTAACTGTCTTTTCAACAACATTCCCGCTTTCAGTGTGCAAGTACCTTTGTCTTCTATAACATTCCCGTTTCGTCCCCGATTCTCCGAACCCGGTCCTTTGTTTTCAACAACATTCCCGCGTCGGTCGTTCAATTTTAAATCTTCCACTGCTTCCACACCCTGCGAGTTATCGGGCGAAATGTCGCTGTCGGGAACCTCCTCGTTGTTCTCTGTCCCCGTACCATCATCCCGGCCGGCAGGGGCGACCGGGCGGTCGGCAGCATCTTTCCGCAGCCTCAGCAGTATCCTCACTTTGCGGTCAATGGAGTGGTCCAGGGCGGCTTCTTGGCGCAGCATCATCCTCCACGTCTCCCCCTCTGGAGCAAGGCAGGCGTCCCGTTCTATCGCCGCTCTCTCCTCATTCGCCTTTTCCGCGTATTCGAATTCTTCGCGGACGCTGGCGATTTCCTCCTCCAGCAGACGCAGAAGTTCCTGGTGCTCTGCTTCGCCCGGCGCCTCGCAGTCGAAGTCTATTTGGCGCAGGGACTGCTTCTCTTCCTCGTCGGCTTGTTGCGCCTCGAGGTACATGGGGTCACCGAAATGGTGCAGCAGCCTGAAGATCAGCGCCTGTCGCCAGCCCGTCGTACCTTGGTAAAGAGATTCCAGTACGGCGTACTGGCGGACGCGGAAGGTGCGTTGCTTGACCTCCTCCCGTACGAGTTCAAGGAAAGAAAGCGTCCTTCTCAGCGTCACGCCGCGATCTGTAGAATCCGATAAGTTGACCTCAAGCATGTCGTGCTGGGAAGCGTCGAAGGTGATGCGGGCCATCTCCTGCTGGCGGCGGTGTTGCCAGTCGTCGATGGCCTGCAAGGCGCGCCGCTTCAGGCCTGCTTGCGCCCGCTCGAGCCTTTCGCGGCGCCAGTAGAGCCAAGTCAAGTCGTCGATCTGCTTCTCCCAGAGCGCGTCGCCGGGACAAGCGCTCATGAGTTCCTGCTTCAAGTTTTCGAATTCTTCCGGGTCTTCGCTCAGCGCCAGCATGGCTTGGTAGCGATTTTCGTCGCTGACGCGTCCGCCGTGCTTCAAGGCATTGAGCTTGGAATTCCGCTTGGCAGCAGCGCTGCGCGGTCCGGTGGAATGCTGGGCATTGGCGCGCGCGGCGGCGAGCAACGCGGGCGTAAGTTGGGGTGATTTGCGTAAGGACATGGTCCCTCCTGAGACGGTTGTTAGGATAGCGAGGAAAGGACTTCCCCGCGGGTTGGACTTTTCACATGAGTAGGCTAGCACAACGGCGGGGTGTTGTCAAGAGACAATATGTTCACACGCCTAGCCCAGGGCTTCTCAGACGGCCAAGAGTTGGACGTAGGGGCGTAGGGGCGCTTCGCGAAGCGCCCCTACTTCGGCGGGTGGCGCAGACAACATCGTGGCTTGGTGTCCGCGCCACCCGCGAATTCATCGGACTGCGAGTTTTGGCATCGCGGAGGGGGGTTTGCGAAATGTCAGCGCGTAGATTCGCCCATCCCACAGCATCTCAAGATGTATTTCCTGCATCTCTGGGGGTACGAGATCAATAGGAGCTGTAACAGCTTCCTGGCGGTTCTTGAAGTATCCACTGGTAATGGGAATTCGCTCATAGGTGTTTTTCACATGCTTCTCGGTCTCATCGGCAATCAGGATGCGGCTCCCTGGCTTTGCAACACGAATCATTTCCCGGATAGCTTTGGCTCTGTCATTGAAGAAGTTGATGCCCCCGACGTGAAACACAACATCAAAACTGTCATTGGCGAACGGCAGGTCCTCGGCATTCCCGAGAAAAAGATCGGCGTCCATTTCCCACCGGCGCAGATTGGCTTGGCAATTCGTCAGCATTTCCGCCGAGAGATCAAGACCAAATAGTTTTGCGCCACGCGGAAGGTATTTCCAGTTGAGACCGGTCCCCACGGATGTTTCCAACACCGAATTACCAGGATTGATTTCCAGGAAGCGCAGGTAACTCAAAAAGTATCGGTCCCGGTTGACACCCCGTAAAGCACATGCCACCCTCTGGGTGTCATCATAGAATCCGCCGATGGTTTCATACAGCCGGTTGTATTTGCGGTTAGAGCCTGTGACTTTTTCCGGTTCTAGAAAGACCGCAATGTCTTTGCGAATCGGGAACTGTTCTCCGGACGAGCTGACCATAACCTCATGACCGTCTCTGCTGAGAACGTGCAAAGGATTTCCGGTGTACGGACTTCGCAAGAGGGCGACGCTCTCCGTCTTGTCTGCCCATACTTTGCGCTCTCTTCCAGGAAGAGCGAGGATCCCGGCGGTTAAGATCAGGCTTCCAACCAGACATGTCCACGCAAAGACAGTACTCGTTAGTAGGACATGAGGCGCGTAAGCAGGGCTGATCCGCAGGAAGAAGTCATATCCCAACAGAACGGCCCATACCGCGGCAAAAATACCTGCCCCCGCAGCAATCTTCTTACCCTGGAATTCATAGTTCCACATCCAAATGATCACCGCCGCGGACCAATAGATGAGAAAGGGAATGGAACCTGCCCCTAGAATTGTGGCGATGTGCAGCAGAGGGACGTTCGCATGTTGAGTCTGAGCAAGAGAGTAGTGATTGAAGATGCTGGCGGGAAGGCACCGTTGCCCCAACGTCTGTAAGGCGGCGCCCCAAAGAGGCAAAGCAAGGGTTGACAGAAACCCTTCCCGGCGCAGAGTCACGAGTCGCCACAAAAGATAGGGCAGACTGCCGATGAGCGCCGCCAGCATCATCCCAACGATATAGTCAATCCCCGTCAGTGCAGACGAGCGCCAGTTCGACGGCACACTCAGAATGAAGGTGATGCCCGACAGCAACAAAAATCCGCGCCATGCTTTTTGCGTGCCGATGAACCATGCGCCTAAGATTGCGCCAGTCCATACCCCCAGAGGGGAGAACACAAAGCCGAGGACGAAGATGCCGACAGTCGCAAGAGCCGCCAACTGTAACCAACGATCAGGAGATGTTTTCGTAGACATTTCGCGATTCCCCCTTGAGGGTGGACCGACCTTGGACAAACTCCAACCTCGGACCGTCCGACAAATTCACATTGTTCTCCTGCGGACCTGTCTGGTAGGTCCGCGGCTTTCAGCTTCAAATTCTCGCGTGCTGATCGGCGGGTCCCGCGCCTGCGGGGCACCCAGTCAACGGTCAGCCCGCACCGGCTCGGCGGGTGCGGCGGACGGGTTGCTTGGCTGTACGCTTTTGGAGGGAGCCCATAAGCTTGAGATTTTTCTCGATCAGAGCGTAACGCTGCGCGACGCACGCGTAGCTCCGCAGCGGATCTTCCGGCGTGTGCAACACGTAATCGAGAAGCCTGGCGATGGTGCTGGTGGCCACATGCAACCGAGTGTCCGACGAACCATAGTAAATGAAGACCTGACCATCCTCGCGCGCCACCCAACCATTACTGAACACCACGCTCGAAACATCGCCGATCCGCTCCTCGCCTTGTGGGGCGAGGAAGTAGCCCGCCGGGCGGTGGGTGACCACCTGCGGGCGGTCGAGTTCGCTGAGGAGAAGGTAGAGCACATAACGCAATCCGGCCGCCGTGTTACGTACACCATGCGCCAGGTGTAGCCAGCCTTTCGGGGTTTTGATGGGCGCGGGACCGAGGCCGTTCTTCACCTCTTGGATGGTGTGATACTCACGGTTATCGATAATGGTCTCCTCATCAATCACCGCGTTTTCCATGCTGCGGGCGAGACCCCAGCCGATCCCTCCACCCTTGCCGGCCTGAATGAATTCGTCTTGAGGCCGGGTGTAGAACCCGTATTGGCCATCGACAAATTCAGGATGCAGCACTACGTTCCGCTGCTGCGGCGACTTGGTTTTCAAGTCGGGGAGCCGCTCCCAGTTCTTCAAATCCTTAGTCCGGGCGATGCCGCATTGCGCGACGGCCGAGGAAGTGTCCCACGACGGGGCTTTAGGGTCTTTGCGCTCCGTGCAGAAGAGGCCGTAAATCCATCCGTCGGCATGCCGCACGACGCGAATGTCGTAGACGTTGATATCGGGGTTCCGGGTCTCCGGCATCAAGATGGGGTAATCCCAAAACCGAAAGTTGTCGATGCCGTTGGGGCTTTCGGCAACGGCGAGGAACGATTTGCGGTCGATGCCTTCGACGCGAGCCAAGACCACATTCTTGCCTTCGTACTCCATGGCTCCTGCATTGAAGGTCGAATTGATGCCCAGGCGTTCCATCAGGTACGGATTGGTTTTCTGATCGAGGTCGTAGCGCCAGAATAACGGGGTGTGTTCGGCGGTGAGCACGGGAAATGCGTAGCGATCGAACACACCGTTGCCGGTTTCGATTTTTTGATTCTTGCGGGTCACCAGCTTCTCGTGCCGCTTCGATAGCTCTTGAACCCGCCTTCTGAATTCAGCCTGTTCCATGTCTATTCTCCGATTGCCTGAATGTCGGTCTACGCCGGTGAGCCGCTGAGGTGGCCGATATTGTCCAGTCGGGCCATGACTTCGAAGCACGTCCGGCTGTTATGGTACGGGCATTTCCATTGATCAACTTTGAATTTGTCGTGGCTGGGTATGCCCTCTCGCGAGACCTTCCAAAACCACTCGCCATGCTGGCGATCGACGATGTATTTCTCGATGAAGTCCCAGCTCCTGCAAGCGGCCACGTAGAAGTGCTCCCGACCCGAGAGCTGATAGGCGTTCAGGAATCCCACCACGGCTTCCGCCTGGGGCCACCACTCCTTGTCGGTGTTGATGATCCCGCTCGAATCGGCCTCATATAGCAGACCGCCATCGGGATCGACCGCCTGGTCGAGCACGGCTTGGGCCATCTGGACGGCTTCGTGCTGGACAACTTTCAGGATCGAGTCGTCGCTAAGAATCTCCGCCGCCTCGCACAGGAGCCAAGTTCCTTCGATGTCATGACCAAAGGAGATGTGATCGGATTTGGAATGCCACTCTTCGTCAAAGAACATTCGGAAGTGATGGGTCTCGCGGTCGATGATGTGCTCGAGGAAAACCTGGATGAGTTCCTTGAGGCGACTGCGCAATGCAGGGTTGTCCCGGCAGCGCAGGAGGTTGGCGTAGGCCTCGAGAAGGTGGAGGTGGGTGTTCATGGACTTCTTCTCGTCCATGTCGACCTTGCTCAGGCGCTGCTCGCGAGCCAGTGTCCAATCGCGCTCGTACGTTTCGAAATAACCCCGGTGGAGCGCATCATAGCTCGCGGACTCAATAGCCTCATAGAGCTGGATCGCTTTAGTGAGTGCGTCCTGATCGCCGGTCGCGCGGTGGTATTCAGCCAGCGAGTAGACGGCAAACGCCTGGCCATAGATGCGCTTTTTGGATTCCACAGGGCGGCCGAGATAATCCACCAGCCAGAAGACGCCGTTGAACGCGGCGTCCCAAAAATACCGGGTGATGTAGTCGTAGGCTCGGCGCGCCGTTCGTAGGTAGTCCTCTTCGCCGTACACGCTGAAAGCCTTGGAGAAGGTCCACAGGATGCGTGCATTCAAGATGAGCCCTTTGTGCGCGAAGGGATCAATCGTGAGGTCGTTGGCGATCTGCCCCCGGAAGCCGCCATATTGCTCGTCAATCGCGTGCTTCAGCCAGAACGGCAGGATGTTCGACCGCAGTTCAGTCTCAACGCGCTGTCGCAGATCCTGCAAGGCATTACTCCGCATACAATTAGTGTCCTGAGGCGGAAGTTAGCTGACAAAGTCCTCCCCTTTCGGGTGGCCGTTCCACAGCCCCGGCAGGGGTCCCGCAAGGCGGGATAGCCCAGGGCGCCAGCCCTGGGACGCGAGTTTCTACATTCTCCCCTCTCCCCCTTGGGGGAGAGGGGCCGGGGGGTGAGGGGGTCAATGCCCTCAAACCACAAACAACGTAGCGCTGTCCCCAGGTTTCTCGAGCAGGTGCTGGACGTCGCGTGGTCGTTGCCCAACGCTTTCAGCGGCGCGATGTGAACTGCGAACGGATGGGCGCAGGCCCACCGCGCCCTCACCCGGCCCGCCCCGGCTGAAGAGAACGCCGGCGGCGGTCCACCCTCTCCCCCAAGGGGGAGAGGGCAAGTCGCGATAGGCCAGAAAATCTCAGCAAACCTGCCATCCACTTCTACATCGCGCACCCAAGCTGTACCGTCTTTGCGGCCGGATCAGGCTGTCGGCATAGACTCCGCCGCCTCGCTCCGGGCAATCGCCTGGTCGATCGCTTCGCCAGCCTTCAGGTGGTTGTACCAAGTGAACTTTAGCACGATGGAGGTCACGGCGACGATCGCTGCCGTGATCACGGCGTTGCGGAACTTCTGGATCACGATGTAGATGGGCAGAGCCACCAAGCTAACCTGCCAAGTAATGCCGACCACCACGTTGAACATGTCGCGCCAGAAGTCCTTGTTGCGCTCGAAGGCGGGATCTTCAGCGCGAACCTTGGCGAGAATGGGTTCCCAGAAGCCCCAGGGCCGCACCCGGCGATAGAAGTCTTTCAAAACTTCTTCGTCTCCCGGCTTGGTCAGCAGAGTACCCGCCAGACATCCCACCAGGGAGATCGCATGGACGAGCGGGAACACCAGCGCTACATCCAAGTTCACCCCATGCGCCTGTAGAAGTCCCTGCACCAGGGGAACCTGGGGGAGAAGCGCCGGCAGGATCAACGAGCCTGCAATGCCGGTGACCATTCCCCAGAAATACCCGTAGCCGTTAAACCGCCACCAATACCATTTCAAAACGTTGGAAGCGGTGTAGCCGCCCCAGAGTCCGGAGACAATCCAAAGAACCACGGAGTTCACGGACGCGACGTACCAGCCGATGGCCGCGCCCACCAGCACGACGGCGAAAGAACTCAGATAGCTCAAGCGGACGTAGGTCCTGGGGCTGGCATTGGGGTTGATGAAGCGCTTGTAGATGTCGTTCACAAAGTAGGGCGGCGCGGCGTTCACCGTGGCCGCGAAGTTGGACATGAAGGCCGCCAGCAATCCGGCGATCAGGAACCCGAGCAGGCCTGCCGGAACAAACCGGCCCAGCGCGTAGGGAAGCACCAGCTCGAAATCCATGTTCGTTCCCATGGCCCGAATCTGATCGCTGAAGAAAACCAGGGCCAGGACGGTCAAGCCGGTGATCAGGAAGTAGCGCGGAAAGGTCAGCACGACGTTCACCCAACTGCTCATCATGCATGCTTCGCGGGGATTCTTCGACGAGAGGACCCGCTGCATGTCGTAATTCGGCGCCGGGCCGGCCATGCTGATCAGCACTCCCTTGAACAACAACATCATGACGAAAAACCCAAAGATTCCGTAGCCGTCTTCCGCGATCTTCGCGTTCGCAGAGGTGATGAGCGCGGACCAATCGAGGTTCAGCTTCCAGCCGAAGAAGAGCTGGTCCCAGCCGGCGGGGACAAAATGCTGAAGCGTGCCGGGCGCAACTTTCGCCATGGCAATGATGCCGACGGCAAACGAGGCAATCGACAGAATGCAGAACTGGATGACCTCCGTGATCACAACGCTGAACATACCGCCCTTGATCACGTAGATGGCGGTGATCGCGATCAAAATGGTAGCGTATTGATTGGGAGAAAGGTGCCAAGGCAGGAACGTCGCCGCAAACTTCCCGATCCCTTTGAACCCGTAACTGAAGAAGCCAATGATGCTGACGAAGGCGTAAACCACCACGATCAGGTGAGCGAGCTGGGCGCCACGGCCCGTACCGAACCGCGTCTTGATCCACTCCGCGCCGGTCATCACATTGGAACGACGCAACCACGCCGACAGGTAGACCATCAGGAAAACCTGGTTGAAGGTCGGCCAGAGCCACGGGATCCAGACGCTCTTCAGGCCGTAGATGAACATCCAGTAGACCAGCAGCATGGTGCCGCTGATATCGAACATGCCCGAGGCGTTCGAAATGCCCAGCACGTACCAGGGCATCACGTTGCCACCGAGAAAGTAAGCCCTGATGTCCCGGGAAGCCCGGTGAGAGACCCAATAGCCCACCGACACCGACGTGACCAGATAAGCCACGATGATAGCGATGTCAATAAAATGAAGATGCATTCGTCACCTCAAGTCCCGCAGGCCGCCAGGCGCGGCGTTGTCTCGAGCCGCTCGCGCCGGGGTGACACAGTCTCGCCGCGTCTCCATCCGGCCGGAATCGCCGCTGCACGATTCATTCCAGCACTCCGGCGAGAAGGAAGACCAGCGTAGCCTGCCAGTTGATACAAATCTCATTGCTTGCGTAGGAGCCTTGATCGTCACTGTAGATCTTAGCGGGCGGCAAATTGGGAGGCAGCGCTTGGAGGACAGCGTCCTGCCTGGCGGCGTTGGGACCGCCGGAGAGCAGCCCCGGCCAAGGCTCAGGATTCTTGTCGGCGCCACTGGGCCGATGATGCGGATGACGGTACGGGTTCGCGCCCACCTGCGTCACCCAAGAGAGTGAGAAGGTATTGCGCCCGAGAAGGTAATGGAGTTTCTCCAGGGCGGTTTCCACGAAGGCCGGGTTTGGCGAAAGAACATTCGTGACCAGCAACTGCACACCGTAGTTGGCGGCTTGGCCGTTCGAACCCCACACGTAGTCTTTTGCGACCATGCTGATGCGGTACGGGTTGCCGCGCGTGCGGCTCACAATCTCGCGGGCCGCGGCGAGCGCCCCCTGCCGAATGCCGGCAGCCACGCGCGCGTCCGCTCCTCTGCGAGTGGCCAGCGCATAGGCCCACAAACCCATCGGCGCCACGACCCTCCAGGACTCAACCTCGGGAGCACGAAGATCCGGCAGGTACTTCGCATAGTTGTCGAGGAAATATCGGTTGTAGATAGGGTCACCTGAAGTTCGCCACAGCTCAGCCGCGGCCCACAACCGCTCATCTCCGCAATTCGCGTCGGCGTACTCGCCGGACGAAATCCCCGGCGGATTCCTGAACGTCACGTTCGGATAACGCTCGGTCCAGGCCCAGGCTTGCCGGGCGGCCCGCAGGTTTTTCGCGGCAAAACTCTTGTCGAACGGCTCATAAACGCGGGCAGCAATCGCCGCGACTGCAGCCAGATCGGCGGTCGCGCACGTACTCTTGTACGGCGCGCTGCCGGTGCCGATCACGAGACTCACAAGATGATCTTGTTCCGGCATTACGAAGCCGGGAAACCGGGCGCTCGTTTGTTTGTGCCAGACGCCTCCATCGTCATCCTGCATCTGGAGCATCCACTCCAGATTCCAGCGGACCTCATTCAGGAGATCCGGCGTACCGTTTCCGGTTTCGGGGATGTTCAGCTTGATGCTGGCCAGCTTCCGCCCAAAGATCTCCCAGGCCCACAGCAGCGTTCCCGTCGAAATTCCGGAGTTTACGATGTAGCGGCCGTAGTCTCCGGCGTCATGCCAGCCGCCGACGTTGTCGCGCGGGCCCGCTTTGCCGGAAGACTTATCGAAACTTCCCTTGAGGTGGCACGCCGGGTGGGTGTATCCCGGAAACTCAGGGCCAAGGTCCACCGCGGTCCCGCAGCGCTGTCCGTAAAACGCTCGCGTCGCGAGATAAAACGTACGGGAAAATACATCCGGCCCAATGGAAAACGTCCAACTGCGTCCCACGCCGGGGACGTCGAGATAATAGGTGCCGGGTTGCTGAAGGCTGGAAAACTCCGCGGCCTCAACCGTGTCGCCGGAGTTGGCGTCCCTGGCGCTGGCACTCAATTTCCCCTGAAAAACCGTGGCGTTATCGCTGGCGCGCTTTACCACGAAGGTCTGCGCTGGAGCGCTGACTACAGCAATCTTCCGGGCGCTGATCGGATAACCCACCTGGTCCACTTTGATGTTCAGGCTGGGCGTTTCGCCGCCGCTCGCAACCGCCACTGAGAGGAAGATGAGAGGGAAGGAGATGACCAGCTCCAACAGGATTTCACGGCAGGGCGACTGAACCATCGAACCACCCAAAGAAGTGAGTATGACTGCGATGTCGCTTCGTCTCGACTCAGAAAGATCGAGCCGATGAGTGTCGCACTTTTTGGGGGGTGTTGCAATCGCGATCGTTACACCGGAACGGCGGAGACAAACTTACCGATATCGCGGGGAACGCGAATGCTCCTGTTTTCACGCGCCATTCGAGTATAATTACGCCGCCATTCGTCAAAAAGGTCTGCGCTATTGCACAGGCCAGCCTCCGAGGACTTGCGCGGATGCGTCAGTGGCCGTGGACAAATCATCTCCAGGAGCAATCGTATGACGTTCGGTTTTTTCGATGACGAGCATAAAGAATACGTAATTACGCGGCCGGATACGCCATTGCCGTGGATCAATTACCTCGGATGCCAGGCTTATTTCGGGATTATATCGAACACGGCCGGTGGCTACTCGTTCTACCGCGATGCTCGGCTGCGGCGCATCACGCGCTATCGCTACAACAATGTGCCCTTCGATCTCGGGGGGCGTTATATCTATCTGCGCGATGACGAATCAGGCCAATTCTGGTCTCCTTCCTGGCAGCCCACGCGGCACGATCTCGAGAATTACACCTGCCGGCACGGCATGGGCTACACCATCATAGGTTCTCGCTATCGCGGCATTGAGGCCCACACCAACTACTTCGTGCCGTTGGACGAGAATCTCGAGATCTGGCAGCTCACCATCACCAACCAGCGTTCCAAGCGCGCTGCGCTCTCGGTCTTCTCCAGCATCGAGTTCTGCTTGTGGGATGCGCAGGATGATGCCACGAATTTCCAGCGCAATTTCAGCATCGGCCAAGTGGAGGTCGAGGACGGAGTCATCTACCACAAGACGGAATATCGCGAGCGCCGCAACCACTTCGCGTATTTCACTTGTTCGGGCAAAGTTGAGACCTTCGACACGCAGCGAGAAGTCTTTGTGGGACCCTATCGGGGCTGGGAGAGGCCGGTGGGTGTCGAGCGCGGTCGGTTAGCCAACTCCGTCGCTCACGGCTGGGCTCCCATCGGTGCGCAGCACGTGAAGCTCGAGCTCGAGCCTGGCGAAACGCAGCAGATCATCTTCGTGCTGGGTTACCACGAGAACCCACAGAACCAGAAGTTCGATCCGCCTGAATCCCAAACCCTCAACAAGAAATCCGTCAAGCCGGTCATCGCCAAGTATCTGGACTCGACCCACGTCAACAGAGCTTTCGAAAAACTGCGGCAGTACTGGGCTAGACTGCTCGGGATTTGCCAGGTGGAGACCCCCGACGTACACACCGACCGCATGGTCAACATCTGGAACGCGTACCAGTGCATGGCGACGTTCAACATGTCGCGCTCCGCCTCTTTTTATGAGTCCGGCATCGGACGCGGCCTGGGCTTCCGCGATTCCAATCAGGACTTGCTGGGCTTCGTGCACATGGTCCCAGCGCGCGCGCGCGAACGCATTCTGGATCTTGCCGCCACGCAGTTGCCCACGGGCGGCGCCTATCACCAGTATCAGCCGCTCACGAAGCGCGGCAACAACGATGTCGGCGGGAACTTCAACGACGACCCGCACTGGCTCATCCTGGGCGTGGCGGCTTATTTGAAAGAGACGGGTGACTGGAGCATTTTGGACGAACCCGTCCCTTACGATAACCATCCAGGTTCAGAGCAACCACTGTATGAGCACCTAGAGCGGAGCTTCAAGTACACCCTCGACCGGCTCGGGCCGCATGGACTGCCGTTGATCGGCCGTGCCGACTGGAATGATTGCCTGAATCTGAATTGCTTTTCCGATACACCCGGGCAGTCATTCCAGACGACCACCAACAAGGACGGCAAGGTGGCCGAGTCGGTGTTTATCGCGGGGCTTTTCGTGCTGGCGGGCCGAGAACTCGCGGACATTGCGCAACGTCGGGGTCTGGCCGAGGAAGCGAAAGATTATCTCGCCCAGGTGGCGAAGATGGAAGCAACCATCCGGCAACACGGTTGGGACGGCGAGTGGTTCCTGCGCGCCTACGACGACTTCGGCCGAAAGATTGGTTCGAAGGAATGCCGCGAGGGAAAGATCTTCATCGAAACCCAAGGCTTCTGCGTACTGGCGGGCGTGGGATTGGACGATGGCCTGGCTGGCCAGTCGATGGATTCGGTTAACAAATACTTGGCCACCCAACATGGCATCATTCTGCAGCAGCCCGCCTATTCGAAATACTATCTCGAACTGGGTGAGATTTCGTCTTATCCGCCCGGGTATAAGGAGAACGCCGGCATCTTTTGCCACAACAATCCCTGGGTGATGATTGCCGAGACGCGAGTGGGAAACGGCGATCGCGCGCACGACTATTATTCGCGCATCAATCCCTCGGCGCGAGAGCCGATCAGCGATCTGCATCGTTGCGAGCCGTACGTCTACGCCCAGATGATCGCCGGGCGGGATGCGCCCACCTACGGTGAGGCGAAGAACTCCTGGCTGACCGGGACCGCGGCTTGGAACTATTACGCCATCACGCAATGGATTCTGGGCATTCGCACCTCCTATGACGGACTCCAGATTTCACCCGTCATTCCGAAGAGTTGGCGCGGATTCAAGGCCACCCGCATCTTCCGCGGCGTGACCTACCACATCGTCGTCGAGCGGGCGGGCGAGGGCAACCAGGTTGCGCTGAGGGTTGACGGCGTGCCCATTAAGGGCGACATTGTGCCTCTCCCGGGCGACGCCCGGCGGGAAGTCCTGGTGCAGGCGACGCTGAGTTAGCCCGCATTTCTCACCACGTTTCGACGCTCTTAGGGGGCTGCCGGAAGGGCGGGGCTTCAGCCCCGCCGAAATCGCGGCTCCCGCCCTCTGTTGGTCCCGTGCCCCGCGCAGTCCGTCGACTGACGGACTGCGCGGGGCACGGGACACAGGAATAATGAGGAAGGCCTTGTAACGGCGGGGCTGAAGCCCCGCCCTTCCAGACCCGTGGTGAGAAATGCGGGTTAGTTCATAGCCCACTGCTGATTGAGGACGGTCGATTGGAAAAAGACGGGAATTCGGAGCTCGAAACTGGAAATTCGTCTCAGCGACTCGGCGTCGAGTCTCGATTTTCGAGTTTCGGTTCTTCGGCAATAAGCAATCACCGATTGAAAATGGGCAATTGACGGAGGAAGATGTGTACACACCCAATGACCAACGGTATGAGACCATGCAGTATCGGCGCTGCGGCAGGAGCGGTCTGCTCTTGCCCGCTATTTCCCTCGGACTTTGGCACAACTTCGGTGGAGTCGATGTCTTCGAGAACAGCCGGGCGATGCTTCGCCGGGCATTTGACCTGGGCATTACCCATTTTGATCTTGCCAACAACTATGGGCCGCCACCCGGTTCTGCGGAAGAGAACTTCGGGCGCGTTCTGAGGGCTGATTTCGCCGGCTTTCGGGATGAGATGATCATCAGTACGAAGGCCGGCTGGGAGATGTGGCCGGGACCTTACGGCGACTGGGGATCGAGAAAGTACCTCCTTGCCAGCCTGGACCAGAGCCTCCAGCGCATGGGACTCGATTACGTCGACATCTTCTACTCCCACCGGCCCGATCCTCAGACTCCGATCGAAGAGACGATGGCTGCCCTCGCCCAGGCAGTTCGACGCGGGAAGGCGCTGTATGTCGGCGTCTCCAGCTACAACGTCCAGCAGACGGCGGAGGCGGTGAGAATCCTGCGCGAGCTGGGCCCCCCCTGCCTCATTCACCAACCAAGGTACTCCATGTTCCAGAGAACCATCGAAGGCGGCTTGCTTGACCTGCTCGGAACTGAAGGCGTGGGATGCATTGCCTTCTGTCCGCTCGCGCAGGGGCTGTTGACGAATCGCTATCTGAATGGGATTCCCAGCGACTCGCGGGCTTCCAAGCCACATGGATTTCTGAAGAGGAAGGACATCGAGGAACGCCGGCTCGACCAGGTGCGCGCCTTAGAGCAACTGGCCCGCCAGCGCGGGCAGACGGTCGCGCAGATGGCGCTGGCCTGGGTCCTGAGGGACGACCGCATGACCAGCGCGCTGATCGGAGCCAGCCGGACCGAGCAGATCGAGCAGAACGTCTCCGCACTCGCGAACTTGAAGTTCTCAGCCGAGGAACTGCGGAGGATTGACGAGATACTTGCCCAGCAGACTGCATGAAGAGCCAGCGTCCTCGTTCAACCGCAGTTCCGGCTGATGGGGGCTGCTCGCTCGTCACCCATTCTTCTGGGCGCCGCAGGAACCCGTTCCGAGCCGTTCTGGCTGAGTCAGGGAGTTTCCAAGCCCCTGGGCGAGCAACGCCGTTGAAAACCTATTCCACCTCAACCACCCCGCTAACCATGGCCTGGTGGCGAGCCGCAGAGGTTCGCCGCAGTTCTTCCGAGCGCGCCAACGCTTTGTTCGCGAGCTCGACCTTCCCGAGTTTGCGGTAAGCCACGTATAACTGGTAATGCATGTCTCCGTAAAAATCGAAGGGCGCAGCCCTTTCCAGCTCGGGGACTGCCCTGGCATCCTGTCCCAGGCGCACGTACGCGGTCCCCAGCAAGTTACTTGCTTCAGCCATGTCCGGCTGATAGCGCAGGGCCTTCTGTAAATACGGGACGGCCTTTTCGGTTTCATGCTTTCCCACGTACAAGCGCCCCAGCAGGCACAGGGTCCGCGCGCGGGAGGAATCGAGCCCCAGGCTTTTTTCTAGTTCCGCCTGTGCCTCGTCGTAGGATTTTTTCTTAAGATAGATTTCTCCCAGCGCCTCATGAAGCTCCGCCTCGTCGGGCTTCAAGAGCATGGCGAGTTGATACTCCTTGATGGCGTCGTTTGACGCCTCACGGGCGCTATAGGCCTCTGCGCGTAGCTGGTGCGCACGCCAGGACTCGGGGAACTTCTCCTCCAATCGGTCATAACACTCGCCGCCCAGCGCCTGGTAGGTTCGTGCGAGCCAGTAGCTGGCCTCCACGTTCCCCTTGTCAATCGCCAGCAGTCCAGCCAACGTGTCAGCCGCGTGAGC
>Ga0181527_1002246_pt1 | contig 18538 bp, 14 predicted proteins | sample PEATcosm2014_Bin_30_FD_119762 | JGI IMG/M metagenome (GOLD analysis project Ga0181527, IMG submission 119762) | Peatland microbial communities from MTU Mesocosm Facility, Houghton, MI, USA - PEATcosm2014_Bin06_60_metaG | ecosystem: Environmental > Terrestrial > Soil > Wetlands > Peat | place...
ATATGAACTATGCCGAGAATGCGATCGAACCCGACAGACCGGGCATATTGCGTGATCGCCGCCGCTCAATGAAACCGCCCAATTCGTCTCATCCCGCTCGACCGTCAGGATCGTCAAATTTGGCGCGGGCGCCCAGTGCGCTGATTTTTTCATCCCGCAACATGCCGCGCCTCAAGCGAGCGCGCAATTACCGGCCCTTGCACCGAGAGTGAAACAAACCCTATTTAAGTGCCACGCGACGCCTATCTCCGCCTCGTGAGTGCGCGAACGAGTAGTGTCATCCGCCCGCCATGGCGGGAATAATGTGAATCTCGTCTCGCTCCGACAGGACGATCTCGTGGGTCTTGAGATCGCGGACGTTCTCATTATTCAAAAAGACGTTGACACTGCGCTTGATCGCACCGGTCTGATCGCACAGGCGCTCCCCAATTCCTGGGCAGGCCTTCTCCAGAGCTGGAATAAGCTCGGCCACGGACCTCAGGTCTAGCCGGATCTGGGGCTGGTTGGCGTTGTACTGGCGCAGTGGAGTCGCCAGAAAGATGGTGGACATGATTCTAGCCTCCTTTGTGTTGATGGTCCGGAAGGCCACCGCAAACGGGGCAGCCGGACTTTCGCTTGACGCGGAAGCGTCTTGAATCGTTTGTCTCCAGATCGAAGAACCAGAGAACGTTTTTCAGCGGCGTGCCAAAGCCGGTCAGCAGCTTGATCGCCTCCATGGCCGCCGTCGCGGCGACGATGACCGGAGCCGGACCGATCACCGGAAACACTTTATGGTTGGTCCAGTACTCAGGCTTTTCAGGATAGATGCAGGCAAGGCAGGGAGTCTCGCCCGGCACGATCGCCGTGACGTAGCCCTCCAGGCCGAACACGGCGCCCATGCACAGCGGTTTGCGCTGCGCCACGGCTTCCCGATTCATCAAATAACGCTCCTCGAACAGCGGAGCGCCGTCGACGATCAGGTCCGCCTGTGCCACCAGCCCGGCGACATTGGATTCATTGACGCTGTCTCGCACCGTTACGATTTCGACATCGGGATTGATGCTCTTCAACCGCTCGGCCCAGACGTCGACGAAGGAGCGCCCGAGATCGGCGGGAAACAGCAACTGGCAACGGTTAAGATACTCAGGCTCTATGCAGCCCGGGTGTGCCAATACCAGCTTGCCGACTCCGGCGCGGACGAGGTTCATTGCGGCCGTTCCGCCGACTCCGCCAACCCGAGAGACGAGGACGGAGGAAGACTTGAGACGGCGCTGCGCCTCCTTCCCAAACCCTTGCAGGCGGATCTGTCGCTCGTAGCGTTGCAGATCGAATTCGGTGAGTTCCGACTTGTTTGGAATCACGTCCATGAAATCATCTCGTGCAACTCTCGGTCAGCTTGCGCCGACCCAACGATGGTGTAACGGGGACAATTTGACCTTCCCCGAATTTTTGGACACCGGATCAGCCGGCTTGGCGCTCTGCTTGGTCTGGGGCGATGTGCTCGAGGGTGGAATCAAGGGGCCGTCACGGATTGTGTTGGAATTGGCTGACGCAGTTCCGGACTGCGTGATGCTATCCGATCAAGCGGCGGAGTCAATGAATTGACACAAGGAGTTGACAGGAACGCTTCTCGGCGAGGCTCTCCCATCCGTCGACCTTTGGCATCGAGATCTGGCCCGAGGCGAGCACGGCCCAGAACAGCATGGCGACGGTTCCGGCGCGGGGCGGCATGCTTTGCGTCCTGACCTTGCGCCAAGCCCGCCGCCGAGGAAGCCGTGCGCGACCGCCTCTCCTTTCGGCGCTTTCGCGGCATTCCGCTCGACCGCAAAACGCCCGACCATAGCTCGATCTGGCGCTTCCGCCAGACGATCGACAAGCTGGGCTTGAGAACTTTCTTGCGGAGATCAATCGCTAGCTCGCGCGCGCCGCCTCATCGCCAAGCCCGGAACGCTGGTCGACGCCACGATCATCACCGCCGCCGTGGCGCGCCCACCTTATGAGGAGGGTCAGGTCAGCGATCGCGATCCCGAAGCCTCGTTCGCGCACAAGAACGGCGAAACCTACTTCAGCTACGAGGCGCATGACGCGGTGGACGCAGTCAGCGACTTGATCCGCAAGGCCGAGATGACCTCAGCGGACTTGCACGACAGTCGGCGCGGCGAGACGATGATCCAAGGGGACGAGGCCGCCTATCACGCCGAGGAGGCTTACGGCAGTGCGGCCCTGCGCGAGGCGCTGCGCGAGAAGGGAATCGACGACAAGATCGCCTACAAGGCCAAGCGCAACACGCCGCTGGTCCCTTGGCAGAAATGGTTCAACACGACGGTCTCGAGCGTGCGCAGCGGGGTCGAGCGCGCCAATGCGACGGTGAAACCGCGGGATGCCATGGGGCGCGTTCGCTATCTCGGAACGGCCCGCAACAACCGCCATCTTCAATTTGTCGCCTGCGCGACGAACATGAAGCGGGCGCTCGTGCTGCTGACTGCGTGAGGCCGCGCAGGGGCGAAATGTGACCGGAAGGAGGAAATGACGGGGAAATAAGGGGTTATCAGGGGCCGCCAGCGCCGGGCGACAGCTCCCGCCGCAGGCTGAGGCCGCGGCGATCGGCGCAAGACGCGCCTCGCCCGAAGTCACGGGCTTATTCGAAGTTCTCCGTGGATAATTACATCGCACTGCGCTCCTGTCCTTTCGCGAGCCAATGATGGGTTCGCCATTTGCATGCTTCCCATTCAATAAATCCACATGTCCGGATCGACGCCTGCAGCCCAGGCCCGCAACCCGCCCTTGAGAAGCTTCGGATTGGAAAAACCCATCGCCTGCAGACGTTCGACCACGTTCCGGCTGCGCGCCCCGGTCAGGCAATAAACGATTGTTTCGGCTTTCGGATCGAGTTCAGCGAGCCGGAGATCGAGTTCTGCGAATGGAATGTGCTTGGCGCCGTCGATGCGGCAGATATTCCATTCGGGATCTCCGCGCACATCGAGGAACACAAGTCCTGGCTGTCCACGCTCGTATAGTTCAAAAGCGTCGCGGGGTTCAATTTCGTTCACCTTCGCAGGGCTATTTACCCTTGAGCAAAACCGTTCTGAATCTTCCACCGTGCGTATGGATGGCGAATGCCCGCAGACCAGACACTCCGGATCCTTGTGAACATGCATTTCACGCATGCGCATTTCCAGCGCATCGAAAGTTAACAGCCGGCCGATCAGAGGATCGCCGATGCCGAGGAGAAGTTTCATTACCTCGGTGGCCTGGACGAGGCCTAGGAATCCCGGCACGACGCCCAGGATGCCCAGCTCAGCGCCACCGGGCACCTCATGCGGCGCTGGCGGTTCGGGATAGAGGCAGCGGTAGCACGGACCCTTCTTCGCGTCGAAGACAGAGGCTTGGCCTTCGAAACGGAAAATGCTGGCATACACCACCGGCTTTCCCAACAGCACGCCGGCGTCATTCGTGAGATAGCGGGTGGCGAAGTTGTCCGATGCATCGACGATCACGTCATATTGCGCGCAGATCTCCATTGCGTTTTTCGCGGTGAGCGTCGTGTCATAGCAGAGGACGTCGACCATAGGATTCAGCGCATGCAGCTTGGCGGCCGCGGATTTCACCTTTCTCGTTCCCACATCCGGCGTGAAGTGAATCACCTGGCGCTGCAGATTGCTGAAATCGACGTCGTCGGTATCCACGATCCCGATGTGACCGATGCCGGCAGCCGCCAGATACAGGTCGAGCGGGGAGCCAAGTCCGCCAGTGCCGACACACAAGACGCGCCCGCGCAGCAGCTTCTGCTGGCCGGCAAACCCAAGTTCTGGCAAGACGAGCTGCCGACAATAGCGCGCGACTTGCTCGCGCGACAGCGCCAGAGCAGAAGGTTGTGATTGAGATTTGAGCAGTTCGGAATCCGTGGGCGAGTCGTGTGAATCGATGGCCGCGTGCGACATGGGGATGTCCCGCTCGATGTTGAAAAAGGAGGAGCGGCGTTGCTCGCCTTGAGCTTGTATATGCTCGGGTTGCTGATTCCCTGGATAAGGAAGCAACGCTATAGAAAAGCATACCACATTCACCGCGATTCCCACCGCAGCGTTCCGCTTGAATCAGTATGTCGGTTTCGTCGGTCAATGTCGTCATCTGTCATCCGCGGCTGAATGCCGGGATAATATAGCAGTTTGTAGGAAACGCGGTTGGGCTGTTCCGCAGCCCACGCCCCTGGCGACAACCATCTCGCGGACCCGAAAGCTCAAACCGCTACGCGCCAACGCGCCGACTCCCCTGTCGGACCTAAACCGTAAGGGAGTTGGCTTCCGCGGGCGCCTTGCCGCCATCGTCCGTCTTGGCGCGGCAAATTTCTCCCGCCATAGCGATCGAGGCGCCGGTTTCTCCGCTCGAAAAAACGATGCGTCCATTCGAGGAGAACACAAAGGCCAAAGCTTGCAGTAGAAACAGGCTAGCGACGACGCTCGAAAGGAGCGCGCGGACCATCCTCTGCTGTTTTGGCGGAAGTCTCATCATTTTTTCATTTTCAACGTGGACAAACGCGCCGTCAATATAAAGAATCGGGAGCACGAATGAAATCCCGCCGACGCGCTCGAAAAAGCAATTTTAGGCCGAAACGCTTGACAAAGGATCCCTTCGCCCGCCTGAACATCCTTGGGCGACATAGTATTGATTTCATTTGGACGGACTTTGCATTTCAGATGAACACAGGCGTGATTTCATTCAGACGCCGCCGATCACCCCATGACCCTCTTTCCCCGCCACGTCGCCAGCCAGGTCCGGCAAGCCTTGGACGACACGCCGGTCGTCCTCCTCGCCGGACGCGTCAGGCCGGAAAACAACGCTCGCCCGAGCCATAGCCGCCGATGACCGCGCCTCTATGCGCGTCTTTGCTGCTTTGCAAATTGAGGGCTTTCGCCGGCACCCGCTTGAAATCGGCGATGGCGGGGTGTCGGGAGCCATTTTAGCTCTTCGGCTGGCGCTTTCAGCCTCGATTAGCCTCGCTCATAAAGCCGACTTAACTGCACAGCATCATGCTTCCCCCGGTTTTTAGAAAGGTGGCCCACTGCAGAGGGATACGGGGCTACGGCCGGAGGCTCCGTTTCGACCGCTTTGACTTCCGGCGAGCTGACGCCTGCGGACGCAAGAAGGCTAGGCTGGCCTCAAGAAGGCGTCTCACATCTGTCTGGACCCGGACAGTCGCAGGGTAGGCTTCTGAAGGACCAGGACATCAGTCAGACCGGTTTCACAGGCCCTAACGGCACTTCGTTTCTTTAAGGCTCACAGGAAGCTGCAGCGCCTGGCCTGGCCGAAGCCGGCGGAAGTCGAACCCCGGATTGGCGGCGACTATCTCTCGCCATCGGTTTCCATCGCGGTAAAGCTTGAAGGCGATTCTCCAGGGCGAGTCGCCTTTGACGACCGTGTAGCGGTCGCTTGTCGTCGCCTTGGCGGCCGCCGCCTCTTGCGGCGGCGGCGCTGGGGCTGCCATAGGGGCTGGCGTGGCGGCGACCGCTTGCGGCGCCGGCGCCTCTTCCACGACCTCGAAGTCCCCGTGCAGCATGCCCATCCAGCAGCTCCAAGGCGTATGGCCCGCCTTCTCGGGCGTGAATTCAATTGTCTGGACGCCCGGCTTCACGTCGAACTCGAGATTATAGCTCGGCACGACGATGCGATGGTTGCAAGTGGTGACCTCCTTGCCGTTGATCACCCATTTCACCCGTACGCCCCGGACGAGCACGAAATGGTTCGGCGTGTAGCCGGACTCGATCACGTCCATCTCGATGGTCTGAAAGGCCGGCCGGGGCCGCGCCGCTGTGGTCGCCGGCTGGGAAGGCGGCTGCGCAGTTTGGACGGCGGCGGCTCTCTTCAGCGCCGCGATCACGGAGCGCAGGTCGTAGCCAGAGCCCGTCAAAATCAATCCGCGATTGATCATGACCGCGCCGAGCACGACGACGATGGCGCCGGAGAGCCGCAGCAACCTATGCGTCAGGCTGCTCGAAATTAGCGTCGCCAGAACGCCGAAGCTCAGCAACACGGGCAAGGTTCCGACCCCGAAGGCGAACAGCATCTTCGCGCCTTCGAGAGCGCTGCCGGTTCCCGCCGCCATCACATACATCGCCTGCAGCGGCCCACAGGCGATCATCAGTCCATTCAAGCAGCCGATGAAAAACGGGCGATGCCGCGAGCGCGCCTGTTCGTTAAAAATGAAATTCTGCAGTGGGACAGGAAGTCCAAGGCGGAACCGTCGCAGCGGCGCTAACAGCCCCAACATGTTCAGACCGAAAACGATGAGAAAGGCGCCGGCGAGCCCCCCGGCGACGCCGCGCAACAGGGGCGTGAAGGCGACGAAACCGCCGAGCAGCCCGAAACTCGCGCCGATCAAAGTGTAGGAAAGCGTTTTCCCTGCGCCATAGAGCGCATGCGAGAGATAAGAGCTTCGCCCCGCGCTGGCGTCATCGGCCGTGTAGCTCAGGACGAAGCCCCCGCACATGCCGATGCAGTGGAATCCCGTCAGCAGCCCGAGCACGAAAATCAAGTCGAGGCTCAGGTGCTGGGTAATGTCGGGCTCACCACCCTTGCTGATCCATTCCGTGTCGAAGAAAATAATCAGCAAAATTCCGATCAGGCCGATCAGCAGGCCCGCGAATTTCTCCAGCGGACCGCGCCGCCTCTTCGGGTTTTCCTGGTCATAGGTGCGATAGCCCGCGCGCTCGATGGTCGCGCGAATCGTCTCGAGATCCGTCAGCGCCGGATCGAAGGCGACGTTCACCGTTTCCGTCGGATAATCGGCTTTGACGCTTCGCACACCGGCGACCTTGCCGACCCCGACCTCGATGACGTGCTCGCAGCCATGGCAATGCATGCCGTGCGCATGCAAGATGACGTCGGAGTCGCTCATCGCCGCGGCTCCAGCTCAGTATTTGGCGCCAAGGCGATTTCTTGCTCCGTCGCGGCGTAGGCGCCGATCACGGAAAGCTCAGCCAGCTCTCTCAGCAACTCTTCATGAGCGCGGCGCAAAGTTCCCCGGTCGATATCGCTGGCAGACGCGGTCTTACTGAGAATAAGGCTGGCTTCGATCGGTCCCGCCTGTTGCAAGGCGTCCAGCAGTTGATAGGCGCCGGCGCCGATCTCCAAAAAGTTCACCTCATCGCTGCGGTCGCGATAGACGAGCAGGAACGTTTGCTCGTCAGGCGGAACGGCCAGCTGAAAGTCGGGGCCGATGCGGTGCACGGGAAAGCGATAGGCAGGCCACGCCAGCTCCGAGAGGCAAATCGTGTGAGACAACGGCTCTTCTATGAGCGCCGGATTTTCTTCGGGCGGCGGCGCCTCGTCGATCAGCACAGCCAGCTCGACCCACTCATAGTGCGCGAGCTCGAGCAGGAATGACGAGTCCTCTATATTTGGGCCACGCTCGTTCTGCAAATAAGCTGGGAACTCTTGGCCGAGCTCGAAGAGGTAAGGTGTCTGACGCCGCCGCCGGCGCAAAAAATCCTGGATCAGCGGCGGCCAGCCATCGCCCAGTATCGCTTTAACGATAGGGAAGCCCGTCGAGAGAAAGGACTCGACATTGTTGTAAGCGAGCTGCCGATAAATCTGCAGCCTATGCAGCGGCGCCGAGCTGGGCCCCGAGCGGTCTCGCGGATCTCTGATCGCCGCGGCGAAGGCCTGTTGCATCCGTTGGAAGGGGAAGATCTCGTCAGCCATGGCGGAGCTCTCCATCGCTCTCGCTTTTCGCCTGACGCGCGCGGATCGCCTCGACCGAGAGGAGGCTCCCTGCGGGGCACCGAGGAAAACTCGGCGATTTTTCGCTCGTCCTCGTTCAATGTGAGTCTTGGTCATTGGGCGATCCCGGCCGCCCACTCTGCGACCTTCATGGGGAGTGTTGCATCTCCTAATCAATCCACTGATAGGCTTCCCACGACTTGCCGCACTGAAGGGCGCACTGTCGGCATTGTTTCAGGCTAAGCCGGCAGGCCTTGCCCTTGCGCACCCAGTGCTCGAGCAGCGCGCGCGCTGTCTCTGGAGAAATATCGAAATGCGCAGCGACTTCGCGGACGGACGCCTCCTTCCGCGACGCCAGATAGTCCTTGAGCTCCATGAGCATCGGGCTTTCACTCCCAGGTCGCCGCTGCTGTTGTCGCCGCCCTTTCGCCGTTTCCCTTCGCTGTCCCGCTCTTCGGCTGGCCCTTTCAGCCTCGATTAGCCACCACAGCATGCGTCGGTCGACGATGATGCGTCGGGGCTCGCGGGGATATTTCTGGATCGCGGCCCCACGTAGAAGCTCGCCGCGCCCAGTACGACAAAGTAAGCCAGGACGCCCACGATCCATGCGGCCGATGAGTATGGATGCAACGCGAAAGTTCCAATCTGGTAGAATAGGACCGCAGCGCCGTAGCCGAGGCTGATTGTCCAAAACACCATGAAACCGGTCCATCGCCGGTTGGTCTCGTGGGCGGTCGCAGCCGTGGTTGCTATGCAAGGGTAGCACAGCAGCAAGACGAGATAGGCGAGCGCTCCGACTTTGCCATCGAACTTAGTCGCCAGGGCAGGGGCGAGACCGGCACCGGCGCCATGCAGGCGCACCGGTGAGCCGATCCCCACCAGCGCTTTGAGATTTTGCGGAACAGTCATAGCTGCTCGATTTAGCCTTGCCGGCAGATTAAAGCCTTGTCCCTCCTCGGGCGGCGCGTGCTGCGGGCCTACGCCCGGATGGCCATCCTGCTGAACGTGGTGCTTCGGCGCATGCGCGGCGCCCATCGGCGGCGCCTGCTCGGGCGCCGCCGGCTTTTGCTCTCCAGCATGGCCGGCGTCGGGAGCCTGCTCCGCCGCAGTCGGCGGGACGCGCTCGGCCGCTGCCCGCGCTTGTTCTGCGGCGATGGCGGCGCGCATTTTTGCCTGCGCCTCACTGACGCTCGGCAAACTCATGGGATCGAGTTTAGCCATGCGCCCGCGGATAGCCTTTGCGCTGACGCCCTCGATGCTACGATCAAGTGGGTGCGCTCCGCCGTTAGCGTCGATCAAAACGAAGTCGCGGCGGTCGCCTCGGGCAAGAATCCATTGGGCCCCCGTGACGGCCGCGGCAAACGCCTGCGCCGTGGTCGTGCTGCGCCATAAGGGAGTGATCCGACCTTTCGCTTCCTCTTGGCTGACTAAGCCGCCGCTGCCATGTTCGACCTTGCTGTGCGACGCCTTGCCCAGATGCTCCTTGGCGCCCGACGCCTCGGCTTCCGTTGGACGGGCGTCGGCCGGGTCGCTTCGCTGAATATCATGGCTCGGAATTTGGCCTGAGTGTTCGGCGCCGGGCGCCTTTCCGTTCTCCGAACTGTCGGTGGCGGCGCCGCTTTGCAGCTTCTCGTGGCTGTGGCTGGGGGCGGCGCCTGGAGGCTCCGCTTCGATCGCTTTCGGTTCCGGCGGGCTCAGACCTGCGGCGACCCCGCTGTGCTGAGCTTCACCAGGGACGGGCGGTTCTTTGGGCCCCTCCGCCGCGACAGGCGCCCTCTGTTGGGCCTGCTCCATATAGATCGAGCTGAGCGTGGTCACGATCACGACCTTATGCAAAGCCCCGGTAAAGAGCGCCACCGTGGCTGGCCAATTGTCTTCCTGGACGCCCATCGGGGTCAGGACTGGCGTGATCGCGCGGCCTCCCGCAGCCAGCATTGATTGATCGACGGGCTTCTGATTGAAGGAACCGTCAGTCCCCCATGCGCTCAGAACCTTCACGAGAAACACCAGTGGGATGATGAATTTGCCGACCCGAAAGAGGAACATCTTCAGGCGTATCCACGTGTTGATCAGCACATTGCTCAGCTTAGGCCAATGATAGGACGGTAACGTCAGCACATGCAGCGAGCGCTCCTCCGGCAGCAGACTGAACTTCATGAGGAGGGATGTGATCATCGCAAAGAGGATGCCGAGAAGGTAAAAGCCGAAGATCACGAACTGTCCGCGCTCTGGAAAAAAAGCGGCGGCGAAGACTGTGTAGACCGCCAAGCGCCCGCCACAGCTCATGAACGGGCTCATCAGCACCGCCACGACCCGATCCCGCGGACGCTCCATCGTGCGCGTCGCCATGATGGCGGGCACATTGCACCCGAACCCCACCACCATGGGGATGAACGCATTCCCCGGCAGGCCTAGCGACTTCATGAGCCGGTCCATGACGAAGTTGGCGCGCGCCATGTAGCCCGACTCTTCGAGGGCTGAGACGAAAAGATAGAGGAATCCAATGATGGGAATGAAGGTCACGACCTGAAGCAGGCCGCCCCCGAGACCGTCGGCGAGTAGGGCGGTGAGCCACGCGGGCGCTTTGATCGTGCCGAGGAGATGTCTGGGGCCATCGATGAACAACGTCTCGGAAAGCACCCAGAAGAACGGCCTGAAGGCCTGACTGAGCTGAACGGTGAACCAAAACAGGCAGTACATGACCCCAAGGAAAATGGGGATGCCGAGAAAGCGGTTCAGCGCCACGCGATCGATCCGGTCCGACGCGCTGGCGCCGGTGACGACACGTTTGGGCAGCGCCTCCCCGGCAATCACATGAGCAAACTGATAGCGGCTATTGGCGATGATCGTGTCGGCCTCGTCGCCCGTCTCGTGCAGAATTTCGCCGGCAAGACGCACATACGTCTGATTCACCGCAGGCGTCACCAGGCGCATTGAGAAACCGTCGCCCTCCAGCAGGCGCAAGGCCATCCAACGGTCGTCCAGGAGGCTCTTCGTCGAGGTTTCCCGGATCAATGAAGACAGCTCCGAGATCGCTTTTTCGATCAATGGCGGATAATCGATCGAGAAGCGTGCGAACTTTCGCTCGTGGACCCATTGCTGAACGTCAGCTTTTAGGCTTTGTATTTCTTTGCGCCTTGTCGCGACGATGGCTGCGACCGGGCAACCCAATCGGCGTTGGACGGCCTCCACATCGGGCCGCGCCTCGCGGCCATCGACGTCGTCCATGACGTTAAGGACGACCGCCACCGGTACCGACATTTCCAGCAATTGCGTCGTCAGATAGAGGCCGTGCTCGAGATGGGACGCGTCGACGATATTGATTGTCAGGTCGGCCTCGCCGGAGAGGACGTAATCTCGCGCGATCCTTTCGTCGATGGCCGTCGCCTCGTCGTACGTGTCCAGGGAATGGATCCCGGGCATGTCCACGACGCGGAAGCGCTCTTCCGCAAACTTAAACTCGCCTACCTTCTTCTCGACCGTCACGCCTCCCCAGTTGCCAACGCGCTGATGCGTTCCGGTCAAACCATTGAATAGCGTGGTCTTGCCGCAATTGGGATTGCCGACGATGGCGATCGTGATCGTCTCTTTCCTCTCGACCTTGGCTTCGCTGGCGACCGGCTCGATCAATAAGGCCGACGCTTCGTCGCCGCGCAAGCTGAGGTCGGCTTCCCGCACCCGCAGCTCGATCGGATCGCCGAGCGGCGCGACCCGCATGACGGTGAATTCGGCGCCAGGGGTGAGCCCCATGGACAGCAGTTTTTGTCGATGGGCGGTCTCGCCGTGTTCGAAGCCGATGACACGGCCTCGTTCTCCGACCTCTAGATCGCCCAACCGCGCCTTTGTCGCGGGAATCGTCATGGCAGGCCTCCTTCTTGCGGGCCTCACGGCTCGATGAGTATATGGATCACATAGCGCGGGCCGCTGTCGAGCTTCGCCTCGATCTCGGCTTTGCCCGGCTCCTCGCCAGCGACCACGCTAGAGGATGCGCCGCGGGACCCGATCGTTCCGATTGGCATTCCGTCTGCGGTGATGGTGAGCCGACCCTCGCGCGCCGGCGGCAACGCGAGGGAGGCTCGGGCTTCGTTGGGGAGCGTCACCAGCCAATCGAGAGGAAGCGGCGCTTCTTGGCCGACTTTGACGCGCTGCCAATTTTCGTTGCCCCTGGCGTGAGGCTGGCTATAGGCTGCGATGTTCGGGCTTGGCTTGTGGGCGATGTGGGCGACGGCTTGCGTGGCGCCAGACAACGCTCCCCCTCCTTCGAACGAGACGGCGATGGGATAATCGCCAGGCTTGGCCGAATTCACGACGGGGGCGCGCAGATGGATGGCCTTGAGCCCGGGATGGCCGGGAGGGTCGGCGGCGATTGGCCCGTTCAGCCGCAAATTGATCGCGCGACTGTCTTGGGCATCAACCGCCGCCTCAAATTTCGCCGTTATGGGGCTTTGCGGCCAACCATGAAGCAGAAAGATTCGCGCCGGAAGATCATGCTTGGGCGAGAACGGCCGCGGAAAAGTGAGGCGGATCGTCGTCCCCGCTGGCAGCTGGTAGCCCGGCGCCCAGGCCTCATTGGATTTGTCGAGCTGGAGCCATGCCTCAAAGGCGTGACCCGCCGCCAATCCGGCGGCAATCATTGGCTGACGCTCCACCGATAGGGACGGCCAGGCGGCGCGAGCGGCGCCGCCCCCGTTCGACACAGCCAGCATTCATAGAAGCCAGCCCACATCGGCGGCGCAGGCGGGAGAACCGGCGGAGCTTTCAGCGAAGGAAGATCGGCTGCAAGGGCAGCGTCGGCGACAAGCGACAAAGCGCTTGCCGAAAAGATGGTGATTGGCTTCATTTTCTTGGCTGCTCTGTGAGAGTTTTGGGTTTTCGTTTTCAGAACCCGGGCGTTGGAGACCCGTAAGGTTCTGAGATAGGCCTTCGAGGGAATCGGAGCGGACACACGTCGCTCCAGCGCCTTGAGACCGGCCTGACGAGTTGTCGGTGCGTTAGACGCTAGGAGGTGCGCGCGAAGACCAGGAGCTTCTCCAGCCCATAAGGCGCTTGCGGGAGTCGTCTGTGCTGAAACCAACAATAAATGCCGAGGCCGCCGACGGAGCGTAGCTTACAACGGCCATCGATGTGGTTATGACGAAAAGCGCCGCGTCACGAACGTTCGTGTTACAGAAAATGCAGCATCGAGAATGATCATGGCGTCCTTGCGTCGGGACGCTATCGTCACTGAGCACGCCGCAATGGCGGGCGACATGCGAGGCGGAGATGCTATGGCCCGCGCTGCCGCCGGCATGCTTCGCCAAAGCCGGAGATGCAGCAAGGACCAGTCCCTGCAGGAGGACCAGAAAAGCCACCACGCCCGCCAGGATCGCACGCGTTGGCAGTCGTCGCCATGGCAGTGAAGTCATAGAAAGTTATCCCTCGCATAACAGCGTGTCGTCAATGGGCCAAGTGAAATATTCCTGAGTTGTTGCAAAGCGGCACCACAGGCGTGAGCGACGCTTTGTCGCGGCCCAAGGCCGCAGTGAAGCAGCGTCAATGCATGCGCAATTCCGGTCTCATGTAGCAACCGCGCGGTTGCTACACAAGACCGCGCAATTCAGCATGGCAGAGCCTGCCCATTTGAGGGGTCGGAGGAGGGTGGCTTGCGCGAGAGGATGCGCACTCGGCTCGCCGAGATATGCGCGCAATGTACGGAGCTCGATCGGCGCATTCGAGCCTTCGTCGTGGAATTCTCGGCCTTCATGCGGCAAAACGAGGATGCGTGGATTACGCCGACGACGGCGTTCCCGTCGTCGGCGACAAGCTCACCGGCGAAGTCCGCCCTGTCTGTATTGGCTGCATGTTCCAATTGACCGCGGTCGCGCGCCCGAGTGAAGCGCGCCGCATCGAGGGCGATAATTGCCTGCGTCACTGTTTCGGCATGCTGACGATGAACGACACGAGCATGGCCGCCTGCACCACGGCGGCCTTCGACACGATCGCCGCTTGCCGCGCCCTTGCGACCCTGGCCTCCGTCAACTCTACCGCGGTCCCCGCGCTCGCGAAGGTCGTCGAGGACATCTGCCTCGCCTGCAAGAAGGAATGTGACAAGTTCCCGCAATATTCGGAATGTGTCGCGATGGGCGAGGCCTGCAAGGCTTGCGCAGCTGAATGCCGTAAGGCTGCCGCGTAACCCCGACGAACGGCGCCACATCCGCTGCTGCGCCGTCGAGGGGGCGATCATCCTTGATCGCCCCCTCGCCGTACCGCGCGGCAATCGCGCTTGCCAGCAGGCGAGATTGCGGCGGGGCGCGAGTGCAGACCCGGCTGTCGGAACCCGCCGGTTTCGCCATTCTCGCGCATCCAGCCCTCCGCTAAAAGCCGAAGCTTATCGCCGTGTTGATCTCCCATGAATCGCCCAGCTGGGGCCCAGTCAAGCGCTGGTAGACAGGCGCGCCCGCCTCGATGGCGCCGGATCGGCTTGAAGCCCAGGATCTTCAGCAGGTATTCCAAGCCGCCGAGAAGTTTGACGCGTTCGCCGCCCTGAGAATACGGATGGCGCCCTGCTGCGCGCCCATGATCTGGTTGTCCTGGCCGTAGCTGAGGTCCCCCATGGAGGCCGCCACGCGTCCTCTCGCGCTGAGACCCGCCCCTCGTAGGTCGGGCCCCACGACCACGCATTCCGTTTACTTGTGCACCTGAGACCAATCAACCCATCGTATGTTCCTGTGCCAAGTTGCAGCCTCTAATGAGCTCGCTTTGGCAGAGATTGTGCGGAAGGATGCATAATTGGCAGTTTGATCACTTGCCCGAGGCGCAGCCGTCGAGGATCAAGGCCTGGATTCGCTTTCGCGATGTCACGCCAGCGCTCCGCATCGCCATACAGCCGGCTGGCGATGCCTTGAAGAGTATCGCCGGCGTGTACGGCGTACGTATTTACGAGCGCAGGTGCCACGGGAGCCTTCGTCGGCTCGGCCTCTCGATTTGCGGTTTCCGCCGGCTTCTCGACCGCCGAAGCGGTTTCTTTTGGGAGGCTTGGCGAAGGTGACAGTGTAGGCGCGGCTTGTTGCATTGGCGCGGTCTGCGGCTTCCCTGCCGATGTCTGTCTGGTTTCTTGTTGGCTAAGAAACCTCGGCGCATAGCCGATGACGATCGCGCTGAACGCGATCGTCAAGAAAGCCGCAGCTGTGGCCCAGCCAACGCCTTTTTGACCACGAACAAAGGGGCGCGGCGCCGGTTGCTCACGCGGAATTGCGGGCGCTGCCTTGCCAACCGCCGGAGGCGCTACTCGCAAGGTTCCCGGAAGCATATCCGCCATCAACGTCGACATGATCCGCAGCTTTATTCGGTCGAGCAACAACGCGAAGCAGCTTGTGGCCGCAAGGAGCCCCAGGACGACGCGCCACGGCAAAGGCTCCATCAATACGCCACAGCATGCGAGCACGGAGGCGATCGCGACATCTGAGCCCGAGGCGGCGAGCACCCAGCTGCTCGGTTTGGAGGCCCACATAGGTCCCCGTTCTCGCACGACATACAAGACGGCTTGAGCGCCAAAGACAAGCGTGACGAACGCTAGCGTTTGCAGCTCTGCAGGCGCAAGTTGCAGCCAGTAGTAACCCAATGCCAACGTAGCCGTTGAAAAACCGAGCTTGCATGCGCCCAGCGCTACGCCAGTCGCAGCGATTTTGTTCATGCGCCATCGGCAGGGCGCGGCAGAGGCGCTCGCCCGATCGGTCGTGAGTGACATGGCAGCAAGGTCGTTCGTCACGAACATTAAGGCCATAAGCGCCGGCGTCATCACTGCATGTCTCGTCAGGGCGAGTCCGATGGCCAAGAAAAGAACGATCTCGACCTTTTTGACCATCATATTGAGCGTAAAGGTCAGGAGGCGCCCGAATGCGATCCGGCCCTCTTGGATGGCGAAAACGATCCCGCAAAGTCCTGGCTCGGTCATGACCAGGCCAGCCGACGCTTTTGCGACATCCGTTGCGGTCGAGACGGCGATGCCGACGTGGGCCTGTCGAAGGGCCGGCGCGTCGTTCGTTCCGTCTCCACACATGCCGACCACATGACCATGGCTCTGCAACGTGGTGACTATCCGATACTTTTGTTCAGGGGCCACGCGCGCAAAGACGCCGAATTCATCCTTGCTGAAGTCGTCGGAGAGGCGTTCTGGTGGGCAAACGGGTCCCGTTATTCCAACTTGACGAGCAATGGCGGCCGCAGTCACGGTGGAGTCCCCGGTGACCATGACCGTGCGAACGCCCATGCTCCTCAGCTCGGCGACGAGCCTCGCGGAATCCTCGCGCGGCGGGTCGGTGACGGCGATGAAACCGGCGAGGCGCAATGCGTCGCGAGGCCCTGCGGCGACCGCGATGACGCGCTTGCCTTGCTGCGCCAGGTCGTCTCTGAGGCGCCGAGCGTCCGGCGGCGCCTCGGTGCTGCCGTCCATGACCTCTAACGCGCCTTTTACAACTAGCAGTTCGTTGCCATCGCCGTCGACAGCGACGGCCTCCGATTTCTTGGTTCCGGGGTCGAAGGGCACGAAGCGCACGAGCCGTTCGGTCTTGACGCTGTCGGCGGCGCTGGCCGCCGCCCGGACTGCGGCGTCGATGGGGTCTTGATCCGTCTCCGAACTGGCAAGCGCGGCCAACGCCAAGACTTGTTGGCGATCGAACCCCGGCATGGCCGAGACCTCGGCGACCTCGAGGACATTTCGCGTCAAGGTTCCGGTCTTGTCGGAACAGAGCACGTCTATTGCGGCGGTTTCGTGCGCCGCCGAAAGGCGGGTCAATAAGACCCCGCGTTCGGCAAGCTTGCGGGCGCCTAGCGCAGCAGAGAGCGTGAACGTTGCCGGAAGCGCAACCGGGATCGAGGCTAGCAACGCTGTCAGAGCCAGGAGAATCAGGTTGCTCGCCGGCATTGCGACGGCAAATGCATAGCCGGCGATGCCGAAGGCGATTGCACTGTTTACAGTTACCAAGTTCCGCGTCGCGCTAAAGATTGCCGCCTGTTCCGTGCTTGCCGCGTGGGCGATGCGCACCAGTTGCGCGGCGCGGCCGAAGTAGGTTTTCGACCCCGTCGCCGTAACGCGGGCAATTGCTTGCCCGCGTAGTACGAGCGAACCCGCAAAGAGCTGGCCGCCTGAACTCGCATCGACCGGCACGGATTCCCCAGTCAACGTCGACTGGTCAACCAGCACGGATCCCGATACAATGGTCGCGTCGGCGGGGACCAAATCCCCTAGGGACAAGCCGATCAGGTCTTCCGGCACAAGTTCGGACGCCGGTAGTCGGACCCAATTACCGTCGCGACAGACCCGCGCCGTCGGGGCAAGCCGCATTTTCAGCGCCGCAAGAGCCGCTCCTGCGCGATCCTCCTGGACGGACCCCAAGACCGCATTGAAGAGCAGAAGAAACGCAACAATCGCTCCCCCGGTGTACTCGCCTAATCCAATCTGCAAAAGGATGGCGGCTTCAAGCATCCATGCGACGGGCGACCAAAACTTCGTCAGGAAGAGTTTCCACCGCGGCCGCGTTTCCTCGACGACCGCGTTTGGGCCAAATTCACTCAATCGCCGACCAGCCTCAGCGGTCGTCAGCCCCCTGGCGACTGGATGTTCCAGTCCCGGCTGATGCTTTGGACGGTCAAGCGCGCAGAGCCTAGCCATGCGGAAAACTCCAACCTCTGCGGCTGAAAAGGATGAACCGAGGGCGCGAGGACGTCGATAAGCGTTACGGCTACGGTTTCGAGTTCCCCATAGGGAATCCGTAACCCCCGCCTTTAGGCGGGGGGAAAAGGTCAGCCTCGATGTTGCGTTTTAATAGCATAAATGTTGATGCTCGCTACCGGCTTTCTAGTGATTTCTGATCGCCTCATAGGCGCCCTCTCCACACAAGATGAGAGATGCGATGAAGCATGAGATGAAAATGTGATCATGGGCGCTGTTCGGGGAAGACAAGAGTGCGCGCGATGCAGCGTCTGCATGTCGAGCTGAGCCTGCTGCTTCAACTCGCCGAAAGGCATGGTCGGACGCGTCGCCGCCTCGGCTTTTCCCTCCTCGTCACGATCGTCGTTCTTCTGCGCCTCGACGTAAGGTCAATTTTTTTGGACAAAAACTTGGGCGCCTTCGGCATGGTCGCAGCCTGACCCCTGCGCGACGCAGGGAGAGTGGTTTTGCTGGTACTATCACCGCAAATAGCCCGGGACGGCCGGAGCGGCACTCTTTCCAACTCCGGCGCGGGCGTGGCGTGAGTCGAGGCGGATCGACAGCGCTCGCCGGAAGGCGGGTTTCTGTCGGGGAGCTTCGATGCGCTCTGTGTCAGCGCCAGAATAACCTTGCGTCGGCGGGCCGTAACAAAAATGCGTCACGCTTGAACAGAGGTTTTGCCGGGTCTTGCGAGCCGTCGTCGCGGCCTCCGCGTTTCGATTCGATCGCGATGGTCTTTTGGACTTTTTGCCGTTCTCGCGCCTTGGCCAAACGAACCGTCAGCACGCCCTTATCAAAGAAGGCGTCGATCTTGTCGGCGTCGATGTTTTCGGGAACCCGAAAGACGCGCTTGAATGAGCCAAAGCGCCGTTCAGAAATATGATAGACTTTCTTCTCTCCCCCTTTCGCTTCGCCTTTCTCGCCGCTGATAGAAAGCAGGCCATTTGAAAGTTCCACCGCGACATTCTTCTCGTCCAATCCGGGCAGCTCAGCCGAAATTTCATATTCTTTTTCCCTTTCCACAAAATCAACTGTTAGCGGCGGTGGAAATCCGCGCATAGATGGCGCGGTTGGTCTGGGTCGACGACGGCTGGCGGCGAGACAGCGCTTTCCCGGGCGCGGTTCGGCGAATGCGGGCTGGATATGTTGATTTGG
>Ga0181527_1002248_pt1 | contig 18531 bp, 27 predicted proteins | sample PEATcosm2014_Bin_30_FD_119762 | JGI IMG/M metagenome (GOLD analysis project Ga0181527, IMG submission 119762) | Peatland microbial communities from MTU Mesocosm Facility, Houghton, MI, USA - PEATcosm2014_Bin06_60_metaG | ecosystem: Environmental > Terrestrial > Soil > Wetlands > Peat | place...
CATGCGCAAGGCGGTGGATTCGGCGCTCCGTTTCGGATGCAAGGGCATCAAGGTGCGGGTCTCGGGCCGTCTGAACGGGGCCGAGATCGCGCGCAGCGAATGGTACCTGCAAGGCCAGCTCCCCCTGCACACGTTGCGCGCCGATATCGATTATGGATTTGCCGAGGCGCACACTACTTACGGCGTGATCGGCATCAAGACGTGGATCTACAAGGGCGAGATTCTGGACCTGACCAAGCGGCGCGGGTTGCTTCCCGAGCCCGAGCCGCGCCGCGACATGCGCGACCGGCGCGACCGCGGCGACCGCGGCGACCGCCCCCGCCGCGACTACCATGGCCCAGCGGCGACGCAAGGCCCGGCGGCGACCGCTCCGGCCCCCGAGGTGAGCGGCCCGGCCATACAGACTCCGCCGGCGGATCTGCCGCGTCCCGCGGTGCGTCCCGCCACGCCCATCCTGCCGCCGCTGATGTCGCCGCAGCAGCCCGCGTGGAAACAGGAAGCCCGGGAGGTACCGCCGCCGGAACCCCAGGCGCAGCCGCAACCGGAGGAGAAACCGGCCGCCGGCGACCAGCCGGAACCTGCCGGAGAGAACCAGTAAGGATTGAGGGAAAACCGCCATGATGATGCCAAAGAAGGTCAAGTTCAGAAAGCAACAGCGGGGGCGCATGGCCGGCAAGGCGTGGCGCGGGTCCACGATCTCCTTCGGCGATTTCGGGCTTAAGGCAATGGAGTGCGCGTGGATCACGGACCGGGAGATCGAAGCCGCGCGCGTGGCCATGACGCGTTCGATCAAGCGCGGCGGGAAGGTGTGGATCCGGCTGTTTCCGGACAAGCCGATCACCAAGAAGCCCGCCGAAACGCGCATGGGCAAGGGCAAGGGCGCTCCGGAGCAGTGGGTGGCGGTGATCCGCCCCGGGAAGATCCTGTTCGAGATGGAAGGCGTGGACCGGACGACGGCGCACGCCGCCATGCGGCTGGCGGCCCACAAGCTGTCGATCAAGACCAAGTTTGTCAGCCGGGAGGACGCGGAGTAAGGGATATGAAGGCAGACAAAGTTCGCGATCTGGACACCAACGAGCTGACGCGCCAGTTGGGTGAAATAGATGAGCAGTTGTTTCGTCTGCAGTTTCAGATGTCCATGGGGCAGATGGACGGATTGAAGAAGGTCCGCGCCATCAAGAAGGACCGCGCCCGGATCCACACGATTCTGCGGGAGAGGGTCCAGAGCGAGCCCCTCGCGGAGGAGAAAAAGTAACATGGCCGAAGAGCAAGCCAGGCAGGGAAACAAGAACGAGAAGATCGGCCAGGTGGTTTCCACCAAGATGCAAAAGACCATCGTGGTCGAGGTGAGCCGCCGCGTGCCGCACCCGCTGTACAAGCGCATCATCGGCAAGCGGAAGAAGTTCTACGCCCACGACGAGGAAGGTTCGGCCAAGACGGGCGACGTGGTGCGCATCGTGGAGTGCCGGCCCTTGAGCAAGCTGAAGCGATGGAAGCTGGCGGAAGTGATCCGGCGGGCGGCGCAGGTGGGCGTGCAGCCGGTGGATCTGGACGTGAAGATCTGAGCAGGGGTCAGGGGCCGGGGGCCAGGGGCCGGTTGTGAGGCCTGGTTCCGATCCCGGCCGGTAGTGAAAAGGCCTGAAGTTTTTTTTGGGGCTTCTGGGTTGGTGGCAGGGTTCGGGTTTTCCCCGGCCCCTGGCCCCCGGCCCCTGGCCCCAGGAGCGAAGCGACTATGATTGGAATGCGAACGATTCTCGAGGTGGCCGATAATTCCGGCGCGCGCAGGCTGGCCTGCATTCTGCCGCGCGGCGGCGACCTCGGCCTGCGCGCGGGGCTGGGCGACGTGGTCACCGCCAGCGTGAAAGAGGCCGCTCCCGATTCGGCGATCAAGAAGGGGAAAGTGGTGCGCTGCGTGATCGTGCGCATGCGCAAGGAGACCCGGCGCAAGGACGGCACCTACATCCGCTTCGATTCGAACGCCGCGGTTTTGATCAATGAGACGAACGAGCCGGTGGGCACCCGCGTGTTCGGTCCCGTGGCCAGGGAACTGCGCGACAAGAAGTTCATGAAGATCGTGTCGCTGGCCCCGGAGGTAATCTGATGGCAATCGCAAAGAAGACGCCGGCCGAGCCGGTCCGCATCGATATCAAGAAGGAAGACACCGTCAGGGTGATCTCGGGACGCGATAAGGGCAAGACCGGCCGGGTTCTGCGCGTGGACCGCCAGACGGGGAAGATACTGGTGGAGCACGTGATGATGGTCAAGCGGCACACGCGCCCCAACCCCGGCAAGCAGATCAAGGGCGGCATCGCCGAGCGCGAGAGCCCCATACCGGCTTCCAACGTCCTGGTGGTGTGTCCGGGATGCAACAAGGCCGTGCGCATCGCGCACCACATCGACCATGTGGCGGGAGGAAAGACCCGCCGCACACGAATCTGCCGCAAATGCGGCCAGATGATTGGCAGCAAGTGAGGATTCGATGGCAGCACGTTTGAGAGAGCATTATCAGAAGAAAGCGGTCCCGGCGCTGACCCAGGAATTCGGGTACAAGAACGTCATGGCGGTGCCCCGGCTCGACAAGATCTCGATCAACATCGGGTTGGGCGAAGCCACGCAGAACGCCAAGCTGATGGATGGGGCGGTCGCCGAACTGGCGCAAATCGCGGGCCAGAAGCCGGTGATCACCAAGGCGACCAAGTCGATTGCGGCGTTCAAGCTGAGGGAAGGCATGTCGATCGGCTGCATGGTGACGCTGAGGGGCGACCGCATGTACGAGTTTTTCGACCGGCTGGTGAACGTGGCGCTGCCCCGCGTGCGCGACTTCCGCGGCGTGTCGACGAAGAGCTTCGACGGAAGGGGCAACTACACGCTGGGGATCAAAGATCAGTTGATCTTTCCGGAAATCGACTACGCCAAGGTGGAAAAGACCAAGGGGATGAATATTTCCATCACCACCACGGCCCGCACGGATGCGGAAGGCGTGGCGCTGCTGCGCCACATGGGGATGCCGTTCCGGCAATAGAGGAGAGACCGAAAGAACATGGCCACTACCGCCAAAATTGCGAAAGACATAAAACTGGACGCGGCCCGGAAGGCCAAGACGCCCAAGCTCCGATGCCGGCACCGCAACCGCTGCTGGCGCTGCGGCCGCCCGCGCGCCTTTCTGCGCAAATTCGGCGTCTGCCGCCTGTGTTTCCGCCAGCTCGCGCTGAACGGCGAGGTTCCGGGCGTGATCAAGGCGAGCTGGTAAAGGAGGACTATGACGAGCGATCCCATTGCCGACATGCTGACTCGCGTACGCAACGCGATCCAGGCGCGCCACCCGAAGGTGGACGTGCCGGCCTCCCGGCTGAAAGCGGAAATCGCGCGCATTCTGAAGGAAGAAGGCTACATTGCCAACTTCAAGGTGGCGGAAGAAGGCGCGAAGAAGACCATCAAGATCTACCTGAAATACGGTGTCAACAACTCGCCGGTGATTTCCGAGATCCACCGCGTCTCGCGTCCGGGCTGCCGGGTGTACGTGGGACAGACGGAGATCCCGCGGGTATTGGGCGGCATGGGAATCAACATCCTGACCACCCCGCGCGGCGTCATGACCGGCCGGGACGCTCACAAGGAGCACCTCGGCGGGGAGATCCTCTGCCGCGTGTGGTAGCGAGGTACTGAGATTATGTCGAGAATTGGTAAGAAGCCGATCCCGCTGCCGAGCGGCGTGAAAGTCCAGATCGGCGGGCAATTGGAAGTGACGGGTCCCAAGGGCAAGCTGACGGTGCCGATTCCAAAAGGGATCAGCATCGAGCAGGCCGACGGGAAGCTGGAGGTGAAGCGCGCCTCCGACGAGCACGCGGCGCTGCACGGCCTGACGCGCGCGCTGGCGGCCAACGCCGTCCAGGGCGTCTCCGCCGGGTTCATCAGAGAACTGGACATCCACGGTGTCGGGTATCGCGCCGACGTCAAGGGAAAGGTGGCGACGTTCACCCTGGGCTACTCGCACCCCATCGAGGTTCTGTTGCCGCCGGGCGTGGATCTGAAGGTGGAACCGCCCAAATCGAGCGGCCAGCCTTTCCACCTGACGCTGAGCGGCTACGACCGGCAAATGCTCGGCCAGGTAGCGGCGAACATCCGCGCGCTTCGCAAGCCGGATCCTTACAAGAACAAGGGCGTCCGCTACACCGGCGAAGCGCTGCGCAAGAAGGTCGGGAAGACCGCGGCGGGGGCCAAATGATTCGTCAGATCGAGAAGAAAGAGATCCGCAAGACCATCCACGAGCGCATCCGGCGCAAGCTGCGCGGAAGCGCCGCGAGGCCGCGCCTGGCGGTGTTCCGCAGCGTGGCGCACATCTACGCGCAGGTCATCGACGATGCCGAGGGCAAGACGCTGGTGTCGGCGTCCTCGGTGGACAAAGGCGGAAAAGGGGCACCCTCTGGGTCCGGCGGCAACGTGGCGGCGGCCAAGGCGATCGGCAAACTGGTGGCCGAGCGGGCCAAGGAAAAGGGCATTACCAAAGTGGTTTTCGACCGCGGCGGCTATCAATATCACGGGCGTGTAAAGGCGCTCGCCGACGCGGCGCGCGCGGCGGGACTGGAGTTCTGATTCATGGCAACGTCGGCAAAACGCATCGATCCGGCCTCGCTCAACCTCAAAGAGCAGGTGGTTTCCATCAACCGCGTCACCAAGGTGGTGAAGGGCGGCAAGAACCTGAGCTTTTCGGCGCTGGTGGTGATCGGCGATCCCTCGGCGAAAGTGGTGGGATGGGGCGTGGGCAAGGCCAAGGAAGTGCCTTCCGCGATCCGCAAGGGAATCGAAGCCGGCAAGAAGAACCTGCGCAAGATCCACGTGCTCGAGACCACCATCCCGCACCAGGTGCTGGGTAAATACGCCAGCTCGCTGGTGCTGCTGAAGCCGGCCGCCGAAGGCACGGGAGTGATCGCCGGCGGCGCGGTGCGCGCGGTCATCACGGCCTGCGGCATTCCCAACGTGCTCACCAAGTCGATTGGGCGCCGCAACCCGCACAACGTGGTGAAGGCCACCATCGTGGCGCTGGAATCGCTGCGCGACAGGAACGCCGTGGCCGAAATGCGCGGCTTGGCGGTGGAGAAGCTCTAATGCGAGGCAAGATCCGAATCAAGCTGGTGCACAGCCCCATCTGCACTCCGGAAAAGCACAGGAGAATCGTGAAGGGCTTGGGATTGCGGAAGGTCAACCAGGTGGTGGAGCGGCCGGATACACCGGGTTTCCGCGGCATGGTGAAGAAGATTCCGCATCTGCTGGGAGTAGTGGAATAGGAAGCAGGGGCCAGGGGTCGGGGGCCGGGGGCCAGGGAGTGAGGCCTGGCTCCGATCCCGGCCGGTAGTGAAAAGGGTTGAAGGAGTTTTGGGGTTGCATGGTTGGTGGCAGGGGTCGGGGTTTTCCCCGGCCCCTGGCCCCCGACCCCCGGCCCCCAGGAGAAAGCGATGAACCTCAGCGGATTGAAACCGCCCGCCGGACAGAAGAAGGCCCGCAAGCGCATCGGCCGCGGCATGGGCTCGGGACACGGCAAGACCGCCACGCGCGGCTCCAAGGGACAGCGCGCCGGTACGGGGTTCGGCCAGAAGCGCGGATTCGAGGGCGGCCAGATGCCGCTCCACCGCCGGCTGCCCAAGCGCGGATTCACGAACATTTTCAAGAAGCACTACGCCATTGTCAACGTCGGAAAGCTGGAGAAGCTGGCAGGCGATGCGTTCAACGCCGACCGCCTGTTCGAGTTGGGCGTCGTCAAGAAGCTGGGCGACGGGCTCAAGATCCTCGGCACCGGGGAGTTGACGCGCAAGATTACGGTGGAGGCCCACCAGTTTTCCAAGTCGGCGGTGGAGAAGATCCAGAAGGCCGGTGGAGCGGCCAAGGCGATCGGCGCCAGCGAGTGAGCGCCGGGAATCGAAGGGTACGATGACCAAGTTCCTAGAAGCGTTCGCGAACATTTTTCGCGTACCAGACCTTCGCAAGCGGCTCTTGTTCACGCTGGCGTTGCTGGCGGTGTATCGCCTGGGCGGTCACATTCCGACGCCCGGCATCAACATCACGCGATGGGAGGAGTTTTTCAGCTCCGCGGCGGGTTCGATCTTCGGGTTCTTCGACTTGTTCGCCGGCGGCAATATCCGCCGCCTCACGATCTTCGCCCTGGGCATCATGCCGTACATCACGGCGTCGATCATTCTGCAGTTGCTGACGGTGGTGATCCCCACTCTCGAAAAGCTTTCGAAGGAAGGCGAGTTGGGCCGCCGCAAGATCACGCAGTGGACCCGTTACCTGACGATCGTCCTTTCGGTGCTGCAATCGTTCGGCATCGCGGAGGGCCTGCAGACGATGCAGGCGGGGATTGTGATCAGCCCGGGCATCGGCTTCGTGGCGCTGACCATCGTTTCGCTGACCACCGGAACGGCGTTCATCATGTGGCTGGGCGAGCAGATCAGCGAGCGCGGCGTGGGCAACGGCATGTCTCTCATCATCTTCACCGGCATTGTGGTGGGGCTGCCGCGCGCCATTCAGAATCTGTATGTCAACACCTTTATCACGCATGAATGGAGCGCGCTCCAGTTGATCCTGGTGCTGGTCATGATGGTGGCGGTGGTGGCGTTCATCGTACTGGTGGAGCGCGGCGAGCGGCGCATCCCGGTGCAATACGCCAAGCGCGTGGTGGGCCGGCGGGTGATGGGCGGGCAGTCCACGCACATGCCGCTCAAGGTGAACGCGGGCGGCGTGATCCCGGTGATCTTCGCCTCCTCGATCCTGGCCTTCCCGGCGACCATCGCGGCGTTGCCCTGGGTGAAGAGCATCGGCTGGCTATCGGCCACGCTGAAGAGCATCCAGCACGGCGAGCCGCTGTATTACGTGCTTTTCGTGGCGGGCATCATTTTCTTCTGCTTCTTTTACGTTTCCATCATTTTTAATCCCAACGAAGCGGCCGACAACATGCGCAAGTACGGCGGCTTCATCCCGGGCATTCGTCCGGGGCGCAACACGGCCGACTACATGAACACCATCCTGACGAAGATCACGGTGGTGGGCGGCGTTTATCTGTCGATCCTCTGCCTGATTCCGGACATCATGATTTCGGGCATCAAGCTGAACCACCTGCCGCTGCTGGGCAACTGGATCGACCGGGTGTGTCCGCGGTTCCTGCTGGAAGGCCTGAACGTGCAGTTTTATTTCGGCGGCACTTCGCTGCTGATCGTGGTGGGCGTCGCCATGGACACCATCAACCAGGTCGAGGCGCAGCTCATCATGCGCCATTATGAAGGATTCGTTCCGAGGTCGGGCCGTATTCGGGGCCGGCGGAGCACGTTTTGAGCGGTCTAAAGTGGTGATTTACCTGGCGGTCGATTACAATGATAATATTGCCCGTTTGACCGGACGCCGGCAGTGTTTTCGCCGGGGAACTCTGTATGACATCGTCTCCCATCCTCTCCAGGTGGATGGTTTGTGCGATGTGGGTGCAGGCCGATGATCGTTCGGAAGACCGCCGCCGAAGTGGAGAAGATGCGGCGCAGCGGGCTGTTGGTGTGGCAGATTTTGCAGAAGATGCGGGAGCTGGCTGTGGAAGGCGCCAGCACCTGGGACCTCGAGGTGGCGGCGGCCCGGATGATCGACGATGCCGGCGCGCGGCCCGCTTTCAAGGGTTATTACGTGCCGGCGGCGGGTGAGGCGTTCAAGTTTGTGTTGTGCACTTCGGTGAACGAAGAGATCGTCCACGGGATGCCGAATCCGAAACGGCTCCTCAAGAAAGGCGACATCGTTTCGATCGACACCGGGGTGAAGCTGGACGGGTACTATGGCGATTCGGCCATCACCGTCCCGATCGGCGAGGTCAGCGAGAAGACCGGGAAGCTGCTCCAGGTGACCGAGGAAGCCCTGGAGTTGGCCATCGATCGGGTGCGGGCGGGCAACCGGCTTTTTGACGTTTGCGGCACGGTGGAGCAGCACGTCAAGGCCAACGGTTTTTCGGTTGTGCGGGAGTATGTGGGCCATGGCATCGGCACGCAGCTCCACGAGGAGCCGCAGGTCCCCAACTATGTGGACCGCAAGAACGACAACCCGCGGCTGAAGGAAGGCATGGTACTGGCGGTGGAGCCGATGGTCAACGCGGGGCGGCCGGAATCGGTGGTTCGGAAGGACCGGTGGACCGCGGTCACAAAAGACGGCTCCTATTCGGCGCACTTCGAGCACTGCATCGCGGTGACGGAGAACGGGCCGTGGGTGCTGACGAGACCGTGACGGGGGCCGGGGGCCGGGGGCCGGGGGCCAGGGTGGTTGCGGCCACGGTGGTCGAAGAGCGGCCATCGGCGATTTATGTGGTGGTGCTGGAGAACCAGCAAAGGGTTTTGGCCCACGTGGTGGGTGCGGTGAAGAGGAATTTTGTTCGGTTGGTACCGGGCGACAGGGTCGAGGTGGAGTTAAGTCCCCACGATCCGACGCGTGGCAGGATCACGCGGAAGGTGTCCAGGGAGTAGGGTACCAGGGTTTTCCCTGGCCCCCGGCCCCTGGCTCCCGGCCCCCAGGAGCTTTTATGAAGGTACGAGCGTCCGTCAAGAAGATTTGCGATAAATGCAAGGTGATCCATCGCGAGGGCGTGGTGCGGGTCATCTGCGTGAACCCCAAGCATAAACAGAGGCAGGGGTAAGGAGAGAGACCTATGGCGCGTATTGCCGGTGTGGATCTGCCGTCCGCGAAGAGGGCCGAGATCGGGCTTACCTATATTTACGGCGTGGGCCGCACCCGTTCCCGCTCGCTCCTGTTCCGGGCCGGCATCGAATTCGACAAGAAGGTTCGCGACCTGACCGAGGATGAGGTCAACCGCGTCCGCCAGATTCTGGAAGAGGAAGGCGCCGTGGAAGGCGACCTGCGCAAGGAAGTCTCGATGAACATCAAGCGTCACATCGAGATGGGCTCGTACCGGGGGCAGCGGCACCGCCGCGGGCTGCCGGTCCGGGGCCAACGCACGCATACCAACGCCCGCACGCGCAAAGGACCGCGCCGCGGAACCGTTGCCAACCGCAAGAAGGCTACCTCCAAGACATAGGAATTGGGCGAGAACCAGTAGAGGCGTATGGCGAAAGCACCAGTAAAAACAGGCAAGAAGAAGAGCTTCAAGAAAAAGGAGAAGCGCGTCGTCCATACGGGCATCGTGCATATCCAGGCCACCTTCAACAACACCATCGTGACCATCGCGGACCTGGAGGGGAACACCATCTCCTGGTCGAGCGCCGGTTCGCTGGGCTTCCGGGGATCGCGGAAAGGGACGCCGTTCGCCGCGCAGCAGGCGGCTTTGACGGCCGCCAACAAGGCTGGCGAGAGCGGGTTGCGGACGGTGGAGGTGCGGGTCAGCGGTCCGGGATCGGGGCGGGAATCGGCGGTGCGCGCGCTGTCCACGGCGGGCATCGAAGTTCGCTCGATTAAGGATGTGACACCCATGCCGCACAACGGCTGCCGTCCTCCGAAGAAGCGCAGAGTGTAGGAACGAATAAGCGGGAAGAAGGCCTGGGCGCCCTCTGGGCACGGTCGTAAACCGCACCTGAAAAAACAGGTAAGGAGAGCAACTTGGCAAGATATATCGGCCCGGTTTGCCGGCAATGCCGGCGCGAGGGCATGAAACTCTTTCTCAAAGGGGAGCGCTGCCACAGCGAGAAGTGCGCCATCGAGAAGCGCAATTTCATCCCTGGGCAGCACGGCAAGGAACGGGCGAAGAAGATCGTCGGCTATGGTCTGCAACTCCGCGAAAAGCAGAAGGTGCGGCGCGTGTACGGCGTGCTGGAAGCGCAGTTCCGCGGCACTTTCGAAAAGGCCGCTCTGGCCAAAGGCATCACCGGCGAAAACCTGATGTCGGCGCTGGAACGCCGCCTCGACAGCGTCATCTACCGCATGGGCTTCGGCACCAGCCGCGCCCAGGCGCGCCAGATCGTCCGCCACGGCCATATCGATGTCAACGGGCGCAAATGCGATATTCCTTCGGCCCAGGTGAAGGTGGGCGACGTGGTCGCGGTTCGCGAGACCAGCAAGAACAATCCGGCCATTCTGGCCGCGCGCGATGCCACGGCTCACGCGCCGGCGCCGAACTGGATTGATGTGGATCGGGAAAGTTTGAAGGGTCGCGTTCAGAGCTTGCCCAAGCGCGAGGACCTGGTGCAGATCCAGTTGAACGAGCAACTCATCGTCGAGTTGTACTCGAAGTAGAGAGGATTCTATGTTCAAGGGCTTCCAGAAACCCAAACGATTGGTCGCCAATACCGAGAGCCTTACGGACCGGTATGGCATGTTTACGGCGCAGCCTTTCCAGCGAGGGTTCGGCACCACTATCGGCAACAGCCTGCGCCGCGTGTTGCTGAGCTCGATTGAAGGCGCCGCCATCACGGCCGTCCGCATCGAGGGCGTGGAGCACGAATTCAGCCCGATACCGGGCGTGGTGGAGGACGCCACCGACATCATCCTGAACCTGAAGCAGATTCCGTTCAAGATCATAAGCGAGGGCGTCAAGACCGTGCGCCTCGACGTGGAAAGCCCCGGCGACGTGCGCAGCGCCCAGATCGAGACCGACGCCGAGGTCGAAGTGCTGGATCGGGATGTGCACATCGCCACCGTCAGCGAGGGCGGCAAGCTGCATATCGAGATGCGGCTGAGAGGCGGCCGCGGCTACGTCAGCGCGGACAAGAACTTCGACGACGATCTGGCCCTCGGCTACATCCCCATCGATTCGGTCCACTCGCCCGTGCGCAAGGTGAACTTCTCGGTGGAGGCCGCGCGCCTCGGGCAGATGACGGACTACGACAAGCTGACCCTGGAAGTGTGGACCAACGGAGCCGTTTCGCCGCAGGACGCCATCGGCTACGCCGCGAAACTGCTGAAAGATCACATGTCGATCTTTATCAACTTCGAGGAAGTGGCGGAGCAGGCCGAAGAGATATCCGAGCGCGGGCTCGACAAGATGGGCGAAATCCTGAACCGCTCCGTGGAAGAGCTGGAGCTGAGCGTTCGGTCGTACAACTGCCTCAAGAACGCCAATATCCAGACCATCGGCGAGTTGGTGCAAAAGACCGAAGCCGAAATGCTGCGCACCAAGAATTTCGGGCGCAAGTCGCTCAATGAGATCAAGGAGATTCTGGCGAACATGGGTCTGTCCCTGGGAATGCGCATCGATCCGCATGGCCGCCTGGTGGCTCCGCCGCCGCAGTCCAACACCGGAATGGAGGTCCCTCTCGAGGAGGATGGCCAGCAGGAGCCGGCCGGGGAATAGCTCATGAGACACAAGGTTGCCGGATTCAAACTCAAACGGGACACGGGCGCCCGCGATTCGCTGTTGCGCAATCTCGCCACCAGCGTCATCCTGCAGGAGCGCATCATCACCACGGTCCCCAAGGCCAAGGCCGTGCGCCCGCTGGTGGAGAAGATGATCACGCTGGCGAAGCGGGACACGCTGCATACGCGCCGGCAAGCCGCGGCGGTGCTGCGCACGCCGGCCTCGGTGAAGAAGTTGTTCGATACTTTGGGAACCCGCTTCGGGCAGCGCGCCGGCGGCTACACCCGCATCACGCGTCTGGGCCCGCGCAAGGGCGACGGCGCGGAGCAGGCCATGGTCGAGCTGGTGGGTTCCGAGCTGGTCAAGCGCGCCGCCGACCGCGCCAAGCGCCGCGAGGAGCGGCTCAAGGCCCGGCAGGAAGGCCGCGAGCCGGAAGAAGAAAAAGAGGAGTAGGGGCGGGCCGGGAATGCGGCACGCACGCGGCGTGTCCGGCGCGCGCTCGATATTCGGCAACGGCTGTAGGCAGTTTCGTTCGCCGACTCGTGGAAGGGACGTCCCGGTGAACTGGCACTCTGTATGTGCCTGGGCGAAGGGCTTATGGGCTTTGCGTCTTCGCTCTTGGGCCGGACTCGGTTGTGTTATCCCATCACCTTTCTCGTGTTCCTATGTGGAATGGGGCTGGCGGGCCCGAAAATCGGGCTCGGGACGGTGCCGCGGGTTCGGTAGTGGAAGCAGAGTCAGGCACCCGGCGCGCGCCTCCGACTCGGCGATGGCAGGCCATCATTAGACCGCCACGGCTTCGCGCGCCGGGATTCCCGCCAACCAAACCAGATCCACCGCTTGCGTTCGCGGCTGGAAGCGAAAGAGGGGAGAAGAGTATCGCCGCCCGGACGACTGGAATTCCATGACGTAAACCTCGGTTCCCATCTCGGTCTCGGCATGGCTGTTGCGATGAATCCGGCAGGAATACAGAATCGCGCCCGGTTCAAGCGTGACGGCAGAACCGGCGGCCACGTCCCACGCGGCTAATGGACGGCTGACTTCCCGTGTCACCTAATCCCCGCTACACCGGAGTGCGCCCGACAGCGACACTCACCCGTAAATCTCGTTTGCCGGGTCTGAACCCGGCTGCATGGTTCTACCTTAGCGCATAGCCAATCGAGTCGAAGTGTATCTTTTGGACACTCTGCGCATTCCGCCCCTACAGTTGGTCCTCATACTGTTCAAACGCCACGCGCACCAGTTGGCCCCGCGTCCGCACCCCGGTTTTTTGAAACAGGCCCTGCAAAATGGCTTTCACGTAGCTTTCGGAAATCTGCAACCGCCAGGCGATCTCCTTGTTGGAGAGCCCCTCGAGCACGAAGCGCAGAACCTTGCGCTGCCGATCGTTGAATAGCGGCGGGTTGGATTGCCCGGCGGCGGCCTCGCCTTCCATGTGGGTGAAGGAGCTATCGAGCCACGTTCCGCCGGAGGCCACAGTGTGGATGGCCCGGCTTAACTCCTTCAGCGGTCCCTGTTTCAGGAAAATGCCGGCGACGCCCTGCCGCAACAGGCGCCGCGCTTCGGTGTCGCTCACCCAGGCGGTGACCACCAGCACGCGGCCTTCGAATCCAATCTGCCGCGCGGCGGGCAAGAACTGGGAGGCGCGCTCGCTGCCGAGGTCGTGATCCAGCAGCACGAGATCGAATGGGCGCTGCGCGAGCAGTTCGAGCGCCTCGCGGATGCTGGCGCAGTGCTCGATTTCGAGAAGCGATTCCTGTGCCAGCACGCGCGAAACGCTCTCCCGGAAAAGAGCATGATCGTCCACCAGAAGCGCGCGAATCGGTAGCGGATTCCGTTCCATTACCCTTCCACCACATTCTCCGCCGGCCAGAGCTCCACGGCAAAGCAACTCCCGGTCTTCTCCGGTTCGTAGCGCAGGCCTCCGCCGTGAGACCGCAGGATGGCCCGCGAGATGTACAAGCCCAGGCCATGGGCATGTGCGCCCGGCTGGAATGGGCGGAACAGCTCTTCGGGATGGGCCACGCCGGGACCGGTGTCGCGGAACCGGACCACCACCAGGTCTTTTTCGAGCGTCGCCGAGATGCGCATCTCGCGGCGCTCGCAATTCTCGAGGGCCCGCTGGCTGTTGCGGGCCAGGTTCACGAACACCTGCAGGAGGCTGTGATGGTCGGCCTGGACCAACGGCAGCCCGCCGCTCACCTCCCATGCCACCTGGACGCCGGCTTCGCGCAGCGCAGGCTCGATCACGATGCGGGTCTCATCCAGCACGGTGCCGAGATCGGCGACCACCGCTTCACGGTCGGAGGCCACGCGCAAGCCGGAGGAGGCGATCTTCTCCAAGGCGCGGATGAGTGTTCCGAGCACCTGGTACTGCTCATTCCGCGCCACTTCGCCAACAGGCTCGAGGGCGGCATGTGCCGCGGCCGCCGCCGAGGCCAGGTTGCGGATCTCGTGCGAGATGGCGCCGATGAGCACGCGCGAGGTGGCCATCATGGAATCCAGGCCAGCCCCTTCGCGGTCGCGCAGGTTTTCGGAGGCGTCCCACACCACCGCGGCCAATCCGGGACCGCCCGAGGTGCGGTATGTCGAGAGCCAGACGTGCGCCAGGAAGACCTCGCCGTTGCGGCGTTGCCCTTTACACTCGACGTTGGTTCGAATGTTGCCGCCGGAACGGTGGCTGTGCAACATGCGGCAGAGGAGGGGAAGATATGGCTCGACATCCTCGCCCTGCAGCGGCTGCTGCTCGAAGCCCAGCAACTGGCGCGCCGATTCGTTGGCCAGCAGCACGCGCCCGGCATGATCCAGCGTGAGAATCGCCAGCGGGCTGGTCTCGATCAACATGCGCACCTGGAGCTCCGTTTCCCGGCGAAACCGGATTTGCTCCTCGCGTTCCGCCAGATGCGCGGAGAGCAGCCCCCGGCGCCGATTCAATTCCGCGAAGAAGAACCCGGTCATGGCGAACCCGGCCACCGATACCGACAGCCTTCCGTACGAGCCCGGCACCCACCGGAGAGGATTGAAGGCATGCCATAGCGCGGGCCCGACCCCCTGCAATGGGTCGAAGACCTCCCGCAAGTATCCGCACAGCACCGCCATGACGAGGATCTGCGCGCCATTCAGCGCCGCCGCGGACAGCAGAACGGGAACAAGGTACAGGAAGCCGACCGACGTATCGGGCGACAGCCAATCCACCCAGGCGATCAGCCCGATCAGCGCAACGGCGATAGCGCAGACTACGAGCCGGTTGGATTCGGCGTAGGCCAGAAACTTGTCGAGCCTGGTCATCTCTGCCCGACTTTCGCATACCGGGCTACTGTCCGGCAACTATCTTTCGGCCTAAAATCACCGGCGGCGAAAAACGACCGCCGGCGCTACGTGCGCACCTTCCCCGCGAAACTCCGGTAGGTGTAAACGAAGTAGGCGGTGGCGAGTAACATGCCGGGGATGAACCAAATCAGGCCGATCTTGAGGCCGTAGAGCGGCGCCGCGGCGTTCGAAACCGTCAGCGACAGCGCGGGATCGGGGTTCGATGGAAGCACGTAGGGATATACGCCGAACGCGACACTGGTGAGCATCCCCACGATGAACAGGCAGGAGGAGAGGAATGCTCCGAGCTCCTTGAGACGGCGGTTCATGATCCAGGCGCCCACCAGCCCCGCCAGTGCCAGCGCTGGAAAAACGTAACCCCAGGGGCGCGCCGCAAAGCTTTCCTTCAAGTGCGGTTGAATGCGGAAGCTCACGAGCGTGATCGCGATGACGGACGCCGCCAGGCCCCACCAGGCGCGCGCGGCGGTGCGGCGCGCGCGAAGTGCGAGATCGCCTTCGGTCTTCAGCGCGATCCACAGCGCTCCGTGAACCACCAGCGTGGCCAGCGCGGCAATGGCAATCAGAACCGTGTACCAATCCAGAATGCCAGCGTCCTTGCCTATGGTGAAATCGGTCCACAGCGGCAGGAAAAAAGTGCCGGCCCGGTCGAGCGGTACGCCCCGAACCACGTTGCCGAGAGCCGCGCCGAAGAAGATCGCCAGCAGCGCGCTGGCGACGGCGAACACGGCGTCCCACAACGGCTGCCAGACCAGGCTTTGAACGTGCTCGCGGAATTCGATGGCGATGCCGCGCAGGATCAACAGCCACAACACCACCATCAAGGGCAGGTAGAATCCGCTGAAGCTGGAAGCGTAGAGCGCGGGGAAGGCGAAGTAGAGCGTGCCGCCGCCAGCCAGCAGCCAGACTTCGTTGCCATCCCAAACCGGTCCGATGGAACGAAAAACGGCGCGGCGCTCCGCATCCGTGCGCGCCACGAACAGGTGGATGGCGCCGGCGCCGAGATCGAAGCCATCGAGGACCACGTACATCGCGATCATGACGGCGACCAGGCAGAACCAGACGGTTTCCATGACAGAGCCTCAGATAGCGGGCGAGAGCGGCTCCAACGGCCGCTCCGGACCCTCTTCGATTTCGCGATAGACCAGGAAGAGAAAGAGAATGGCGAGGATGGTGTAGATTCCCATGAAGCCAATCAGCGTGAACAGGGCGTTGCCGGCGGAGATGTGCGGCGACGAAGCCTCCAGCGTGCGCATCATGCCGTAAATGATCCACGGCTGGCGTCCCACTTCGGCCGTGATCCATCCCGCCGTGTTGGCGATGTAGGGAAACGGCAACATCAGCATGATCAGCCACAGCACCGGCCGGGAGCCGTAGAGCGCGCCGCGCCAGAGTTTCAGCGAGGCCAGCGCCATCACCGCGATGAAGATGCTTCCCAGCCCCACCATGATGTGATAGCTGTAATACAGCAGCGGAATGTTGTCCGGCCAGCGATCCGGGGGAAACGCGTCGAGGCCTTTCACCTCCGCTTTCCAGCGTCGATAAGTGAGGAAGCTGAGCGCGTTGGGAACGGTGAGAGGGTTGTCGAGGCGCCGGTTATCGACGTCCGGTTGCCCGACGATGACGAGCGCCGCGCCCCGTTCGGTGTGAAACAGGCCCTCCATGGCGGCCAGCGTCGCGGGTTGATGAAAGACGATGTTGTGGACCTGTCCATCGCCCGTGGGGAAGGCCATCAGAATGGTGGAGACCGTGCCCGCGATCACGCCCAACCGCACGAAGGTGCGGCCGGATTCCTCGTGTTTGCGCGTGAGCAGATAGAACGCGCCCACCGAGGCCATGACGAAGCTGGCGGTGACCACCGATCCGATCATGTTGTGCAGGTACTGCCAGAGCAGCCATGGATTCAGCAGCAGGCCCCACAAACTGCTCAGCAGAATCTCGCCGTTGGCGCCGATGCGGTAGCCGGTGGGATGCTGCATCCAGGCGTCGGTGGCGACAATGAAGAACCCGGAGAGCCACGAGCCGGCGAAGACCAGAAAGGCGGAGACCCAGTGGGCCTTCGGCCCGAGGCGTTTCTCTCCGTACAGGAATGCGCCGAGGAAGCTGGATTCGAGGAAGAAGGAAAACACGCCTTCCATGGCCAGAGTCTGTCCGATGACGCCGCCGGCCGCTTTGGAGAAGCGCGCCCAGTTGGTCCCGAACTGAAACTCCATGGGGATGCCGGTGACCACGCCCATGGCGAAATTGATGGCGAATATTTTCGCCCAGAACCGGGCCGCGCGGTTGTACTGATAGTTGCCGGTGCGCAGGGCCATGGTCTTGAGCACCAGGATCAACAGCGCCAGCCCCATGGTCAACTGCGGAAAGAGGTAGTGAAAGGTGACGGTGAATGCGAAATGCAGGCGGTGAACGGTGAGGGCGTCCATGGAATTGAATATGGTAGCGCGGCGCGACGCGATTGGCGCATTTTCATTTCCGGCGAATCGCTGTCATCAGCCAGATGTCTGTGGCGCTCGCCCTCGTGTTCCCGACTCCCGGCCTCCATTTCACAAATGGATCCTCGCACTTCACCACCTCGAAACCTGCCGTTCCGACTTCCTTCCGCACCAGTTCGGGGTCGATTTCGTGAAGCTTGAGCTGGTCGGCCCGAGGTTGCGCGCGATGCTCCGCGAAACTGTAGTCCGCGATTATCAGGCGGCCGCCCGGTTTCAGGGCGTGGAGAATCTTCTCCAGCATGGCTTGGTAGTTCGTGAAGTGGTGGTACGAGTCCACGATCAAGACTGCTTCGAGCCGGTCTGCCGGAAGTCTTGGATCGTCAGACGTTCCTTTAACGATTTCAACGTTCGATAGGTCAAACACCTTTACTCTTGCGTTCAACCATCTCATCGCGGAATCCGAGATGTCCTCCGCAAATACCTTCCCTTCGGGACCGACAATTTCCGCGAGACGCATGGAGTAGTAGCCCGCGCCCGCGCCTACGTCGGCGACCCAATCTCCCCGCGAAACCTGCAGGGCGGCGAGTAAACCAGCGGCGTTTTGATACTGTTCCCGGTTTGCGTCACCGGCTTTGAAGTCCTCCAGGGTGGACGGATTTCCGGGGTTTACTGGCTGCGTACTCTGAAACGCAGCCATCGCGGAAACCGTGACTAGGCCGACAACGGAGAGAAAAACCGGCGGCACACGCTGACGATCAAACCGCAGATTTCGGAGCATTAGCCGTATCGTATCAGTGCAGAGACCCGGTCCGCCAGCGTAGCTACGCCACTTCCACCAGCCGTACTTCCGGCTCCGCCACGTCGACGCCCAGCCCGGGCGCCGTGGGTACGGTGTAATGGCCATTGCGGAACGCCACGGGCGAGGTGGAGTACTCGCCGGCGGTCTCCAGCAGGCCCGGTCTGTGGGGAACCATGCGGCAATTGGGGGTGGCGGCGGCGAACTGCAAAGTGGCGAAGAGCAGCGGGCCGAGGGCGGGCGCGAGATGCGGCACAATCTCCATGCCGGCGCGTTCGGCGGCGCGCGCGATGCGCAACGCTTCGGTGATGCCGCAGCGGCCCAGGTCGGGCTGGACGATGCGCATGGCGCCGGCGCGGAAAAACGGGGCCATCTCAAAATGCGTGCGATAACTTTCGCCGATGGCCAGCGGCGTGCGAATGCGGGCGGCGAGCGCGGCATGATGCGCCACGTCGTGGGGCGGGAATGGGCACTCCAGCCAGAGCGCGCCGCGGCGGTCGAGTTCCGCGCCGAACGCCGGAGCGGTTTTCGGATCGAGCCGCCACTGCGCGTCCACCGCGATGTTCTCCGCGCCGCAGAGGCCAGCCAGCGCGTCGTAGCACTCGAAGAGCTCGCGCTGGCTGGCATCGTAGAAGATCTTGAATCGGCGGCAGCCCGCCTTCCGACAGGTCCACGCGCGCGCGAGCCGTTCGGCGCGGGTGTCGCCC
>Ga0181527_1002252_pt1 | contig 18525 bp, 13 predicted proteins | sample PEATcosm2014_Bin_30_FD_119762 | JGI IMG/M metagenome (GOLD analysis project Ga0181527, IMG submission 119762) | Peatland microbial communities from MTU Mesocosm Facility, Houghton, MI, USA - PEATcosm2014_Bin06_60_metaG | ecosystem: Environmental > Terrestrial > Soil > Wetlands > Peat | place...
TGTCGAATTTCAAAGCTCTGGACTACGGACCGACGGAATTCGATCACCAGAACGTGGTCGCGGCTTCCTATGTGTACAAGGAGCCGAAGGTTATGAACGACGCGCCTGCCGCTCTCCGTTATCTGCTCAACGGCTATGAGACCACGGGCCTCTTCCAGCACCGCTCGGGCGACCCGCTCACCATTATTTCGGGTTCAAACAACAATTCCGGTGCGCACCAGAATCGCGATCGCGCCGTGTATAGCGGCAGCAGCGCCTACGGCGGCGGTGCCTGCTTGGTCGGTGCCATTAATTGCAGAAATTGGATCAACCCAGCAAGCTTCTCAATCAATCCAACTGGCAGCTTCGGAAATGTCGTGAAGGGCGCATTCAGAGGCCCGGCATACACCGATTGGGACGCCAGCATTGCGCGCATCTTCCCATTCACAGAGCGGACATCTTTGCAGGTGCGCGCCGAATATTTCAACCTGTTGAACCATACCAACTTGGGCGATCCCTCTAACTCGTGCACCGGCTCGTCAGGCGCATGCCAGCCGAACGCGCTCGGAAAGATCACCAGCACCGCACCTCAGAACGTGAGCCCTGCCACCGTCGTAAACGATCCGCGCATCGCTCAGTTCTCCGTAAAGGTGCTCTTCTAAACCCACCGGGGAGTGCGGCTCATCGCCGCACTCCCCATCACCTTGCACGCTCTGACTTCGGTATCTAAAACGCTCATTGCAGCAGTTTGTCACGGGTCGAGTGCCGAATCGAGCGGCCGCCGGAGGCCGCTTTTATCTCTGAAATGCAACCCGAGCAGAACGTAAAGGCCACTCGATGATTGCGACGGCAGGATGGAAGATACAGGACCGGCTACTTAGAAGGCTGCTGGCGAGCTGCCTCTCGGCCCTCCCCATACTTGCCGTATCTGCTCTCGCGCAGGCATCCCGGCCCGCGGCCGAGGGCGTCTACCACAACCCCATTCTCTTCGCCGATTACTCTGACCCCGATGTGATCCGCGACGGCGCCAACTACTATCTCGTCGCTTCCACCTTCCATTTCGTTCCCGCAATTCCCATTCTGCAATCCACCGATCTTGTCCATTGGACCATCGTCGGTCACGTGGTCGATCGCCTCACCATGGACCCGCGCTACAGCATGGTGGGCGGCAATCGCTACGGCAAAGGCGTGTGGGCGCCCTCCATCCGGAAGCACGACGGGCTCTATTACGTTTATTTCCCCTCTCCCAGCGAATGCATCTTCGTCTCGACCGCATCCAGCATCACCGGGCCCTGGAGCGATCCCGCCGTCGTCATCGCCAAACCCAATCTCGAAGACCCCTGCCCCTTCTGGGACGACGACGGCAAGGCCTATCTCATCCACTCCGTCACCGGCGCCGGCCCGCTCATCCTGCACCGCATGTCGCCCGACGGCAAGCATGTGCTCGATGCAGGAAAGACCATCGTCGAGGATCCCGAGCACCTGCCGGTCCTCGAAGGCCCCAAGCTCTATAAGCGCGACGGCTACTACTACATATTTGCCCCCTTCGGCGGCGTTGGCGTGGGATCGCAGGTGGTGTTGCGCTCGCGCCAGATCTACGGCCCCTACGATTACCGCGTGGTGCTGGCGCAGGGCTCAACCAACATCAACGGCCCGCACCAGGGCGGTTATGTTGAAACTCCCGATGGCGAAGGCTGGTTCGTACACTTCCAGTCCGACGGAGGCCACGGCCGCATCGTGCATCTCGAGCCCGTGCGCTGGCACGACGGCTGGCCCATCATCGGCGCCGATCCCGACGGAGCCTCAACCGGGCAGCCTATTCCCTCCGGACCCATCCCCGGCCATCCCACCGCGCCCTCCGAACAGCATCCGCAAACCTCAGACGATTTCAATGAGGCCGCGCTCGGTCCGCAGTGGGAGTGGAACCATAATCCCGACGACGCCCACTGGTCTCTCGGCGCCCGGCCCGGCTATCTGCGCCTCATCCCCATGCCCGCCGACGGCCTGCTCGCGGCGCGCGACACCCTCACCCAGTGCATGCAGGACAACTCCTTCGAGTTCACCGTCCGCGTGGACTTGAATGCCATGAAACCCGGCGTGCACGCCGGCCTCGCCATGTTTGAGCAATCCGCCAGCGGCCTTGAAATCGTGCAGTCGGGCGATGCGCGGCGGCTCAATTTCTTCCACCTGCCGGAGCACGTTGCAGGCCCCGCGCTTACTCAAACAGTGGTCCAGCTCCGCGTGCGCGTCAGCGGCGATCAGGCCCGCTATTTCTACTCGCTCGATGACGGCAGGACCTTCCATCAGCTCGGCCCGGCCACGCCCATCCGCTTCAGTTGGTGGAAAGGCTCGCGGCCCGCACTATTCGCCTGGACCACGCTCGACTCCGATCCCGGCGCCGTCGATTTCGACTGGGTCCACTACCAGGCGCTGGCGCCCAATCCCTGGTAAGGGCCGTGAACCGTAGTTCGTAGTTCGTGATTCGTGGTTCGTGGCTTGTGGACAATTTGCCGCAGCGGCCGAAAGTGATCACGACGCACGATCCACTAACCACGAATCACGACCCGTACGATTTTCTCGCGCCAGGCCCATCATCCTGCGTGCTACAATTTGCCCACATCGTACGCCATGATGGAACCTTCCTCTCTAGCACACACATTCGTTGAAGTGATCGCTCCTGACCAATCCCGTCAGACCGTCACCGTCACGCATTCCCCGTTCCTCATCGGCCGCGGCGAAGGCGACAACAGCGTCGCCCTCACCGACGGCCGCATCTCGCGCCGTTGCGCAGCCATTGTCATGGGCGACTCGGGCTACCGCGTCGAAGACCTCGGCAATCGCTACGGCGTGTTTGTGAATGGCGACAAGGTGCAGCAGCAGCCCCTTCGCGACGGCGACATGATCGGCTTCGGCATCGATGACAGCTACCACCTTGTCTTTCATGTAGGCAATGCCCCCGATGTGCCCGCGCAGCCTGAAGTCGCCAACCTGCTTACCCGCATCGGCACGCTTTCCGACCTGGCCAGCACCGGAACCTCCGGCGGATTGAGCAAGCTCAACCTGCTTCTCGAAGCCTCTTCGCTCCTGCACTCGCAACTCCCACTCGATTCCGTGCTCGGCTCCATGCTCGATCACGCCATCTCCATCACCCACGCCGATCGCGGCCTGCTCATCGAGCCCGACGCCTCCCGCGTCATGCGCGTTCTTCTCGCGCGCAGCAACAAGGGCGACAATCTCGCCCCTGAGACCATCAATCCCAGCCAGACCGCCGTCAATCAGGCCATCAGCAAACAGTCCAGCGTCATCACTGAAGACTTGAACCTTGCCGGCATGGATTTGAAGTCCGCCGAAAGCGTGGTGGTGCAGGGTTTGCGCGCCGTGGTCGCCATCCCGCTCTACGCTTCGTCGCGCGCCGTTGCCGATACCGGCGGCGACCTCAAGCACGGACCGCTGCTCGGCGTCATTTATCTCGATTCGCGCCGCATCGCCGGCTTCTCCGCCATCGACCGCCAGATTCTCGACGCGCTCGGTGGCCAGGCCGCCAGCATTCTCGACAACGCGCGCCTGGTGGAGAAGGAGCGCGAGCGCCAGCGCCTTGAGCAGGAGCTTTCCATCGCGCGCACCATCCAGCAGGCGCTCGTTCCTCACGGCCTGCACGACTTCCCCCATCTCGCCGTCACCGGCGTGCATCACCCCTGCACTGAAGTCGGCGGCGACTACTTCGACGTGCTTCCGGTAAGCGACGACCGCACCGCCTTCCTCATCGCCGACGTCAGCGGCAAAGGCCTGGGCGCGGCCCTGCTCACCACCATGCTGCAGGGCGCTTTGTCGGGCCTCTCCATGGGCGCCGATCCTGTCAAAGTTTTCAACCACGTCAACAAATTCCTCTGCCGCCACAACGAAGTCGGCCGCTACGCCACCATGTTCATCGGCATCGTGGGCCGCGGCGGCATGCTCGAATACATCAAGGCCGGCCATCCTTCTCCGCTCCTGCTGCGCAAGGGCCAGGTCACCGAGCTCTACGACGAAGGTTCGTTCCCCGTCGGCCTCATCGCCGAAGCCGATTACGAATCCGCCCGCCTGCAACTCGAGCCCGAAGACACGTTGATCCTGTTCAGCGACGGCGTCACCGAAGCCGAAAACCTGAATCACGACCTTTTTGAGGTTTCAGGACTCAGCCAGGCCCTCGCCGGCAAGCACGATGTTCCGGTCGAGGTCCTCCAACAGTCAGTCCTGGACGCGGTGCGCGGCTTTACGCGCGGCGCCAGCCAGTCTGACGACATCACGCTGCTCGTGGTGCGCTACCGCGCCGCCGCCTGAGCGCGGATCCAGTTCCCTCGCTCCCTTGCTCCCTCGCCCGTGCCCCATCCTTTCGCGCTTTTTTGGGAAAGGGTGGGAGATCACAAACCCCGATCCACCATTCGCAGCCCAACGACAACACCCGGCGCCTCACGGTTCCTTGTTCCCTCGCTCCCTGTTTTCTTGTTCCCTTGTTCCCTCGCTCCCTGTTTTCTTGTTCCCTTGTTCCCTCGGTCCCTTGTTCCCTGTATTGATACAATCCACACCATGGCCGCCCCAATCTTCATCGGAAGATACGAAATCGTCGCCGAACTGGGACGCGGCGCCATGGGCAGCGTCTTCAAAGCCACCGACCCCGCGGTGGGCCGCACCGTGGCTCTCAAAACCATCCATTCCGCCGCCCTCAGCGGGGAGCAGAGCGGAGAATATCGCGCGCGTTTTTATCGTGAGGCCCGCGCCTCCGGCGTGCTGGCTCATCCCGGCATCGTGCCCGTCTTCGACGTGGGCGAGCACGAAGGCGCGCCTTTTCTCGTCATGGAATTTGTTGAGGGCCGCACCCTCGACAGCGCCATGAAAAAAGGCGCGCGCTTTACCCTCGACCGCGTCTGCGACATCGGCCAGCAACTCGCTGAAGCCCTCGGCTACGCGCACCGCCAGGGCGTCATCCATCGCGACATCAAGCCCGCCAATATCCTCATGACCTCGCGCGAGGTCTACGGCAGCGAGCGGCCCCGCATCACCGATTTCGGCATCGCCAAGCTCGCGGCCAGTGAGATCACCACCACCGGCCAGTTGCTCGGCACGCCCGCCTTCATGCCGCCTGAGCAGTTCACCGGCGCTCCCATCGACGGCCGCGCCGACCTCTTCTCCCTCGGCGTGATCCTCTACTCACTGGCCTCCGGCGAGCAGCCCTTCCCCGGCGAAACCATGACCGCGGTCTCCTACAAGGTCGTCCACACCGATCCCATCCCGCCCTCCAAGCTCAACCCTTCCATTCCCGCGAGCCTCGAGAACGTGATTCTCAAATGTCTGGCCAAGAGTCCTGCAAATCGTTATCAGACCGGCGAAGAGCTCGCGCAGGATCTTGCCACCTTGCGCGCCAATCCCAATGCCACACTCGCTGCCTCGGCCGCCCCCGCCCCGACCGCAAACGATCCCAACGCCACGCTCGCCGCCGCGCCCAGCAGCATCTCGCATCCACCGGCCCAGGCGTACGCAGCCGCGCAAAAGTCCCCCGCCGCCCCGGCTAAGAAACCCTCCAAACAGCAAAAAATTGAAACCATCATTGCCGCGGCTCTGCTTGCCGTTGCGGCAGCCGGTGCAGGCGCCTGGTTTTTGTTCGTCCATCACCGGCAGCCCGCTCCTCCCCAGCCGCAGGCCGTCACCGCTCCTGCCCCGCAACCGGCAGCGCCCGCGCCATTACCTGCTGTGCAGGGAACTGTATTGCCCGAGCATGAGCCTGGGCCTGCCGCTCCGGCCAAGCCTGAGCCCGCCAAACCCGCGGCCGCCAAGCCCCAGGCTGCAGCCGCCAAAACCACCCCGCCGCCGCCGCCGTCGCCACCGCCCGCAACCAAACCCGCTCCAACCTCAACCCCGGCCGCCGGTCCCGCTCCAGCGCCCGCGCCCAAGCCGGCCAAAACCACCCCACCGCCTGCCGCCACCCCGGCTACTGCGGCCTCCGACCCCCACAAGCTCGATCCCAACGCCAACAGCAAATTCAAGATCGAGTTGAGCCACATCCCCAACGGCGTGCCCTTCACGGTGCTGATGAATAAGACAGTCTATCTGCGCTTTATCAGCGGCGACAAAACCGATCTCAATAACCTCTTCGTCCCTCCCGGCGTTCAGACATTCCGCGTCACTGCTCAGAACGGCAGCCAGCAGGTTAACTCGAACATCGTCTCGAACGAGTTCAAGGCCAAGAAAAAAAAGAACCTGAAGATCGAGCTGCGCAACCAGGGCAATGTGCCCGCTGGCGCCTCGGCTCCGCTCACCTCTGGCGCGCAGATCTTCATCTCCCTTTCCACTCCGCTTTTTTAACCCAGCATTCACAATCGTCCAATACCATCGCTCTATCCCACGCCGGACGTGCAACTTGGAGCTGCCCGGTAACGAAACTGAAGATTCCCCGCATCGAAGGAAGAACGCAATGCAAATCTCCACGGAAGAATTGCCCGGCGGCATCACCCTCGTTGAGCTCGATGGCCGCATGGATATTGCGGGCGCCGCGGCTGTCGACATGAAGATGAACCTCATCGCGGGCAGCGCAAAAAAACTCCTCATCGATCTCAAGAAGGTCGACTTCCTTGGTTCGATGGGTCTGCGCTCCATCGTCATTCCCGCGCGCGCCGTCAACAGCCGCGGCGGCAAGGTCGTCCTGTTTGCGCCCAACGAGATGGTGGAATCGGTTCTCAAGACCGCCGGTATCGATACCCTGATCCCGGTCCGCCACGATCTGGATGCCGCCATTGCCGTGCTCGGGTAAGCTGGCAGCAGCACCGGCGGCGACCACGCCAGCAATGCTGACGCCTGAGAATCGCATGACAGGCCCTGATCCATCCTCGCCCGAGCCGCGGCTGACCCTCAAAAGTCAGCTCCAGGACCTGACTCTGGTCTGGTCCTGGGTAGAGGCGCTCGCCCGCCGCTACTCCGTTCCCGCCGATACCCAGTTCGCCATCCAGCTCTGCCTTGAAGAAGCGCTCTCCAACATCATGCGCCACGGCTACCAGGGCCAGCCGAGCCAGTCCATCGCCATCGAGTGCGCGCCCTCCGGCGTCGAGAATGCGGACGGCGGGGAGCTCGTCTTCACCGTGGAAGATCACGCTCCACCTTTCGATCCCTTCGCCGCCGCCCCGGCCGCCGCTCCCGCCTCCATCCAGGAACTCCAGCCCGGCGGTCAGGGTATCCGCCTCATGCGCACGTTCGCCAGCCGCCTCGCCTGGCAGCAACTGCCGGATGGCAATCGACTCACCCTCGCCTTCGCCATCCCGCCCCTAAGTCCCTCAGTCCCTAGTCCATTAGTCCCTTAGTCCCGAGTCCCTTAGTCCCTGTCTCCTGAAACCTGACACCTGACACCTGACCCCTGCGTTATCATTGCGTCTATAAGGTGTGCGCGGCTGGCTTCCCCTTGCGGCCGTCCTGGTGGTGTGTGTGTCGCGATTCTTTCAACGTCTTGTCTTTGCATCTTCTGTAGTAATCTTCGCCGCTCTCGGCCTGGGCTACATCCTTGGCGAGTTCGGCTGGCTCGGCGTGCACGCCGGCGACGAGCAGAGCGCCGCTTACAGCCAGATGCGCGTCTACGCCGAGGTCCTGCGCAAGATTCAGAACTATTACGTCACTGAGCCCAACATTCCAGAGGTCACCAACGGCGCACTGCACGGCCTGCTCGACTCGCTCGATCCCGACTCCAGCTATCTCTCGGCCGCCGAGTACAAGATCTACAAAGACCGTCCCGCCACCGACAACGCCCAGGTGGGCCTCACCGTTTCCAAGCGCTTCGGTTACGCCACCATTGTCAACGTGCTGCCCGGCTCACCCGCCGATCAGGACCACCTCCGCGACGGCGATGTCATCGACCTCATTGAAGGCCAGTCCACGCACGATCTACCCTTGGCGCTGGTGCGCTTCATGCTCGAGGGCAAGCCCGGAACCACGGTGACCATCTCCGTGGTGCGTCCCTTCAGGCCCGATCCCGACAAGATCACGCTCACCCGCACCGTCCTGCCCACGCCTGCGCTCGGCGAGCAGTTCTACGAGAACGCGACCATCCTTTACCTCAAGCCCGGCGTGCTCACCGCCGCGCGCGTCGACGATCTCGCCGCCCGCATTAAAGGCGCGGGTAAAGGCCACAAGATTCTCCTCGACCTCCGCGACACCACCGGCAGCGACCCCAGGCAGGGATTGCGCCTGGCCAACTTCTTCCTCAAGCAGGGAACCCTCGCCTCTCTCGAAGGCCAGAAGTTTCCCGTGCAGACCTTCACCGCAGATCCCGCGCTGTACCTGACGGACGCCCCGGTAGTCGTCCTGGTTAATCGCGGCACCTACGGCGCGCCCGAGCTGACTGCCGCTGCCATCGAAGGCCTCAAGCGCGGCGATGTCGTGGGTGAGCGCACCTTCGGCGAGGGTTCGCTGCAAAAAACCATCGACCTGCCCGACGGCGGCGCGCTCATGCTCACCATTGCCAAGTATGAGGATCCCGGCGGCAAGAAGATCGAGGATGAAGCTGTTACACCCACGCTGGTCGTCGCCGGTCCTGAGGACAACCAAGAGCCCATGCCTCCTTCCAACGGCGACGAGCAATTGAATCAGGCGCTTTCGCTGCTGAAGACGAAGAACGGTTAAGGGCCATGAGCGCCAAGGAAGATTTTGCTGGCAAACTCGTTCAGCTCACTAACACATTGAAAAAACGCGTCAGTTCTGAGGACGGCCAGTGGACCGTTAAAGGGTTCATTGACGTTTTCAAGAATGTTTACACAATTTCTTCCGATACTAAGATCGTTTCCAAGATCTTGGAAATCCATTTGTTCCCGGAAATTCTGGCATTCGCCCAAGCCAATAAATACAAGATCGTCCTAGCAGAGCACCAGAATTATTACCCTGACATTTCATTTGTCAGGTCTGATGACGAATCAATAAAATTCGCGGTCGACTTCAAGACCACGTATAGAAAACCAAACAACCCGCAGGTTTGCAATGGGTTTACGCTCGGATCCCACGGAAAGTATTTTGTGGACCGAACTAGCCGGAAAAATATTCAGTTCCCTTATAAATCCTACGCTGGCCATTTTTGCCTGGGGATTATCTACGATAGGGCGGAGGGAGCAACTATCGATGAGACCCGAGTCCATGGAATCGACGAACTGAAGTCCATAACGTCCGTCGTAGGGAACTTTGAATTCTTCGTTGCAGAAAAGTGGAAGATCGCGAGCGACAAGGGCGGGAGCGGCAACACGGCGAACATCGGGAGCATCAAGAACATTGCCGACATACTTAACGGTCGGGGGATGTTCTCGAGACTTGGCGAATCGTGGTTCGACGATTACTGGATGAACTATGGCAAGATCGTCGTTCAAGACGGTGCCGGCGGCACTAAGACTATTACCGACCTCGCCGAATTTGTCGAATACAAGAAAGGCGATGTTTCCCTGATCGTCGGGAAGAGAAATGGCGAGGAAGAGGAGGAGGAAGCTTGAGGGTGAATGTGCCTCCCATTAAGTCCCAAGGCATTAAGACCAAGCTCATTCCTTGGATTAAAGGCCTCCTTCCGCGCGACTTTGAAGGAGTTTGGGTCGAACCATTCATGGGTACAGGCGCTGTTGCGTTTAACATTGCTCCGGCAAGTGCGCTCTTATGCGACAGAAATCCGCACCTAGTGGGTTTCTATTCCTCTGTCGCAAATGGAGACGTCACATCAGCAATCGTCCGCGCCCATTTGAAGGAAGAAGGGCGTTGTCTCCTTGAGCGGGGCGAGGGCTACTACTACGAGGTGAGGAATCGCTTCAATAAGCACCACCACCCTCTGGACTTTCTATTTCTAAACAGGGCCGGATTCAACGGAATGATCCGATTCAATCGGAAGGGTGAATTCAACATCCCCTTTTGCAGAAAGCCCGAGCGTTTTGCCCAACCCTATATCACTAAGATTGCCAATCAGGTCGCCTGCCTGGAGAAACTGATTCGCACCAAAGAGTTCGATTTCAAGTGCCAAGATTTCAAGCGAACAATCCAAGAGGCTTCTCCAAAGGACCTCATTTATTGCGACCCGCCGTACATCGATCGACACGTAGATTATTACAGCGGCTGGAACGAATCCGACGAAACAGCTCTTTTTGATTTGCTTTCGGGCTTCCCCGGTAAATTCATTCTTTCGACATGGCATCACAATGATTATCGCGAAAATGAGTACATACGAAAGCTCTGGAGCCGGTTTAATGTGCTGACAAAAAACCACTTCTACCACGTTGGGGGCAAAGAGGAGAATAGGAACCCTGTTGTTGAGGCGCTAGTCACGAATTTTCAAACAGATGCAGTGGAGAGCGCGCGGCCGAAATCGGAACAGCTGCTCCTGATCGCGTCCTGATCCAAAATCCAGCGTCCCGCTTCCCCGCTCTTGCACGCCGTGGTGCGTCCGGGCCCGCGCGACGCTCTTCCACTTCGCTCCAATGCTAGCCTTAGAGTGAACGCTGTTCCGCGAGACTCCGCGGCGCAGCGCCGATGAGGCCTGACCTGCCTTGGCTGTTACCCCCCATCAGCCGCCGCCCAAACCGCGGCCCGAATCACGCGCCGCATCGCGCCCTGCAACCCGCGCTGCCGAACCCACGCGCCGTCCCCTCGGTCCGCCCCTCCCCGAGCATCGCCGCCGCAAGCTGGCTGGCCGCTCGGCGCTGGCCGCGCTGCTCATTCTCGCGGCCGCAACGGGTTCGCTCGCCGGCCTCACCCTCGTCTACTCCGTCGATCTCCCGCAGATTCAAGAGCTCGAGCAGTACCGCCCCTCCACCACCACCGATCTCTACGATCGCAAAGGCCGCATCATCGGCTCCTTCGCGCTGGAGCGCCGCGAGGTGGTCGGCTACGACGGCTTCGCGCCCATCCTCCGCCAGGCCGTGATCTCCATCGAAGACAAAAACTTCGAGTCCCACTGGGGCATCAATGTGTTTCGCGTGGCCGGCGCCGCCTGGCACGACATCCGCTCGCATGGGCGCGCCCAGGGCGCGTCGACTTTGACAATGCAGTTGGCGCGTAATCTCTTCCTCTCCTCCGATCGCACCGCCATGCGCAAAATTCAGGAGGCCTACCTCGCCATCCAGATTGAGCGCGCCTTTACCAAGCAGCAGATCTTCACCCTCTACGCCAATCAGATCTACCTCGGCAGCGGCATGTACGGTTTCGAGGCCGCATCGGAGTACTTTTTTTCGAAGCACGCCAAAGATTTGAACCTCACCGAGGCCGCGCTTCTCGCCGGATTGCCCAAGGGCCCTTCGGCCTATTCGCCCATCCTCAATCCCGAACGCGCCCTTAACCGCCGCAATCTGGTTTTGAGTGAAATGGAGTCCGACGGCATCATCACCCACGCGCAAGCCGAACAGGCCCGCGCGACTCCGCTCGGCCTCAACATCGCGCAGCCCGTGGGCGCGGTGGCTCCGTGGTTCCAGGAGGAAGTGCGGCGCGAGCTCGACAAGCACTTCGGCTCCGAGGAGGTGCATGAGGCCGGCCTTCGTGTTGACACCACGCTCGACCTCGACCTGCAGCAGGTGGCCAATCGCGCCGTGGCTGACGGCGTCGCCGCCTACGAGCGCCGCCACGGATGGCGCGGCAAGCTGGAGAACGTCCTCTCCGGCGATGTCACGCTCGACTCCTACCGCCATCCCGACTGGGCCGTCGCCGCCGGCCCCGGCGACTACGTGCACGCTCTGGTCACGCGCGCGCTGCCCCTCGATATTCAGGCACGCACAGGCCCCCCGGGTCAGCCCGGTTCCGAAATCGTCCTCCTCCCCGCCGACTGGCAATGGACCGGCCAGCGCTACGGCGACGCCGTCGCCAAACCCGGCGACATCATTTATGTCCGCCTCACCGCGGCCACTGAAGGTGGCGCGCGCCGCGCTTCGCTCGAGCAGGACTCCGGCGCGGAGGGCTCGCTGCTGGCCATCGACAACACCAGCGGCGACATTCTCGCCATGGTCGGCGGCCGCGACTATGCGCTCTCCGTCTTCAACCGCGCCACTCAGGCTGAAAGACAGACCGGCTCCAGCTTCAAGCCCTACGTCTACACCGCCGCGGTCGAAGATGGCGTCAAGCCCACCGACATCATCGTCGACGGGCCGGTCAGCTTCGGCGGCTACGTTCCTCACAATTACGAGAACGATTACAAGGGCGCCATGACCGTCGCCAATGCCTTCGCCCAATCGCGCAATATCCCCGCCCTCAAGCTGGCCGCGCGCGTGGGCATTCACAACGTCATCGAGATGGCGCACCGCTTCGGCGTCACTTCCAACATTCCCGCCTATCTTCCAGTCGCGCTGGGCGCGGTCGAAATCACCCTTGAGGAGCAGGTGGCCTCCTACGCCGTCTTCCCCAACGACGGCATTCGCGTGGCCCCGCGCCTCATTCGCAAAGTCTCCAATGCCGACGGCATTTCGCTCTGGCAGGAGACTCCGGCCGTCAACCAGGTCATCGGCCAGCAGACCGCGCGCACTATGATGACGCTGCTGCGCGGCGTCACCCAGCACGGCACCGGCGCTTCGGCCGCGCAGTTGAACCACCCCCTCGGCGGCAAGACCGGAACCACCTCGGACTTTACCGACGCGTGGTTCCTGGGCTTTTCGCCATCGGTCACATGTGGTGTGTGGGTCGGTTACGACAGCCGCGAATCGCTCGGCAACAAAGAAACCGGTGCCGTCACCGCGCTTCCCATCTGGATCAACTTCATGCGCGCCGCCATCGCCGGCAAGGACGACGAAAAATTCCCCAGTGACGACGAAAATGCTCCGCCCAGCAGAGCCAGCCTGAGCAGAACCAGTATCGTCCCGCCCGCAAAGCTCCCTCTTCCGGCAGCCGCTCCAAAAGCCGCCACGCCCGCCGGGCAACGCAACCCCCTGGTCAAGCCCGCGTTAGCTCCAGCACAAGCTCCAACGACGAAGCCGCCAACAAAAGCCGAAGTCAAGCCGGCATTGACCCCAAGGCCCTGACGCATCGCAGCACGATCTCAAACGTGCCTTTCAACTCAGCACAAAAAGCGGGCGCCCTACATCTCGATTTCGAGATGTGGGAAATCGCTCTTGTTAGAACCAGGAGCTGAAAGCTAGGAGCTAGAGGCTAGAAGCTGCCTTATCCGGAAATACCGCTTCGCGCGCGCCACGTCCTTGAAAATCTGCGCCTTCAGAGCCTCGGGCGAGGGCCACTCTCGCTCCCCGCGCAACCGCATCAGGAATTCCAGCTCGATCGGCGTTTCTTCATTCATCTCCACCGGCTCAGAATCCAGAATGTGCGTTTCCACCGCGAATGACGCCTCGCCGAACGTCGGCCGGTTGCCCACATTCGTCACCGCCTCGAACACGCGCCCCGCGATCTTCAGCCGCGTCACGTAAACCCCGAAGGCCGACAGCAATCCGTCGTATGCCGCCAGATTCACCGTGGGCACAAGCAGCCGCGTCCCGATGCCGCGCCCGCGTGCCGGCGTGGAAAGCACCGTGAACGGCCGCCCCAGCATCCATCGCGCCCGCCGCACGTCGCCCGCGGCCACCAGCGCGCGAATCGCCGAGCTTGAAACCTCCAGCCCGTGCACGCACACCGCCTCATGCAGGTGCACCGCGAAGCCCAGCTCCGCTCCCATCGCGGCCAGTTCTCCGACGCCCGCGGCCGCTCCGTGCCCGAAGCGAAAGTTCCGCCCCTCGTGCACAGCCCGCACTCCGAGCGCGTCAACGAGAATTTGTTCCACAAATGCCCGCGGCGCGAGATGTGCTAACGCTTCATCGAACTTCAGCACCAACGCCGCGTCGATTCCCGTCTCCGCCAACAGGCGCAGCCGCTCCGCCGTCGGCGTGATCAGCTGCGGCGCTTTGTCCGGGCGCAGAAACTGCTCCGGGTGCGGATCGAACGTAATGGCAACGGCCTTCGCACCCGCGCCACGCGCTTCGCTGGTGACCGTCGCAAGAATCTCCCGGTGCCCTCGATGCACGCCGTCAAAGTTGCCCACCGCGGCCACCGAGGGACCTAATCCCGCGGGAATCTCCCGGAGCGAGCGAAAGACCCGCATCGTGGAGTGCGCTTTCCCCGGTGCCCGAATGCTAGGCACCGGGGGCACCCAATTCTTGGGGGCTGGATCCGTCGTAGCTTCACGGGCCGGGGGCACCCAATTCTTGTGGGCAGGCCCGATGTCGCGCCCGCCGCTCATAGCCTCACGGGCACGCTCAACCCGTCGAAAGCCAGCTTTGCGTTCTCCGGCAAGTTGCGGTTGGTTTCTTCGTGCCCCAGGTCGTGCGCGATATGCGTGAACCAGGTTTGCCTGGCGCCGATGCGCCGCGACCACGCGAGCGCTTGTTCCAAAGTCGCATGGCTGGGATGCGGCTGATGGCGCAACGCTGAGAGCGCCAGCACTTCGACACCCTCCAGCAGCGCAAAGCTCGATTCCGGAATCGCGCTCACGTCCGTCATATACGCCGCGTTGCCAAACCTGAACCCATTAATCGGCATCTCCCCGTGCAGCAGCGGAATGCGCCGAAACTCCACGCCGTCGACCGCGTTGCGCTCGGCCAGCGGCTTCAGTTCCAGGCGCGCCCGCGTGGGATACGTGGCGTGCGGCGAAAATGTGTACGAATAAACCTGCTCCAGAACCGCCGTAGTCTCCCGATCGGCGTAGAGCGGAATCGGCCCGCCCCGCCGCTGGGCGATAAAGCTCAGCGGCCGCAGGTCGTCCATGCCCAGAATGTGGTCGGCATGCGCGTGCGTGTAGAACACCGCGTCCACATGCGTGAGCTTTTCGCGGAGCGCCTGCTCGCGGAAGTCCGGTCCGGTGTCGATCACCACCACGCGGTCAATGCTGGCGTCTGGGTCCGCCTTTGGATCGGTCTGGGGCTCGCGCCAGCGCAACAGCACCGAGGGCCGCAGCCGGCGGTCGTGCGCATCCGTCGACGTGCACACCGCGCACGTGCATGCCAGCGTCGGAACCCCCATCGAGGTTCCCGTTCCCAGAAATGTGAGGGTAGCGTTCATTGGCATTGTGCAAAAGGCGAGCGTCGGTGGTCAGTGTGAGTGCGAGTACGAGTGTGAGTGTGAAGTGCGAGTGTGAGTGAGTGGTGCACGCAACACACTCACACTTCACACTGTTCCTTAGTCCCTAGCTTTTCGCCGGCGGCACGCCGGGCGCACCCACCATGCTGGTCAGCTCCAGAAAAGCCATGCGCAATTCAAACAGCACCGACTGCAGCATGCGATCCTCGGCCTCCGTGAGGTTGCCCCTGGTCTTCTCCGCCAGAACCCCAAGCAGATCGATGGTGGCCCGCGCGCCCATGATGTCCACCCGCGGCCGCTGGCCCTCCTGTGTGCCCGCGCCCATCTGCAGCATCGCGCTCAGGTAGAACTGCTGCACCAGGTGCTCGAATCCTACCGGTGGCTGCGGGCCCACCGCCGGATTCTGGGCCCGGATCAGGTCCTCGAGCCGTTGCGCCGAAGCGTCGTAGGCGGCCTTCTGCTGACTGCTTTCCTCGGCCGTCGGCGCTGCGGGCATTTCCTCCGCCAGTTGCTGTTCTTCCGCGGTCGCTGCGCGCTCCTGCGCCTCCGCCTCGTGTCTAGGCTCGTTTACCACCAGGCGCGGCCCGGGCGCCGGCTCGCTAGATATGGGCGCAGGCTTCTCCGGTGCCGCAGGCTGTGCCGCGGATTCACCACTTCCCTTTTCTTCCTCCGCCTTCATCTTGCGGCGGTCAATGACTTCGAATTTTGGCGTATCACTCATATCTTCAAGTTTCTCATCTGCGGCGGCTATCGCTCCACTTCAGCCCAGCCTCGGCGGCGCATCCAGAATGCTCGCCGTTCCCTCGGTCGCCCCAGCCTTGTACCGGAAGCTTTGGCTCTTCGCCTCCGCCTCCGCGCGCATCATACCCAGCGCAAACACCCGCGCGCCATTCTTCAGTGGCAACTCCGCCGCGCTGGTCATCGTTCCCGCAACCGTCCCGTCTTCCAGCGTCAATTCCGTGCCGCTTGCCGGCGCGGGCCCCTTCAGCTCCAGCGGCCGCAGATGCCGGTGCACGTTGCCCCGCGACCGGATGCGCTCCACAATCTCCTGGCCCAGATAGCAGCCCTTGCTGAAGTGCAGCGCCCGCATCTGCGCCGTCTCCTGCGGCAGGTCGCGCTCCACCATATCGATCCCGTACACCGGAATCCCCTCGGCAATGCGAAACGCCTCCAGCGACGCCGCGCCCACCGGCGTAGCACCGCCCGTGCGCAGGCACGACCACAGCTTGGCCAGTCCCGCCGACGGCAGCCAGAATTCGTAGTGCGGCGCCAGCAAGCCATAGCCGCGCAGAATCCGCACCTCCCAGCCGTTCCACTCCACGTTGGTTCCCGCCATCGCGCTCGCAATTACCGGCAGCCCCACGCGCTCCAGCACCTCCGGCGCCAGCGGGCCGCTCAACCCAACCGCCGCCTCCGAACCCGCCTCGCCTACCTGTTCCTCGCCCAGCGGAACCAGCTCCACATCGTCCATGACAATGAACTTATTGAGATGCGCCAGCAGCTTGTCCATCTGGTCGGCCGCAATCTCCAGTTCCAGCCCCGACTCGCCGGCAAACGGCGTCCCCAGCAGCCGTTCCTGGCCGCCATTTCCCACCTTCGGCGGACTCACAGGAGTGCGCCGCTGTGGCGATTGCTCCTCGCCTGCCCGCCACACCGTCAGGTCGCCCTGGATGTGCCCCTGCGCATCCAGCACCAGGTTCCAGGCCCCCGTGTTCGGAAACAGATCGTTGACGGTATTGGTCACCATCCCGCTCAGCCAGCGGAATCGGTCGGCCCCGCGCACATCCACGCGCCGCATCCAGCCCAGGTCGTGCAGCGCGGCTCCAAACGCCAATGCCTCTGTTTCCACCTCTCGTGCGTCCAACTCTCGTGGGGTCAACGCGCCGTGGTAAACGGTCAGCTCATGCGGTGTGTGTGCGGATTCAAGCAAGGTGGCCAGTGCTGTGGCCTGCAGGTTTTGGGCAAGATCGGACTTGAGCATAGGAGCGCTTCCGGCGTTTCGGCGCGCTTTTCCTGGAATTCATGGCGCAGAACCGCTCCCTGATTATAGCCTTGAAGTGTAGGACGCGAAATGACCGCTCAGGCACCCGGCAGCGAGCCAAATTCCCGCAGAGAGAATCGAGAAAATTGATGAAAGTGCAGCTCAAAAACGTAATGTTCCCCCGGCGCGGGCCCCTTTTCGCCCTCCTTCTCGGTCTCGCCGTGGCCGCAGCCGGTCAAGCCCAGCAGACCGCCCCACCCGCGACTCCCGCAACTGCGCCTGCCCAGTCCGGTTGCACCCTCCCCGCGGGCCCCTCCCACACCGGCAACAAGGCCCCGTCCAAGATCACGCCCGATCAGGCCCGCCAACTCTTCGCGCTGGTCGATGTGCTCATCAAATTCTCCTCCGACGAAACCGGCCTGCCCATCAAGAGCACCGTCAAGCGCCAGCTCACCAACCGCGACGCCGTGGTCAAGTACCTCGAAGAGAAGTTCAACGAGGATGAGGGCACCCGGCGCCTGCAACGCGACGAAATCATCCTCAAGAAATTCGGCCTCCTCGACCACGACTTCGAACTCAAGCCGTTTCTCCTCCAACTCCTCAAGGAGCAGATCGAAGCCTATTACGATTCCAAAACCAAGACCGTGAATCTGCTCGACTGGGTCGGCCCCGAGGAAGAACAGCCGGTCCTGGCCCACGAGCTCACCCACGCCCTCCAGGATCAGCATTCCGACCTCGAAAAATGGGACAACCAGACTCCCGACGACGTCTCCACCGACTCCGCCGGCGACAACGATCATCTCGCCAAGGACGAGATGGACACCGCGCGAGATGCCGTGGCCGAGGGCCAGGCCACCGCTGTCATGTGGGATTGCGTCCTCAAGCCCATGGGCAAAAGCCTCATCAAGGATCCCGAGGTGCTCGATCTGGTCAAGAATCAGATGAGCAGCACCGAAGACTCGCCCGTGATGGCGCGCGCGCCCCTGCTGCTCTCCGAATCCATGCTCTTTCCATATCGTGAAGGCCTCAGCTTCGAGCAGGACGTGTGGATGGATCAGGGCCAGGCCGCTGCCTTTGCCGGCACGCTCGATCGCCCGCCCACTTCCAGTTGGGAAATTATCAATCCCCGCGAATACGAGGGTAAGCACATTCCCGCCATTCCGCTCTTGCCCAACATTCACCCGCTTGTCGATCCCACGTACAAGCCCTACGACATCGGCCAGGTGGGCGAGCTCGACGTGCACATTCTCTCCGAGCTTTTCGGCGGCGACAATGCTGCCCGCGACCTCACTCCCGCCTGGAACGGCGGCCTCTACTGGGCCGGACAGTTGCGCAGCGCCACCACCCCCGCCGCGCAGGCCGACACCGCTTCCATCGGTCTCTTTTATTTGTCAGTCTGGAAGAACGCCGACTCCGCGGAAGTCTTCGCCAGAATCTACGCGAACAGCCTCGGCCGCAAGTATTCCCACGTCAGCCAGCTCTCCTCCAACAGATCTCCCGCCGGCGACGGCTCGGTGGAGCAGCTCTTCACCACCAATGAA
>Ga0181527_1002256_pt1 | contig 18515 bp, 13 predicted proteins | sample PEATcosm2014_Bin_30_FD_119762 | JGI IMG/M metagenome (GOLD analysis project Ga0181527, IMG submission 119762) | Peatland microbial communities from MTU Mesocosm Facility, Houghton, MI, USA - PEATcosm2014_Bin06_60_metaG | ecosystem: Environmental > Terrestrial > Soil > Wetlands > Peat | place...
CCGGGGAAGCACCTCCCACCCCGGTCATAGTGCCGGATGACATGATGCCCGAACCGCCCGGGAGCGGAGTGCAAATCCGCCCGCGGGAACCGCCCTCGCCCCGCCCACCCGGTATGCCTCCGGGAGGGCGTCCTTTTACGGGGGCGAGATGATTCGCTGAATGTAATCAAGACGGGGACCCATGTCAAGATCACGTCTCCGTGATCGTGACGCCGCCTGGGGTGAGCGGCGGCGAAGCCCGGGAACGACGATGCCGGTGGCAACGCCGGCCCCAGGCGTTTTACCGGAAAGAATTTTCATTCCTACGGCTCGATGAGGTCATGCTCGTCAAGCTTCCCGGAATTGGCAGCCGAAATCGATGCCAAAAGCCGCCGCGCATTGGCCGGGCTCCGCAGCAGATGGACGGTCTCCATCCAGCCCTCGAACTCCTCCCCGGCAATAACGACAACGCCCCGGCCGCCTCGCCGCGTAACATGAAGCAGCGCGCGGCTGTCGCACGCCTGATCCAGGTAAGCGGCGATTCGCTCACGGAAATCGGCGTAGATCACGGGGCTCGACTGGAGCTTTTCCGCAAATCGCTCCTGGCGTGAGGAATCAGAATTCGACACGTTGGAATTGGAGCGGGCGACGGGAATCGAACCCGTATATACAGCTTGGGAAGCTGTCGTTCTACCACTGAACTACGCCCGCCGCAGGCTTAACAATACCCGCTGCCGGTCGCGCGCGGCAAGGGTGTCGCCACGCCCGACATCCCTCACGCGGCGCAGACGGCAGCGAGGAGTTTTTCCATTTCGGCGGACAGGCGGCTGCCGTCCTGGGCCAGCGATTTGGCCGAGGACAGGATCTGGGTCGAGGCCGAAGTGATGCCGCCCGCGCTGTCGTTGACTTCGGCGATGTTGGCGGCGACATGGGCGGCGCTGCCGCTGGCGGCCTGCACGTTGTCGGCGATCTCGCGCGTCGTCACCGCCTGCAAGTCGACCGCCGCGGTGATGGCCGAGGCGATCTCGGCGATGCGCGTGATCGTGCCGCCGATCTCCTTGATGCTGCCGACCGAATCCTGCGTCGCCGCCTGCACCGCGGCGATCTGCTCGCCGATCTCGCCGGTCGCTTTCGCGGTCTGCGCCGCCAGCGCCTTGACCTCCTGCGCCACCACCGCAAAACCCTTGCCGGCGCTGCCGGCGCGTGCCGCCTCGATGGTGGCGTTCAGCGCCAACAGATTGGTCTGCTCGGCGATCGCGGTGATCAGCTTGACCACGTCGCCGATGCGGCCGGCGGCGCGGGTGAGTTCGGCGATGCGGCCGTCCGTCATTTCCGCCTGCATCACCGCCTCGCGCGCGATCCGCGTCGATTCCTGGACCTGGCGGCTGATTTCGCCGACCGAGGCGATCAATTCTTCGGTCGCCACCGAGACCGATTGCACATTGTCGGCGGCCTTGGTCGACGCCGACAGCACCTTGCCGGACAAATCCCGGGTCGCGCCCGCCATGGCGCCGAGTGCCTCGGCGGCGGCTTCGAGCTCAGTCGACGACGAAGTGACCGAGCGCACCACGCTCGCCACCGTGGTCTCGAAGGCGTCCGCGACCTTGCGGATATCGGCGCGGCGCTCTTCCGCCATGCGCCGCGCCGTTTCCTTTTCGGCCAGCTCCAATTGCTCGATACGGATGAGCTTTTCCTTGAACGCCTGCGCGGCGCGGGCGTTTTCACCGACCTCGTCGGAGCGCGTCGTGTAGGGAACCTCGACATCCTTGTTGCCGTGCGCGAGCTCGCGCAGCACGGCGCCGATGCGGCGGATCGGCCGCGAGATGGCGAGCGCGCCGAACACCGCGACACCGCCCAGCACCGCGATCACGAACAGGCCGATGCCGAGCGCGAACCGGCCGACGCGCTCGCGCTCCACATTGGCGCGCGCATTGCCGACTTCGGCACCGGCAACCAGGCCATCCGTCGACTTTTGGATCAGCGCGTTCATCTCCTTGCCGATCGATACGGCGCGCTGCATCTTGTCGACGGTGTCGCCGTATTCCTTGGCCGCGGCGGCGAGTTCGGAGCCGACGGCGACGTAGTTCTTCGCCAATTTGTCGAGCGCCGCGAACGCGTCCTGGTCGGCCGGATCCTCCGAAATGCTGAGCGCGGTGCCGATATGGATTTCCGCCGAGCCGGCAGCGGCGCGCAGCCGGTCGAGCGCGCGATCGGCGTCGTTCGGCGCGATGGCGAGCCTGATCTCGCGCAATTCGAGCTGCATGCTGCCGAGATCCTTGGCGGCGCGGAGCGCCTCGACCGCGGTGAGTTGCTTGCTGACGGCGAGCGCGCGCTGGCGCGCGGCCGAGCGATCCCCGATCTGTTGCTCGACGAGCATGCCGGCGACCAGCAGCACGCCGAGTGCCGCCCAGATCGCGAGCTTCGTGCGGATGGGAAGATCGAAGCTCGGCATCGTCAATTCACCAGCAATCGCGGCAGCATTGATGGAACCGGTTAATACCCGGTAAACCCAACGGTAAAGCCGTAATCGGGCGGGTGATCACTGCCGGCCCGGCCGGCGCGTTATTCGGCGGCGATGGCGCGGACCGGCGCGGAGGTGACATCGGCGAGACATTTGCCGAGTGCTTCGCCGTCCGGATCGAGCAGCGCCGCGGTGCGCGCGCTCGCGACCGCGTCCACGGCCTGGCCGAGCGCCAGATTGCCGGCGAGCGCCGGCTCGATCACCCGAGCGACGATCTCGCGATAATTGGCGCTGCCGTGCTTGTGGGTGTCGCCATAGCCTTTGATGAGGCGGGCGCATTCGGCGATCTCGATCGCAAGCTCGATCGAACGCGGCGCGGTCTGCAAGATGAGGCGGAGCCACGCTTCGATGGCGCGCTGCTCCTGCTGGAACCGGAACGTCTTGCGCCGGTAGCGCCGCAGCCTGGCGAGGATATGAAAGCGCACATAGCCGGATATCGATGCGGTGTTGACCGCCATGCCCCAATGGGCACGCTGGAGTGCCGGATGCCGATCGGCGAAGGCGAGGATGCGGCCCGACAGCCACGGCGGCAGCACCGAACAAAACTCTTCGACGCCGGGCTTGAGGAATTCGGTGACGGTGAAGCCCTGATCCGGCCTGATGCCGATGTCGCGCCTGATGCGATCGAGCCGCGCCGGATCGGTCTTGGCCTGCGCGACCCGGATCACGTCCTCATAGGACATGCGCACGGCAAGCTGGCGCGCCACGGCCGCCAGCAGTTTTCCCTGCGCCGATGTTCCTTGCGTCATGAACTTCATATCGGCGCCGCCAAAGGGCTTCAGTCGATCGAGATAAAGCCGCGCATACGCGATGTCCTGATAGACGGCGAGCCGGCCGATGCCTTCGTTGACGACGGCCCGCACCGGTTCCGGCATCGCGGCGACCTCGCTTTCGAGATCGGCGAGCGCGACGGACGGCGCGCGGGCGCGCTTCGGCGGCTCGGACGGCAGCGACGAGCCGGCGCGGGCGGCGTCGAAACCGGCGCGGAAGCCGCGAAGATTGGCGTCGACCGAGCGCCCGCCGGCGCGAATCGCCGCCTCGAACGCCGCCGCCGGGATCGGCAGCGCCGCGGCGCCGGCTATGGCGCCGAGCATGACGGCGTTGATCATCGCGCCGGTGTTGCGCGCGATGGTTTCGAGATCGAGCAACAGCGCGTGTTTCGAATTTCGCTCGACCGCCGCGACGAGCCGCGCGTCGTCGTAGCGGCCGTCGCCCATCGCCATCTTCTCGACCACGAGATAGGACCGGCTGGTCGAGGCGATGGTCGTGGTCCGGTCGGGCGTGACGAAGCCATTGGCTATGGCGCGGCCGGCTTCCATCAATTCGCTCGCCACCACGACATCGACATCGCCGACGCCGGGCGCAAGCCCCAGAACCGGGCGCCGCCCCTCCTCGCTTGTGGGAGCGGAGACTTCAGTAACGCCTCCCCCGCTTGCGAGGGAGGGAAGGGAGGGGCCCGGCACCATTTCGATGTGATAGGTCGTAGCCCCGGTGCGCTGCGCGACGCCTGGGATCGAGGTCGATTGCACGGGAAAATTCTGGCTGGACGCGGCCGTCACGATCCAGTCGGTCAGCACGCCGCCGCCCTCGCCGCCCAGCGCGGCGATCAGGATCGAAAGCGGACGCGGATTTGAGACATTGCCTTGGGGCTCGCTGCTGCGAGCCGCCTCGCCCCGCAGCGGAGCGGGTTGGGGTGAGGGGGTCCGGGACTCGGGGGGAGCATCACCGCCAGCTCCGAGCCCCCTCACCCCGCCCTCTCCCCTTTGGGGGGAGGCAGCAGTTTCGCCGGCACCGCGGAGCCACGCGATCGCGCGGCCGCGCAGCTGCGCAAGTGCGCGGTCCCACCAGGTCGGATTGCTGACGACATCGGTGCGATAGAACGACGGGCAGAGCACCGCGGCGTGGGCGACTTCTCCGCACAAGCCGCAGCCGACGCAGCTTTCGATCACGGCCGCGACCGGATCGCTGCGCAACGGATCGGGATTGGGCTTGACGGTCAAGGACGGGCAGCCGGAGAGCCGGATGCAGGAGTGATCGCCGGTGCAGATTTCGTCGTCGACGCCGTAGCGCGTCTTCACCACCCGCGCGCCGCGCTCGAGCTTTTCGGCGTCCTCGGCACGGACGCGGCGCTGGCGCGCCAGCATGCATTCGCCGTCGGCGATGACGACCTTGAGACCCTGCTCGGCGGTGCGCATGGCCTCCTTCAGAGTCGCCGCCATCTTGGCGACGCTGTAGCTGCGCACGGTGCGCAGCCAATGGACGCCGAGCGCGCGCAGCGTCTTTTCGATGCTGACTCCGGAAGGCGAACCGCTGCGATGCTGGTTGCTCGACGGCAGGTATTGCTGGCCGGTGGCGGAGGCGTAGCCGTTCTGCATGACGATGAGAACGCCGTCGCCTTTGTTGAAGACATTGGAAGCGACGCCGGTGATCAGGCCGTTGTGCCAGAAGCCGCCGTCGCCCATGATCGCGATCGGCCGTTTTGCCATGTTCGGCCCGACCGCCGCCGCGCTGGCGAGCGACATGCCGTAGCCGAGGATGGTATTGCCGAGCGAGAACGGCGCGAAGGTCGCGAACGAATGGCAGCCGATATCGGCGCTGATATGGGTCGGCCCGATCTCGCGCTGCATAAGCTTGATGGCGGCGAAGACCGGGCGTTCCGGACAGCCGGTGCAGAAATTCGGCGGCCGCGGCGGAATATCGCCGACCGCCGCCGTGGCAGCGGGCTTATGGCTCAGCATCGCATCGACGCGCGCCGCCACGGCGGCGGCATCGATGCCGGCCGGATGCGCGCGCGTCACGAAGGCCGCGATGCCGCGCAAATAGCCCTCCGAGGTGTACTCGCCGCTGTTCGGCAGGCAGCCCTTGCCGAACACGCGGGTGTCGAGGCCCGCTTCGCGCAGCACCACATTGATCTGCTGCTCGACATAGTCCGGCGAGCCTTCCTCGACCACAAGGACGGCGCGCTTGCCGGCGCAAAACTCCTTCACCTCCTCCGGCACCAGCGGATAGACGACGTTGAGGACATAAACCGGGATGCGCGTGCCGCCATAAAGGTCGGCGAGGTCGAGCCGCGCCAGCGCCCGCAACAGGCCGTTGGTGAGGCCGCCGAGCACGACGATGCCGACATCGCCGATCTCGCCCTTTATCGTCTCATTGAGCTTGTGCTCGCGAATGAATTTTTGCGCCGCCGGCAGGCGCTCGTCGATTTTCAGCCGCTCCTGCGTGAAGATGACCGGCGGATGGGCGAGCCGGCCGTATTCGAAGCGCGGCGGACCGGATAGGCGATGCTGGCCGCTATAGGCGCCGCGCTTATTGTCCTTGGCGACGAATTCGCCGGTGACATGACAGGCGCGCGCCCGCAGATCGAGCATCACCGGCGCGTGGCTCGCTTCGGACAGCTCGAACGCCGTCTCCACCATGCGCACGATCGTCGGCAGATCCGGCCGCGGATCGAGGAGCCAGATCGAGGACTTCATGGCGTAAGCATAGGAGCGCTCCTGGATGACGCTCGCGCCCTCGCCGTAATCCTCGCCGAGCACGATCAGCGCGCCGCCGATGACGCCGGGCGAAGCGAGATTCGACAGCGCGTCGGCCGCGACATTGGTGCCGACGATCGATTTCCAGGTCACCGCGCCGCGCAGCGGATAATTGATCGAGGCACCGAGCATGGCGGCGGCGGCCGCCTCGTTGGTGCAGGTCTCGACATGCACGCCGAGATCGGCGAGCAGGTCGGAGGCGTCCACCATCACATCCAGAAGATGCGAGACCGGCGAGCCCTGATAACCGCCGACATAGCTGACGCCCGATTGCAGCAGCGCCTTGGTGACGGCAAGGATGCCCTCGCCACGGAACGTTTTGCCGGCACCGAGCCGTAGCGCATCGACGTCCTTCTTGAACGAACGTTCCATCGGGGATTTCCGTGACCGTGACTTGCCCGGCCAGATATAGCCGCTTTCGCAAAATCCTATAAGGCGGCTTGGTCTCGTCGACCACTCCGGTTAGTGTGCCGGCCGGATGGCGCCCGCAGAGGCGCCGGGGACATGTGTTAGTGCCGATGAACGCCCAAGGGAACGTCCAAGCGAACATCCAAGCGAACGCCCAAGGAAGCGCCCAAGGAAGCGCCCAAGGCCAAATCCTTGTCGAACGGGTGAACCACACCTATCGGCCGGCGCGCGGGCGTGCCGTGCTCGCTTTGTCCGACATCACGCTCGAAGTGCGGCCGCGCGAATTTTTGGCGCTGCTCGGCCCCTCGGGCTGTGGAAAATCGACGCTGCTCTATCTGATCGGCGGCTTTCAGCCGATCGAAGCCGGGCGCATCGTGGTCGAGGGCAAGCCGGTCACCGGCCCCGGTCCCGACCGCGGCATCGTGTTCCAGCATTTCGCGCTGTTCCCGTGGAAAACGGTGCGCGCCAACATCCTCTACGGCCTGGAACGGCAGGGCATGCCGCGTGCCGAGCGCGAACAGCGGGCACAGGCCTTCATCGACATGGTCGGCTTGCGGGGATTCGAGGACAGCTATCCGTCGCATCTCTCCGGCGGCATGAAGCAGCGCACCGCGATCGCGCGCACGCTGGCTTTCGATCCCGACATCCTCTTGATGGACGAGCCGTTCGGCGCGCTCGATGCGCAGACCCGGTCGCTGATGCAGACCGAGCTGCTCAACATCTGGAAGCGTACGCCGAAGACCGTGATCTTCGTCACCCACGACGTGCAGGAGGCGGTCTATCTCGCCGAGCGGGTCGCGGTGATGTCGGCGCGGCCGGGCCGCATCAAGGCCATCGTCGAGACCAAGTTCGCCAACCGCGACCCGGGCATTTTCCGCAGCAAGGAGTTCGTCGAGAAGGTCGACGAAATCTGGAACCTGGTGCGCGACGAAGCGATCAAAGCCCAAGAACGCACTCAAGAGCGGGCTTAAGGAACCAAAGCCGGATCATGCAAGCCGTGGTGCAGACCGCCGTCCGCTATCTGCCGATCGCGCTCCTGGCGTTGGCCTGGGAAGTCGTGGCGCGGCTCAATATCGTCGATACGCTCGCCTTGCCGCCATTGGACAAAGTGGCGGTGGCGTGGGTCGATCTCATTCGCGACGGCGAACTCCTCGACAACGGCGTGGCCTCGATCTATCGCGGCTTCGCCGGACTTTTGTTGGCCGTGATCGTCGGCGGCGGCCTGGGCGTGGTGATGGCGCGCTCTCGGCTTTTCGACATGTTCGTCAATCCGCTGGTCGAACTGTTCTATCCGCTGCCGAAATCGGCGCTGATTCCGGTCACCGTGCTGTGGCTCGGCTTCGGCGACGGCTCGAAAATCCTGCTCATTTTTCTCGGCTGCATGATTCCGGTCACGATCGGCGCCTATAACGGCGCGCGCGGCGCCGACCATGCGCTGGTCTGGTCGGCGCGCAGCATGGGCGCCGGCCGGCTGCGCCTGATCTGGGACGTGGTGATGCCGAGCGCGCTGCCGGAATTGCTCAATGGCGTGCGCACGGCACTCGCGCTCGCCTTCATCCTGCTGGTGAGTTCCGAATTGATCGTGTCGCAGCGGGGGTTCGGCTATCTGATCGGTTATCTCGGCTCGTCCGGCGCCTATGAGGGCATGTATGCGGTGGTGCTCACCGTCGCCTTCCTCGGCTTTGCCGCGGACCGCTTCTATCAGTCTGTCATGCAATGGTTGCTGCGATGGCGGGAGTAGAACAGCAAAGCTCCTTGCCGCAGGCGGAAGCGGCAATTTCGCTGGATGCGCTGCGGCGCTTCGATGCCGCGTTCCGCACCGGCGCCGGCATATTTTCCATCGTCGCGGTGCTCGTCGCCTGGGAGATTTTCGCCCGCAGCGGCAAGGTGACCGCCTTCATGCTGCCGCCGTTTTCGGTCGTGCTCGAGCGCATCTACACCGACGCTGTCGTCGGCGATCTCTGGCGCAATCTCGGCCTGACGGTCTATCGCGCCATGGCGGGCTTCGTCATTGCCGCGGTCGGCGGCATTGCGCTCGGCGCGCTGATGTCGCGCAGCAGAATCGTGCGCTGGTTCTTCGATCCGCTCATCTCGGTCGGCTTTCCGATGCCGAAAATCGCGTTCCTGCCGATCATCATTCTGTGGTTCGGCCTCTACGATTTTTCCAAAATCTCGATCGTGGTGTTCGACGCGATCTTCCCGGTGGTGACGGCGACGCTCGCCGGCATCGCCAGCGTCGAAAAAGAGCTGATCTGGTCGGCCCGCAATATGGGCGCCGGCGAGCGCGAAATGATGTGGCAGATCGTGCTGCCGGCGGCGCTGCCGCAAATTCTCACCGGCTTGCAGGTGGCGCTGCCGATCGCGCTCATCGTCGCGATCGTGGCCGAGATGCAGATGGGTGGCTACGGCCTCGGCGGCGCCATGATGACCGCCTCGCGCTTTGCCAATTCGGCCGGCGTGTTCGCCGGCATCGTCGAGATCGCCATCGTCGGCTACGGCTTGATCAAGGCCATGGCGGTGATGCGCCGCCGGCTTTTGGTCTGGCATCAGGAGACCTCGGAGCGCTCATGAGACCTGCGGCAAGCCGCACGCTTGCGTCGTGACACGCTTTGCCGCCACAATCGCGGAGACCGACCCCCGCCGTCGCAATAACGCACGAAACCACAGCATTGATGGGAGGACGACATGCATCGAAAGATTTGCACGCGCGGGACAGCAGGCCTCGCGGGCGTTGCGCTTCTGCTCTTCGCCGCGGGCCTCGCGCAGGCCGAACCGCTGAAAATCCGCGGCTCCTGGGTGGCGCCGATCGCCAACTGGACCTCGATCTGGGTGCAAAAGAAGGACCTCGCGACCCATTTCGGCCAATCCTATGTGTTCGAAGCGACCCGCTACGCCGGCACGCCGCCGATGATCACGGCTATCGCCAATAACGAGCTGGAGATCGGCGACCTCGCCTATTCCACCCTGCCGATCGCGGTCGGCAATGCCGGCATGGACGACCTGCGGGTCATCGCCGACGAATTCCAGGACGGCGTTCCCGGCTATCGCGACGACGATTTCGAAGTGCTTGCCGACGGTCCGATCCAGAAAGTGGAGGACCTCAAGGGCAAGGTTCTGGCGACCAATGCCATGGGCAGTGCCGTCGACGTCGCTATGCGCGCCATGCTGCGCAAGCACGGCCTCGAGGCCAATCGCGATTACACCATCATCGAGGCGCCGTTTCCCGCCATGCGTGCGATGCTGGCGGAAAAGAAGGTCGATATGATCCCGACCGTACTGCCGTTCGCGCTCGATCCCGAGCTGAAGAAGATCGCGCGGACCTTATTCACCATCCACGATGCGGTCGGCGTCGCCCAGTTCATCGTCTGGACGGCGCGCAAGCCGTTCATCGACGCGAACCGCGCCGCACTGGTCGACTTCATGGAAGATACGATGCGCATCGAGCACTGGTATCTCGATCCCACGAACCACGCCGCGGTCGCCGAAATCGCTTCCCAGCTCGTCAAGCAGCCGCCCGAGCGGTTCGACTGGCTGTTCACCAAGGCCGATTATTATCGCGATCCCGGCATGGCGCCCAATCTCGACGCGCTGCAGAAGAATATCGACGTCACCAAGGAGCTGGGCTTCGTCAATACCACCCTCGACGTCAAGGCGCATTCCGATCTCAGCCTGATCGCGGAGGCCGGCAAGCGGCTGAAGTAGCTGCTTCCTCCCCCGCTTGCGCGAGGGAGGATAAAATCTTTCACCCGACCAACACGTTCCGAAACTGCCAGGGATCGCGCTTGTCGATGTCCTCCGGGAACAGTCCCGGCCGATCCGTCAGCGGCGTCCAGTCGGTGTACTGGCCGATCACCGGTCCGAGATAGGGCGTCTGCACTTCCAGGCAGCGGCGGAAATCCATCTCGTCGGCTTCGACGATGCCGGCCTTCGGGTTCTCGATCGCCCAGACCATGCCGGCGAGCACGGCCGAGGTGACCTGCAGGCCGGTGGCGTTCTGATAAGGCGCGATGTCGCGCGTTTCGTCGATCGAAAGCTGCGAGCCGTACCAGTAGGCGTTCTTCTTGTGGCCGTAGAGCAGCACGCCGAGTTCGTCGATGCCGTCGGCGATTTCATGCTCGTCCAGGATGTGGATGGCCGGCTGCCGTTTGCCTGCTTGGCCGAACAGTTCGTGCAGCGACAGCACCGCATCGTTGCACGGGTGATAGGCATAGTGACAGGTCGGCCGGTACACGGTCCTGCGGCCGTCGCGCAGCGTGAAATAGTCCGCGATCGAGATCGACTCGTTATGCGTGACCAGGAAGCCGTACTGCGCCTTCGCCGTCGGCGTCCACGAGCGCACCCGCGTATTGGCGCCGGGCTGGGTCAGGTAGATCGCCGCCTGACAGCCGGTCTTATGCTTGAAGCCGTTTTTCGGCAGTCGCTTCTCGTGCGTGCCCCAACCGAGCTCGGCCGGCTGCATGCCTTCCGACAGGAAGCCTTCGACCGACCAGGTGTTGACGAAGACTTCCATCGGCTTGGGCTGCCGGGCGCGCTGGGTGTCGCGCTCGGCGATGTGGATGCCCTTGACGCCTGTCTTCTTGGCTAGCCTGCCCCATTGCTCGCGAGTCTTCGGCTCCTTGAATTTGACGCCGAGATCGCCGGCGATGTTCAGGAGCGCCTGCTTGACGAACCACGACACCATGCCCGGATTGGCGCCGCAGCAGGAGACGGCCGTGGTGCCGCCCGGGCTCTTGCGGCGCGCCGCCAGCACGGTTTCGCGCAGCGCATAATTGGATCGCTTTTCCGGACCGAGCTTAGCGTCGAAATAGAACCCGACCCAAGGCTCGACGACGGTATCGATGTAAAGGGCGCCGATCTCGCGGCAGAATTCCATGATGTCGAGCGAGGACGTATCGACCGACAGGTTGACGCAGAAACCCTGTCCGCCGCCTTCTGTGAGCAGCGGCTTGAGGAGCTTGCGGTAATTGTCGCGCGTGACCGCCTGGTGGATGAAACGGATGCCGCGCTCGTCGAGGAGCTTGCGGTCCTTGTCCTCGGGGTCGATGACGACGAAACGGGATTTGTCATAATCGAAATGACGCTCGATCAAAGGCAGCGTGCCTTTGCCGATCGAGCCGAAGCCGATCATGACAATAGGGCCGGTGATGCGGGCGTGAATGGGCCATTCGGTCATAATTCCAACCCTCCAATAGCAATGGCGGTGATATCCGCCGCGACGCGGAAGTGGAAGAGACGCCCCGGATTATGTCCGTGGGCGTCCCCGCTTTTCTGTCTTGTTGCTAGGCCGCGAGCGCCTGGCCGGTGCGCACGCGATCGGCGCGCGGATCTTGTGCCACCAGATCTCGAGCCACCAGATTTTGCGCCATCAGATCTTGCGCCATCAGATCTTGCGCCACCAGGGCGGCGAGGTCGGGCGCGGGGGCCGGTCGGCCGGTGGCGCCGATGAGACCGCGCGCGCCGGCGAGCGCCGACGGACGCAGCTCGAGCGCGAGCAACCGCTCGCGATCGAAGCGGCCGGGCATCCACAATTCGCCGGTCGGCGCCACGGAAAATCCGAAGCGCCCGTAATACGGCTCATCGCCGACCAGCAGGATCGCGCCGTGACCGGCGAGACGGGCGCGCGCGATGGCGCGCCCCATCAGCAGTGAGCCAATGCCGCGATTGCGACGGTTTGGATGGACCGCGAGCGGCCCAAGCAACACCGCGGCGCGGCCCGGACCAGCGCTGATATTCCACAGCCTCACGGTGCCGACGATACGGCCGTGATCGACCGCGACCAGCGATAGCCCGTCGGCCGGCAAACGGCCTTCGCGCAGCCGCTCGGAGGTCTTGCTGAAGCGCACCGCGCCATAAGCCTCGTCGAGCAGCGCCTCGCGGGCGGCGATGTCGGCGGACTTCTCTTCCCGGATGGTCACCATGATCCGCTCCTGTCGGTCGTTGCGCTCCGGGGCCCCACCCTTTGTGAGGGAGGGGGCGGAGCCAGCGGGGTCAGATGTGGAAGGTGCGCAGCGGTGGAAAGCCGTTGAAGGCCACCGCTGCGTAGGTCGCGGTATAGGCGCCGGTGCCTTCGATCAGCACCTTGTCGCCGATCTCGAGGCTGATCGGCAGATCGTAAGGCCGCTTCTCGTACATCACGTCGGCACTGTCGCAGGTCGGGCCGGCGAGCACGCAAGGACCGACTTCGTCGCCGTCGTGCGGCGTCTTGATCGGGTAGCGGATCGACTCGTCCATGGTTTCGGCAAGCCCGCCGAATTTGCCGATGTCGAGGTAGACCCAACGCACGTGATCGTGCTCGCTCTTGTTCGAGACCAGCACGACCTCGGCCTCGATCAGGCCGGCATTGCCGACCATGCCGCGGCCCGGCTCGATGATCGTTTCCGGAATGCGGTTGCCGAAATGCTTGCGCAAGGCGCGGAAGATCGAGCGGCCGTAGGATTCCACCGCTGGCACTTCGCGCAGATACTTGGTCGGAAAGCCGCCGCCGAGATTGACCATCGACAGGTTGATGCCGCGGTCGGCGCAGCTCCGGAACACCGTCGCCGCCGACTTCAGCGCTTCGTCCCAGGCCGCCGTGCGCCGCTGCTGCGAGCCGACATGGAACGACACGCCATAGGGCTCCAGCCCGAGCCGCTGCGCATGGTCGAGCACCTCGACGGCCATCTCCGGATCGCAACCGAACTTCCGCGACAGCGGCCATTCCGCACCGGCGCAGCCGAACAGGAAGCGGCAGAACACCTTGGCGCCGGGCGCGGCGCGGCCGATCTTCTCGACCTCGGCCTTGCAGTCGACCGCGAACAGCCGGACGCCGAGCGCGTAGGCGCGCGCGATGTCGCGTTCCTTTTTGATGGTATTGCCGAAGGAGATGCGCTCCGCCGAGGCGCCGGCGGCGAGCGCCATCTCGATCTCGGCGACCGAGGCGGTGTCGAAGCACGAGCCGAGCGAAGCCAACAGCGAGAGCAGCTCGGGCGCCGGGTTCGCCTTCACGGCATAGAACACCCTTGAGTCCGGCAGCGCCTTGGCAAAGGCGCGGTAGTTGTCGCGGACGACGTCGAGGTCGACGACGAGGCATGGTCCGTCGTCGCGGCCTTCGTCGCGGCGACGGCGCAGGAAATCGCGAATGCGCTCGGTCATGGCGCGCTCCTTCATCCAGGTTCAAGGGGCCAAGCTGGAAAGCGTGGCTCGGCCCGACGTTGAAATTCGGCCGCGCGCATGCGCGCGACCGGCGTCAACGGCTCAAGGGCCCGGCGCCCTCCGTGCGATGGGGACACGGTGCGGGCGCGCGGCACTTTCGCCGAGATGCTGCCTTGGATTGGAGCGGGGAGGACCCGTTCCGCACGGCCGGCAAGATGGACAAGCCTCTTCGGTGTTGACCTTTGGACGGCCAACGAGACCAAAAAAGCCCGCTCCGTCGTTGCTTTAAGCCGCGTCCCCCGTTGAGCGCGGGGTGCGCCGGTTTCGCCTCCGGCTGCCGATCACGTAGTGAGGCTGCGAGCCTTGGTGCGCTAGTCTGCGTTCCAGGTCCAACCTCAGGCGACTGTCCGGCCTCTTGTCCGGATGCCTACCGATCGACACACGGCCACAGGCACGTGCGAATTTGGGCGAGCGGCAAATAGGCGCATTGGATTCTCATTGCAAGAAAATTCGACGCCATGGCTAAAGAAATCTGCATCGCGAGCGCGCGAGCAACACGCGCGCGACGTTCCGTCGCCGCATCGACTGTGATTAGCTGCGCGGCCCGCGCTTCAATTCTTCTCGAACAGGTGCTGCGATGACCAACGTGCCGATCACCTTCGCCTGCGGCCTCTACGACCGCATGCTGGCGCTGCAAACCGGCGACATCAAACCGGACGACATCGATCTCGACTTCCTGGTCATCGACAATCCGCGCGAGATCTTCGACCGCATGTCGAACCGGCTCGAATTCGACGCCTGCGAAATGTCGAGCTCGGAATTCATCAGCCGCTACGCGGCAAAAAAACTCCCCTTCGTGGCAATACCCGTGTTCGCCTCGCGAGTGTTTCGCCACGGCTTTATCGTGGTCAACCGCAATTTCGTGAAATCGCCGGCGGACCTTGCCGGCAAGCGCATCGGCGTGCCGCTCTACACCCAGACCGCCGCGATCTTCATTCGCGGCCTGATGCAGCACGATCTCGGCATCGACCTTTCGACGATCGAGTGGGTGCAAGGCGCGATCAATGCGCCCGGCGCCTACGGCCAGCCGTCGGTGATGCCGCTGCTCAAGCCCACCCGGATCACGCCGAACCGGAGCGACAAATCGCTGAGCGAGCTCCTGGAGACAGGCGAAATCCACGCCGTCATCGGCTCGAATCTGCCGCACGCGCTCAAGCGCCATCCCGACGTGGTGCGGCTATTCCCCGATTACCGCGCCCGGGAGCAGGATTATTTCCGCCGCACCGGCATATTCCCGATCATGCATCTGATCGTCATCCGCAACGACGTCTATGAGCGGCACCCCGCCGTGGCGGCGAGCCTGTACAATGCGTTCTGCGCGGCGAAGGACCGGGCTTGGGAAAAAATGCGCTACTCCGGGACGCTGCGTTACATGCTGCCCTGGCTGCCGGACGATCTCGAAGAGATCGACGCCATGTTCGGCGGCGATTGCTGGCCCTATGGCGTCGAACCGAACCGGACGACGCTGCAGGCGCTGGTGACCTACATGGTCGAGCAGGGCCTGATCCCGGAAGCGATCCCGATCGAAAAGCTGTTCGTGCCGACTGTCGGGCCGTGATGGCCTCGCGCTGCGGTCACCGCACGGCGCGCCGTTTCGACCGATTGCCGGATGCGCTCGGTTTGGCTTTGCCGGGATTGGCCCTGGTCGGATTGATTCGGCTCGGCTTGATTTGCGGCGGCAGCGCACCGGCCTTCTGCAACCGCGCCGTCCAATATTCCCAAGCCCGCGCCATGGGCCGCGGCGAAAGCTGCCGCGGCTCCGAGCGCTGCCGCTCGATCGCGTTCAGCGCGCCGATCTTGCCGATCATCATCGAGCGCAGCTGAATTTCGGCGTTGAAGCTCGAATAGACGGTGCGGAACACGAGCTCGCGCAGCGTCCGGCCCGCCACAGTGGCGCCGTGACGGCGCATCAGCACCATCCAGTGCGGACCGAGCGCGTTGGCCAGCGAACGCCCCTCTTCGGGCTTGACGACCATGAGATCGGTATCGCCAAATTCGTCACGGCTGTCCCAGAACGGCACCTGCTGGCCCATCACCGGGCCCATGTGAAAGACCGGTTCGAGCGCGATGCCGGTCACGCAGAACGGCAGCACCGAAGCGGAATGGTGATGGCAGACCGCATTCACGTCCGGCCGCGCCTGGTAGATGCAGCCGTGAATGACCCGCTCGCCGTACATCTCGCCCTTGGGCGCGACCACCGGCTCCGAGTCGAGGGTGAATTCGAGCAGATCGGAAGGTTCGATCAATTCCGGGCTGCGCGAACGCGCCAAGAGATACCGGCTCGGATCGTGCGGGTGGCGAATGCTGACATGGCCGAAAGCGTCGAGCACGCCTTCGTGCGCGATGATGCGATTGGCGAGCGCCAGTTCATAGCGCGCTTCGTCCAGGGCCCCGGCCATGCATTCCCCCGTCAGCTGTGCAGGCTTGCGCTTCGTAACGCGCGTTCGACCATGACGCCGATCAGCGTCTTGCGATAGGCGCCGGTGGCGTGGATGTCGTCCGGCGGATCAACCGCGGCGGCGGCGGCGGCTTCGGCCTTGGCGATGGTCGCTTCGTCGATCGCGGCACCGTTGACGGCCGCCTCCACCGCGCCAAGCCGTAACGGCCGATCGGCAATGCCGATCGCCCCGACATGAGCATTGGCCGCCCTGCCGTCCTGTTCGTCGAAGAACAAGGCTGCCCCCGCCAGGGCGAAATCGCCGCGGCGGCGGGCGAATTCGGCAAAGCCGAAGCGGCGCCGCGCGGGCCATGCCGGAAGGCGGATTTCCGTGATGATTTCGTCGGCCTTAAGCACAGTCATCAGCGGACCGCGGAAGAAATCCGCCGCTTCGATCACGTGCTGGCCGGCCTTGCCGAGCACGGCGATTTTCGCTTCGCAGGTGACCGCGATAGCTGGCAGTTCGGCGGCCGGGTCGGCATGCGCCAGGCCGCCGCCGACCGTACCGCGATTGCGAATCTGATAATGCGCGACGTGCTCGACCGCCGTGACCAAAAGCGGGTGGGCTTGGCGCAGCCGTACATCGTCGAGAATGTCGCGCCAGCGCACCATGGCACCGAGCGTGACGCCGGCGTCGGCGACCGCAATCTCCCGCAGTTCGGCAAGCTTGCGCAGATCGACCAGCAGCGCGGGCGCCGCGACACGAAACGCCAGCATCGGCACCAGGCTCTGCCCGCCGGCGAGCGGCTTCGCCTCGCCGTCATGCGCGGCGAGCAATGCTACGGCTTCGCCAATGGACGCTGGGCAGGCGTATTCGAAGGGCGGGAGTTTCATAGTGGGCTCTCCTGCAACATTCTATCCGCGAGCTTTTCCGCGATCATGATCGTCGGAATATTGGTATTGCCGCGGGTGATCGTCGGCATGATCGAGGCGTCGATGACGCGCAGCCCGGAGAAGCCGCGCACCCGGCCGGCGGGATCGGTCACCGCGTCGCGATCGTCCGGCGCGCCCATGCGGCAGGTGCCGACCGGATGGAAAGTGCCGCCTACATTGGCGCGGATGTGATCGGCCAGCGCCGCGTCGTCCTCGACCAGCGCCGCGAGATCGACGCGGCGGTCGGCCAGCGTCGCGAAGATCGGCGCGGCGAGCGGCGGCACGGCATCGATGAGGGCGGCGACGGCCGCGCTTTTGATCCTGTTGCCGGGCGTGATGCGGTTGAGGAGCCGCAGCCGGTCGTTGAATTTCACCGGAAACGTCAGCCGCGTCACGGCGCGCACCGCGTCGTGCGCCAGGATTTCGACGCAGCGGCGAAAGCCTGACATGAAGCGTTTGAGATCGAGGTCGTGTCCGGTGAAATTGAACTCCACCAAGGGCGGACGCAGTGGGTCGGTCGCGACCAGCGAGACGCGGCCGCGCGCCATCGGCTTGAGCAACGACGGCGCGAGATTGGCGACCTGGTGGCCGAGCGGGCTCCAGGACGTCTTGCATTGCACATTGATATACATGTCCGAGGGCGGCGCGCCGGGCAGAGCCGACGAATAGCGGAATGCCGTCATCGGATGCGGCCGGATGGCCGCGGATTGCCGCGCGCCTGGTTTTTGCAGCAGGCCGATAAAGACGATGGCGTGATTGGAGAGGTTTTCGCCGACGCCCGGCAGGTCCGCGCGCACCGCGACGCCGAGATCGCGTAGCGCCGGCGCCGGCCCCAGTCCGGCTCGCATCAGGAAGGCCGGCGAATGGATACCGCCGAGCGCGACAATGATTTCGCCGCCGCGGAATTCCTTCCGTTCGCCGCCGATCGTGACTGTGACACCGGTAGCGCGGCGTCCGTCGAACACGAGGCCGGTGACCGTCGCATCGTTCAAAATGCGCAGATTGGCGCGACGCCGCACATCGGCATCGAGATAGCAGATCGCCGCCGAGGCCCGCTTGTCCGGCCAGTTGCTCATCGGCACGCCGCCATAGCCGTCGCGAAAATCCGCATTCATGTCGGCGACGAACGGAATCTGACGTTCCCTGGCGAAAGCCTGCACCGCCTTGGCGAGCGGCGCCCAATCCTCCGACTTGGTGCGGCGGATCGGCACCGGCCCGCTTTTGCCGTGCATCGCGCCGTCGAAATCGAGATCGGATTCGAGCTTGCGGAAATACGGCAGCACGTCGTCCCAGCCCCAGCCGGCGGCGCCGTGCGCCTGCCATTCGGCATAATCGTCGGGCGTGCCGCGATAGGCCACCATGCCCATCACGCTCGAGCCACCGCCCATGACGCGGCCTTGCAGGAATCCGACCGGCGGCGAATTGTCCTTGCGCCGCCAATGCACCTTCAGTCCGGTCCAGAAATAGGCGTCGTTGTAATAAGACCGCGGATAGGAATCGAGCACATCGTCCGGCTCCGCTCCCGGCGCCGTGTCGCGCCCGGCTTCGAGCAGCAGCACGCGCAGATTCG
>Ga0181527_1002258_pt1 | contig 18510 bp, 14 predicted proteins | sample PEATcosm2014_Bin_30_FD_119762 | JGI IMG/M metagenome (GOLD analysis project Ga0181527, IMG submission 119762) | Peatland microbial communities from MTU Mesocosm Facility, Houghton, MI, USA - PEATcosm2014_Bin06_60_metaG | ecosystem: Environmental > Terrestrial > Soil > Wetlands > Peat | place...
ACGACGCTCGATAGCTACATGTCGAACGGATAATTCACATGGTGGGCTCCTTTCATCCCACGAGATCGACCAGGCTTCTCCTGGCGCACCCGATGAACGCAGATGAACGCAGATAAAACTAAGCATGCGCAGCCTAAAAGCGCTGCGGATAGCTGGCAGCAGTGGGGGAGGAGTGGTTAACCGTTTTGGGGGAATGCACCCGCTCCCTTACGGTCGTGGCTCGGTAAACCTCGGCGACTGTTCAAACCAGCACGGTAAACGCCGTCTCCGTCCGCGTGACCGGCCGATAGAGCGTATCGCGCTCCACCGGCTCGCGGCCCGCTTTGCGGATCAACTGCAGCAACTCGCCGCGGCGCAGCGACTGGCTGGTAGTGGCCCCGGCGTCGTGATAGATCTTTTCTTCGACTACGGTGCCGTCGATATCGTCCGCGCCGAAGCGCAGCGCGATCTGCGCGATGCGCGGCGTCATCATGATCCAGTAGGCCTTGATGTGCGGAATGTTATCGAGCATCAGGCGCGCCACCGCGATATTCTTGATGTCCGCGAATCCGGTGGTTTTGGGGATGTGCCGCAGCGGCGTGTTATCGGGATGGAAGGCCAGCGGAATGAAGGTCACGAATCCGCCGGTTTCATCCTGCAACGCGCGCAGCTTAACCAAGTGGTCCGCCCGGTCCTCCGCGTTCTCGATGTGGCCGTAGAGCATGGTGCAGTTGGAATGCAATCCGAGCGAATGGGCGATGCGCGCGGTCTCGATCCACTGCTCACCGGTGATCTTGTGGTCGCAAATGATGCGCCGCACGCGGTCGCAGAAGATCTCGGCGCCGCCGCCCGGCAGCGAATCCATGCCGGCGTCGCGCAGCCGTTCCAGCACGTCGCGCACGGAGGTTTTCGCGCGCTGCGCCAGATACGCAACCTCCACCATGGTGAACGCTTTCAGATGGACTTGCGGGAAGCGCGTTTTCAGCCCGCGCAGCATTTCGCAATACCAATCCAGGGTCAGCTCCGGATGCAGCCCGCCCACGATGTGGAACTCGGTGACAGCCTCGCTCCAGCCTTCGCCGGCGCGATGCCACACCTCTTCGAGCGACATGGTGTAGGCCTTGGGGTCCTTGGCGCGTTTGCCGAACGCACACAAACGGCAACTGGCCACGCACACATCGGTCGGGTTGATGTGGCGGTTCACGTTGAAGTAAGTGACCGAGCCGTGCCGTCGCTCGCGCACCAGGTTCGCCATGTAACCGACGGCGAGAATATCGGACGTCTGGTAAAGCGTCACGCCGTCTTCATAAGACAGACGTTGGCCCGCCTCGACTTTTTCCAGGATAGGCCTCAGGCGCGGGTCGTCAATTACGATTTCCATAGAACATCGGCAGCCCAGAATACAAAGAATAGCATGCTCACATAGCCGTTCATGGTGAAGAAGGCCGCGTCCACGCGCGACAGATCGTTGGCTTTCACCAGGCTATGCTCGTAGATCAGCAGCGCGGTGACGGCCGCCACTCCCGCCAGGCTCAGTGCACCCAGGCCGAGGCCGTAAACCAGGGCCAGCAGGCACGCCACCATCAGCACGTGAAACAGACGCGCCACGCGCAACGCGCCCGCGATGCCCAGCCGGCGCGGCAAGCTGAAGAGACCCTCCACCGAATCGAACTCGTAATCCTGGCAGGCGTAAATCACGTCGAAGCCGCCGGTCCAGAAGGTCACTGCCGCGGTGAGCCAGAGGATACGGGGATCGAGCGAGCCGCGGATGGCGATCCAGGCCGCCGCCGGCGCCACGCCCAGCGCGAATCCCAGCACCAGGTGCGAGAACGAGGTGAAGCGTTTGGTAAATGAGTAAAAGAATACAATCCCGAGCGCCGCGGGCGCCAGGCGGAAGCAAAGCGGATTCAGCGCCCCCGCCGCGAACAGAAAGACCAGCGCGGAGACCGTCACAAAGCCCCACGTGAAGCCGCGCGAGAGCACCCCGGCAGGCAAGTGGCGCATGCGCGTGCGCGGGTTGCGCGCGTCGATACCCGCGTCGATCAGGCGGTTGAAGGCCATGGCCGCCGAGCGCGCTCCCACCATGGCCACCACGATCCAGCCAATCTTTCCCCATGCCGCGCGCGCGCTCAGGCCGGAATGGCGAACGGCGAGCAGCGCCCCGGTCAGCGCGAATGGCAGGGCAAAGACGGAGTGCTCGAACTTGATCATCTCCAGCGTGAGCCGGATACGTTTCCACATAGCTGCAACAAGAGCGATACCATTTTATCGCATGCGCTATTTGACGCCCCATTTGATGCTGATGCTGTTGGTGGCCCTCATGGGGGCCGGTTGCGGTCGCCCGGAAACGGAGGGTCCCGAAGTGCTTAGTACGCGCAAGGTCACGCTGCCCGACGGGCAACAGATTCGCGCCGAAGTGGAGATGGACGCCATGGATATGCAGAAAGGCATGATGTTCCGGGATTCGCTGGCGCGCGGCCGCGGCATGCTTTTCATCCATCAGACGCCGGGGCTGTACCCATATTGGATGTACCAGGTGAGGATTCCGCTGGACATCATCTGGATGGATCCGAGTCATCGCATCGTGGAAATCTCCCCCGACACGCCGCCGTGCAAGACGAAAGCCAGCCTGTGTGCGAACTATGGCGGCCACCAGACAGCGCAATTCGTGCTGGAACTGGGCGGCGGCGAGGCGCGGCGATTGGGCTTGAGCTTGGGCCAAACGCTGCAGTTCTAGCACGGCTGAAGGGGCGGCCTGGGGGGCCGCCGCAAGCTGGGAGCCTGCCCCACAATTCGTTGCGGTACAGGGTGCTTAACCGTTTTGGGGAAACCGCTCCCTGACGGTCGCGGCTCGGTAGCAGTCGCGTTGATTTCGCAAGGCTTACAGAGCCGCGACCGTCAGGGAGCGGTTTCTGTCAGTCAGGGATCCCAATACGGTTAACCACCTTGCGGTGCATAGCAGGCGGGGGGTGATTCGGAATAGAAGATTCCAAACTCGAAATCAACTTGAAGCTTGCAGATAAAGGGAGGAAGTCCCGATGCAAGTTCGAACGACGATTCGCAACTGTCATCGTTATTGATGGCGGCATGCCTTGCGGCTACGGGCCCGCTTTACGGCCAGAATAGAGCTTCGATCACCGGAACGGTCCGGGATTCCACGGGCGCCCTACTGCCCAACGCCGAGGTGGCGGTTACCGATGTCGCCACCGGCGTCACCCTGAAGACGGTGACCAACGCAGAGGGCGACTATCTGGTTGCGGGCCTGCCGGAGTCAACCTACAACTTGAAGATCACAGCCAGCGGCTTCAATAGCGTAGCGCCTTTTTTCTTGGGCGGGGCCAAGTCCTTGGCGTGCTGCCTGGAGGCCGGACAGGGCGCGCGGCAATCTTGAGCTTTCCGTATAACCTATTGATAATGAGCAGCTTTTGGTCTTAGCCACAGCTAGGAGCGCTGGTCTGTTGGTAGCACGTCGGCGCCCGTGACGAGAGAAAACCATGAAAAAACGGTCTCAATAGAGGCGTATTAGAGTTATACTACTGCCAATCGGAACGCAAGGGTGGCAATCTTGCCATCCATGTTGGGGTAACGAGAGTTTACACTTTGGAAAAAGGAGCATTTGCATGCAGCGCTTTTGTCGAACGTTGTTGCCGCTGCTGATCCTGCTTGCGCCCACGTTGTTCGCACAGGGCACGGGCTCGATTACCGGCGCTGTCAGAGATAATACCGGGGCGGTCATCGCCAAGGCCGAAGTCACCTTGACCAACACTGGCACCCGAACGCCGCTGAAAACAACCACCAACCAGGATGGCGAATACCTGTTTGCCGCGATTCCGCCTGGCACTTACGATCTTGCGGTGAGCGCGGTGGGTTTCAATACATATGACGCCAAAGGCATCGTCCTGACCGTCTCGCAGCGTGCGCGCGTCGACGCCACACTCAGCGTCGGGGAGGTGAAAACCACGGTCACCGTGGAAGCCGCGGCCGCCACCCAGGTGGAAACCGAGTCGAGCGAGGTCTCCGGCGTGGTTACGGGCAAGGAAGTCACCGGGCTCGTCTTGAACGGGCGCAACTACACGCAGCTCATCTCGCTGGCGCCGGGAGTCAGCAACCAGACCGGAGCGGACGAGGGTGTCGTCGGCGTTTATGGCAACGTCTCTTGGAGCATCAACGGCGGCCGCGTCGAATACAACAACTGGGAACTCGATGGCGGCGACAACATGGATAACGGCAGCAACAGCACGCTGAACGTCTATCCCAGCGTCGACGCCATCGCGGAGTTCAAGGTCCTGACTTCCAATTACGGTGCGCAGTACGGCCGCAACGGATCGGGCACCATCGAGGTGGTGACCAAGTCGGGCGGGAAGGACTTCCATGGCGACGCGTACGAATTCCTGCGGAACAACGACTTTAATGCGCGCAACTTCTTCGCGCCGACCGTGCCGTCATACAAAAAGAACGATTTCGGATACACCATCGGCGGTCCCGTGTTTATCCCGAGGGTGTATAACAAGTCGAAGGATAAAACCTTCTTCTTCTGGAGCGAGGAGTGGCGCAAGGACCGGCTGCCGGCCACGTTCTATAACCAGGTGCCGTCGACCCAGGAGCGGCAGGGGATCTTCAACGACGTTTGCCCGGCTCCGGGCAGTACCGTGGACGCCACGAACTTTCCGAATTGCCCGGTCAACCCGCTGACCAAGGCGTATTACCCGAACAACACGGTGCCCATCGATGTAAACGCCCAGGCGATGCTGGGCATGGTCCCCGCGCCTACCTCGGGCAGCGGAGCGGAATCTTTCTTTTCCGGATCCGCGGTAACGCCGACCAACTGGCGCGAAGAACTGGTCCGCATCGATCACAACTTTTCGGACACCGAACGCTTATTCTTCCACTATATCCACGATTCGTGGAATACCATCACCCCCACGTCGTTGTGGAGCGGCGACACTTTCCCCACGGAGCAGACGAACTTCGTAGGTCCCGGCACCAGCTTCACCTTGCACACGGCCAGCAACGTTTCACCGAGTCTGCTGAACGAGTTCACCTTCAGCTACACCGCCGATCACATCTTCCTGACCCCCTCCGGCGATTGGCAGCGGCCCTCCAGCATGACCATGACGGCGCTGTTCTACAACGGGTATGACGGCAAGCTGCCCGGCTTCAGCATCAACAACGGGGCGCCCTATGGCGGCGGGTTCACCGCGGATGTTGGCGGCGATGCGCCCTGGCAAAACGCCAATCCAACCTACACCTTCCGCGACCAGATTGCCAAGATCTGGGGATCGCACAATGTCTACATCGGCGCCTACATCTCCTTAGCTCAGAAGAACGAAGACGGCGGCTCGGAAGTCGCCGGGTACCTGAATTTCAGCAACACTTCGCCGGTCTCCACGGGCAACGCCTGGGCGGACTTCCTGGTTGGCCGCATCGCGAACTACTCTCAGGTCAACCAGCAGCTCAAGTATTACTACCGCGACAAAGTGTTCGAACCGTATATCCAGGACGATTGGCACGTCAGCAAGAAACTGACGCTGAACCTGGGCCTGCGCCTGAGCGGTTTCGGCGCGTACACGAATCTACATAACGAGTTCTACAACTTCTTCCCCGGGCTCTACAATCCCGCGAACGCGCCTCAGATCGACGTCACCGGCAACATCACAGGCGTGCAAGGCGACCTGGTGCCCGGTGTGGGGAACCCCTACGATGGCGAGTTCGCCTGCGGCACGGGCGGCACTCCCAATAGCTGTTCCAAGGGCCACTTTATGAATTGGGCCCCGCGTGTAGGCTTCGCGTTCGATCCCACGGGAAACGGCAAATGGGCCATCCGCGGCGGTTACGGGATCTTCTATGAGCACCTGAACGGGAACGAAGGCATCTCGGGGCTGGAGGGCGCGCCGCCCGGCGTGCTGAATCCCACGCTGTACAACATCGTCGGCTACACCAACATCGGCGGCAACGGCTTATCCGGCACCACCGGTATCGGCGACTACGGCACTCAGATACACTATCCCCAAGTGCAGCAGTGGCACTTTGACGTGCAGCACGACATCGCCAAAGATACCGTCCTCACAGTCGCTTACGTGGGCAGCAAGGGAACGCACCTGTCTTGGGAGCGGGATATCAATCAGCTCCAGCCGGTGAGCAACAATCCGTTCCAGCCGGGGCAGCCGCTGACCACCGCCATCTGCAACACGGTAACCAACGCCTGGACCCCGAACGTGTCAGGCGTGGTGAACGGCCAGACGCTGACCGGAGTGGCGGGCCAGGATTTGGCCGTGGCCTGCGGATCGAGTGCGGCTGATCCGTACCGGCCTTACATCGGCTATTCCAACATCACGCTCTACGAGGAGGAGGCCAATTCCTCATACAACGCACTGCAGGTCACGGGGCATCGGAACGGCAAGTATGCCCAGTTCACGCTCGCTTATACCTGGAGCCATTCCCTCGACGACTCTTCCGACCATGGCGACAGCAACTTCCTCAACTCGTACAATATGGAGCTGACGCACGCCAGCTCGAATTTCGACGAGCGGCAAATCCTGAACGTCGGATACGTGTTCGATGCGCCGTTCTTCGCGAATACCACGAAGCTGACCGGCAAGGTGCTGGGAGGCTGGCACTGGTCGGGTCTCTTTACTGCGCAGTCCGGGACGCCTTTCAGCGTCTATGCCAACACCGGCAACGGCCTGATACCGGGCGCCGGCGTGGGCAACATCGGCGCCAACGCGTTTGCCGATGTGATCGGCAATATTCACGCCGCGCCGCCCATTACGAATGCGGCCAATGTCATTGGTCCGCTGCTGTACAATCCAGGCGCTTTCGCCGCGCCCACCGGCCTCACCTTCGGCGATGCCGCCCGTAACATCTTGAACAATCCCAGCCGCTGGAACTTGGACACGGGACTGTTCAAGAACTTCACCTTTAACGAGCGCGGCACTGGTTTCCAGTTCCGCGCCGAAGCCTTCAACGTGTTCAATCACACGGAATTCTGGGGGATCAGTAACGGGATCAGTTGCTACGGCGGTTCCAGCAATTCCGCCGGCGACCCAAGCTGTCTCGGCCAGAGCTTCCTGCACCCCAATAGTGCGCACAACCCGCGCATCCTGCAACTGGCGCTGAAGTTCATCTTCTAATTCCGGTTGTAATGTAAACGCACACGGCGGGCAGCTCTCGAAGGAGCTTCCCGCCGTTTGTTTCCAGCTACACTGGAGTGTGTGTGCGATGGAATGCCGCTTGTTGCCATGCCACAGCCTCCTGATTCTGGCTTTCCTTGTGCCGCTGGGGGCCGCGACCGAGCCGGACAGTGCCCAGGCAGCCTTCGAGCAGGGACAGCAGGCGCTCACTCGCGGCGATCTCATCGCCGCGGAAAAGAACTTCCGTCAGGTTCTGGCCGCCGAGCCAAACAACGTGGGCGCCCACGGCAACCTGGCGGTAGTCTACATGCGCCGCCGTGAATGGGCGCCGGCCTTGGCGGAGTTGCGCGCCGCCGAGCGGCTCGCGCCGAAAATGCCCGGTATCCGGCTCAACATCGGGCTGGTCTACTACCGGCAGGCCGACTACCGGCACGCAATCGCGCCCTTCGAATCCGTCCTGCGCGACCAGGAATCCAGGCAGGCACGCTACCTGCTGGGCCTGTGCTATTTCTTCACGGAGCGATACGCCGACGCCGCTCGCACGCTCCAGCCGCTGTGGCCTCAGGAGTCCGAAAATCTGAATTATCTATATGTGGTGTCAATCGCTGCGAATATGGCGGGACGTGTGGAACTCGACCAGCAGGCCACTGCACGGCTGATCGAGGTGGGCCAGGACAAGGCTACATTTCACTTGATCATCGGGAAGGCCTACTTGGCGCACCAGGATTACAGCCGTGCCATCGACGAGTTTCAGCACGCCGCCCGCCTCGATCCGGCCCTGCCCTTCGTGCACTACTTCTTGGGAACGATATACAAGCGTAGCAATGATTTCGAGGCCGCCAAACAGGAGTTCCTGAAAGACGCAGCCATCGAGCCCGATGTGACTTACGACTACGACCAACTGGGCGCCGTCTGTTATGCCCTTGACCAGATCCCCGCGGCGGAGCGCTACTTCAAACAGGCGCTGCGCCTGGACCCGGGGCTGGGCACCTCCCACTACGGGCTGGCGAAGATCTACAAGCAGCAGAACAGGTACACGGAGGCGCTGAAAGCGCTGCTGGCCGCTGGGACGACCGATCCACAGAGCGCCAGCGTCCACTACCTGCGGGGCCAGGTGCTCTTCGCCATGGGCCGCCGCGCTGAAGCCAAGCCCGAATTCGACGAAGCCGCCCGCCTGAAACAGGCCATCCGCGACGAGTTGGAGCGCACGATCAGCGGCCAGCACCCGTCAGACCCGCAATTGGCGCGCGAAGACCGCTAGCGAAGTTTTGATGTTGGCTGGCTTCACGTCGCGGTGGATGATGTTCTTCTCCTTCAAGACCTTCGAAGCCATCGGCCTCATTCTGCGCGTGGGCCAGAAGGCGTGCGTTGACGCCAGCCTGGAGGTCGGTCAGGTTACCGCCGAAGTCAGCGTAAAGGGCACTACGGTCGCCCAGGTGGAGACGCAGTCCTCGGAACTGTCCGGCGTGGAGTTCGAATCTCGACCAGCGGCAACTCCTGAATGCCGGCTACGTCTACGACCTGCCGATCTTCACGAACACAGGGCTGGCCCACACTCTGTTAGGCGGTTGGCAGATTTCCGGGATCACTACTTTTCAGACCGGAACGCCATTCAGCGTAGTCGATGGTCTGTTGAACGCCGGCGTCGGAAACGGCACCGGAATCGGATCCTACCTCGACCAGATTGGCAATCCCAATGCAGTACCCAACCTGACTTCCAGCCCTGTCGGTGTGTATGGGCCGCAGTTGTTCAATCCAGCGGCTTTCGCCGCTCCGCAAGGTCTCAGCCTCGGCACGGTGGGGCGGAATTCGTTGAACAACCCGCAGCGCACAAACCTCGACATGGGCCTGTTCAAGCATTTCGCATTCACCGAGGCGCGCGCCATCGAGTCCCGCGCGGAGGGCTATCACGTCTTCAATCATACGCAGTGGAGCGGCGTTAACGGCGGGACCAGTTGCTTTGGCGACGCGAGCGACAGTTCCTCGGCGGGCGATCCGAGTTGTTACTCCAACAACGGCTTCCTGCGCCCGGGCGGCGCGCATAACCCGCGCATCCTGCAACTCGGCCGGAAGTTTCTTTTCTGATGGAAGACCGCTCCCTGACGGTCGCGGCTCGGTAACGGTCGCGGCTCGGTAACGGTTGCGGCTCGGTAACGGTTGCGGCTCGGCGATGGTCGCGGCTCGGCGATGGTCGCGGCTCGGCGATGGTCGCGGCTCGGCAGCGCAGGCTGTTATTCTGGCCGTATGGACGAGGAGCAGCTTCGGCAATTGTTCGAACAGGTGCGCGCGGGCGCGGTGGATGTGGACGGCGCGCTGCACCGCCTGCGCCACATGCCTTTCGAAGACCTGGGCTTCGCCAAGGTGGACCACCATCGCGCGCTGCGCCACGGCATGCCGGAGGTGATCTTCGGCAAAGGCAAGTCGCCGGAGCAGATCATCGCTATCGCGGGGAGCCTGCTCGAAAATGCGCGCAACGTGCTCATCACGCGGGCGGATGCGGAGACCGCCGCGCGCGTGCGGGAGCGCTTCGAATGCGCGGAATACTTTCCGCTTTCGGGCGCCATCCGCTTCTGGCGCGACAAGACCGTGCGCGGCAAGGGCAAGATCGCCGTGGTGTGTGCCGGCACCAGCGATATCCCGGTGGCTGAGGAAGCGCGGGTCACCGCCGAAACGATGGGCAACGAGGTGGAGGCCATCCACGACGTCGGCGTGGCCGGCATCCACCGCCTGATGAGCCATGCCGAGCGCTTGACCGAAGCGCGCGTGGTGGTGGTATGCGCCGGCATGGAAGGAGCGCTGCCCAGCGTGGTCGGCGGCATGGTTTCCTGCCCGGTGATCGCGGTTCCCACCAGCATCGGTTACGGCGCCAGCTTTCAAGGCCTGGCCGCCTTGCTAGGGATGCTCACGAGTTGCGCCAGCAATGTGGCGGTCGTCAACATCGATAACGGATTCGGCGCGGGGTATGTGGCTAGTCTGATCAACCGGGTGTAGGGCAGGCTGGTGAAGAGGCCGGACTGAAGTCCCGCCGCAGGCTGAAGCCCAATGCCACTCCGATTCTCGCAGGAATTGGAGGGCGGCCAATCTTGGCCGCAGCCGCCTTTTAGGCGGCCAGAGCCGGCTGAAAGCCGGCTGCGGGCAGAATTGCCCGCCCTCCAATCTATGCAGCATCTCAATATTGGAAAAACTAGGTGGCATTGGGCTGAAGCCCGCGCCACATCCGGCCGCGGGCCGCCGGGCCGTCAGGAGAGGGCGGAGGGAAGGTAGAGTTTGACGGCTCCGTCTTCGACGGAGAAACGGATTTCGCCCGGGGACTGGCGGACGATTTCGTCCAGGGCCGGAAGATCGGGGGCCGCGGCGCGCCCTACCGCGGGCGGAGTTACAGTGACGATCGCGTAGCCGTCTCCGGTGTCCCCGCTGGAGACGGCGGAAGTCTCGATGGAGAACTGGCCGGAGAAGGCGGCGTCGCGGGCGGAGAGGGCCAGATACATCAAGATCAGCTCGATGCGGCCGGGATCGGCCTTGGCGCCGGCGGCGCCGGGCGCCAACACCAGTTGCAGCGCGATGTCGTCGCCGAGCGCGCATTGCAGCAAATCGTCCAGACCGGAGACCAAGCCGTTGAGATCCAGATTGGAAGGCGGCGCTGGCTGGCGCTGCCCAAATTCGAGCAGACGGTCGGCCAGGCGCGCGGCGTGGGTGCGTCCGCGGCCGGCTTCCAGCAGGCGGGTGAATTTTTGGGCCACGGCGGCGGTCAGGCGGCCGAGGATCTGCAGGCGGTTCGCGGAACCATGATCCGGCGCTCCCCAGGGCTCGTCGGCGGCGCGCTGGCTCGCGGCGCGAAACAAGAGGCAGACGCCCACGGCTTGCGTTTCGCCGTCCCGCACGGGCGTGGCGCTGCCTTGGATGGGCTCGCGGGTGCCATGCCGGCCAAGCAGCAAGACGTCGTCCCCCAAGCCGACGGCGACGCCTTCCCGAAACACTCTGCCAACGGGGGACGCCTGCGGGGCTCCGGTGCGGGCACTGAGGATGTTGAAAACTTCACCGACTGGTTTGCCGAGAGCCTCTGCCTGCGTCCAACCGGTGAGGGCTTCGGCAACGCGGTTCATCAGGGCGACCCGGCCGCTCTCCTCGGTGACGATGACGGCTTCATCGATGCTCCCGATGGCGGCGGCCAGACGCTGTCCGCCTTCGATCAGTTGGCGCTCGCGCCGGTGGCGCACGAAGGCGAGTTCGATGGCGGTGCGGAGGGTGCGGTCGTCAAACGGTTTCAAGACGTAGCCCGAGGGCGCGGTCAGCTTGGCGCGCTCCAGGATTTCCGCATCGGCGTGGGCGGTGAGGTACACTACCGGGATTTTGAGCTGGTCATACAGCGCGCCGGCCACATCGATCCCATCCAAAACGCCCCGCAGCTTGATGTCCATCAGGACCAGATCCGGCATTGTTTTGACAGCCAGCCGAAGGGCTTCCGTGCCGGTGGCGGCGGCTCCCACCACTTCGTATCCCAAGCTTTTGACACACTCCTGTATGTCGGCCGCAACAACCTTCTCATCCTCGACTAACATGATGCGAGGCTTGTTCATATGATTTCTCCTTTGATTTTGTTAATGGACAGGCGAGGACGCCTGTCCTACTGTCTCTTGAAATACAAGCCGGTACTGGGCGCCAGCACCGTTGGAACGCTCGACGGCCGCGCCGATCTGGTCGGCCAGGAGATCCACCAGCCAGAGTCCCAGCGACCGGGTTTGGGTGGCCTGCGCGCTTTCGGGGATGCCCCGGCCGTCGTCGGTTATGGTGAGCTCGACCGAGCCGCCGGGCAGCGCGTGAAGGCCCAGCGAGACGTAACCTTTGCGGCCTTCCGGAAAGGCATGCCGGAGGGAGTTGGAAACCAGTTCGTTGACGATCAAACCGCAGGGGATGGCGGTATCGATGACCACCGGGATATCCTCGATATCCAGGCGCAGGCCGACGTCCGCCGAATTCACGCCGTAGGAACAGAAGAGGCTGGCGGCCAGATTGCGGATGTACTCGCCCAGGTTGATGTTCGAAAAATCCTTGGCGCGATGCAATTGGTCGTGCAGCATGGCCATGGCCAGGACGCGCTCGCGGCACTCTTTTAAGACCTGCAGCAGCGTTTCATCGCGAAGGTTGCGCTCCTGGAGGCGGAGCATGCTGCAAATCACCTGCAGATTGTTTTTGACGCGGTGATGGACTTCGCGCAGGAGTACTTCCTTTTCCTGCAAGGTCCGCTTAATTCTTTCGTCGGCTTGCCGGCGCTCGGTCACATCGCGGAAGTAGACAGCCAGACCTTCCGGCGTGGCATAGGCGTGGACCTCGAACCAGTTGTTGTTCGGGGCGTGCGGATAGAATTCTTCCAGATGCGCGGGCGCGCCGGTGCACATAACCTGTTCGTACATACGGTAAAAGGGACCGCCAACGGCTTCGGGGAACACTTCCCAGAGATTGCGGCCCAGGATGTCTTCGCGACGGCGCAGCCACAGGCGCTCGGCCTGCTGGTTCACGCGGATCAAACGCCACGCACGGTCCACCGCGAAGAAGGCGTCGGTGGTGCTTTCCAGCGCGGAAGCGCAGCGGGCTTCGGCTTGGCGCAGGGCTTCCTCGTCCAGCTTGCGCCTGGTCCAGTCGTGAGCGACGGTATAGGCCAACCCCTCGGCTGGGAAAGGCGTGCTGCTCCATGCCAGCCACTTGTAGGAGCCGCAGGCGCAGCGGAAGCGGCTCTCGATACCGACGAGGGGATTTCCGTGGGCCAGACCGGCGAAGGCGGCTGCGGCGGCTGGGCGGTCGTCGGGATGCAGCAGGTCGAGGATGTTGGTGGCCCGCAGGTCCGGTTCGGGATGGCCCATGGTGGCGATAAAGGCCGGATTGACGCGGCGGAACTGGCCATCGAGGGTCGTGATACACAAGAGGTCCAGGGAAAGCGCGAAGAACGGGTCCACCGGCTCGCACTGGGGGTTCTGGTCTGACCGGTTGAGCTTCCGTTCGATGGGGACTGAGATAGACTGCTGCGCCATGGTGTCTCGATGATCATTGTACGCGCGAGGCGGCAAGCAGCGAGACCAGCAGACGGACGTCCGGCTTTTGAATCAGTGGATTACGGGGAAAGTGAGACTTGTGATCGATATCGCCGCAAGCTATCAGCAATCAGCTTTCAGCAATCAGCTTTCAGCAATCAGCTTTCAGCAATCGGCTTTCGGAACTCGGCGTTTCGGGCGAACACCGCGACGAGCGCTATCATAAAGGTACTGCCCGGCCGGTGGTTGCCGGTGTCTTCCTTATGCACACCAATCGGTTGATCGACGAAAAGAGCCCCTATCTCCTGCAGCACGCCCACAACCCCGTGGATTGGTATCCCTGGGGGCCGGAAGCCTTCGAAAAGGCGCGCCGGGAGGACAAGCCCATCTTCCTTTCCATTGGCTATTCCACCTGTCACTGGTGCCACGTGATGGAGCGCGAATCCTTCGAGAACGAAGCCATCGCCGCGCTGATGAACCGGCATTTCGTCGCCATCAAAGTCGACCGCGAAGAGCGCCCGGATGTGGATCGCATTTACATGGCGTTCGTGCAGGCCACCACCGGCGGCGGAGGTTGGCCCATGTCCGTCTGGCTCACGCCCGAGTTGAAGCCTTTCTACGGCGGCACCTATTTCCCGCCCGAGCAGCGCCAGGGGCATCCCGGTTTCCCCATGGTGCTGGAGCGCGTGGCCGAAGCCTGGCGGCAGGACCGCGGCCGCATCGAGGAATCCAGTCGCGCGGCGATCGAGCAGTTGACCAACCAGTCGGCCGTATCTGCCGCCGGGCCAGGTTCCGCGCTGCGCCCCGATAAAGACACGCTGGATGGCGGCTTCTACGTCTTCCGCCGCAGCTTCGATGCGCGTTATGCGGGCTTCGGGGAAGCGCCTAAGTTTCCCCGCCCGGTGGCGCTGAATTTTCTGTTGCGCTACTATGCCGGCGCCAAAAGCCAGGAAGCGCTCGAGATGGCGGCGGCCACTCTGCGCGAAATGGCCAAGGGCGGCATGTACGATCAGCTCGGCGGCGGCTTCCATCGCTATTCGGTGGACGCCCGCTGGTTGGTCCCGCACTTTGAAAAGATGCTCTACGACCAGGCGCAATTGGCCATCTCGTATCTGGAAGCCTTTCAGATTTCGGGCGACGCGTCCTTTAGCCAAACAGCGCGCGGCATTCTGGATTACGTGCTGCGCGACATGCGGGACCCGGACGGCGGTTTCTACTCCGCCGAGGACGCCGACAGCGCCATCGATCCCGCGCATCCCGAGGAAAAGGGCGAAGGCGCGTTTTACGTCTGGAGGCAATCTGAAATCGAAGCCGTTGCCGGCCAACCCGCAGCCGACTGGTTCTGCTACCGCTTTGGCATCGAGGCGGAGGGGAATGTCCACAACGATCCGCATCAGGAATTCATGGGCAAGAACATCCTCTACCAGGCGCACTCGATCGAGGAGACGGCACGGCAGTTCGATCGGCCGGCGGCGGAAGTCCAGGCCGCCATTCGGCAAGCCGCGAACAGGCTGCTGGAAGCTCGCGGAGCGCGAATTCGCCCGCACCTCGACGACAAAGTCCTGACCGCCTGGAACGGGCTCATGATTTCCGCGTTCGCCAAAGCCGGCGCGGTGCTGGCGGAGGCGCGCTACGCGGATGCCGCGAGGCGCGCGGCGGATTTTATTGTCAGCCGCATGTACGACCCAACCACCGGCATCCTGCTGCGGCGCTACCGCCAAGGCGAAGCCGCCATCCCCGCTTTTTTGGACGATTACGCGTTCTTCACCGAGGCGCTGCTCGATCTGTACGAGACCGGCTTTGAATGGCGCGACCTGGAACTGGCGATCCATCTCACGGAGAAGGTGGCGGAGTTGTTCGAAGACATCGAGCACGGCGCATTCTACAGCACGGCCGCGGACGATCCCACGCTGGTGATGCGGATCAAGGAAGACTACGATGGCGCGGAGCCTTCCGGCAACTCCATCGCCGTGCTGAACCTGCTGCGGCTGGCCCAGATCGCGGACCGCCCGGATTTTCGCGTGTCCGCCGCGCACGCGCTGGCGGCCTTCGGATCGCGCATGGTAGCCGCGCCCGTGGGCGTCCCGCAGATGTTGGTGGCTTACGAATTCAGCATTTCGAAGCCGAAGCAGATTGTCCTGGTGGGCGAGCGCGATGCGCCGGATACGCGCCGGTTGCTTGCCGCGCTCCATTCCCGCTTCGTCCCCCATCGCATCGTGCTGTTGGTGAATGCGGAGTCGCGCCAGGCGTTGGCCCGCTACGTTCCGGCCATCGCGGAGATGACCGCCATCGGCGGACAGGCCACCGCCTACGTCTGCGAGAACTACGCCTGCAAGCTGCCCACCGCGGACGTGGCAACGTTCGCCCAGTTGTTACAATAGGGGATCACCCAAACAACAGGAGGACAAATGGAACGACCAGGAGCAACAACGCTGCGCGGAGATCCCAAGACGTTGATCGGACCGGAATTGAGACCAGGCGACCCGGCGCCCGATTTCGATGTGGTGGACAACAATCTGAAGCCGGTTACCCTGGCCGGCACTGGAAACCACGTGCGTATCTTCAGCGTGGTGCCATCGCTCGACACGCCGGTGTGCGACGCGCAGACCAGGCGGTTCAACGAAGAAGCCGCCAAGATGCCCAATGTGGATATCTTCACGGTGAGCATGGATCTTCCCTTTGCGCAGAAGCGCTGGTGCGGCGCTTTCGGAGTCGACAAAGTCAAGATGCTGTCGGACCATAAAGACGGGTCGTTCGGCAGCCACTATGGCACGCTCATCAAGGAATTGCGCATTGAGAGCCGCGCCATATTCGTGGTGGGCAAGGACAATACCATCAAACACGCGGAGTATGTGAAGGAAGTCGCGGATTTCCCGAACTACGAAACCGCGCTGGCGGCGGCGCGCAGAGCATCGTAGCATCCCGTGGTTCCGCTTACTGACGTGCGCGGCTCAGTACCGAGCCGCGACCGTCAGGGAGCGGTGCGCCAGATTTGAGGCAACACTGAGTACGGATTTTCCACCCCCGGTCCTCACCGAACGAGTCCTGGCTCGGGCGGTGGAAAGTCCGCTGGTGCGCGGCGGTCTGACCATCGGGGCCGGCATCGTCGCCGGCAACATCATCGGCTTCGTGCGCCTGGCTCTAACCGCCTACCTGCTGGGCACGCACTCGCAGGCGGATTCCCTCGCCGTGGCCGTGGGCCCGCTGGATGCGCTGAATTCGGTCCTGATCAACACCATGGTGTTCGCCTTCGTGCCCATGCTCACCGAACGGCAGGGCGCCGATCGCACTGTGCTCTTCCTGAAGCTGAACCGGTGGTTCGCCTGGCTGTTTTCGCTGTTGACGCTGGCCATTGTGGTGTCCGCGCCGTGGCTGATCGCCGTTCTGGCGCCCGGCCTCGACCCGCGCTACTATCGCACCTCCGTGGCCATCTTGCGCATCGCGGCGTTCTCGATCATGGCGGCCGGCTCGGCAGCCATCAACTGCGCCTTGTTATATACGGACCGCCGATTCGCTCCTTTCGCTTTCTATCAAGCTTGTCTCAACGTGTTCACCATCGCCGGCGCCGTGAGCTTGTGGCGCGTGCTGGGGGTCTATGGGTTTGCCATTGGCTACGCCGTGGGCGCGTGGGCCCAGTTCGCCGTCGTACACTTCTGCGCGCACGCGGGCCTGGAGACCCGCAACCTGCCGCCCTCGAAAGTGCATTGGCGCGAGATTCTGGGCAGGCCCCTGGCGGTCTCGCTCTATGCCGTCAGCCTGGCGCTGAACATCGTTTTCACGCGCGCCTGGGCGACCCACATCGGGCCGGGCATGGCTGCCGCGCTGGACTATTGCATGCGCGGCGTAGGCGTGCCGCTGGCTTTTCTGGTCAGTCCGATTTCCAATTCCCTGCTGCCGGAGATCGCCCGGCTGCGCAGCCAACTGCGCTTGCGCCAAGCCTTTCGCCTGATCGACAGAACCCTCGGTCTGGCGGCGCTGGCCGCCGTTGCCGGCTGTGGGGTGGCCCTGGCTTTTCGCGAACCCGTAATCGCCATCCTGTTTCAACGCGGCAACTTCACGGCGGAATCCACCAGCCTGGTCTCAACCGTTTTCCTGGGCCTCGCACCCTGCCTGATCGGCTGGAGCCTGTTGGAGCTGACCGGACGCGCGCTGTTCGCGCTCGACCGTCCCGCACTGGCGCTGGGCGCCTCGTTCATCCCGGTGCTGGTCAACGTCGCGCTCACGCTGTGGTTGCACTCGTTGCAGCCGCAGTTGATCGGATTGGGGGCGTCGGTGGGATTTATGGCGGGGTTCCTGGCGCTATTCGCCGCGGCGCACACCAGCCGGAAACGGTGGATGGCTGCGAATCTTCTGTGATACGTTCCGCACGGACTTAGGAGCCGTCAAGCCTGCGGCGTTTGAATGAGTGAAGGCCTGCTACGTTGACGAGTTTGTCAATGCAATGGTCGACATAGGTCTCTGCGATGAACAGACCCGTGAAGGATGTCGCCTACTATATGACCCTGCCGTACACAACCGTGCTGCGCCGCGATGGGGATAAAGATGTGATCGCGCACATCGAGGAATTACCCGGTTGCGTCGGACATGGCAGCGACGAGGCAGAGGCCATCGAGAATCTGAGGAAAATGCAGAGGCTCTGGCTGGAGGACTGTATCGAGAATGGTCAGTTGTTCCCTGCCCGCGCTGCGACGCCTTCACGGGCCCAGCCGGAAACGGGTAGTTGGTCAGTTTGCTTGGAGGGCGGCCAATCTTGGCCTGGGGTCCCCTCTGGGGACGCCTTTTAGGCGGCCGGAGCCGGCTGAAAGCCGGCTGCGGGCAGAATTGCCCGCCCTCCAATCTATGCAGCATCTCAATATTTGGGCCAGCCTTACTCGACCGGTGCCCTGCGCAGCCGTTCATACTCCGCGTTAAACTCACATCCCAGCAGCGCGATGGCGGCCACCAGGTACATCCATACCAACAACGCGATACTGGCGCCGATACTGCCGTACATCACGTTGTAGTGCGCCACGTGCCGCACGTACCAGCCAAAACCGTTGGTGGCCAGCATCCAAAGCACGGCGGACAGAGCCGCGCCGGGGAATAGCGCCGTGAAGCGCTGCTTGCGATTCGGGCCGAAGTAATAGAGCAGCATCGTCACCAGGATCGTAGTGGCGAACGCGACCGCGTATCGCGCCAGGCGGCTAAGTAATTCCCAGGCCCAGGCCCAGGGATTCCACAAGGGGTCCACCTTCATCCAACCCAGGACCGCATTCTCTATCTGATTGCCGAACAGCAACAGCGCGGAAGCCGCCACCAGGGGCAGCGCGGACAACAGGACCAGCGAGATCGCCACGCCCGTGTTTTGCCAGAAATTGCGGCTTCGCGGGATGCGG
>Ga0181527_1002269_pt1 | contig 18431 bp, 15 predicted proteins | sample PEATcosm2014_Bin_30_FD_119762 | JGI IMG/M metagenome (GOLD analysis project Ga0181527, IMG submission 119762) | Peatland microbial communities from MTU Mesocosm Facility, Houghton, MI, USA - PEATcosm2014_Bin06_60_metaG | ecosystem: Environmental > Terrestrial > Soil > Wetlands > Peat | place...
CTGTCCGCTTTTGGGAATGACCTGAGCGAATTCGGACAAGTCCCGGGGTTGTTCCGTCTTTGCGCAACGGACCAATCCCCGCGGTTAGGCGGGAGCCAAGGCGCGTGTCGAACGTAGCGCGGGCGGGACGCCCGCGCTACGGCCCGCGGATCTCCGATTTCACTATTGTGGCGCACAATTGCCCAGGTGTTTGCGCGCCACAGCGTGCTGCGTTGACCACGATGAGGGGCGGGGATATACTGCGCGGGGTGCATTTGGGGCGGATTTGCCCCCCTTTTCGCACCCGAGGTCGGTCTGCCCTCTCGGGTCTTTTGTTCGCTCACCGGCCTCACGGTTCACTATGAAATTCAAAGGCCTCTTCGGGGAACTTGTCAGGATCGTCAGCGAGGACGGCGTATTGTGGCGTCAGGAAGACCTGATGCTTTACGAGTACGACGCGCTTTCTTCGCTGCGGCAACCTGACGCCGTGGTTTTCCCTCGCAAGACCGAGCACGTTGTGCAGATTGCCAGGTTGGCGCTGCGACACAACCTGCCGCTTGTAGCGCGCGGGGCAGGCACGGGTTTAAGCGGCGGTTCGGTGGCAACGGAAGGTGGCATCCTGTTGGGCTTTTCCCGCATGAAGCAAATCCTGGAAATCGATTTGGAAAACCAGCGCGCGCGGGTGCAGCCCGGGGTGGTGAATCTTGACCTTTCGCTCGCCGTCGCGGATGAGGGCTACTATTACGCGCCCGATCCTTCCAGTCAGAAGGCCTGCACGATCGGCGGGAACGTGGCGGAGAATTCCGGTGGTCCCCACACCCTTGCCTATGGTGTTACCACCAATCACATCTTGGGCTTGGAAGTAGTGCTGCCCGATGGTGAGGTCATCCACACGGGAGCGAGCTACTGGGACCGGCCGGGGTACGATCTAACCGGGGTCTTTGTGGGTTCGGAGGGCACCCTCGGCATCGTGACCGAAGCCACGGTGCGATTGTCTCGCAAACCCGAGGCGGTGAAGACGCTATTGGCGATATACGACCAGGTGGTGCATGCAACGCGCACGGTGGCGGCCATTACCGCGCGCGGCATCACGCCGGCGGCCCTGGAGATGATGGACGGGTTCACGCTGCGCGCCGTGGAGGAAGCCACCCACGCCGGTTATCCCATGGATTGCGCTGCCGTGCTGCTGATTGAGGTGGAAGGTCTGAGGGAAGCGGTGGAAGAGCACGCGGATGAGATCGAGGCCGTTTGCCGCGAAAATCAGGCGCGCGAGGTTCGACGCGCGAAATCGGCGGAGGAACGCGACCTGTTGTGGAAAGGAAGAAAGACGGCCTTCGGGGCGCTCGGGCGCATCAGCCCCAATTACTATGTGCAGGACGGCGTCATCCCGCGCACGCGCTTGCCGGAAATGCTCGACTTCATTGGCAGCATCGAAAAGAAGTATGACTTGCGCATCGGCAACATCTTCCATGCGGGCGATGGAAACTTACATCCACTCATTATGTATGACGAGCGCGACCGCGACCAAACCGCGCGCGTGGTCAAGGCGGCTAAAGACATCATCATGCGGTGTGTGGAAATGGGTGGATCGATAACCGGCGAGCACGGCGTGGGCTTGGAAAAGAGCGACCTCATGCCGCTCATCTTTTCTGAAAATGATTTGGAATTGATGGGCCGAATCAAGAACCTGTTCAATCCTCTGGGTCGTTTGAATCCCGGGAAGCTTCTTCCCACGGGGAAAATGTGCGGGGAACTACGCGGAGGAATCGCGGGGGGAGGCCCGGTGTGACCCTGGCGGTCGATTCGGAATTGTCGGCGCTTGTGGGCACGTCGCGCGTGGTAAGGGACCACGCTGCCTGCGCAGCCCTGGCGGTGGATGGGAAGGTTCCGGAATGCGGTGTCGCTCCGGCTACGGCGGAACAGGTGGCTGCGGTCCTGCGCTACGCCAGCAAACATCATCTCGCGCTGATCCCCCGCGGCAATGGCACGAAACTTTCTATGGGGAATCCCCCCCGCCGGTATGAGGTTGCCCTCTCAATCGGGGAATTGAATCGCGTTATTCATTACGAGCCTGCGGACCTGACGATCACGGTCGAGGCGGGAATGACGTTCAGAGCGTTTCAGGACCTCGCGGGGCAGAGCGGTTTGTGGTTGCCACTCGATCCGCGCGGCGGGGGCGAGTCGAGCATCGGCGGGATTATCGCGGCGAATGCGGCAGGGCCTCTGCGGCAGGGTTTCGGTGGCCCTCGCGACATGGTTCTGGGATTGAAGGTCGCCCTCCCCGACGGAAAAATCGCCAAGACGGGCGGGCGAGTTGTGAAAAACGTCGCAGGCTACGACCTGGGAAAACTGCTGACCGGCTCCTGCGGGACGCTGGGCGTGATCGTTGAGGCCAGCTTGAAGCTCTTCCCCAAGCTGCCGGAGCGCGCCACCTTTGCCATGAGTGCGGGCACACTGGGTAATGCCAAGGACTTGCGCAGGAGCATCCTGCGGTCGCCGCTCGATGCCCTGCGGCTGGTCCTTCTCGATTCGCCAGCCGTGGCGCTGCTGGATGATTCAGCCCCAGGCAATGAGCGGCCGGGTGCGCAACTATGGATCGAATTGGGGGGATCGCACCGCGTCATCGAGCGTTGCATGCTTGAGCTGAGGCAACTCACCGCTGCCGTGGGGGCGACAATGGCGCGCCGGGAAGGTGCGGTAGAGGCGTGGGGTCGCGTTTCCAACCTGGCCCATTGGCTTCAGCAGAAATACCGTGACGTCACGGTTCTAAAGGCTGCGCTGCCCGCTGTCGCCAGCGAGGAATTCCTGAGCCGCGCGCAGCAGGAGGCCGAAGCGGAGCGGATCGCGCTCGCGAGCTTCGCGCAGGTGGGTTTGGGTATCGTTCACCTGTGCGTATTGCAGGAGGATGTAGCGCGGACCTGTTCTGTAGGTCCGCGGCTCGTCCCCGATGGGCAAGGGAAAGCCGCGGACCTACAGAACAGGTCCGCGCTACATTTACTTGCCGGTCTGGGGGAGCGCCTGCGTAAAGCAGCGGTGGACCTTGGGGGGACGCTGGTTATCGAACATTGTCCGCTGGAGCTCAAAGGCCAAGTGGACGCTTGGGGTGCCGGCGGGGATGATCTTGAAGCCATGCGCAAAATAAAAGTTGCCTGGGACCCGTTGGAGGTTCTGTCGCCCGGGCGGTTTGTAGGGGGCATTTAGAAGGGTGTAGCGCGGACCTTTAGAGTGCGGCAGCTTGCTGCCGCTTTTGCACCAGCCACCTTGCTGGCTGGGAATTGTGCTCTCGGGCGAAGTTGCCGTGAGCAAGCTCGCGGGGTGAAAAGCGGCAGCAAGCTGCCGCACTCTAAAGCTTCGCACGCCCGCACAAGCTGTAGCCCGGCCCGTCCAGACGCATGGCGAGAAATCGGCGATAGAATTTGGGCAATTAAGTGGCTGAAACTTTGAAAACCGCGAACCCCGCGACGGCGAATACAAGCACGGAGAAGCGCTCGGGTTACGGCACGGGCGAGGCGCCGCGCTGGGTGGACTATTCCCGGTGTGTGCACTGCGGTTTGTGCTTGAACGCCTGCCCCACTTATCGCGAGCTGGGCCTGGAAATGGACTCGCCGCGCGGCCGCATCTACCAGATGATTCAGGTGGAGAAGGGGCGGCTGCCGCTGGGTGAAAGCTTCGTTCGCCACATCGATCTTTGCCTGGATTGCCGCGCTTGTGAAACGGCGTGCCCATCGGGTGTCGAGTACGGAAAGCTGGTGGAAGCGGCGCGCGGCCAGATTGAAAAATATTATCACCGGCCTCCGCTTACAACTTTGCTGCGCAAACTCTTCTACTACGAAATTCTGCCCCATCCCCGGCGCTTGCAATTTGTGGGAAAGCTTCTGCGCCTCTATCAACGCTCGGGGCTGGAAGAGTTGGTGCTTGCTTCGCGGGTGCTGAAGCTGCTTCCTGGCCGGCTTGAGCACGTGGCGCAACTCGCCCCGCGCATGGAAAAGCCTTTCTTTTATGAGCGTCTGGGCAAGACATTCCCCGCGCGAGCGGAGAAGCGTTACCGGGTGGCGTTGTTCGCTGGATGTATTGCCAACCTTGCCTTTGCCCGGCTGAATGACGCCACGGTGCGCGTGCTCACGAAGAACGGCTGCGAAGTGGTGATCCCCCGTGACCAGGGATGCTGCGGCGCCCTGCACGTCCACGCGGGCATTCGCGGCATCGCGCGGGATTTGGCCAAGCGCAATATCCAGATCTTCCTGGCCGGGGGGTTCGACGCCATTATTTCCAATGCCGCCGGCTGCGGTTCCGTGCTCAAAGAATATCCACTCCTTTTTGAGGAAGAGGACAAAGAATTCCTAGAACCGGCAAAAGCCTTCGTGGCAAAGTTGCGCGACGTCACGGAATTCCTGGCGGGGATTGACTTGAATCGGGAACTGGGAATAATGAAAGTGAGGGCGACTTATCAAGATCCGTGCCATCTGGGGCACGCGCAGCGCATCCGCACCGCACCGCGCAAGCTGCTGGCGGCCATCCCGGGGCTGGAACTGATCGAGCTGAAGGAAGCGGATATCTGTTGCGGCAGCGCGGGCGTTTACAACGTTGTTCACAACGAAATGTCGGATCGATTGCTCGAAAGCAAAATGCGCCGCATCGGCGAAACCCGGGCGGAACTGGTTTTAACCGCTAATCCCGGCTGCCTGTTGCAGCTTCGCGCGGGGGTAAAGCGCGAAGGCACCCAGCGGCGAGTGATGCACGTGATCGAATTGCTCGACGAAGCGTATAGAATTGGCGATTGATCATTGGTGATTTGTGATTGGTGATTTGCGATTGGTGATTGAATTCGCGATATTCCACGGGCATCCGTTCTCAGGTCTCAGCAAGAACTCTTGCTGCCTACCGACGGTTGACAACTGAGGACGTTCAATCAGCAATCACCAATCACAAATCACCAATCATCAATTGCCAATCACAAATCGACAATCCAAAGCGAGGCTTCCAATATGTCCACGAATACACCTCCGGACCACAATAATGTTCTGGCGCCGACGGACGATCCCCGAACACACCATCTTCAGGACTACGAGGCGCGCGCTGCGTCGTTTCATTGGGAAGATATTTACAATGAGTTTGACTGGTCGAAGACCGGCAAGGTGAACATGGCGCATGAGGCCATTGACCGCCACCTGACGCGCGGCCGTCGCAACAAATTGGCGCTGATTTACACCGACAAGGAACACACCGAACGTTTCACCTTCGAGGACATGTCTCTGCAATCGAACCGATTCGCCAATGTCCTGCGCAAGCTGGGCGTGGCGAAAGGTGACCGCGTCTTCGTGTTTCTGGGGCGGCGGCCCGAGCTTTACGTCGCCATCCTGGGCATCCTGAAAATTGGTGCGATTCCCAGTCCCTTGTTTGAAGCGTTTATGGAAGATGCGGTGCGCGATCGTATGGCCAACGCGGAAGCCGTGGCGTTAGTGACATCGCCGGCGCTAGTGGAACGCGTGCCGCAATACGATTTGCCTTCCCTTAAGCACATTATTCTCGTGGGCGCCTTGCCAAGCGAGTTGGCGGAGGGTCAAAAGAGCTACGAATCCCTGATGGAAAAGGCTTCCGACGAGACGGAAATCGAGTGGCTGACCCTGGATGACCCGCTTATCATGCATTACACCTCCGGTTCGACGGGAAAGCCCAAGGGTGTGCTCCACGTGCAAAAGGCCATGCTGGGGCATCTGATCACCGGCCGCTGGGTGCTCGACATGTGCGAAGACGATGTCTATTGGTGTACAGCCGACCCCGGCTGGGTTACGGGAACCTCTTACGGTATTTTTGCGCCCTGGCTCAACGGCGCAACCAACCTGATCCGCGGCGGCAGATTCAATGCCGCCGATTGGTACGAAACCATCCAACGGTTTCGCGTCAACATCTGGTACAGCGCTCCCACGGCGTTCCGCATGTTGATGGCAGTCGGCGAGGATGTGGTGCAGCGATATGATCTTTCCAGTTTGCGGCACGTGCTGAGTGTGGGTGAACCGCTGAATCCTGAGGTGGTATGGTGGGGCTGGAAGACCTATGGAAGGCGGATCCATGACAACTGGTGGATGACCGAAACAGGTCATATCCTGGTTTCGAATTATCCCTCCATGACCATCCGCCCGGGCTCGATGGGGCGGCCCATTCCCGGAGTGTATGCCACCATCGTCGACGACGAGGGAAAAGAAGTGCCGCCCAATACGCTCGGCAACCTTGTGATAAAGCCCGGGTGGCCCGGCATGATGCGGACGATCTGGAAACAGCCGGAACGCTACGAGACCTATTTCCGCATTCCCGGCTGGTATGTTACAGGGGATAGCGCTTACCAAGACCCGGATGGCTACTTCTGGTTCCAGGGTCGGGTGGACGACCTGATTATCACCGCCGGCGAAAACGTGGGGCCCTTCGAAGTGGAAAGCTGCCTGGTGGAACACCCCGCCGTGGCGGAAGCCGGGGTGATTGGAAAACCCGATGTCATGCGCGGACACATCATCAAGGCGTTCATTTCCCTGCGCGAGGGCCATGTGGCCAGCGATGAGCTGAAGAATGAAATCCAAAAGTTTGTGCGGCAAAAGCTGGCAGCCCACGCGGTGCCGCGTGAAATTGAATTCCGTGCCAAGCTCCCCAAAACGCGCAGTGGGAAAATCATGCGCCGCGTCCTGAAAGCGTTGGAACTCGGCCTGCCCACAGGCGACCTTTCCACTCTGGAGGACTGAACATCGATAGACAGGATGGACAGGATACTAAAAAGAAGAAGACGGACGAACGAAAACAGCAACACCCATGCCACCGCCTGTGTCTCTGCGGTCATCAACGGGCCGCGTTGCCTCAACATCCGGCCAGGAAACTCAACCATGGATAAATGGGGATAGCCAGAGTAGGAAATTGATGGACAGACTGAAGACCAGCTATGAGACGGTTCTGCCATTGGTGTCGCAACGCGAGGGGTTCGAAGCGTTGTTCCAACATTCGGTCAATCGCTCTACTCGTGAATGAATAGAATACTCGGGTTTTCTTGTTCCTTCTTTGAATCCTGTCCATTCTGTCCATCCATGTTTATAAAGGATTCCACTATGAATATGAAGCATGAGGCGATTACACGGGACGTGACTGGCTGCGCTTTTGAGGTTATCAATGAACTGGGCGCAGGGTTTCTGGAGTCGGTCTATGAGAAGGCTTTGCTTCTGGCGGTTCGCCAAAAGGGCTTGTCAGCTTTATCCCAACATCCGGTCACGGTGATGTTCAGGGGTGAATCTGTGGGGGAGTTTTATGCCGATATACTCGTTGAGGGGAAGGTGATCGTTGAGCTGAAAGCGGTCAAAGGCCTCGCCCCCGAACACCAGGCGCAGGTCATCAATTATTTAAATGCCACCGGCATCGAAGTCGGCTTGCTCATCAACTTCGGGAACCCCAAACTCGAATACAAACGCTTCACCCGAAGCAAGGACTTTGAACATGGATAGACAGAATATTCAGGATTTGGGTTCTGGCATCCATGGTATGCCTACCCTCCGCATTGGTGTGAATGAATCGCAGCTTTAGGGCCGGCGGCAGACTCGTTCTGTCAGCGCAACACTCGACTGCGTATTCGGGATCTCTTTTTCTGTTCATTATCTTGTTAATCCTGCCTATCCATGTGAATAAACCATGGCGCTTGATTTTTGCCTTAAGCGGGCATACCCTCATCCTTGATTAGGCTCCCTCGCGGCTGATGCGGCCGCACCCTCGCATGGGAGTGATTCCAATGACTGCCATCATCAAGGTAGCCATCGTGGGCGTCGCAGTGTGCTGGACGATCACCGCTTACTTTATCTGGAAATGGGGGCCGGGGCTGAGGAAGCGCTTCGTGCGGTGCCCCGAACGCAAGGTGCGAGCCAGCGTGCTCGCGGATCAGCGCGAGGCGGAATTTGGTACTTTGCGCGTGGTGGAGGTGAAGGAGTGCTCGCTCCTTACCCCTGCGCACCCGGATTGTTCAAAGCAGTGCCGGGTGTGCCTGTAATCGCGAACAGCGCCGCGGGCATCGAAGCCAGAACCGTGATGCGAGCCAACGGTAGTGGTATGGCTTGACGTAGAGGCGGCTTTACGCCGCCATTTGGCGAGGTAAACTCGCCGCTACATCATCAAACTGTAACTACCGAGCCAACGGGGCTCTTTCCAAAAAGAAGGGGGAGCCTTGCGGCCACCCCCCTGAAAGTTCCTGCTTACATCACTTTAATGTTTATTGGCCCGCGTTCTGACCGGCCGATCCGAAGGTGAGTTCTTCATCCCATCCTGCCGGACGAATCGCTGTCACCACTTCCGTATCCCCTTGAATGACAGCGTCAATCTCTGTTTCCTCGTTCTTTTTCTGCTCGGTAACCACTTTGGCCTCGGTGGTAGCCATGAGCTTACCGTGCTGTGAGAACGTAACGGCGGGTGTCGGGGAATTTTCGGAAACCGCCATTCGGTAGGTCCCCGCCGGCAGCGTGGTTCCGTTATTGAATTTCGCCGTGTTGCTGAAAGTCACGCTTATTGCACGTTCCTTTGACTTGTGGGAACCTCCAGCCGCGAACCCAAGACACGTCGTAGCGAGAATGGCTACAACGAACCCAACGAACGATTTTCGCATTTGCATAAACTACACAACCTCCTGAGTTGTCGATTCAGAGCGGCAACTGCTCTTGCGTATTGCCTTGTGGCGGCGATCGAAGGGCACACCTCAACCCCCCGCGCCGAAACGCGTCAGGCTGCCAGCGCGGCCACAATCTATATCGCTCCGTAAATTGCCCTTCACTAGTTTTGACGTTGCATTGCGGGCTGGGGTTGTCCAAATGCGCGGCGCGGTGGCGGCATCACCAGTTGAGGCGCAGCGAGAATTGAATTTGCCGGGAATTTCCGGCCGAATTGATATTGCCAAACTGTGTTGTTCCAACGATTAAGCCGGGACGGTTGAAATTCGGGTGGTTAGTGAGATTGAAGAAGTCCGTGCGAAAAACCGTGTTCAGCTTCTCCGTAATGCGGAAGTGGCGCTCCAGACTTACATCCCCCGTTGCCAAGCCGGGGCTGCTGATGACGTTGCGGCCTTCATTGCCGGGAATGCTGTATGCACCCTGAGCGTCAGTGAAAATCGGTGGCGGTACAAAGGCGCCCGTATTGAACCAGTGGTTGGGATTGCGCTGGCTGGTGGGTAGGTTGGCGCTCGAGATCAGGTCAGGGCGATCGGTGCCATTCGACTGCGTTCCACTCAGGGCGGTTGCCAGGACGGCCGTAAGCGGCTGTCCGCTCTGAAGCGTGGTGATGCTCGCCGCCTGCCATCCGCCTAGGAAATAACTGGGAACACCGGCTTTTACCCATCTGCGGCCGGGCCCGAAGGGCAACTGCCAAACTCCGGACAAGGTCACGCGCTGCCGCATATCGAAATCGGAAAGGCCATATTCCGCACGCATATTGTAATTATCCTGCGGCTGGTCGGTGCCATCGAGGCCCGAGGCGGTGTCCAGGGACTTGGCATAGGTGTATGCGGCGACGAAGGAGAGTCCGCCGGAAAAGCGGCGCTCCAGACGTGCGACCAGGGCGTTATAGTTTGAGTTAACATCCGTGTCGCGTATGAACTGATTGGAGCCGGGCTGCGGGTGATAACCCAGTCGCTCGCCGGGTAGGTTCGGGACACCTTGGTTCTGAAGGCCACGCCGCGGAAGCTTGTGTCCATCGGACCCGGTGTAGCTCAAGGAGAGAACCGTATTCGTTGTGAGGGCGTGTTCGTAGGAAAGACTCCACTCATAAACATAACCGTTCCGAATGCTGGGAGGCGAAGAGACGGCGGTGGGTTCCTGATTGCCGAGCGCATATCCAAGTTGGTAAGAGAGGATGGGCGGAGCGTAAGACTGGCCGCACGCCCCGGGGCCGTAGAAGCGGCACAGATCGAGGCCCAGAAGGAATTCGGTCAGCGGCGCGCTCAAACGGGTTTCGGCCGTGTAATCAAGCTCCATAAGGGAGTTGAAAACACCCAGGCCGCCGCGAAGCGCGTTTTTCCCATTGCCCGTGAGGTCGTAGGCGAAACCAAGGCGCGGCGCCCAATTGCTCCAGTCGGGCTTGATGAGCGAATTGGGCAATCCGGCTTGTTGCGATGTTATGAATTGCAAGTTGTAGCTGGAACTGAGCTGCTGGATCAAAGGGTTCGCCGTGAGCGCGGCGGCCTGTCCGTGATTGTTGAGCACGATGAAGCGCTCGGCATCGGCGGGATCGAGAATCGAAGCACGACCGTCAACGTTGACGGGAGGGCTGTAGAACTCCTCGCGCAGGCCGTAGGTGAGGGTGAGACGGGGCGTCGCGTGAAACTCGTCCGAGAAGTAGGCTCCCAGGTAGTCAAGGCGATCGTTGCCGCCGGAGTTTCCGGCTTGCGCATAGGAAAGGAATGGACGCCCGAGGAGAAAATCCGAGAAAGCTGTGCCGGAGACCGAGCTCGAGCCATCATCGAATTGGAAAACTCCCTGGCCAAAGTCTTCCACCAGGTAGAAGAGCCGCAGCCGGCGGACGTCCCCGCCAAGCTGGAACGTGTGCCGCCCCTTCACCCACACCAGGCTGTCGGTGAACTGGAACGTGTGGTTCTTGCGGTCCTCGGGCTGGAAGATGTCGCTGTCGCCCAGATCGGCGTAGCCGGGAAGGTCGATGGCCGGAATGCCGTCGTTGGTCGAGCCCGGCGCGCGAGTGATGCCCAGCGATTGCAGGAACCCGCTGTGAATGTTCTGGCCCTGCTTGGTTCCAGCAAAGTAGGAGTATCCGAAACGAAAATCGTTGATGAGCGTCGGTCGAAAAATGGAAGTGAGGCCCAGCGCCAGGTTGACGCCGAAGTCATGCACGTCGTCACCAAAACCCGGCGGCGCGGGGGGATTGTTGGCAAAGCTGTCCGGCACAAAAGGCATCGTCTGCGTGTCGCGGGAAACGAGAATGCGGCCAAATAGTCCCTCATTGGGGCTGATTTGGTGATCGATCCTGCCGGTGAATTGGTCGGCTGCCAGGCTGTGCAGGCCGGTGTCGATGCTATTATCCGCCCCCGTCGCGGCATTCACTTGGTTGGGCAAGGGAACTCGAGCCAAAAGCGCGAGCGTCAAGGGGTCCATGTCGGCCGGAGATATCTGATTGCCGGAAAAAGGCAGGCCGGTCGAGGGGTTGATGATCGCGGGGAAGTCCTGGCCCGTGGCGGGATTGATTCCATTGAAGTTACCTTCGCGCTCCGCGGCAGCGGGTAATAATGTCGTGTTGGTAAGGCTCTGGCGAATCCGGAAGCCTTCATAATCGGTAAAAAAGTACGTTTTCCCGTGGATGAGCGGCCCGCCGTACCGCATCCCACCTTGGTTCTGGCGAAAAGGCGGAATCGGAAGTAATGGGTCATCAAAAAAATTCTTGGCGTCAAACGCGCTATTGCGAAGAAAATCGTATGCACTACCTGAGAAGCGATTGGATCCCGACCGGCTGACAATATTGACCTGCGCGCCTGACACCAGTCCTTGGTCGGCGGAATAGGAGTTCTCAACCACGCGGAATTCCCGGATGGCATCTGTCGAAGGGCTCACCGTCAGGCTGTAGGCAAAGGGCTCAACGATCGTGATGCCATCCAACGAAAAGTTGTTACGCTCAGACCGCTGGCCGTTTACCGAAAAACCTAATCCCAACCCGGGAGTGTTGAATTGTTGCGTGGCGCTATTCGGATAAGGCGGGACCGCGCCGGCTGCCAACAAGGCGAGTTGCGAGAATTGGCGGCCATTCAGGGGCAGGGAAGTCACCCTCTGGTTTGAAAGCTCATCGCCAATGGCCGGGGTTGCCGCCTGGACCAGCGGGGGGTGAGCGTCCACTTGCAGCACGGCCTGCCCGCGGGGGAGTTGAAGCGTGAGATCAACGCGGTCCGGCTGCCCGACTTGCAGCGAAAGGCTTGATACTGTGCGGGTGGCAAAGCCCGGGGCCGCTACCGTCAAATCGTATGCGCCCACCGGCATTAGGGGGAACGTGTAAAAGCCTTGCTGATCCGTCTGAGTTTGACGGACTTGCCCCGAGGCAATGCTTTTCAGCGTCACTTGCGCCTGCGGAATCACTCCGCCGCTAGGGTCGGTAATCAATCCCTCCAGATGGCTGTTCCAACTCTGCGCGCGGAGTGTGCGTGGGATTAACGAAGCTACGAGCAATCCTAAAATGGCTGCGAAAACGATGAATGATGACAAATCAGATTTGTGCTCAGTCAAGCGTCTCAAGGAAAAGGCCTCATGGCGGGGCAGGGAGAGGAGGGCCGAGCGGAGGAACACCGATACACTTGTCGCTAGCTCCCCGCGCTCATCGCGAGGGCAGCATTGTCCGACAAACGTAGGCCGGCTCTAACCTTCTTTCATCCGGACTTTACCGTCGGCCCCGGAGTTTCACCGGATCCTGGGGCGCTAAGTACAGTGACAAGTTATTAGTGGCGAGTGGCAAGCAAGAGCCTTTTGACTCGTCACTTGTCACTCTTCACTCGTCACCGTTCTTAGCGCCCCTCGCGGGCTTTACCGCCGATCGGGAATTGGACTTGCGCGCGCTACTTCGAGCCGCAAATCCTCACCCTGCCCCGAAGGTTTTGCTTCCACCTTGAATTTACCACCTTATTGTGGATATCTCAAGAATCCCCGAGAAAGCCCGCTAATACCCAGTCTTTACTGAGCGACATATTGTCCTAGCGTTTCCGATCGTGAGACCAGAGCCTGGTTGCGTTGGCGCTTACTGAATTCCGCCCGCGGATGCGGAATCGCCATGGCAAACGCCTGAAGAACAGCAGTTTGCGATTAAACTTGGCCAAACTCCTCAGCCAGCGGATATAATCGCTGCTCATTAATGATGTCGCGTCTTCAATAAAGCAGGAGAGCATGGGAGCCAGTTTGTCCGAATCCAATCAGGTCCGCCGGCGCGGCGAGCCCTGGGCGCTTGGCACGGTGCTGGGCTACGCCTTGGCCAACATCTTTGATGGAGCGGGGGTAAAGATTGCCGGCCCCTTCATCGGACCGTTATTGCGGGGACTGCCGAGTCTGGCGTTGGGCGTCATCCTGATGTGGAAGCATCGCACGCTGGACCAGTTGCGCCCCGGTTCGCCGCAGTACATTGGCCGGCGCCCTATTCTCGCTTTCGTGGCTGCGGGCATTATCTCGACCATTGGGCTGTTCTTGTATTACCTCGCCATGAGTTTCGGCGGCGTGAGCATCACCGTGCCCGTGCAGGAGACCTACGTAATCTGGGGAACGCTCATCGCCTGGATTTTTCTCCACGAGCGCATTCACCGCTTCGCCCTGGGCGGCGTGGTATTGATTTTCGTGGGTTTGATCGCACTTTCTTCCGGCCAGTCGCGCGGACAGCCGATCTCACCGCATTGGCACTGGGCCATTCCCCTCGGGCTCACGACAGCGTTGACCTATGGAATCTCCGGCGTGTTGTGGCGGGACGGACAACTGCGCGGCGCGCACCAGTCGGTTGCAATTTTTCTTCAATTTTCAACCAGCGTGGCCGTCGCGTTCGCCGGCTTGCTTGTGGCCGGACGACTTCCCAATTTGCCGGCGGCGCCGTGGCGGGCTTGGGCGGCCCTTCTGGCCAGCGGAGTGCTTTCCGGCGTCTTTGCTATCTATTGCATGTTTACGGCGCTGCGTCTGATGGCCGTGGCGCGCGTGTACGCTTTTTCCTCACTAACGCCCCTGGTGGCGACGCTGTTTGCGCACTTCTTTCTGCACGAATTCCTCAATGGTCTGATGCTCGCGGGGATCGCCCTTGTCTCCGTCGGCGTGATCCTGACCCAGGTCTTTCGGCCGAAAGACGAACGCCAAGCCTAGCAGTGATTCCCAGGGAAGGGGACTCGATTCGACGAAGGGCACGGCGCAGCACAGCCGTCAAAAAAAAACACTTGACAACCGGCAGAGCATGCAGTATGTTCTGAATTGTCAGAATGAACTGACCTCATTATGCCGACCCTCGATCCCATCACCGAGAAGTTCATCCTCCACTGGGGGGAAATGGGAACGCGCTGGGGCGTCAACCGGACCGTGGCGCAAATCCACGCGCTCCTCTATCTGTCGCCTCAACCCCTGAATGCCGAGGACATCGCCAAGACGCTTTCCATCGCGCGCTCCAATGTCAGCACCAGCCTGCGGGAACTGGAAAGCTGGGGGATTGTCCGGGCCATCCACCTGCTCGGTGATCGCCGTGAGCACTACCAAGCCATGAAGGACGTCTGGGAAATGGCGCGGGTCATTCTGGACGAACGCAAGCGCCGCGAGATTGATCCCACAGTGAACGTTCTGCGCGAATGTCTGCGCGACGTCAACGGCAAGGGGCCGGCAGAGACCGAAATGCGCGAGCGCCTGAAAGCAATGCTGGAGTTTGTCGAGATGCTGACCTCCCTCTATGCGCAAATCTCCCGGCTGCCCACCGGGACGATCCACGGGCTGTTGTCAGCCCAGGGCAAGGTGCGGAGACTCCTCGCCGGCGGTCGCGCCGTTCCTGCCCCCGGGGAGTGAAAATTTTTTGCCTGGAGATTTCAGTGTATACAGAACTAACTGATACTTCCGATGCCCTACAGCCACGAGGATGGGTTCTTTACGATGCCCGTTGCTCCTGGTGCAAGGAGGGAATTCAATTCTATTTACATTGTCCTGGTGCTTCTGGGGTTCAGCGCTCTGTATTGCAATACCGTAAATTCTTGTTTTTCTAGCGAAGATTTTGCGCGCTGCGTAGGGGCACCCACGAGCGGTGTAGGCGTTAACCTAAGGGTTTGAGGCACCCGAAAGCCAGCGAAGCGGGCGTTGTCATTTTAGCCCACGGCGAGCCAGCCGTGGGACTAGATACGAGCGGCGGACAAGTAAGCCCCGTACGGGGCGACATACGGCGCCGCGCACGGAGAGTCGAGCACGAGCGGGGGCAGCCCTTGGCTGCAGAAAAACCCGGATGCCGCCCGTGCCGGGGCTCACAGACTTTCTTGCCTATTCGCATCCCACGGCTGGCGCCGTGGGCTACAGGATGCCGGCCGCTACGCGGGCTTACGGGCCCTTCCGCCTTAGGTTAACACCTACACCCCTCGTGGGTGCCCCTATGAGACCCGACTGGTTGCGGCTTCGCCGCAGCCTGGGCTTTACCCTCTGTGGGTTGCTGGCGTGGAACATCGAGCGAATCGGAATTGCGACGCGTGAGGTGGGGGAACTTGCGAAAAGAGGCGCACCATGGCGAGCAGGGAATTCGACGTCGTAACGGGGGCGTTCGGCTATACCGGAAAGTATATTACCCGGCGGCTCCTGGCGATGGGCCACGAGGTCAGGACGCTTACCGGGCATCCGGAGCGAGGGGCGGCTTTCAATGGGAACCTCGAAGTGGCGCCGCTTCAGTTTGAGCGTCCGGTCGAATTGGTCGAGAGTTTGCGGGGCGCATCAACCCTCTACAACACGTACTGGGTCCGGTTTCCTCAGGGGGAAACTACCTATGAAAAGGCAGTTGATAACACCCGGATCCTCATTGCCGCCGCGCGGGAAGCGGGAGTGCGCAGGATCGTGCACCTCAGCATTACCAACCCCTCCAAGGACTCAGAACTCGGTTACTTTCGGGGGAAGGCGGAAATCGAGCAGATGATTATCGACTCAGGACTCACCCATGCCATCCTTCGCCCCACCGTCATCTTCGGCGTGGAAGACGTGTTGATCAACAACATCGCCTGGCTGCTACGCCATTACCCGCTGTTTGCCATCCCGGGCTCCGGCGGCTACCGGCTACAACCTGTCTTCGTCGTGGACGTCGCCGAAATGGCGGTAGCCGCGGGTAAGGATACTGGGAATATCGTGCTGGACGCCGTCGGGCCTGAAATCTATACCTTTCAGGAATTGGTACAGCTCGTCGCCGGCAAAGTGGGCAGCCGCGCGAGGATTCTCCACCTGCGGCCGGCCTGTGCGCTGTTCCTGTCGCGACTGGTGGGTCACGCCGTCCACGATGTGGTCCTGACACAGGAGGAAGTGGTGGGATTAATGGCAGGATTGCTCGTTTCGGCGCATCAACCGACCGGCCGGACTCGTTTGAGCGAGTGGATGAATCGCCACGCGCACCTCTTGGGGGTTCGTTATACCTCGGAGTTGCGGCGACACTACCGTTAAAACTTCCGGCCCGTTCCACGGCCCGTGGAATCACCCAGCACTGAAATCTTAGGTGAATCTTGAATTCAGGTGCGGGAGCGTGTACAGTACTCGCCGGGCGAAAACTCAAAACGAAACTCTGGTAGAGAGAGAACGATGCGAGGAAGTGTCTCGAAATAGGTGTCAGGGGCCCGGCGTCAGGCGCGGGGCCGCTTGGCGCTCATCGAATGCCGAGACAGCAAAGCGCGGGGGAGCCGCACCGGGACGTAGGGGTGCCCCTCACGGTCAGGTGTATACTGGCCAACGGGTTAGGGCCAATCATAAAAAGTTAGGCGTGGATTCAGCATCCGAGGTAATGATCCCAGGGGGGAGGTATAGATGCCGCAAGTCAAGAACTTCTGTCCGAAGACGGGTGTTGGCAGATTCGATGCCAAGCTGGTAGGAAACACCCTCGATGTCAAAATCAAACTGCACGTGAAAAGTGCGCTGGACACCACCCAGCAAACCCAATTTAAGAACCTCTTCGAAACCCTGGTGAAGCAGCATTGGGAGAATCAGTACGGGTTTCAGTGCACAAATCCCGCGTACCCGGGTGTCTACAAACCTGTCTTCCGCATAAAGTCTGAGGATGACATGATGAACTCGCACTTCGTGCTGAATCTGCTGGAGGGAGGGGGAGGCACTGAATCGGTGGCTCGCACGACCTATTACCAGGTGCCTAAGACCCACACGGGATTCGCCCCTACGGTCGCCCAACTGTACACCGGCTCGGTGCAACCGACTAATTCAAGCGGCGGCGTCTTGGAGGACATGAAAAATTCGTTCCCCTTTTATGTGGATCTGGTCGGCAACGTTCCCTCTCCCCACGCGGCATCGCAGTTGAAATTGCTGGCCACGCAACTGGCCAAGGTCACGCCGAGCGTATTAGTCCGGGTCACCGCTTATGGAACAAACCGGGCGCAAAAGCGAACCGGCATCATTCAGCTTTTGACCAACTGCGGACTGACCAACGTGCTGGCCCGAACGTCCAAGAAATCCGTCCTGACGACCAGTAAGAGCAAAACCACAGGGGGGACAAACTACGTGAAGGTGAGTATTCCAAACGGGGTCGATACGGGAACCTTCGATGTCAACACGCAACCGCTGTTCACGTACCCGGGGGCGGCGGTTCACGAATTCGGGCACATGCTCGGACTTATGGACGAATACAGTTGCTTGAGCAAGAAAGCTTCGGACCAGATGTTGCAGTTTAATTTCATCGAGGCGAGCGAACAACAGCAGTGGGAGAGCTTTAATCCCAACCAGGCGCCTATCAACACGATCTCCGGGACGGTGGATGAAGGCCAGCGGAAGTTCATCAAGTACTGCCAAAAAGCCCATGTGGATCCGCCGCACTTCGGCCAGCACACTTTCAATATCATGGCGAACGGCTCGTTCTTTCAGCCTTGCCACTTCGTGACCCTTTGGGCGGCAATCGTGGCGATGACCGGAGATAATGGATGGTCGATTGTTAAGATTTGACAGGCTCATTTCCGACAATACAGCCGCAGAAGGGAACCGGACAAAGGTCGTTTCCCGCCGTTTTTGGCAGCGTTTCAAATCTACTCTAACGTCTGATAAGGTATATTATGTTAACTAATGGAAATTGGCCAAATGTCCACTGGTGAGGATTGGGGTCACTACACCAAACCTCAAAAATCGTACGCTTAGGAATTCGGATCGGAGGATAGTACGCCCTGGTTGTATCGATCAGCTTGCATATTTGCGCCTCAAATGCGAATCACTCCGGAATCATTCCGATCGTCCCCAGCCAAGTCTCCACCAACTGAGGCCATCCCGTCACCGGAAGCTTCGTGCGCCGCAGCCCAAACGCATGCCCGCCTTGCGCATACGAATGCAGCTCCACGGGAACCCCAGCCTTCTTCAGCGCAGCGTAGTAACTCAGCGAGTCCTCTACACGGTCCACGTGGTCATCCTCATTCTGAAGCAAAAACGTAGGCGGCGTCTGGCTGGTGATATGAGTACGGATATCCGGATTCAACGCAAAACTGTTAGCGGCAATCGACAGATGCCCCGGATAAAGAGCGACCGCAAAATCCGGGCGGCAGCTTTCCTTGTCGGCCGCATCTACAGCCGGGTACAAACGGTGCCCAAAATGCGTGCTCATCGCTGCCACCATATGCCCGCCTGCCGAAAACCCAAGCACTCCAATCTTGTGCGGATCGATATGCCACTCGGCGGCGTGAAAGCGCACAAGCCCCACCGTCCTCTGCGCATCTTCTAACGCCATCGGTGAGTCCGGATACGGTCCTGATTTCGGATATAGTCCCTCACCCGGCA